>PVBE010570361.1_pt1 | contig 10574 bp, 11 predicted proteins | sample 1631181 | NCBI WGS metagenome assembly PVBE01 (sample SAMN08397723, study PRJNA350692) | Marine metagenome, whole genome shotgun sequencing project. | isolation source: water | place: Pacific Ocean | collected 2012-04 | reverse complement strand
TCCCGCAAACCTGGATGCGGCCATCGCCGACTTCGTGACCTACTACAACAATCGGCGATATCACAAGGCGTTGAGCAACGTGACTCCTTCGGACGTGTTGAACGGCCGGAGAGAACAGATATTAGAGAAACGCAAGGAGGTTCAAGTCCGAACGATACAACGACGACGATTGTACAATCATCAACTCAGAGAGCTCGCGATATCAACTCAAAGTCTCTATTAACAATCCGTCCCGTTTCTGCTGACAGCCAACAGTCAGCACTTCGACCTGGTCATTACGGACATGGTGATGCCCAAGGCCAACGGTCTCGACGTGCTGCTTGCATCCAGGGAGTTCGACCCGGAGCGCCCGGTGATAATCATCACTGGTTTCCCGTCGGTCGCCACGGCGGTCACGCTGGTCAGTCTCGGCGCGAGTGATTACATCACGAAACCGTTCAACATCGACCTGATCAAGATCACGGTCGCCAAGGTTCTTGCGCAACGCGAGTTCGTTGCCGACACGCGGAGGCAGGTCGAGGGGTACGCACAGGCGCTGCCCGACAGCATCGCCGAGTCGTACAATTTCATCGTTTTCAGCCAACTGTTGGAAAAGGAGATCGCTCGGTCCCGCCTTCGCAACCACGTGTGCAGCCTCCTGGTCGCCGAAATCGACGGCTTCGAGCAGGCGGTGGTCGGCGGCGCTATCAATCACTGGAACGAGCGACTTCAAGCTCTTTTCACAACAGTGGAGCGACACACTCGGCCGGGTGACATCATCGGTCAAACCGATCCCGACCAGTTGTCGGCCATTCTTCCGGAGACTCCTCTGGAGGAGGCGATCCACCTATCGGTGAAGATCGCGGCCGACCGTGTAATGGGGTTGGGCTTCATCGTGAGGGCGGTCAACTTCCCTCGCGACGCGGAAGACGTCGACGGGCTGTTCAAGACTTCGAAGTTCGTAATCCAGGCGGCTCGGGCCGGACGAGGTTAGCAACACCTTCTAAACACCGTAACTGGAATAAATCGCGCCCCTTCGATCGATATCTGGCATCGAGGGGCGCGATTTTGCGTTGAGCGTCCCCCACGATCACGTCGCTCGAATGTGGGAAACGGAGACGGCATGGAATCAATCGCCAAAGAGAGATGTGTCGCTTGTCGAAGCGATTCGCCCCGCGCCTCCGAATCTCAGGTCCGCGAGTTGTCGCCGCACATCCCAGCCTGGGAGATTATCGTGACCAGCGAACCGCACTGGCTTGCACGCAGGTTCGAGTTCGGCGACTTCTCGAGTGTCCTAGATTTCGCCAACGCCATCGGCGAGGTTGCCGGCAGCGAGGGCCATCATCCCAAGCTGACTGTCCAGTGGGGCATGGTCGAAGTCGAGTGGTGGACGTACGCGATCGGCGGACTCCATCGCAACGACTTCGTCATGGCCGCGAAGACCGACGAGATCTACGCACGAGTCAAATGACGCCCTTGGCGGTCATCGCGGCACCCCCATCGAACCATCCACTTCGAATTTCCTCTGTTCCGCGTCATTGATCGCCACTCAGCGATCCCGCCCGTCGGCAGGCGCCGACAAAAACTTCATCATGCGACGTGTGACCCGTTTCGCAAGATGACGCATCACCGGAATCGTTGGGCAGCATTGACTTGCGTCACGCCTAGTCATAGGGTTAGGATGCCCTGGGTTCGCCAACCGGCGGGCGCCGGCGGTCTTGACTCGCCGTTGTTCAGCGACAGGACCTCGCCCGCGAGCTCACTAGTTGAGGAGCATGTTCTTGCGCGACGCAATTGTCATCGGAGCGGGCCCGGCCGGCAACATTGCCGCGTCGGAGCTGGCGTCAAAAGGGTGGGACGTCGCGGTCGTCGACTGGCGCGAGAACCTAGGCGAAAAGTTGTGCACCGGCATCGTCGGCATGGAATGCCACGAGCGATTCCCCGTCCGCCCCGAACACGTCTATCGCCATGCCCGATCCGCCGCGGTTTTTTCGCCTTCGGGAATAGAATATCCGGTGGTGGCCGATCGAACGACGGCGTTGATTGTCGACCGAGCGGCGTATATCAGATCGATGGCCGACACCGCGATCGGCGAAGGCGCCGAGTACATCCTGGGACGCCGCGTATCGAAAATCGAGTGCAGCGGATCCGGGATATCAGTCAAAACCGTCGCTGAAGGCCCGATTTCGCGGATCGACGCCAAGATGGCAATCATCACCAGCGGTTTCGGGACGCCGTTGCTCCGGATGGTTGGCCTCCGAGCCGGCAAGAAGACCGACCACATGGTCGGCAACCAAACCGAGGTCCGGGCCGAGGGGCTTGCCGGCACGGAAGTCTACACGGGCGACCACATTGCGCCCGAGTCGTTCGGGTGGCTGGTGCCCCTGGACGGTTCCCGTGCGCTGGTCGGGATCATGTCCCGGCACAAATTAAACGGACACCTGCAACATTTCCAAGAGTTCCTGACGGCCAAAGGCAAGATCAGCGAGCCGAATCCGGCCGCCAAGAGCTGGGGAATACCGCTCAAACCGGTTTCGAAGACCTACGGTGACCGCGTGCTGGTCGCGGGCGACGCCGCGGGCTTCGCGAAACCAACCACCGGCGGAGGCATCTACTACGCCTTGATCTCCGGCCAGATGGCTGGACGAGCCGCCGTCGAGGCGCTTGAGAACGAACGATTCTCTGCATCCGATTTGAAGGGCTACGAGTCCCAATGGAAGCAAGGGATCGGCAAGGAGTTCAGAGTCGGCTACTACGCCCGGATGCTGTTCGAATCGATGAGCGACGAGCAACTCGAGCGGCTGATGAGCCTGTTCCTGTCCGATGGAATGTTGCAGGACCTCGTTCTGTCGCCAGACTTTTCGTTCGACTGGCACAGCGGCATCATCACGAAGACCGTACGGCACGGCGATCTCACGCCGGTGATCAGGTCGTTCGGGCCGATAGTCGCGCCATTCCTCGCCCGCCTATTGCGCCACTCGGTGACGCGTTAGGCCGATCGCGGACGGCCCGTGGTATTTCCTCGACGCGCGTTGGGCCAGTCCGGATTCTTCTATTGGTCTGAAAATGGCTGTGCGGGTCGGCCTGATTGTCGTCAACCAATTAGTTTGTGATCAACCCTGCCCGCGATGCTGAGTCTTCCCGGAAGGAGAAGCCTCTGGATTCTTGCTGGCAACAATGCCTGTTCAACGACCAGATTCTTCGGCTGCGGCCTCTGAATGACGTGTGGTGGTCGCCACCCCCGTACCAAAGTATGAAAACTTAGGCTTGGCCCTGAAGGGCCAGAGCACCAGCTAGATAGTGGGCTCGGCCTTCAGGCCGACCCTGTGCAGCCACTTTCATAACGATGACACATATTTTCCAACTTCAGGTGTGTTGAGTATCGCCATCAGGGCCAAGCCCAATCTTCACGCTTTGATACGAGGCACAACCGCCACGAGTGATTCTGAGAAAGTTGGCGCTCGCCGAACCTACGCCAACCCGATCGTGTGCTGGATGACTGCCATTCGTACGTAGAGCGCGTTCTCCGCTTGTCGGTAGAATGCTAGCCGGTCGTCTTGGACCTCAATCGAAAAGTCGCCGCTGCGTTGCATCGGGTCCATGATCGCACACCCCGGTTTGAGCATGGACATGAACTGCTCGTCGATTCGCAGGTTTCCCGAGTTTCGCGACCGGAGCAGTTGCGCATGGGCTGCGGTTCGAGGTCCGTTCAGGTAGATGACATCGGCCTCGGCCACAGCTTCGATGTCGCGACGGGTCTCGAGATTCAGTCCTCGTTCGAAACAGTGCTCCATCACCGACTCTGAAACCTGACCGCTGAACGGAACCAGGATCACGCGGACTCCGTCGAACAGCGCCAAGCCTTTCAACAACGCGTTCACGTTTCGATGCTCGAGCCTGCCGACGACCGCGACCGTGGCGCCGTCCACCTGGCCGAGTTCGCTTTGGATCGTGTAAAGGTCGGCCAGCGCCTGCGTTGGATGGTCGTCGGAACTGCCTCCATTGATAACCGCGACGGTGTCGGCGGCCTCCGCCTGCTCGACGACGCCAGGGTCGCCCGACCGCAGGACGACCAGGTCGATCCTCAAGCTGGCGAGTATGTTGATGATGTTGTCGATGTAACCGGGAGTGTGCGCCGGAAAGAACTGCGAAGCGTCTTCGGTGTGATACGCGGAACCCCCGAGCAGCCCTGCTGCTCGTTCGAACGAAGTCCGCGTCAGGAAGCTGGGTTCGTAGAACAGACAGTAAAGCGCCTTCCCCTGCATGACCGGTTCGGAGGCTTGTTCCGAGCGCAACCGGTCGGTCGCTGCAAACAGATCCTGCTCCACCCAGTCCCTGTCCAGGCTGGCTGTTGCAATCAAATGACGATGTTGTTCCATATGGCTCTCCGGTTTCAGGTTTCGATGCGACGATTGTTCGGGTACGGAGTGTACATCAACCGCGTGCCGCCGTCACCGGCGACGACTGAATTTGACACGTTTTCGGGCCGATGCTAAATTATGACGGGTGACAGCAGTCATCGTCGATGGCTGCTAATTAGCGTTCAAGAGGAAGGGATTCGGTTTGCCAAGATACGACTACGTTTGTGACGATTGCTCTCACCGGTTCGAGTTGAGGCAAGGCTTCGACGCTGAAACGGTCGCCGACTGTCCAAATTGCGGCGGCAACTCCAAGCGACAGTTCCATGCGCCGCCTGTCATATTCAAGGGCAGCGGCTGGTACGTCAACGAGTACGGCAAAGGCCGTGGCAACAACGGTGCCGGATCGGACAAAGAAGGCTCCGAGAAATCTGAGAAGTCCGAAAAATCCGAGTCAAAAGACACCGCGTCCTCTTCTTCCAGCGAAGCTTCGTCCTCAGAATCCGATTCCAAACCGGAGTCGAAAACGGCGCCAGCCAAAAGCGACTAGGACCGACCCGGGTTGCGCGCCCTGCTCCAGAGGGTGTCGGAAGCGTCAGTGTCCATCGACGGCGATGTCGTCGGGCGGATCGGCTCCGGCTTCGTTGTCCTACTAGGCATCTCCGGTGAAGACACGGACGACGACTCGGACTACCTGGTCACGAAGACGCTGAACCTTCGCGTTTTTCCCGATGCTGAAGGCAAGTTCGACCTCTCCGCCCTCGATGTCGGCGCCGAACTTCTCGTCGTCAGCCAATTCACGCTGTACGCCGATACACGCAAAGGGCGTCGACCCAGCTTCACCGACGCGGCTCCGCCCGAGAAAGCTTCCGCGATGTTCGATGACGTGTTGGAGCGATATCGCGCGTCCGGGCTCAAAGTCGAGACCGGCCGGTTTCAGGCCCACATGCAGGTGTCGATCGAGAACGACGGTCCGGTGACGATCATGCTCGATTCAGCGGACAGGCATCGCACCCGACGCGGTTAGACCGCGGAGGGCTGGGCTTCAGCGCACCATGTCCAGGCTCACGTCGAGCGCCTTCACCGAGTGGGTCAGCGCTCCGACCGAGATGATGTCGACGCCGGTCGCAGCCACGTCCCTGACCGTCTCCAGCGTAATGCCGCCAGAAGCTTCGGTGACGGCTCGGCCCCTGCACATTTCGACAGCTCGGGTCATGAGCTCGACGTCCATGTTGTCGAGCAAGACGATCTCGGCGCCCGCGTCGAGAACCTGCTGGAGCTGACCAAGGTTCTCGACCTCCACCTCCACTCGGATGGTATGCGAAGCGTTCTGCTTGGCTTTCTTGACCGCGTCTCCAATGCTCATCCCTTGGTCCGCCGCAGCCTCGATGTGGTTGTCCTTGATGAGGATGCCGTCGCCCAGGTTCTGGCGATGATTGACCCCGCCGCCCGCCCGGACCGCCTGCTTTTCAAGCTGCCTGAGCCCCGGCGTGGTCTTGCGGGTGTCCACGATTCGAGCACGATGCCCAGCGGCCGCATCGACGTATCTTCGGGTCTCGGTGGCAATCCCGCTCAGGTGCTGGATGAAGTTTACGACGGTTCGTTCGGCTTTCAGGATTGACGCCACGCGGCCTCGAACGGTGGCGAGACGGGTGGCCGACTCGACCGTCGCGCCGTCGCTGGCAAACGCGTCAGTCTCCAACAACGCATCGACGCGCTTGAACACGGCCAGGCCGACATCCAGTCCGGCCAGCACGCCGCTCTCTCTGGCCACAAGAACGGCCTCGCCCTCGAGATCTTGCGGGATCAGGATATCGGTTGTCGGGTCGCCCAGCCCGAGGTCCTCGGCCAGCGCTCGGTCGATGATGGCTTCGACGTCGCCCGTGATCTGCATGTCACTCACCTTCGGGATAGTCAAAGCCCATCCTGTCGGACACGAGGTCGAGGATGGGCTTCAGGGTAATTTCGGTTACGCGTCCGTGCTAGACGACGGCAAGCATTCTGTCGAGGGCCACTCGGGCGTGTTCGGCCACGTCGTCGGGCACCGTGATCTCGTTGACGGTCACGCCTTCTTCGAGGCCATCCAGCACCCAGGACAGGTACGCCGGGTGGATCCGATACATTGTCGAGCAGGGACAGACGACCGGGTCGAGGCAGAACACCGTCTTGTCCGGGTTTTCGGCAGCTATCCGATTGACGAGGCTGATCTCGGTGCCGACAGCCCATTTCGATCCGACCGGTGCTTCCTCGATTACCTTCTTGATGTACTCGGTCTAGCCGTTCATGTCCGCTGCCTCGACAGCCTCCATCGTGCACTCGGGATGAACCACGACGTTGACGTCGGGGTGCTTCTCGCGCGCCTGCTCAATCTGGTCGACGGTGAAACGAGTGTGCACCGAGCAGTGGCCTTGCCAGAGGATCAGCTTCGCCTTCGCCATCTCTTCCTCGGTGTTGCCGCCGAGTTTCTTGAACGGGTTCCAGACGACCATCTCGTCGAGCCCGATGCCCATCTTCAGGCCGGTGTTGCGGCCCAGGTGTTGGTCGGGCAAGAACAGGACCCGGTTGCCCTGCTCGAACGCCCAGTCGAACGTCGCGGGCGCGTTGGACGACGTGCACACGATGCCGCCGTTGCTCCCGCAATGCCCTTTAATTGCGGCCTTCGAGTTCATGTATGTGATCGGCACAAGATCGTCGCATCCGCCGAACAGACTCGACAGGTCGTCCCAGCAGTCCAGGACGTCGTCGATGTAAGCCATGTCCGCCATCGAGCAGCCGGCCGTCAAGTTTGGCAGGATCACGCGCTGATGGGCGCCGCTCAGGATGCTGGCGGTCTCGGCCATGAAGTGAACGCCGCAAAACAGGATGTGCTCCGCGTTCTGTTGAGTAGCCGCGAACTGAGAGAGCTTGAACGAGTCGCCTCGGAAGTCGGCGAACCTGATGACCTCGTCACGCTGGTAGTGATGTCCGAGCAACAAGACTCGCTCACCGAGCCTCGCGCGTGACGCGGCGATCCGTTCGTCGAGCTCGTCAGGCGTCATGCGCATGTACTGAATCGGCAGTTTTTGCCAGCGCACGCCTGCGTCGAACTCCTCCGTCAGCGGTTTCGAGACGAGTTTCTCGTCCGTCTGACAGAATGCAGACTGCTCGATCTCGGTGATCGGTATCGTGGGCGTTTTGAGTTTCGTAACCATGTAGTCGTGACTCCTGTCAGAGCCCGCCGCCTGCTCCGCCGTTGGCAGCCAGGACTCTGGTTTGTAGGTCTCCCAATCGGAACCCTGAAACTGGGTCAGCGAATTTGCTTTCAACTTTCTCGCGATCAGTCCGCGGACGCCAACGCGACCGTCGTGTGCTCGCGTTCAACGACTGTGCCCTGCAGCGACCACGGTCCGGTTTGTCCGATGCTCACGGTCACGAGATCGCCGCGCCGGTCTCGGTCGTCGTCGAAAAAGACAAGCTTGTCGTTTCGAGTGCGGCCGAACCACCGGCCCTTCCGACGACCTTCAACGAGCACTTCCTGGCGAGTTCCGGCCAGTTCGGCGTTGATCTCGGTGGCGACTCGTTCCTGGATCTGCTCAATCACTCTGAATCGCCGCTGCTTCTCTTCAGGCGAGACGTCGTCTTGCATGTTGCGGGAAGCGATGGTCCCGGGTCTGGTCGAGTACACCGCCGAATGGACTTTGTCGAAGCGGATGTCGCACACGAGCTCGGCCGTGCGCTCGAATTGCTCTTCAGTCTCGCCGCAGAATCCGACGATCAAGTCGGTGGCAAACGATACGCCCGGAATGCGGTCGCGTATCTTGCCGATGATTTCTCGATATTGTTCGTTTGTGTACCCGCGCCGCATGTTCTTCAAGACGGTGTTGTCGCCGGCTTGGAACGGCAGATTCACGTGCTCACAGACCTTGTCCAGTCTGGCGATCGCGTCGATGATATGGTCGCTCATGTCGTTGGGGTGCGACGTCAGGAACCGGACGCGATCGAGCTCGTCGACATCGTTGACCGCGACGAGTAGGTCGCCCAGGTCGACGCGACCGTCGAGGTCGTGGCCGTAGGAGTCGACGTTCTGGCCCAGAAGCGTAACCTCGCGAACGCCTCGGCGCGCCAAACCCTGCACTTCTTCGACGATCTCGACCAGCAGCCGGCTGACCTCGCGACCCCTGCGATACGGGATGATGCAAAACGTGCAGAACTTGTCGCATCCGTGGATGATCGGGACATACGTGGCAACGTCCGCGCTGGCCGAAAGCGGGCCGATGCACTCCTCGGGGTCGATGCCCATGCGCTCACCAAGCAGATCAATCAGCGGGCCGAACTTCTGAGGCGGCATGAACAGGTCGATGTACGGATAACGGGCCGCCAACGGCTCGGTTTGGGGGCCGACCATGCAGCCCATCAGCGCGATGACCTTGTCCGGGTCGTCCTGCTTTAGGGGCTTCAGGCTGGTGAGCATGCCGACGACGCGGTCTTCGGCGCTCTCGCGAACGACGCAGCTATTGAGCACGACGATGTCCGCGTCTTTCGGGGCGTCCATCGGGCTCAGCCCCATCTGCCCGAGTGCGCTCTCGAGACGGTCTGAATCGGCCTTGTTCATCTGACACCCGACGGTCCAGATGTAATAACTTTGCATACTCACGATGTCTCGGTTGGCTAATGTAACAAACCGGCGGAGGGGGCGGGATTCGAACCCGCGAGAGGGATTTCGCCCCCTAAGCGCTTAGCAGGCGCCCGCACTAGGCCACTATGCGACCCCTCCGTGAGCACACAATATAGCAAACAAAATCAGGTGTGGCAAACCAAACATTGTGAATTTCGGTACTATTTACCGAATGCCTCTCGATATCTCACTTTTCGGTGAACCCAACAAAGCTTTAAGCGCACGCCGAATGACGTACGGGGGAGATGCCAGTGAATTCGATAAATTTTTCACATATTAACGTCAAGTCTGCCTGATGCTAAATTTGGCGCAGGAAAGACCGGCGTCTGCGCGGAGACGCCCGGATTGACTGAAGGGAATCCGATTGTTAGACTCGCGCCACCCTAGGCGTGAAAAGAGTATGAGCTGTGCTCTGTCAAAGTTGCGGCCAGGAAAACCCTGCGGAGATGACGTTCTATGGCATATGAGCAGCGAAGTTGGCTGCGCCGTCGCAGTCGAAACCGTCGCCCAGTCGTATCGCGATACGCCCCGACTTCGTGGGCCGTCGCCTGAGTTCCGCGACATTGTCTCTGCCCTGGACGACGCGATGTCGGGCCACGCTCGGAGGTGGAATGTTTCACCGATTGTCCCGTTTGGGAGTCAAGGTCAGGTTCGGGGACCGCGTCGAGGCAGACGGCACAACCAAGTTGGCCCGTGTGGAGCACGGTGTTCCAACGAGAGTCTCGATCACGTCTCACCCAAATATGAATGTGGGCCTCCAGGCGAATAATCAACCACGGAGAGCGTTCGAATCCAAGAAATCCGTGCTCCTGCGGCGTTCATTTGGATCATAGGACTGTTGGCTGTGGCATGTGCCGGCGAACAGAGTTCTTCACCTGCTCCAACGGCCCAACCCACAGCCATGGCAATCCTCGCCCCGACCGCGGTTGCGCCCTCATCTGTCGCACCGGTTGTGCCAACAGTGCGGCCCTCAACTCCCACCGCCACCGCCGAGCCTGAAACCGCGGTCGAGCCGGTAACGATACCCGGTGACGCCGCCGCCAAGCTTGACGAATACGTAAGCGCCTACGCCGAGCTCGGCTTCTTCAGCGGATCGGTTCTCGTAGCCCAAGGCGACAACGTCCTTATCAGCAAAGGCTACGGGATGGCCGACTACGAGCAGGGCATACCCAACACCCCTCAGACAAAGTTCGAGATAGTAGGTCTGACCGAGCAGTTCACGGCGATGGCGATTCTACAATTGCGGGAGTGTTGGCTGTCAGCAGAAACGGGACGGATTGTTAATAGAGACTTTGAGCTGATATCGCGAGCTCTCTGAGTTGATGATTGTACAATCGTCGTCGCTTTATCGTTCGGACTTGAACCTCCTTCCGTCTCTCCAGGATCTGTTCTCTCCGGCCGTTCAACACGTCCGAAGGGGTCACGTTGCTCAACGCTTTGTGATACCGCCGATTGTTGTAGTAGCTCACGAAGTGGCGATGGCCGCATCCAGGTGTGCGGGAGCATCGTATGGGATCTGGTTCACATCCCGTTTTATAGATTGGTGATATCGCTCCAGCTTGCCGTTGGTCTGAGGATGATAT
>PVBE010179550.1_pt1 | contig 10574 bp, 5 predicted proteins | sample 1631181 | NCBI WGS metagenome assembly PVBE01 (sample SAMN08397723, study PRJNA350692) | Marine metagenome, whole genome shotgun sequencing project. | isolation source: water | place: Pacific Ocean | collected 2012-04 | reverse complement strand
GATGGTTTAAAACCCGTTCAAAGAAGAATATTGCATTCTCTGAAAGAGCTAGATGACGGAAGATATAATAAAGTTGCCAATATTATAGGTAATACAATGAAGTATCATCCACATGGGGATGCTTCAATTGGTGATGCTATGGTACAGCTCGGTCAAAAGGATTTATTAATAGATTGTCAAGGGAATTGGGGGAATGTTCTTACAGGTGATGGTGCAGCTGCTCCTAGGTATATTGAAGCAAGATTAACTAAACTGGGTAATCATATTCTTTTTAACCCCAAAACAACAAAATGGCTTAGCTCATATGATGGTAGAAATAAAGAACCACAGCATTTGCCAGTGAAATTCCCTTTATTGCTAGCTCATGGCGCAGAGGGTATAGCAGTTGGTTTGGCTTGCAAATTCCTACCACATAACTTTAATGAGATAATTGATGCAAGTATTAATTATCTGAAGGGTAAAAAAGTTGAAATTTTACCTGATTTTATGAATGGAGGAATGGCCGATTTTACTCAATATAACGATGGATTAAGAGGTGGAAGAGTAAGAGTAAGAGCTTCTGTAAGTAAGGTTGATAAAAAAACATTAAAAATCGATCAGATTCCATATGGAACTACTACAGATCAATTGATTGATTCAATTGTAAAAGCTACAGAAAAGAATAAGATCAAGGTTAAAAAAATTGAAGATAATACAGCAGCTGAAGCAGAGATCATTATTCATTTACCAACAGGAGTATCACCAGATAAAATGATAGATGCACTATTTGCTTTTACAAATTGTGAAATGTCTATTTCTCCAAACTCTTGTATTATAGAAGATAATAAGCCAGTTTTTTTAGGAGTTTCTGAATTATTAAAAAGATCAACAGACAGAACTGTAGAACTGTTGAAGTTGGAGTTGGAAATTAGATTACAGGAGTTAGAAAATTCATGGCATTGGTTATCCTTAGAAAGGATATTTATAGAAAATAAGATTTATAGAAATATTGAGGATGAGGAAACTTGGGAAGGTGTTCTTAAAGCTATTGAAAAAGGGCTAAAACCACATTTAAAGAATCTTAAACGCTCTGTAACTAAAGAAGACATCATTAGATTAACTGAAATTAAGATAAAGAGGATTTCTAAGTTCGATGGTTTTAAGGCAGATGAGAACATTGCTAAAGTTGAAGGGCAGATTGAAGAGGTTAAGAATTTCCTTAATAATTTAACACAATTTGCTATTGATTATTTTAAAGACCTTAAGGCTAAGTTTGGAAAAGGCAAAGAGCGTAAAACTGAGATTAGGGTATTTGATAGTATTTCAGCAAACAAAGTTATTGTTTCCAATAAGAAATTATATGTAAATAAAGATGAAGGGTTTATTGGCTGGTCATTAAGAAAAGATGAGTATGTTTCAGATTGTTCAGATATTGATGATGTTATAATTTTCTTTTCATCAGGGAAAATGATAGTATCCAAAATAGCAGACAAGAAATTTGTTGGAAAAGGTATTATCCATACTGCTGTTTGGAAAAAAGGAGATACACGAACTATTTATCACATGATATATCAAGCTGGTAAGGGTGCTCCTTCTTACATGAAGAGATTTGCTGTTAATGCAGTTACTAGGGATAAAGAGTATGACCTTACAGGTAATTCTAAAGATCCAAAGATTCATTATTTTTCATCTAATCCAAATGGTAGAAGAGAAATCGTCAATATCAAATTACGACCTAGACCCAAATTAAAAAAACTAAAGCTTGATGTTGATTTTGGGGATTTAATGATTAAAGGAAGAAATTCAAAAGGAAATAGAGTTACCAAGCATTTTATTTCAAAAGTAGAATTGAAAGAAACTGGAGGATCAACTCTTGCTGCCAGAGAGATTTGGTGGGATGATGTTGTAAGAAGGTTGAATAATGATTCAAGAGGAGTGCTGCTAGGAGCTTTTAAAGGAGATGATAAGATATTGACTTTATATAAGTCTGGGCATTATAAATTAACTGGATTTGAATTATCTAATAAGTTTGATGATGATTTGATACACATTGAAAAATGGCACCCAAATAGGCCTGTTGCATGTGTTTATTTTAATGGAAGTAAAGATGTTTATTATGTTAAAAGATTCATGATTGAAGAAACTTCTAAAAAAACATTATTTATCCCTGAAGATAAAAATTCTGAATTATCAGTAGCTTCTACTCAATACTTACCTAAGATAAAGGTTGAATATAATAAGCGATTAAAAGAAACTAAAGATATTCCTGATAAAACTGAAGAGCTGAATAATATTATAGATATTAAAGGAATAAAAGCAATGGGCAATCAGCTTACCAAATTAAAAATAAAAGATATTAGTTTGTTACCTACAGCTGAAGGTGAACAATGGCCTATGGAACAAGAAAAAGAGACACCTGATCAAACTGATATTCCTGATGCTACTATAGATGCTAAAGAAGATGTCAATATGAATGGGGCAAAAGTCATAGGAACCATAAATGATGAAAAACCTATTGAAATTGAATTATCTTTAAATGATAAAAATGAAAATCCAGATAAACAAGATGAACCTGGAGAACAAATAAATCTATTCGAATGAAAAAATATTTTTTATTATTTGTAGGTGTTATTGCATATATAAATTCATTTAATTGCCAGGAGGATATAGAAAACTCAGATTCTACTTATCTTGAATTCTACAGGAATTATTTAGGTTCAAATATTTCACCTCTTTTATCTGGTGTTGTTTCTGGTAGAGATAATTTCAATGTTAAGGTTAACCTTAATTACAAAAGAAATTATGGTGATAAAAATCTTAGATTAAGCATGAATTATTTAACTGAAGGCAATGTGTTTCCTTATGATTATTTTGCTACACAGTCAACTACAGATACTTCAATGATAAATCGATTTTTTAATAATTCCTATGATCATTATGACTTTAGAATTGGTTTTGAAGAACTTAGAGGGTACAGTGGAGCAAGAGTCCATGTTGGTGTAGATGCTATCATAGGTTTTGGTAATAACACTTCTACTTACTTTGATAAGCTATATGTCTTAGACTCTGCCGGTTCTTTCATTATTGATAATAATGAAAGGATCAATACTTATCAATATTCAATTAATGGTGGTCCAATATATAATGGCGCTCATTTTATGGATTTTTTAATTACAGGAGTAGATGTGTCATTTGGATTTGACTGGGTTCTAAATGATCGTTTTATGTTTACTTTTCAAGTAGTACCACAGTTTAACTATTACATTTTCCTGAAAGAATCATTTCAAGATCCGTATGGGGAATATCACTCTGCTGTTAATTATGCAGATTTTAAATTAGGTTATTTCGACCTAATGCTATTTTATAGATTTTAGAAATTTACGCAGTTTGCTTGACCTTTGGAGCAGCTGCCATTATTTCTTCATTAGCATTTTCAGCAAATTGTTCAAAATTCTTAACAAATTGCTCAGCTAAATGATAAGCTTTGGTGTCATATGCTGCTTTATCTTTCCATGTATTTTTAGGGCTTAGCACCTTTTCAGGAACATTAGAGCAGCTAACAGGCATTTGTAATCCAAATACTTCATGAGTAATGTAATCAACATTGTCTAATTCACCATTTAAAGCTGCTGTAATCATAGCTCTAGTATGCTTCAGGCTCATTCTTTTACCTACACCATAAGGACCACCAGTCCAGCCAGTATTAATTAGCCAAACTTTAACGTTGCTTTCTGTCATTTTTTCACCCAGCATTTCAGCATATTTAGTAGGGTGTAGTGGTAAGAATGGAGCACCAAAACATGCAGAGAAAGCAGTTACAGGTTCCGTAATCCCAGCTTCAGTTCCAGCAACCTTAGCAGTATAGCCAGAAATGAAATGAAACATAGCTTGTCCTTTATTTAATTTAGAAATTGGAGGTAGTACGCCAAAAGCATCAGCAGTAAGAAAGAATATATTTTTTGGCCTTGTACCTTTAGATCCTTCAGCTATATTGTCTATATGGTTAATTGGATAACTTACTCTTGTGTTTTCAGTTTTAGTTTTATCAGAAAAATCTACAGAAGATGTGTTTTCAATAAAATTAATATTCTCTAAAATGGCACCAAATTTAATGGCATCCCATATTTGAGGTTCTTTTTCTTTCGATAGATCTATACATTTTGCATAGCAACCTCCTTCGAAATTGAATACAGAGTCTTTTGCCCATCCATGTTCGTCATCACCAATTAATTTTCTATTAGGGTCTGCTGATAGGGTAGTTTTACCAGTTCCAGATAAACCAAAGAAAACAGCAGTATCTCCATCTTCACCTACGCTGGCAGAACAATGCATAGATAGTACATCTTTTTCGTAGGGTAGAATAAAATTCAATACAGAGAAAATTCCTTTTTTGATTTCCCCAGTATATCCAGTTCCACCGATAATGATCATTTTTTTAGTAAAATTAATGATCGCAAAATTATGTTGGCGAGTACCATCTTTTTCAGGGTCTGCATAAAAACCAGGAGCATTGATGATATGCCAATTTGGGTTAAAATTATTCAATTCTTCCATTTTTGGAGAAATAAACATATTATCTGCAAAATGATTAGACCAAGGATATTCATTGATTACCCTAATGTTTATTTTATATTGATCATCTGCACATGCATACGCATCTCTAACAAAAACATCTTTATTTTGAAGATAAGATATTACCTTATCATAAAGGTTATCAAAATTATCTGTGCTAAATTTAATGTTGATGTCTCCCCACCACACAGCATTCTCTGTGTAATCATCACAAACAATAAATCTATCTTTTGGAGATCTTCCAGTAAATTCACCGGTGTCGATAGCAACTGCACCAGTGTCGGACAATACGCCCATTCCTCTAATAATTGTTTCTTCTACAAGTTCAGCTGGGGTTAAGTTCCAAAAGGCATTTGAAACATTCTTTAGACCTAATTCTTCAAGATTTGCTGTTTCAGGTCTTAAGCCATATTCATTCATTTGTGATGGATTAGAATTTATGCGCCAAATTTAAGGAAACTATTATTAGAACTAAACAATAATTGTACTTATTATTCACTTTATTTCAACTTATTAAGAATATGTATGAACTAATCTTTAATTTTGAATTAAATTATTTTTATAGATGTCTACAGATAGTGTTTTTAGAAAAATAATAACCATTAAATCTGCACAAATTGAGCTTGATCATTCTTCTGAAATTTTTGTTGCTGGCTCTTGTTTTGTGAATCACATTGGAAATAGATTAATACAACATGGTTTCAATGTTTCACATCCATTTGGTACATTATATAATCCCATTACTATAGCTCAGCATTTTAGTAGGATCAATGCTCAACAGACTTACACGTCAGATGATGTAATCCAATCTCAGGAAGCATATTATAGCTGGCATCACAACAATGTGATTACCCATCCTGATAAAGATCAATTGCTTAAAGACCTGAATCAACAGCTAAGCGATTTAAAAAATAGCTTTAAAAAGAGCTCTCATATTATTATAAGCCTTGGTTCTGCTTGGGTATATGAATATCCGAAAGTTGGTATCGTTGGCAATTGCCATAAGATCTCTGCTAGCTCATTTAACAAAAGAATTTTAACGGTTGATGAAATCGTACATGGTTTATCTGCAGTAATTGATCAATACCCTAATAAAACATTTATATTCACTGTTAGCCCAGTTAGACATTGGGCAGATGGACCCGAGCAGAATACACAGAGCAAGTCTGTTTTACATTTGGCAACCAGAGAATTGACCGAAGCATTTAGCAATTGCTCTTATTTTCCAAGCTATGAGATCATGATGGATGAGTTGAGGGACTATCGGTTTTATGCCAAGGACATGCTGCATCCTTCCCAAGAGGCCATTGATTACATTTGGTCTAAGTTCATAGATTTTTCTATGAAGGATAAAACTAAGAAGATCCTCTTAAAAATAGAGAAGGTAAGGACTGGATTGGAGCACCGACCATTTCAGAAAGATTCCGATAATCATCAGCAATTTTTAAAAAGCTTATTAAAAGAGATAGAGCAAGTTATTCCTTTGACTCCGTTTTATAGCTGGGAGCAAGAAATAGATAAGGTGAGCTCTCAGCTGAGATGATTTTTCCAGTTTATATCTGAAAGCGATTTGTAATAATAGTGAGCATTCTTTATCCAATCTGGTTGTGTGTCTTTTTCTGGAATCACTATTACTTTCATACCTGCATTGATTCCTGCTTGCATTCCAAAATTTGAATCTTCAAGTACAAGACATTCCTCAGGTTTTACTCCTAACTTATTGGCAGTCGTTAAAAACACAGCAGGATGGGGTTTTCCTTCGATCTCATTTTCAGCAGAATGAATAAGGTCGAATTTATTTTCTAGCTTAAGCTTTTCTGTTACTGCAGCAATAATCTTAAATGAAGATGAGGAAGCAATAGCAGTTAGAATGTTTTTGCTTTTTAGGCATTTTATAGCAACATCAACTCCTTCTAAGGCCTTGCCATGATTCATTACATTCTCGATTAGCTTATTTTGAATATTCTCTATTACTTGATCTATAGTAGGAGTAGACCAAATAAATTGATCGTGCCAGTATTTTACTACTTCATTGATTCGCATACCCATCGTTTGGATACACATCTCTTCAGTAAAGTGGTAACCCATAGAATGGAAGACCTCCATTTCGGATTTTCTCCATAGTGGCTCTGAATCAATAATCAGCCCATCCATGTCGAATATGACAGCTTTGATCATCTACAGTAGATTATCCAAGGAATGGATAACGATAATCTTTTGCAGGAACTAATGTTTCTTTAATAGTTCGTGGAGATACCCATCTTAATAGATTCAAATACGAACCGGCTTTGTCGTTGGTTCCAGATCCTCTTGCACCACCAAAAGGTTGCTGTCCTACAACTGCTCCTGTTGGTTTGTCATTGATATAAAAATTACCTGCTGCATTTTCCAACTTTTTCATGGCATGAACAATAGCGTATCTATCTTGAGAAAAAATAGCGCCAGTTAATGCATATTCGGAAGTAGAATCAACCAAATCTAAGGTAGCATCAAAATCATTTTCATCATAAACATAAATAGTAATTACTGGTCCAAAGATCTCTTCACACATCGTTCTAAACTTTGGATTGGTAGTGGTTACTACGGTTGGCTCTATAAAATAGCCTTTGGATTTATTATAATTTCCACCAGCAACGATTTCAGCATCATCCTGTTCTTTGATGTAATCGATATAGCCAGCAATTCTGTCAAAGGCTACTTCAGAAATAACTGCATTAATAAAGTTGGATGGATCTTCAGTTGAACCCATTTTAAACGAATTAACGTCTTTCTTTACCTTTTCTATTACTTCATCTGCAATATTGGAAGGAAGGTAGGCTCTTGAGGCAGCAGAACACTTTTGTCCCTGGAATTCAAAAGCTCCTCTTGTGATTCCTGTTGCAACCTGAATTGGATCTGCAGAATGGTGAGCAACTATAAAATCTTTTCCACCAGTTTCACCAACTATCCTTGGATAAGACCTGTATTTATCAATGTTGTTGCCAATGGTTTTCCATAAATGCTTAAACACTCCTGTAGAACCTGTAAAATGTAAGCCAGCAAATTCTGGATGGTTGAATACTACTTCACCAGCTTCAGGACCATCTGCTACAACCATATTGATTACACCATCAGGAACACCAGCTTCCTTGAATAATTTCATAATTACTTGAGCTGAGTACATTTGAGATTCAGCAGGCTTCCAAACTACTACATTTCCCATCATAGCAGGAGCAGCACAAAGATTGGCTGCAATGGCCGTAAAGTTAAATGGAGTAATTGCGAAGATGAAGCCCTCTAAGGGTCTGTATTCTAACCTATTAAGTATTCCGTCAGCTGAATCTGGTTGCTCGTCATAGATTTGTTGTACATACGCAACATTGTATCTTAAAAAATCAATTAACTCACAAGCCGCATCGATCTCAGCCTGAAAAACATTTTTGGATTGACCAAGCATAGTAGCTGCATTCATTTCGTCTCTATAAGGGCCAGCCAATAGATCGGCTGCTTTCAAGAAAATGGTAGAGCGTTGTTCCCAAGGCATATTAGCCCATTGTTCTCTTGCTGCCAGCGCACTATCTATGGCCTTTTGTACATGTTCTTTAGTTCCTATACTAAACATTCCTAGCGTGTGCTGGTGGTCATGCGGAGGAGACATTCTTAGCTTGGTGCTAGTCTCTACTTCTTCACCACCTATGTACAGAGGAACATGGATTGGCTCTTGATTATACATTTCTTTGTATTTATTCAGTAGACTGTCTCTTTTTGGTGTACCTGGAGCATAGCTGTTCACTGGCTCATTAGCGGGGTAAGGCATGGCATAGTTTCCTTTTGGCATGGTCTGTCTTTTTAAATTTTTCACGAATTTATAATTTATGTGGAATTAAGCTTACTAATCGTAAAAATGTTTTGCTGTTTATAGCTGTTTGTATTCTTTAAGAAGAAATTATCTACTTTTAGTATATGCAAAAACTCTATCTGTTTTTCATAGCTCTTTTTATTGGCTGTAGCTCTATAGCCCAAGTTAATTTAGATTCTCTATGGTCTGTTTGGAACGACAACACCCAAGCAGACACTAGCCGTTTAAAAGCAATACACAAAATTGCTTGGGATGGTTATTTATTTTCAAATCCTGATTCTGCTTTTTATTTTGCACAAGATCAATATGGCCTTGCTAAATCTGTAAACAATAAAAATTCGATGGCAGATGCTTTAAATACACAAGGGGTATCATTTGCAATTAGAGCTAATTATAAAGATGCGCTGATCTATTATAAAAAGAGTTTAAAGATCTATGAAGAAACAGGAGATAAAAAAGGAATTGCTTCTATGATAAACAACATTGGGCTTAATTACAATTATCAAAGCAACTATGAAGAGGCACTTATCTATTATAAAAAGAGTTTAAAGATCTATGAGGAAATTGGAGATAATAAAGGAAATTCTGATACCTACAACAACATTGGACTTATTTTACATAAACAAGACAATTTCAAAGAGGCATTGATCTGTTATAAAAAGAGTTTAAAGATCAAAGAAGGAATAGGAGATAAAAAAGGAATGTCTAGTTGTTATAACAATATTGGTCTTATTTACAATGATCAAGGCAACTACGAAGAAGCGCTTATCTATTATAAAAAGAGTTTGAAGATCGAAGAAGAATTAGGTAATAAAAAAGGAATTGCTGAAACATTGCATAATATTGGAAATATTTATAAAACACATAGAGATTACGATAAAGCGATTGAATTTTATAAAAGGAGTTTAATTATTAGAGAGAAAATCAATGATAAAAAGGGCTTTGCTGTAAGCTTGAATGCAATAGGTCTTATTTATGAAAATCAAGGGAAATACAAAGAAGCATTAGACAATTATAATAAAAGCTTAGCGATTCAGCAGGAAATTGGCAACCTACATGGAATAGCTCATACGTATAATAACATTGGAGTTTTGTATAAAGAACAAAAGGAATACCAAAAAGCCATGGATTATTACATGAAAAGCCTTAAGATCTGTGAAGAGATTGGATCGGGAACTATAATAAGTAACATACTAGGAAATATTGGTATGCTTTTTTATCAACAAAACAATTATCAACAAGCACAAGATTATGCTCATAGAAGTTTAGCATTGGCCAATAAGGTCAATGCACTTGAAAACATTGAGTTTAACAGTAATCTTCTTTACCTTATTTATAAAAAAACACATAAAGATTCAAAAGCATTAGGAATGCTTGAGCTCTACAATGAAACTAAGGATACATTGGCTAAAATGGACTTAAATGATTTACTGCTCAAAGAGAAAGTAAAAAAAGAATACGAAGTAAAAATATATAAAGACAGTATAGGTAATTTAATTAATATCAATAAGCTTGCTGATAAAGATGCAGCTCTTCAAAGTAAAAAGGATCAGCAGACCTTTCTGTTGGTTTGTTTTGTATTAGTATTGGTGTTTTCTATTTTTATTTTCAATCGTTTCAGAATTACCAATCGTCAGAAAAAGGTGATCCAGGATCAACACCAAGAGCTCGAACACAATCACAGTGTACTCGAAGAGGCGCATAAAGACATTACGGATAGTATTGTTTATGCAAAACGAATTCAGGATGCTACCCTAACCTCCACTTTATACATTAAGGATGTGCTTCATCAGAGTTTTTTGTATTTCAACCCTAAAGAGCTGGTGAGTGGAGACTTTTATTGGGTTTTTAATAATGCCGATGAAGTTTTCTTTACGGTAGCCGATTGCACTGGTCATGGTGTTCCTGGAGCTTTTATGAGTATGATAGGCAATTCTTTATTGAATGAGATGATCATTGAAAATAATATCAGGGACACCAATCTAATAATGGATAATGTTAGTAATAAAGTTAAAATTTCTTTGGATCAAAAAGGAGAGCAGGGGCAATCCAGAGATGGGATGGACATGGTACTTTGCAGATTAAATAAAAAAACCAACGAGCTGATGTTTACAGGGGCTAAAAATTCGTTGTTTTTAATTAGAGATGGTGAGATCATAGAATATAAAGGAGACAAAAGACCTGT
>PVBE012173807.1_pt1 | contig 10576 bp, 10 predicted proteins | sample 1631181 | NCBI WGS metagenome assembly PVBE01 (sample SAMN08397723, study PRJNA350692) | Marine metagenome, whole genome shotgun sequencing project. | isolation source: water | place: Pacific Ocean | collected 2012-04 | reverse complement strand
TGGTGGAGCTTCATCAGTAGCATCAGGAGTATATGCCTCTGGTGCAACAAGTGGAGATGGTCAAGTCGGCACATCTGTTACAGCGTTTGCTAGTTTTGGTGTAAATGGAAAATTTGGTGCTGGTGGTGGTGGAGGCGGTGCTCCGTATGCCAGTGCTGGAGATGAAGGTGCAGGAGGAGATGGTGGTGGAGGAAATGGAGGTATTCCGTTTAGTGGTGCAGGAGATGATGCTACTGGTCATGGTTCTGGTGGTGGAGGCGGTTCATGGGGAGGTTCTGGAAGTGGCTCAGATGGAGTCGTAATAATCAGACACACAACATAATATTTATTAACGATATTATTATAATATAATTGTCGAGGAAGTTTGAAAGTAAATAATATTGTAATAGTAGGTGGTGGCACAGCAGGATTTATGACAGCTACAACATTTGTAAAATTATTTCCAAAAAAGAAAGTGACATTAGTAGAATCTCCAAATATTAAAACTGTTGGAGTAGGAGAAAGTACGATAGTACAATTCAGACAATGGTTAGGAATGGTAGGAATTAAAGATGATGATTTTATGAAAGAGTGTGACGCTAGTTATAAATTTACAATTAGATTCACTAATTTTAACAAAATAGATTCAGGCAGAGTAGAATACCCATTTAGTCAACCTGAAGCGATAGACACCAATATATTTAATCTATGGTATTTTAAAAAAATACTTAATCCCAAGACACCACTTACTGATTATGCAGATTCATATTATCCTATAATGGCTATGGTTAATAATAATAAAGTCTATAAAGGTAAAGATTTAGGTAATTTTAATTTTAAAAGAGACACAGCATTTCATTTTGACGCCACTAAGTTTGGTCTATGGTTAAGAGATAATATATGTAAGGGTAAAATCAATCATATTAAATCAGAAGTTAAGGAGATTAAAACGAATAAAAATGGTATAAAATCATTAGAGTTAGATAATGGAGAATCAATTAAAGGAGATTTATTCATAGATTGTACTGGATTTAAATCATTATTGTTAGGAGAAACATTAGGAGAAGAATTCATACCATATAATCATATACTGCCAAACAATAAGGCATGGGCAACTCATATAGACTATACAGATAAGGAAAATCAATTAGTTGGTGTCACTAATGCAACAGCATTAAAGAATGGATGGGTTTGGAATATACCTCTATGGTCTAAGATAGGAACAGGATATGTATATTCAGATAAACACACAACAGATGAGGCTGCACTTGAAGAATTCAAACAACATATAAAAGATAATGGATTCAATGTACCAGATAAAATTAATAATATAAAAATGAGAATAGGCATTCATAAGAGATTATTTGTAAAGAATGTATGTGCCATTGGTCTTTCAGCAGGGTTTATAGAGCCATTAGAGAGTAATGGACTTTATACTGTTCACGAATTTTTACATAATTTAACTAGAATGTTTGAAAGAGATACTATAACTCAATGGGATAGGGATTCATTCAACTACGCTTGTAGAAACACATACAATAATTGGGCAGAATTTGTTAGTATGCACTATGCTCTAGGAGAAAGAACTGATTCAAAATACTGGGAAGAAAACACAAACAGAATGTATGATAAAGAAATAAATGAATTACTCCCTACACAACATCATGGATTTAGAGACCATATAATAAATAAGATATATGATTTTAGATTTAATCAAGATGGAGGAATATCATGTATTAGTGCAGGATATGGTTATTTTCCTCTAAGTGATAATACACTTCGATATGGAGCTAAAACTGATGAGTTTGACTATACCCCATATATGGTTTCTATCAAAGCACTTGATGACCGTAAAAAAGAATGGAATGACGTGGTAAAAGATTCTCCAACCCTATATGAATATCTGAAAAAGGAGGTGTATAATGAATTATAATAAACAATGTCCATGTTGTAACTGGAGATTTCATGTAGATAATGACTATGACGGTCATGCTGTGTGTGTAAAATGTGGAAGTATATTCAAATAATATTTATTTCTTTAAAGTAATGTTATTGATTCTATATCATGTATTACGATAATTCATTTAACAAGTACGCCTATCTCACTAGATTCAAGTATTGAGTGAGCAATTCCTACTTGAAGATGGCTCAGGTAGTTATTCATTAGAAGATAGTTCTGGTAGTTATAGACAAGATTTTCCCATAATAGTAAATAATTCAACAATATTATTAACAGAATCAAGGGACCCAGAACAACAAGTATTTCTCCTGGAAGATGAATCAGGTGCCATACTATTAGAATCAGGCTTAGGATATTATAAACAAGACGCACCTATCTATCACTCAGCAGAGATAACAGGATTAAATGAAAGTGTCAATTATGTAAGGACTCTGAGTAAGATAGAGAATGACACAGTTGGAATTACAGACACATTCAACAGACTAAGAAGCCAAGTAAGAAACATATCTAATACATTAGGAATCACAGACACAAAGAATAGATTAAGGTCACTCATTAGGAACTTTAGTGATACTATTGGTCTCTCTGAAGCCAATGATAATAGAGTCGGTATTAATAGAAATTCCAATGAAACAATGGGTATTACAGAATCATTCAACAGACTTCGAGAACAAATAAGAAATGTAAATGAAACAGTAGGAATAGATGAATCATCTAATAGGGATAGAACATTCTCAAAAACTGTCACTACAGAGACTATTGGTATCTCAGATGTAAATAATACAGGTGCAAGTGGCTCAAGTGGATGGGAATATACTCTAGAAGATGACTCTGGAACTCTATATCTCGAAGATGGAACAGGCAATTATAGACAGGAAGCACCTGTTAAAGTGGTCAATGAAACAGTAGGAGTAGTTGAAAATAGTAACAGACTCCAGAATATGTTATTAGAATTATCAGATACATTAGGTATTAGTGAGAGTAGTAATCAATTCTATGTACTCATTAAAAATATATTATCAACACTCGGAATCACAGAGAACAATCTCACAGAGACTACAACATTAGGACTCCTCTTAGAAGGAGTAAACCCAGAACACTATCAATTAGAAGATGGTTCTGGAATCATATTGTTAGAGGTTCCTGTATTAGTAATTAACGATACAGTTGGTGTAACAGAGAGTAAGACAACACTAAACGTACTCATTAGAAATATCTCAGATACAATAGGATTAACCACACTTGAGAACAAGGTATCTGGATTTGTTAAAGTAGCCACTCAGTTTATTGTGTCTGTAGAAACAGCATTAAACAATCTTCTTACAGATGTTAATGTATATACCCTCGAAGATGGAACAGGTAGTTATCTCAATGAAGATGGACTTGGTTATTATCAAATTGACCAATTATTAAAAATAGAGGTTATAAATGCAATCACAGGAATAACAGAAGCCTCTGAGAAATATATCGGACCTGTAAAAAATATTCTTGATAATCTTAACGTAGTTGAATCATTTAACAGACTTCGTGACCAGGTTAGAAACTTTGCAGAATCCATTGGTATAACTGAAGCCTCTAACAGATTAGGTTCATTATTACGAAATATAGGCAGTACAATAGTACTCTCTGATAGTAATAATAAAATCAAAGGATTCACTAGAGTGTTCAATGATGTTATACAATTAACAGACTCACTCAATATAGTTACAGGAATAGTCAAAGAGGCACTAGATACACTCGGAATCACAGAAATATTCAATAAGATTAGAGTGGTATTCACAGCAAATAATGTAGGTGTATTCACTGGAATCACAAATAACAATGTGAGTGATATGATGTATCTCTCATCAATAAATGTGAATAATCTTACAGTAATTGATTCTCTTAATTCTGGAATATTAAAAATAATAGATGATGATTAATGGCTGACGGAACAGTAATAACCATAAGTAGTGAAGATGTAGGAACTATAATTAAAGGAACTGCAAAGACACGAACAGATGGCACAGATACAGTAATCGACATAAATGACCTATCTAGCATTACCATTTATCTTAGGGACCCAAATGGCACAGTAACAACTCACACAGCAACAGCTACAAATGCAGATGGTGGAACAGACGGTATTTGGTCATTCACTACAGCTTCTGCAATATTTAGTGAGGAGCCAGGAATCTGGAAGATACAGGCAAAATATGCCTATAGTGGTGGAAACATATTCTATTCACAGATTAAGAATCTAACAATAGGCGAAGCTCTACTTTGACATCTATAGATTTTTTTGGAATTAAAGAAAGGATAGTTGAGATACTAAAAGATGATACAACTAATCTATGGGATAGTACACCTAGTGATAAGACCAAATTTAGAAAGATTGAAGCTGGAAGTCCAACAACTAAGGGAATAAATCAACCACCACTTCCTAGAGTATGGGTAACATCAGATGACCTTGTAGCCAATGTAAGTAATGTCGCTGTTGTTAGTGGAAACATACCAAAAGGGAAAGAGTACGACTTTAGAATTAAAATCATATTTGTTGTAGAATCAAAAGATGGACCAAAGACTGAGGAGAACATTGATGATTTCACTAAATCTATAATCAATCAACTAGAGACAAACTATGACCTAAGAACTCCTGGTGGAGCAGAATCAACCAGATTAGCAGAGTCCTCAGAGATTACTCAAATAATGGACCTACCACAACAATTCAAAGGAGATACAGTGAAAGGTAGAGTAATTAAATTCAAAGTGATAATCAGAGCATGATTTAAATATGGTATAAATAATACTATCATTAGAATGAAACAAATTCAATTCGGAATAATGTACGACAAAGTGCTACCTTGTGGATTCGACAAGTGTCCAAACATGCACTTTATCGATAGAGCAGACGCAGAAGAAAAACTTAATCAAGTCTTCGGAATAGATTAGGTCAATCTTTTTTTATTTTTTTATCAACAAAAATTGATGAGTTGATTTATATTTGGTATCAACGTAGTAGAATTATGGAATCAAATACAAAAAAAGCATACGATTGTGTTTTGGGTGTATATGTTTTTCATCAAAACTGTAATATTTGTAAAAGAAAAATGTTTAGTATGAAAAACGATAGAGACAAACCAATTTGTCAAAAATGTAAATGGGAGATGGAAAAATGAAAGATATTGAAACTTTGGAATATCTCAAAGATTATCAAGAACATCTTTGTGAGAAATACCAAATAGGTTATCCATCATATCTTAAGAAAATCAAAACACCAAAACAAGCTGAAAAAGAATCAGACAGAGTGCGTGACAAGATAGATAGATTGGCAAAGTGTAATAGACATGGTGGAGAATTAGGTCAGGATTGTTTCTTGTGTAAGCTTGAAACAAACTTCTAATATTTTTATTACTTCTATTATTTCTAGATTCTAACTATACAACTATATGGCTAATCTTGGAGAAATTACTGAAATCGTAAATGCCTCTGAACTCACTCTAGAAGTAGGCTCTGATAATTACATACTATTAACTAATCTTAATCTTCATATTGGCAGACCTGAGGACAGAGTGGCAACTACTGACGGTGGTGCCTTATTCACTTATGGTAAAGGGGATAATTGGTTCACAGCAACTTTGTTAGTATCTACACCTGAACTTTCATCATTAAACACACTTGGTCAAATTGACTCAGATGGAGATATGACTTCTACTTCCTGGAAGATAGTAGCAAAGAATGTATCTGGTGCCACTAAGACATTTGCAGCCACAGGTATTCTAAGAGAATATGATGTGTCAAAACCAACTGAGGGAAAGGTAAGCATAGACATATTTGTAAGAATCACTGGGGATACAATTTCTATAAGTTAGGTGGATTAATTGGCTAAAATTAGTGAATTAATTAACCAGATGATTCAGAGAGTATTAGAGAGTGCTGAATGGACTTCTGCTGGTGGAAATAATCCAGAAATAAATAGACTTATCCAAGTTAATGCTGTAGATAACCCAGACTTTGAGAATGAGATTAAACAGTTAGTAAAAGAACAAGGAGATAAAGTAGGACCTACACAAGATATTGATGGTAAGAAAAGTGACAAACAATTAGTAGAGAATACTAAACAATTAAAACTACTAGATAAAAGTAATATGGGCGAAATCAATAGACTCACATCTACTCAGTTTGGTAACATTAGAGAGATAGCAACTAATCCTACAGGCTTTGTAACTAAGGCTTTTCTTAGAAAGTTCGCCAAAGGAGCTGGTGTAATAGCACTCGCATTAATCATATTTGAGGCAGTCAAGTGGGTAATATCAGAATTATTAAAGCCTGGAAGAATGTTAGATATTAGATTTAAACGAGACATAAACAATGAGATAATCGCTTTTAGACGTAGAGAAGAACAACAGAAAATCAAACAAGGACTCTCCAACATAATAATCACAACTATGCCAAGACTTAGAGGTGGACAAGGACAAATAACTAACACATTAAACATGGCAGCAGGGAGAGAAAAAATACCTGATAATTTTGGAATGGCTCCTATGGTTTATCAAGCTTCAGGTATGGACTTATCTAAGGGTAATGGGAGAAGATTTCATTGACTAATGCAGCCTTGTGGCAAGTTCAATCGAGTGCTGGTAGTGGCTCAGAAGCAACAGCAGGGAATACTCATACTATAGATTTCAATAGTTCAACAAAGACTCCATCAGACGGTCCATTCATATCAGATATTAATATTGATTTTAGACGCTCTGTTCCAGAGAACGAGGCAGTAAATGCTGATAACAACGAACTCCAGGACATGGGTATTGATGGACTAGACATAATATTAGAAGGTGTTATAGGAAATGCTGATAATGACGCAACTGCAAATGCAGTAAATAAATTAAGTAAGTGGTTACAAGATGGTAATACTGTGACAGGTTACACTAAAGGAAGATATGGACTTCGAATGGATAACGCTCCTCAATGGAATGTCGTACCAACAAGTAATTATGGCTATCATATTAGAGATATTAAACTACAATACATGGGAGAGAAAAGAGACCTTGTAAAATTCACATTACGATTAGCATTAGGTGGCGATATACTAAGTGCCATCTAATTTCGCTAGTCTTACCGTAGATTGGTATGACCAAAGTGACGCATATTCTACTACGTCTGATATTACTAATGATGTTAAGACCATACCATTATTTACAGACTCAGGCACAGGAGAGGTTAATCAGGCTTCAATAATAATAAGGTCACTTGATGGTAAATATAACACAACTGGCTCTGTAGTATTTGCAGAATTTGACAGAATAAGAATAAGATGTACTGACCTTGGTGGAAATAGTTATGACAGATATTTTGAAATTTACAACATACTACCATCACAAACAAAAGGAGAAGGAACTCTAATAACATTAGAATGTCTAGGTATTGAATACCATACTCAACATATACACATGGTAAAACCATATTATTTTGCCAATTCTTTTGAAGTTGGTAGGTCAATAGGAGCAATTTATAATGCTAATCGTGGTTCAGAACAACCAACACTAAATTATACCACAAGTGCATACTATAATGGTGTAGGTTCTGCACTACCATATTACAATGCTAATAATTGGGAATTTGGATTAAATGAAGATACCTGTTACAATAGATGGATAGACCTAATTGACGGAGCAGGTGCAGCCGTATCAGCAGGGGGATCTCTTACATTCTATGAACTTAACTTCCTTACCACAGGAGTTAATGCTATGTCTTTCAAGCTTAGAAAATCTGGAGATAATACAACAATTAATCAAATTCAAAATGCAATAGCTACAGGAGTTAAAGTAGGAGAACAAGAGGGAATGTTAAGTAATCCAACAGGAACTAATGTACTAGCATGGGGAAGTTCAGAACATGGAACTCTACCTGTAGATAATAGTAAGTATGAATCCAAATTATTAGAATTCATATTTAGACCTGAATGGACAAGTGGTATAGAATATTTAGCAGGTGCAAAAGTAAAAGTAACAGATAGTAGTAATATAGAGAAACATTATTCATGTGATACAACACATACACCTAGTGGTTCATTCTCAACTAGCAACTGGACACAAATTGATATGGGAGATGAATTTGGAGATAGCATACAATACTCGCCATGGACAGATGAGAAAGAAACATTATGGTCCAATACAGGATGTGACCCAAGTAGAACTACATTCACAGCAGGTGGCTGGTGTGATATTAATCTCGTAATTAATGAGGAAGAATACTTTAGGACTTGGGTTGACGCTATTGCTAATTCCAATTCAGACCTTACAACTCTAGCTAGTAAGTATTCATACACTTCATCTAATAATGATTTCCCAAGAGGATTTAGAGTGTTAGTTACAAATGATAGTCCAACAGGTAAATTATCTAACTTTGCTCACTGTGTAGTGGAGATGTATCCATTAGATAATCTAGGTAATAAAAACTGGAAGAAGTTATATCAGTTTGGTAGTAATCAAAACAATGCACAGGTAGCCGTAATAGATGAGGGTAAGTGTTACAAATATACTCATAGTGGCACATCATGGTCAGGTATAGAAAGTTCTCCTTATGGAAATGATTGTTTCCACCCATACACTACACTACCAAACAATGTTGACGGTATAGATACCATTGATGGTGTAACAAGATCAAAGATAACAGATTCAACTAACAGACCAGACATAACTAAGGCAGGTGGACAATTTAGTCAGAATCAAGAATCAGCTATAGAGTTTAAATCTGTGGCAGCCGACGCTTTAACATCAGCAGCCTCAGACGCCTCTAGTCCAACGGCTGCATTTTATAAAAACGCCATAGGATTCACTCTTAGATTCCCATTCCCAAACTGTACACATAATAGTATATCTGAAGATGTTGGAGATATTTACGGTGGTGGTGTTAATAGTAATCAGGAACCAGCTACACTTGATATTCAAAATATGAATTATACATCAGGTGGTAAAGAGGGATTCAATAATACAGAAGTTGAAGATTACGGACAAATTAATGCTGTAGCTATGTGGTTAAAATATTCTGTTTCAACAAGTGGAACAGAATGGAATGATGAACATAATTTTAGAGCTTGGTTTATTGATACAAAAGACAATGTAGTCTATCAAGACTTTGTAGTGAGATTCAGTAATAATTGGGAAGATATTAGACTACCTATAAGTGGCTTCAGAGTCTATAAAGGAAGAAAACCTGTCTATGGATTTACGGCTGCTATAGCTACAATTATACCACCAAAAGAACTTGAGGTAATTAACATATTTGAGTGGCGTAATATCAAGATGTTCGGTGTTCAACTTCAATCACAATATGATAAGTATGGTAGATTTAATCCAGGAGAAGCTACAGTGAATGAGAGTGGTAATAGTGTGACATGGAGTAATATTGCAGGAAGCACTAGGTCATTAAAAATGGACGGATTTAGATTTATCAAACCATTATTAGCTACAAGTGGCAGTAATACAACAAGAAACCTAGAGCCAACATTCCAACAATTCCCAAACATATCAGTATATGACCAATTATTAAACACAGCAAAATCACATCTTGAAATAGAAAAATTCAAACATAAGGAATTTAACATAGAATCAGTAGGAGATGAGATATTTGACATACCATTCGGAGATTCATTCTATCTCAAAAATGAGGATATAGTAAATGATGATGATAAATCAGGAGAGAATAATAACATTAAACTCGTAGCCAAAAGAATAGAGTACAGTATAACAAAACCACCAAGTGGCAAAGGTGGACTCAGACGAAAAATCAAAGGAGCTAAGGTGTTCACATAATGGGTAAGGCTAAACGTTTCAATTCGTATGATGATGATATAAGAGAGAAAAGAAGAATGGTCCAAAACTATGGACTAGCTAGACAAAACCTATCAGGTATAGGTTCATCATTTAGAAGTTCTCCATTATCTCCTAGTGGTAGTACGGTATCTCCATCTAATTTTCTATCTATTAATGGTGGAAATATGTTGGGTCCTATTTCATTTAATCCTGTACTGACATCAATATCAGCAGGAGCAATAGACATATCTGAAACATCAGATAATTTCTCATCTAGAGTAATAGTATCACCACAGTCAGGTAGTACAGATGACCTCACAACAATTAATGGTGTTAAATTTGATGGTCAATTATTAATCATTCAAGGAATCCAAACAGACACTATCACATTAAAGAATAGTGGTAACATTGAGACAATAGATGGTAACGATTTTGACATAGAAGATGATGATAATATTATGTTTATCTATGATGTAACAGACAATAAATGGCAACAGATTACAGTAGGGAAACAAGGCTCTAGTGGTGGTGTGTCTCTATCAGGAACTAATACCTGGACAGGAACTAATACTTTTACTGCAACTTCATTTAGTGTTAACTCCACCAACATATTTCTTGGAGATTCTGGAGCAGATAATATTTTCATAACAGGAGACTTGGAAGTTAATGGAGAAGTAGAATTTAATGATGAGGTTAGATTTGATGATGATGTTATATTAGGAAATTCAGCAGCCGACCAAATAGAAATTAATGGAGATTTAGATTTTCAGACAAACACAGCCACAGGAACATTTGCAGGAAGTGCCCTCATATTTACAGGATATATTACCATCAAAGTTGG
>PVBE011516865.1_pt1 | contig 10576 bp, 11 predicted proteins | sample 1631181 | NCBI WGS metagenome assembly PVBE01 (sample SAMN08397723, study PRJNA350692) | Marine metagenome, whole genome shotgun sequencing project. | isolation source: water | place: Pacific Ocean | collected 2012-04 | reverse complement strand
TGGCAGTTGACAACCTCGATGCTCGGCCATAAAGTGTGGGCATCTCGGATTGTTGCGTCTATGAGGAGATTCAATCCATCTGGGAAATACCGGTTCAGTTAGCTTCTTTCATTGGGATTCTTGGTCTAATCCTGCCTGCGTATTCAGTCAAAAGGAGAATGGCATGACGGCACGAGCAGAGATACGGCAGCACCCGGAACGAACGATTACCGACGAGGCGGCCGAGATCCTGGCTATCGGGATGGTCGCCCACGTGGGCTTTTCTCAGGACGGACAGCCCTATGTCATCCCCTTCTCCTACCACTTCGAGCCGGAGAAACCGGACCGTATCTACATTCACGGCGCGCAGAGCAGCCGCACCATGCAGCACCTGGCCACGGGCGCTCCCACCTGCGTCACCGTGACGCTGCTGGACGGGCTGGTGTACTCACGCACGGCCAAGTACCACTCCATGAACTTCCGCAGCGTTGTGATTTTCGGTCGTGGCCGGTCAATCACCGATGAGAAGGAGAAAGAGGAACTATTCGATCGGATGGTGCGTCGTTATATTCCCGAGCGAACGGCGGGGCAGGACTACGAGATACCGCCGTCGGACCACCTGAAGGCCACCGCTTTAGTTGAGGTGCTGATCGAAGAGTGGAGCGCTAAGGCGAGGAGCGGCGGCCCCAAGGGGCCTCGTGACGCCGACCCCGATGCGGCCGGCAGCGCCGGCCTGGTGGACCTGAAGGAGTTCTAGGGGTGGCCAGCCCGGAGGTTAATCACCTACCTCCCTCGTCCTGACTAGAGCCGCAGTGATAGTGCCGGGTTTTTCTCACCCCACTTCCCCAGATACTTCGCGGAGTCTATCCTGAGCGAAGCCGAAGGGCTCAGAATGACGAGATTCTTAGGCTGCCCTCCAACCGTCAACGTCGGCCGAGAGAACTTACTTCGCCGAGTCCCCGTCCCCTCCGTCGCTGTGCCCGGCCATGTTCATGAAGGGCCGGAGCAGGTTGGTGAACTCCATTGGGAAGATAAACTTCGTGGACTCGCCGGCGCCAAGCTCCTTGAGCGTGTCTAAGTACTGGAGGCTCAGGGTGTTGGCGTCGATGGTCTTGGCCACCTGGTAAATCTTGTCCAGGGCTGTGCTGAAGCCGTCGGCTCGCAGGACGGCGGCCTGCTGGTCGCCCTCAGCCGTTAAGATCTCGGACTGTCGCGCCCCCTCGGCCTGGAGGATGGCTGCCTGCCTCTCTCCGTCGGCCACCGTGACGGCGGCCGACCGAGTGCCCTCGGCCTCGGTGACGACGGCCCTACGGACACGCTCGGCAGACATCTGGCGGTTCATGGCGTCCTGGATGTCGCGGGGCGGCTCGATCTCCCTGATCTCCACCTGGGTGACCTTGATGCCCCAACGCTCGGTCACCTCGTCCAGCTTCACGCGGAGCTCTTCGTTTATTCGCTCCCTCTGGGAGAGGACGTCGTCAAGTGAGATATCCCCGATGACGGCCCGCAACGTTGTGGTGGCGATGCCCACCACGGCGGCCCGGTAGTTCACCACCTCCAGGACCGATTTTTGCGCCTCGTGCTCCATGACCCTCATGTAGATCAGGAAGTCGATGTCTATAGGCGCGTTGTCCCTGGTGATGTTGGTCTGCCGGGGGATATCTATCACGTCCTCTCTCAGGTCTACGTTCCGGGCCTGGTGGATGGGCCATAACAGAAATTGCAGACCCGGTTCTCTCAGTCCGGCGAACTTGCCCAGCGTGAAAACGGCCAGGCGCTCATACTGTTTAACGATCTTGATGTATGGGATCATCGTTGTCCTCCTCTATTCCATAGTGTCGGGCGCTTTAAAAACCTTGAGGGTGAGCCCTTCGACCTCCAGAACGACGATCTCCACCCCTTTCGCTATGGGCTCTCCGGAGTCGGAGACGGCGCTCCACAACTCGCTGGCCAGCTGGACGCTGCCGTAAGGGGCCAGCTCGGTGGTCGTGGTGCCCGTCTGCCCGACGAAGGTTGCCGCACCGGTGGAGTAGACCGCGCCCCTAGACTGCAGCACGACTCTGAGCAAGAGTACCATGAATCCGAACAGGATGGCACTGACGGTTCCTATAAGCCAGAGGCTAACCCGGAAGCCGGGCGTGGGGATGGACGGCGAGCCGAAACCGCCGAACAGGAGAAACGCTCCGAGGATGAAGCTGATCCCTCCACTGATGCCGAAGATGCCGATACCGGGGGCCTGAGTCTCAAAGAAAAATAGTACCATTGCCAGGGCTATCAGTCCGACGCCGACCCAGTTTACAGGAAGGTTGCCCATGGCGACGAAGGCCAGGGCCAGGGCGATAACCCCGAACAGTCCGGGAACAATCACCCCCGGGTTGAGGAACTCTATGAGGATCCCGATGCCGCCCAGGGTCAGCAGCAGGAAGGCGAGGTTGGGGTCGGCCAGGAAACCGAGGAACCGCTCCAGCGGGGTCCGCTTTATCCGGCGAAGCTCCAGGCCGTCGGTGTCCAGGACCGCCTCACCCCTACCGGTCTCCAATCTCTTGCCGTCCAGCTGGGCCAGCAGGTCGTCAAGGTCCTCGGCGATCAGGTCGATCATGCCGCCGGCCAGCGCCTCGGAAGCGGAATAGGAGAGCGCGGTCAGGACCGTCTGCTCCAGGGCCTCGGCGATGCTTCGCATGAAGGCGGCCGCGTCCTGGGTTGCCTTGGACTTCAGGGTCTCGGGCAGGTCCTGGCCGCCCTGGCCCACCGGAGAGGCGGCCCCGATGTTGGTGGTTGGTGCCATGGCCGCCACGTGCGCCGCCGCGGTAATGAAGGTGCCGGCCGATGCCGCCCGTGCGCCCGGGGGGTAGACGTACACGACGACCGGGATATCCGAGGTCAGGATATCTTCCACCATGTCCCGCGTGGACGATAGGAGCCCGCCCGGTGTGTCCAGCAGTATTATGATGAACTGGGCGTCGTTTTCGGTGGCGGACTCAATGACCCTGGATAGGAAGCCCGCCGAAACGGAGTCGATGGCGCCGTCCAGCTTGATGTAGGCGGCATGATCGTCGGCGGCTGAAGCGCGCGCGGCCTGTGCGGCGATGAAACCGCCGAATCCAAGGAGGATGAGGACCAAGGCCAGTACGTGTCTCATGGCGACCACCCGACCACAATCTAACACCATTGAGGAGCGAAGGTGTGCCGGAAAGCGAGCCAGTCTCAGTAGTCTACGATCTCGGGAAAAAACCGGCTGTACTGTTCGGCGTTCCGCGTGCAGACTGGCTCGCCGCGTTCCCTGGCGATGGCGGCGGCCAGCGTGGTGTGCTCCATACCGGCCCGTTCCTCGGGACTTATTGAACCCAGCCAGATGCCCGCGACCTTGGCCGCCTCGGCGGAGAGGGGTGCTTCTTCCAAGAAACGCAGCAGGCCCAGGTACCCTATCTCGGTGCGCCGGTCAAAACCCGGGCTGCTCCACAGCTCGAACACCGTGAACGGAGAGAACGAGGCCGTGACCTCCCCGGCGACAATCCGCTCGACGACGGCACGGGCGCCGGGGTGTCCATCCCGATAGTCCTGGAACAGGGTAGTGTCCAGCAGCATATCGGTCAAAAGTGGACCTGGTCCGGAGCGGCGATTAGGTCGGAGCGGCGGTGTCCGGGACTCACAACGAATCCTGCGCCGGACCGAAGGCCTCTCGGACCACTCTCTCGGCCTCCTCCGGGGTCATTTCCACCGGCGAACCCACCGGCTGGCCGGCCTGCATGTCGAGATACTCGTCATCCCAGATGGACGGGGTTGGCTTTTTCTGAGCCTGCGGCTGGTGAGATCCCGTCAGCGCCAGTTCCAAACCCATCTCGATTAGCTCGCGCAGGGGGATGCGCAGCTCTGTGGCGCGGGCCTTGGCGGCGAAGTAAAGGTCCTCACGAATGGAGGCGTAGACCTGGCGGGTATCGCCCTCGACTTTCTTTCGAGGCATAGCTCTATCATCATACAACGATATTAGCATATTGTCAATATATGGGAGGGTGTGTTTGCGCTAAGCCCCTGTATTTCGGGCCGCGCGGGTTTCTGGTATGGACTCTCTACGATACGACCGAGTTGTGACATCAACATCCTGGGTCGTATCCCTCCCTTAACTATCCTCTCCTTCAAGGAAGGAAAATTGGAGGAATACCATCCGTTTGGACGACCCGCTACCCTACCCTCCTGGCGGTCCTGGGTGGGCTCTTGACCGGCATGTTATATAATGTTCGCCGCCATGAAGATCGTGATCGCACCGCAGACGTTCAAGGGAAGTATTTCGGCCCTGGCAGTTGCCAGGGCCATGGACGAAGGCGTGCGCCGTGTCGTCCCCGACTCCGAGACAGTGCTGGTGCCTGTGGCCGACGGAGGCGACGGAACATTGGAGACGATGGTGGAGGGCTCCGGCGGCGAGATCAAGGTTTCGGAGGTTACCGGTCCTCTGGGAGAGCGGGTAGCAGCAAGTTGGGGCGCGATGGGCGACGGCGCCACCGCGGTTATAGAGATGGCCCGCACCTCGGGCCTGGCCCTGTTCCCGGTCGAAAAACGAGACCCCTTGACGGCCACTACCTACGGCCTGGGTGAGGCTATCGGACATGCTCTGGACGCCGGTTTCCGTCGGTTTATCATCGGTATCGGCGGCAGCGCCACAAACGATGCTGGCGCCGGTATGGCCCAGGCCCTGGGCGTGCGGCTACTGGACGGCGATGGACGCGAACTACCCCGTGGCGGGGCGGCGTTGTCCGGCCTCCAGCGCATCGATCCTTCTGGCCTGGACACACGTGTGAGGGAGTCCAGGTTCCTAGTGGCGTGCGATGTCAACAACTCCCTGACCGGTCCCGAGGGCGCGTCGGCCATCTACGGGCCGCAGAAAGGGGCGACGCCGGACATGGTAGAGAGGCTTGACGCTGCCCTGGGCCATTTCGCCGAAGTTGCGCTGCGAGACCTGGGCGCCGATGTCAACGATATTCCCGGAGCCGGAGCCGCTGGTGGGTTGGGAGGCGGCCTGATAGCCTTTCTCGGTGCAGAGCTGGGGACCGGGGTCGACATCGTCCTGGACGTGGTCGGCCTGGATGGGCAATTGGAGGGTGCGGACCTGGTGATAACAGGCGAGGGCTGCCTGGACCACCAGACGGTCTATAACAAGGCGCCCATCGGCGTTGCTTCGCTGGCGAAGGCACGGGGGATACCGGTGGTGGCCATCTCCGGGTCGCTGGGCGAACGGTACCGCGAGGTACACCACCACGGCATCGAGGCCGTGGCGGCCATCACCTGCTATCCGATGTCGATCGATGAGGCTTCGGAGAGGGCGGCCGAGCTGCTGGCCGGCGCCACAGAGGAGGCGCTACGCTTCATGCAGGTGGGCGCCCGGATTTCTCGGCCGGGACTAGGGGCAGCCTAATTGCTGATAATCGAGAACAGGACCGCGCCTGTCACGGTCAGGAGTACCACGACGACAACGGCTGCCAGGAGCTCGCTCCTGGGACCCTCGAGGAGAGGGCTCGCCACGCCGCCGCCGACCGCCCGGGTTGGATCAACCGCTCTGGACTGAGCGGGCAAGCCATCAGCCCCTGATCCGGTCTTTGAGGGACGTTCATCCGCTCGCTGACGGTCGTGCTCCGCGCGTTTTTTGGGGTCGATCAGGGTATCGAAGGCCCTAGTCAACCTTTCCATGGCCTCGGCGTCGTCGGGATCTCCATCCCCTGACTCGTACGGGCGGCGAAGACGCCTGTAGGCGGCCCGGATGGCCTTGGGCCTGGCCGTTGGCTGAAGCTGCAGGGCCTTGTAGAAGTCTTCGTTCTCTTGCATGTTTGGCCTATCGGGATGTTGCCGGCCGTGACAGGAGGTTCACGGCGCTGTCATTATAGCAGCCAGTGTACGGGGCCGGGCAAAACTAGTACTTAGTTGCACAATTCTCGATCTATCCCACACACCCACCCGATAGGTTTTTGGAGGGGACACCCCCAGTTCTCCCCTCAGACGGGCTCTTCCCTTCTAGACTTCCCAACTGGACATGACGCTGATTTACTGCGGTAGGTACTAGCCCAGCAGAAGCATGTGGACCTCGCCGGGGCCGTGGACGCCGGTGACCAGGGTGTACTCGATATCGGCGGACCGGCTGGGTCCCGTTATCAGGTTCATGTACCCGCTGGACCCGCCGCCCAGGAGGTCTTGCCTGCGCAGGGCAAATAGCTCGTCCAGGCCAGGGAGAACTTCGCCCGGCCGCACTAAGGCCACGTGGACGGGCGGCAGCAGGGAGACCAGGCGGCTGACTCCTTTTCGGGCCAGCAGCACACAGGTGCCGGTCTCGGCGAGGGCGTAATCCACACCGGTTACTCCGATGTCGGCGTCGATGGCCCGTTCCCTCAGGCTGCCGCGTATTTCGTCTCGCTTCGCATCGTCGGTCTCGTCGCCGATGGACATGACACCCACGTCGATGCCGGCCGTGGAGAGCCGGGCCTCGAGGTCCAGTTCCTGGGTTACAGCGTGCGTTGTGCGCAGGATGGTGCGGGCCTCCAGCCCGCGGGCCAGCTTCTCGATGTACTCGGCGGCATCTGGGGCCGACGCGACGCGGGCCACCTTCCAGCCGGCTTTTACGGCGGTCGTCCCCAGCGACGACATCAGCTCGGCGGCATGGTCCTGAGCCTCTTGCATGATGGACAGGGCGCGCTCGTCTACGGACGGTGCGCCGCGGTACAGGCCCGTCGCCCCTCTGGCGTCAGGGGCAGGTCGGCCTTTATCCCGTCCCAGGGCTCGTCGAACGTTTTCAAGGAACCGATCTCGGTCGCTCACTCTTCAACCCCTATGGATATGAATCGGCGCTCGCCGGAGGACCTGTACACCGCGTCCAGTACCCGCTGGACGTGGAGCCCTTCTTCGCCGGGGTTGACGTATTTGGAGCCGGTCTCCACGGCCTCGGAGAATAGACGAAACTGGGTCTCGTACATGTTGACCGGTGGGCACTTGACTTCCCGGGGCTCGGGTTCGGTCTTTCTGTCAGCGCTGCCGTCGAGGTGGAATAGACGGTTCCTCGCCGAAGGTGGACCCATGGTCTCCTCGGCCAGCAGAGAACCGCTTTCACCGAAGACCTGGAACCGCCTGCGGCCGGGGACGTTGGATACACTTGTGTAACTCTCCAATGTCGCCTGGACGCCACTCTGGAACTTGAGCAGCACCGAGGCGGTGTCCTCGACGTCGGCTGAGCTTGTCAACGTATCGCAGAATGCCGCGACCTCTTTGACGTGACCCAGGAGGAACACGGCGGTGTCTATGACGTGGACACCCATGTCCATCATGGCGCCGCCTCCCGACAGGCGGCGGGACTGTCTCCAGGCGACGCCGCGGTCCCCGTCCATGCGCCAGATGGTCTCGTCATCTTCCGAAGCGCCGGGGACCTCAGGTACCCACCAGTCGCTATATCTGGCGTGAACGGCCACCGGCCGCCCGATCTCGCCCCGGACGAGCATCTCTCGCATCCTCTGATGGCAGGAGTTGAAGCGCATCATGGTGCCGTGGCCCAGGGTGATGCCCGCCTCTTCGCAGGCGCGGACCATTTCGTGGGCCTGCTCTGCGTTGAGGGCCAACGGCTTCTCGCAGAGCACGTGTTTGCCGCGGCGGGCGGCCGCGATGGTCAGTTCGGTATGGGAGGCGTGGGGCGTGGCGACGTATACCGCGTCGATGGACGGCTCGGAAAGCAGCTCGTCAATGCTGGGGAACGCTCTGGTACGGAATCTATCCGCGGTTTCTCTGGCTCGCTCGACGACGACGTCGGTCACGCCGACCAACTCGGCGTTGGGGGCCGCAAAGATTCCATCGGGGATGGTCACGCCGGCCAGGCGTCCGCAGCCGACGACACCCCATCCTACGGTCATGTCGATCTCCCTCGGTACCGCTTGCTCAGCCCTACATTAAAGACCAGGGCACGCCAGTGAAGTCGGGCCGGTAGGTTTCTTCGCTGCTGTCTGGGAGCACCCTGCGTAACTCCGTCCCAGGGGTGGCACTGTACGGAGGGCAGACTCCCTGAAGGCAGGGAACGATAACGGGTCGTTGTCACTTCAGGTTTTTCCACCTGGTCCGGAACGGCCTGGAGGCTAATGCCGGAAACCGACGGTAGCGGGTCCACGCGGACAGGGGCGGCGGCAGCCTATTCAGCCATCCTCGCCTGGCGAAAGGCCACTGGAGCAGCCTTCCGGCCACGTGGGCCAGGCCCAGCGTGAAGGTGTTGGAGACGCTGAGGCGCCATCCCTTGAAGGCCAGCATCTCCATAATTGATCCCTTTTTCTCCTTCGGGTAGGTCTGACCCTCGACCAGTTCTTTTCGGAGGTGGAGCAACATCCGTGGGATGTTGATCTTCACCGGGCAGGCCTCGCGGCATGCGCCGCACAGGCTGGAGGCGTTGGGCAGGTCCTTGGCATCGGCGAGACCGGTGAGCATGGGGGAGACGATGGCGCCGATGGGCCCGGAATAGACCCAGCCGTAGGAGTGGCCGCCAACCTTGCGGTAGACCGGACAGGCGTTCAGGCACGCGCCGCAGCGCAGGCAGTACAGGGACTCCCGCAGGTGAGGGTCGGCCAGTAGCTTCGAGCGGCCGGCGTCCACGATGACGAGATGGAACTCCTCGGGGCCGTCCTCGTCGTCGGCCCGTCGGGGGCCGGTGACAGTGGTGACGTAGCTGGAGATGGCCTGTCCGGTGGCGGACCGGATGAGCAGCCGCAGCAGGGTGCCCAGGTCGTCCATGGACGGCACCACCTTCTCCATGCCGGTGATTGCTACGTGTATCTTGGGCATGGACGTGCACATGCGGCCGTTGCCCTCGTTGGTGACCAGCACCACCGTGCCGGTCTCGGCCACCAGAAAATTGGCGCCTGTGATGCCCATGTCGGCCTGGATGAACTTCTGGCGCAACTGGGTGCGGGCCTCCCGCGCCAGGTCGCCGATCTCTGTGTAATGGGGTGTGTTCAGCTTCTCGCGGAAAAGGTCCGAGACATCTTCTCGGGACTTGTGGATGGCCGGCGCGATGATGTGGTAGGGCGTGTCCCCCGCCAGTTGAAGGATGTACTCGCCCAGGTCGGTCTCGACGGGCTCGATGCCCTCCTCGACCAGCCGCTGGTTTAGCTCCATCTCCTCGGAGACCATGGACTTGCCCTTGATGGCCAGCCTGACGCCACGGGCACGGGCCAGGTTGACTACGTAGCGGGTTGCCTCCTCGGCATCATTGGCGAAAAAAATTTTACCCCCTGCCCTGGTCAAGTTTGTTTCCAGTAGTTCCAGGTAGTAGTCCAGGTTCTCCAGTGCATGGGCCTTGATGGCTCGTCCACGGTCACTCAGTTCCTCCCAGTCGGGAGTGGCCTCGGCCGCCCCGATCCGCGCCTGGTGGAAGCCGTTGTAGAGGCCGGCCAGGTTCGCCTGGATCCTCTCACTTTCCAGGGCTTTGGCCGCACCATCTTTGAAATATTTTGTCGTTATCGCCACGGTTTTTCCTGATTCTTGGCGGGACTATAGTTGTTGCTTGTGAAAAAGCACGGAATAAAAGGCCGCTCATGGCGAGCTTGTCGAACCACGAGCGGCCCGCCCTTCGACAGGCTCAGGGTGAGCGGGCCTACTGTAATCTTTATGCACGCGAACTGTTTCAACTAATCACTAGTCGATAATCCCAGGCTCTCGTCAATGAGCTGCGCCAAATGGACCGGCCTTACCGGGACTCCCTGTTTGGCCATGCCGCCGCCCAGGTGCATGAGGCAGCTGCTGTCGCAGCCCACCAGTGTTTCGGCGCCGGTCCTGCGGATATTGTCGATCTTGTCCTGGAGCATGGCGGCTGAGATGTCGGGGTATTTCACCGAGAAGGTGCCTCCGAAACCGCAACACACCTCCACCTGGTCCATCTCCTCCAACCGGACTCCAGGCAGCGAGCGAATGAGATCCCTGGGCTGGGAAATAACGCCCAGTTCCCTCCTGAGGTGGCAGGCCTCATGGTAGGTCACGGTACGGGTCTCCCCGGCGTCCACTTCGGCCAGCGGGCCCAGGTCGGTGATCCCAAGGACGTCAACGATAAACTCCGACAGCTCGAATACCCGGGAGCCGAGGGCGCGGGACATCTCTAATAGCTCAGGTTCGTCCTGGAGCAACTCCGGGTAGAAAACTCGGAGCATGGTGGCGCAGGAGCCGGACGGAACTACGATGTACCGGTCTCCGTGGAACTGCTCGAGGAACCGTCTGGCCAGGGGCTTCGCCTCGCCCCAGTAACCGGAGTTGAACGCGGGCTGTCCACAGCATGTCTGGCCTTCAGGGAAGTCTATGTCCACGCCCAGTCGTCTCAGCACCCGGACCGTGCTCTCCCCGACCTCCGGGTAGAACTGGTCGATAATGCAGGTCACGAACAGAGACGCTTTGATGGGCGCGGAATCTTGGCTCAATGGTCGCCTCCAGGTGTCGCCGGCAGCTCTGGCGGTGAAGTCTCAGGTTCGACCGGGAACTCCTGGAAGCATAAAGGAGTCCGGTCTAGAAGATCAGGCCGTGGACGACAAATCCAACCAACCATGCCACTATGAAAGCGGGACCGCCGGCGAACAGGCGGCCCTCGGTCTTCTGGTTG
>PVBE012878726.1_pt1 | contig 10577 bp, 14 predicted proteins | sample 1631181 | NCBI WGS metagenome assembly PVBE01 (sample SAMN08397723, study PRJNA350692) | Marine metagenome, whole genome shotgun sequencing project. | isolation source: water | place: Pacific Ocean | collected 2012-04 | reverse complement strand
TGGGCGTCTTCCTGGGTGGAGATACGTCCTACAAATTGACGACGCTGGGGACGTGGGGCGAGTTTTGCCGAACGAACGACTATTACCTTCACGTCGGCCGAGTGAACACGACATCGAGGATCATGGCCTGCGGTCGAGCGGGCGCGGACTCTTTCGATGGGAGCGGGGTGTCGGTGTTCGGAAACGTTTCGCATTCGAACGCCTACCTCCCGAAACTTGAGGCAGCCCGGGCCGCTGCGACAAGCCCAAGCAACGGAGGCCCAAGCCCGACACAGGTGAATCTATTTGCTTCTGGAGGCAGCGAATGAGCGACGACCCTTTGACTCCTGAGAACACGCCGAAGGGCTGGACGCTTCTGGCGGGTGGGTGTCTTGAATGAGGCGAGAACACATTGAACTGTCTTGCCCCTGCTGCGACGGCGCCGTGGTTGTGCCCGATCGGCACCATTTTGGGGGCACGTTTGAAGCGGACTGCTGTAGCCAGCCGGTCGAGGTTGTGTATTTTGGTGACGATTTTGGTGAGATTTGGGGGTTGCGAGAAGGTGAAGTGCAGGATGACCAACGCGATTAAAAACTTGCGAGCCATTGCTGCGCTTCTTTCAGAGCAGCGCTCGGACGCTATGGACTACCACGTCAAGGCGCGAGGGCTCCTGGCGGCCGAGGCGCGGCTGCGCACGTACATCGACGAACTTGAGGCACAGGCTGGGCCTAGTTCGGCTGAACCGACCGAGCCTTTCAAGACAGCCCTCGAGTTCGTCTTGGAGCGCGAGGGCGGCTTCAGCGATCACCCCGACGATCCCGGCGGGGCCACAAACCTTGGCGTCACCCAGGCAACGTATGACGCGTGGCGATCTGGCAACGGACAGCGTCCGCGGGGCGTGCAGTCCATCACATACGAAGAGGCGGCGGCGATCTACGAGCAGAACTACTGGGGCGAGCCCTGCGAAACCCTAGACTGGCCGCTGTCGCTGGCGCTGTTTGACGCGCGAGTGCAGCACGGGTACGCCATTGGCCTGCTGCAAAGGGCCGTGAACGGACTGAGGGGGCGCTGGCTTGAGACAGACAATGCGTGGGGGCCTAAGACCCGGCTCGCCGCTGAGGTTCAAGACCCGGTGGCTTTGTCTGCCGAGCTCATTCGGCAACGGCTTGTCTATTACGGGGCTCTAGATGGTGACACGTTTGACAAGGGCTGGCTGTCTCGCATGCGCGCCTTGGCCTACGCATGTGGGTTGCGGTGATGCCTCTTCGACCCGACGCGCCAGCCGTTCGCAAGGCTAACCGCCCCAGCCCCGGTCGCCCGCCTGGCCCGACCGGCAAGGCTCGCGAAAGTGTGCTTCGCCTTCGCGCCCACAAGGCCGAGATAGCCCACTGGAGGGATCGGGCCGAGTCCGAGGGGGTGAGCCTCAGCGAATGGGTCCGAGGTCGACTTAATGGAGGCTAGGGGGGGTCTTGTAGCCGTGGGCCGTGGGGATCACGCCATGAGCGCGCCCCGCGCCGCCCTGTACGCCCGCGTGAGCACCGAGCGTGCCGAACCTAGAAATGACGCGGATCCCATCCGTCCGCTGATCGGTGCTGTGCCGGAGGTGGCTTTCCATCGCAATCGGCTCCATGAGGCGGAGCCACGGGTGCTCGACCTCTTCGCTGGTGCCGGTGGCTTCAGCCTTGGCTTCGCCCTGGCAGGGCTGGGGCCGGTCGCCGCGGTCGAGCAGGACCTGTGGGCTTCCGAAACACTCGGACATAATCACCCTGGAACGGCCGTGCTCCGGGCCGACATCCGCAATCTGTCCGACGACGACATTGTTGAAATCGCGGGGGGGGCAGACATCCTCATCGGCGGGCCGCCGTGTCAAGGCTACTCCGTCGCCAACAACAGCGCCGGGGATCCGAAGGACCCGCGAAACTCGCTGTTCCGTGAGTTCATTCGGGCTGCACGGGTGCTCCAGCCCCACGCAGTTCTCATGGAGAATGTCCCCGGACTGCTTCGGAGGCGGACGAAGGACCGGACGTTGGTAATCGACGTCATCAAGGCCGAGTTCCGAGCTGTGGGCTACGAACCCCACGTCGAGGTCCTCCAGGCTGTCGAGTACGGAGTCCCTCAGTTGAGGCCACGCCTGTTCATCCTCGGCCTTCGTGAACGCACGCCAAACCCATTCCCAGCCAGAACGCATCGAAGCGAGCCCGAGAATCTGGACCTCTTCGGCCCACCGACAGAGACAGTCGCCGCTTGCACGGTTTGGGACGCGATCTCGGATCTCCCTGGCATCGATGCTCGTAAAGGCAGCGAGGAAATGGAGTATTCGGTCCCGGCTGCGAACTCGCTGCAGCGGCTGCTGAGGGCTGACTCGGACCACCTCTACAACCACAAGGCAATGATGCACGGCAAGCGCCTCGTCAAGCGGTTTGAGTCCTTGAGGTGGGGAGATTCCGGGGCGCAGGCTCCGGCCGAGCTGCGGGCGAGAAGGCGGTCGGGCAGGGGGGAGCTCTCGGGCAAGGACTACGACCAGAACAACCGAAGGATGCACCCCAACCGCCCTTGCCACACTATTCCCGCGTCCTTCTACGCCAACTTCGTTCATCCCTATCGGCACCGCAACTTCACCGCGCGTGAGGGAGCACGGCTTCAGACTTTCCCGGACTGGTATCGGTTCTGCGGAAAGCCCACGGTGGTCAGTCGGAAGCTGCTCGAGCGCGAGGGACGGCATGAAGAGAAGCACCTCTGCCAGTACGCACAGATTGGAAACGCGGTGCCTCCGATCCTCGCGTACAAGCTTGCCCGCCACTTGCTGGCGAACCATCTCGGCTAACCCAAGACGAGGGAGAGAATCGGCGTGACGTGGAAATCCGAGCCGTGGCTCGTGCTCGACCTCGAAACGACCGGGGTGCCCGCTGGCGAGCATCATCCGATTGAGATCGGGTTCGTGCGAGTCGTTGACGGCGTCGAGACCGCCGAGGCGACCTATCGAGTGCGACCGCCGATTCCGATTCCTGAGGAAGCGTCGGCGGTTCACGGCATTTGCGACCAGGACGTGCAGAATTGCCCGAGCCTCGAGGATGTTGCCGCAGAAATTGTCGAGATTATCCAAGAGCAGCGAGTGATTGTGGCCTACAACGGCTACGACTACGATTTTCCGATGCTTCGGGACCGATGCCCAGGATTCTATGAGGCGTGCCGCGGGCGAGTGTTCCTCGACCCGCTCGTGCTCGTGCGGACGGACACCGTTGGCCGGTTTTGGCGCAATCGAGACCGATGGAACCCGGAGCGAGGGCGGCACACGCTCGAAAACGCGGCGGTGGCCTCGGGTCTCGACATCGATCCGTCTGCGCTGCACGGAGCACTCGGAGACTGTCGACTCACCGCGGGGATCCTTCGGCGTTGGATGAGCCGGCTACCGGATGACGGCCGGGAGGCGCAGCGGGCGCTCGTCGAGGCAAGACGAGCGCAGGAAGACGCACGTCGCGAGTACCGGCAGCGGAATGCGCTCAGCGATTCGTGAGGGCGGGCGCGGAATCGCAAGCGCCCCCCCAAACTAGACGCGAACCATCGGTCAACTCAATCGTCGCCAGACAGGTGCTCAATAAGGCTTCGCATCCGCGCCGCAACGGGCGTCGGCACGTCTGCAAACGCAACGCCCGAGTCGCCAGCCGCGTCAGCCTGTACGGCGTGAATCAATTGTTCGCCAGCCGCAACGATCTTTGCCCAACGCTCAATGTCGTCAGCCCCTAGCCCGTCCTTGAGCCCGCCAATGGCGTCGGGAATTTCGGCGGCAAGGTCCATGCCCTCACCAATGCGGCCAATGACTCGAAGCGCATCGGGGTCGTCTCGAAGCGCAAAGCCAAGCGCCTGCAAAAAGCCCCGGCCAACGCGGCAGCCGATCTGCAAAAACTCGCGCGGCTTCAAGTAGATAGACCACTTCACCTGATCAATAACTTCTAAAGCGCGAGCCTTATCCTCGTCCGCAAGGCGCAGGACAAAGTTGTCGTGCGAGTCCAGCGGGTGCATCGGCTCAACAAGGTCGTCGAGCTCGACCTCAATCCCATTCTCCTCAAGCGCAGACAGGACCGCGGCAACGTCTCTCGCCTGGGCTCGGGCCGGGTGCGCGATGTGACCTGGCGCAAACAGTGGGGCGCGCTGAGCAATCGGCGGGGGCCAGTTCATGACGGTGATTAGCGCCATTACTTCGCCAGGGCCCCGACCTCTTCAACAAGGTCGTCAAGTTTCCGCTCAATTCGGGCCATTGTCTGGCGATCGTGAGCCTTCTCAAGTTCATAGGTCTGTAGCGGCACGGAGCCAGCGTGGGGTACCCGCGAGTGAACCTCGATGGCCTCCTCGGCAACCGCCTTGGTGTCGCCCGATGGGAGCAGTCCCTGGGCAACGAGGATGCCGATCAAGGTCACAAGAGTCGGAATGTTAATGCTGCCGTCGATCTTCGGCTTGTGCTCTGCGGTCACGCTTTGCCTCCCTGACCCGGGCGGGTTGCCGCCGCCCTGAACTCGGAAACGCAGCAAGGCGGCCCGCGCAGCGCTCCATGAATGAAAGCTACGCCCTAAAAGAGGGCGCGCGCAAGCGGTGTTTGCTTATCAGGCGTCGTCGGTTTGGACAGACAACCACGCCAGCGCCGCCCCAAGCGCCTGCCACGCATCGCCAGATACCCCGTAAAGCGGCCCCGGCTCTGCTTTTCGGCCACGCGCCGCCGACCTCGAGCCGCCGTGCAGCTCGCAGCACCGATCAATAATCTGGCTGTCCTTATTGCGACCAGAGACATGCAGCGCTCGGCATACCTCAAGCCTGTAGAGCCAGTGAACTTGCTTTACGCCAGCGCGCGCAGCCTCAAACAGCCGGCCCGACGCCTCAATTCCACGAATGATGTCGCTGTTGATGACCCCCTGGCTTTTGAATCGCTCAACAACAACGACCGACCACTGTGCAGCCACTAGCCCAGGCTTGATTCGAACAGGGTCATCCGGCAGCACAACGCCAGACCGAACAACGTCAAGCGCCTGCTCAAGGGGCAGCACCGCCGACGCTAAAACAGACCGGGTCAGCGTGTCGTAAACGGCTAGGCCGGTTCGCTTCTCTGACGGATCAATGCCAAGGACAATAGTCATTTCCACTCCTGCTTAACGCCCCAGCGGGCGCTGGGCACCAACAGCGACGCGTAGGGCCCGCGCTCCACGTCCACGTACAGGGCCGACACACTCACTGAAGCGAAACCTCGTTGCCCCACGTTGTCCACCCTAGGCGAGGCTCCCGGGCAAACAGTTCGACGTACGGACCTGATGAGCGAGCCTCTACAAGGTCAAAAAACTCGGCTGGCTTTTGACTGTGGCGCCCTTTCGGAGCGCGAAAAACTGACGGCAAGTCGCGTCGCCTGCCCGCTCGCCCGCTTACGCACGCGTCTAAGCCGCGCCCACGCACGCCAAACAAACAGAGCTCGTGCTGCCCCCGAAAATACTGGCCCAGCCCATAGCTCGGCTTGACCCACACCACGTTGGTCACGTATCGAAAGCCGATCGCCGCCATTAGCGCGAGGCCGTCCGCCAGGTGATTGTTTGTGACCCACAAGTAGCAGTGCGAGTTCTCTGCCATTTGACCCAAAAATCCCGACCCCAAAACAACCGACACCATCGCGGCGTGGTTTTTGATCAGCGGGTAGTGCCGATCGGCGCCACGCTTTATGCGGCCCCCGCCCTGCTCGTTCCATGGCGGGTCAATCGCAATTGTTCCAAACCTCACGCGTCAGAGCCTGCCGGATCGAGTCCTGGCGCATGCTCAATCACCAGCTTGTATCGCGCCCGCCGTTTTAAGACGCCCGCCTCTATCAACTCCTCCGAAAGAGCATCCCAAGGCTTGCCCAATCGTCCGACCAATCCCTTTGACTCGCTCTTTCGGCGAACCTTGTCGAGCCTTACCGACAGCCACTCCGGGTTAAGCTCGACCTGTTGAGCGTCCAGCCATTCCAAAAAACGCCCGCCATCACTTACAAGGTCGACGGCCTTTTCCAGTCGAGCCTGGTGCCCCCCGTCAATAATTACCGACCCCTCGGGGCTGTCGTATAGGCGCTCTCTTAGTTCCGCTCGAGACGCCTTTAGCTCGCCAGCCAGCCACTCGGTGTCGGCCACGGGCCGGTCAGAGTCGGGGTCGGAAACCGAGTCGCCGCTCCACTCGGGGCAGCCCGAACTTTTCTCCGAGCAAACGCCGCAGCCCTTTGTTCGCCGATGCGTCGTCCAATACGGATCGTCGGGAGAAAGGCGCTCAAGCCGACGATGGGTGTCGGTCCAGGCGTACAAGTTGTCCATGGCTCGCATGGCAGGCACCTCCACCCGAACCTCTTCGCCCCAGGGCAGCGAGTGCCAAACAAAAGCCACAGTCGTGTCGGGGGCAACGCCAAGCGTCAGCGCAACCAGCCCCGGATAGATTTCGGCCTGCCGCATTTTTTGCAACACAGACTCGGGGGGCACATACGCCCCGCTCTTCCAGTCCTTGACGACTAGCACGCCGTCGTCGTCCCAATAGACAAAGTCCATCGCCGCCCGAAGAAGCCAGCCCATCCTAGCGGCGCGCGGCTTGTCGCCACTGTCATGGTCCAATAGGTCTACGTCAAAAGGAGCCAGCTTGCCCGACCAGTGCACAGCAGTGCCGAGCTCAACACCTTCAACAGCCTCGCGAGTCGGGCAATAAAAATTGCGAACCCATCGACCCCAAATGTGCCGAAGTCTCGCCTCAAGCGACGGGTGGGCAGGGTGATTGTTCAAGGCCGCCTCTAAAAACTTCGGCGCCGACCCTTCGTCCGACCTCATGTCGTGCCGAACTAGGAACTTGATGTAATTGGCAATTGCCTCGTGGATGGCCGACCCTGCAATCAGGTTCCCCGGCTTTTCCCACGGGTCCGACTTCCCCTGGGCTGCTCGGATCCCTGGGCCACAATCAATTCGGTCAGATGTCGTCGCCGAATAAATGTTGAAGTTCTTTCGAGTCACTCGGCAACCTCATCAGACAACGACCCGGCGCGCGGCGATGGCTCTTTTCGAACCCTCTTCATCAGGCCAGCTAGCGTGGTGCGGCTCTTGTTTGACAGGTGGTCAAACCGAGCGCCAACCTCAACTTCATGTTCATTGACCACGCTTAGAAGCGCGGCGACAGCGGCCGAAGGAATCTGCTCCAGCACCAAAAACTCAATGCCCCCTCGACCTTGAGGCTCCTCAACAAGCTTCCCGCTCCGGTCGCAAAGCAATGGAGGCAGTTCAAACTCGACCCGAGTTACCTCGACAGGAACAACCTCGGTCCAGTCGCCGTTGTACTTTGCGCGGGGGAACCAGCCGCAGGGCTCATGTGCATGCTTTGCGTAAAGCCGACGAAAACAACGGCCCGACTTCCGATGCCGCAACACCAGCGAGTGAATGGTGTATTCGTTGCACAGGTGATCAAACGCATCTAGAGCAACTTCAAAATCCGAATTGAGGTTGCCGAGGTCGCCAATCTCAAACTCTCCCTGAATCCCGAACTCCCGGGGATCGGGAACGCTAAGCCCATCATCAGTCAGCTTGTAGTTCTTCTTCATTTCTGCAGCCTCCATGCTGCTGCCCCGACAAAAAAATCAGAGCCGTCATTGGGTTTTGCAATCAGTCGGCGTCTACAAATTCAGCGTCAAAAGACGCTGGCTCCTCACCGGGAACAATGCCGCCCGCCCCTCGAATTGCAGTCTCAAGCCGTTTCGCAATCGTTTCGTCGTCGGCGTCAATCACGCCCCGCTCTCGCATGTCAAACCATCGCTCAACAGTGCCTGGCTTCACTGGGTGGCCCCTCACCTCGGCGCGCGCTGCCACTGCAGCAGCCTCAAGGGCCATCAGCCTTTCGTTCGCCACGACTCGCGGCGTGTCGGGCTCACTTTGTTTGCCGTAGAGCAGCAAGTTGCTTGGCTCTTCGTCTCGAGACTCTCGGGAGACGCCATCGCCTGGCAACAGCGCAACGGGCGGTTCCGGCGACGGCAACAGACCGCGAGCCGCGTGGTCAAGGCGCGACCTCACTTGCTGCATGGTCTCGCTCATCTGAAGCGACATGATCGGCAACATGGACCGACTGCCCCGAGGCGTAGCCATTTTTTGCATTTGGACGTGCAGTTCCATTGGGACCTCCCAAAGCTGACGACCAAGGCCCGAGGCTCGAACAATCAAGGCGTCAAAATTGCTGATAGACCACTTTGAGTTCGTTTCAATCTCCGTGACCTTCGTCATTCCGTCGCCCTTCAAGACGACGTAGAGGCGCGTGTTTGCCTTGCACTCCTTGTCAATGAAGGGACACGGCGAACCGTTTGGCCCAGACGCAACGCAGCCCCCTCGAAGTTCGTGAAACCGGCGGTCCGATCCGCGTCGCCGCGCCACATCGCCACCGTCGCCTTGGCACCACAAACCGCCCGCGCGGTAGTTACGCATTGCCGCGTCAGAAATTTGCTCAGGAAGCATGGGCGCAAGCGTGCAGGCCAACACCGTCGGCCTCCGAGGGCCGTCGCCAACTCGCGGCTTCTCTTTCAGGATCGCCTCGTCTGGAATCGCAGGGTCCCCAGGGGCGAGGCGAAACCAATCAATCGGCCGCCCGGGGCCCCTTGAAGGTTTGGGCAGGCCAATGTGAAGTTTTCGAATACGAGGAAGCCGCGAGTCCTGCCCCGTCAAACCCCGAATGCCCCGAGGCATGCTCACCATGCCCTCCCGCCGACACCAATACCGGCATCAGGGTCAAGCCGCCGCTCTTGTATCGCTCGGACCAGGGCCTCGACAGTTTCCTCATCGGGCCGCGCGTCGCCATCCAGCACATAGCCGCGCTCTGAAACCGTAAACTTGCGCCACTCCGAAAGCTTCAAGTTGAATTCGTGAGCAAGGGGCTTCGGGTCTTTATGCGCGCGCCACTGCGCAGCAGTCAGAGTCGGCAACTTAGACCGATCAAGCGGCGGGCCCCAGTCGTCGCTAGGGGTGATTTTTTTCGGCATCAAACCTCCACAATCGCTGGTTGAACAGGGTCGGCAGCGGGTGTCGCCAGCCGCGCCTCAAAAAGAGCCTCTCGACAACCCTTCAGTCGAAGGCCCGAGACAACCTCCCACATGTCCTGCACAGCCTCCTGCGGGCACACAGACGGGGCCACGGTCGCGACCTCAGGAACACCCGGAGTCAACAAACGGAGCTCCACCCATCGGCCCGAGTTCCCCTCATAGTTACTCCAAGCAAAGCGCGGCAAGGTCATGCCGACATTCTACGCAAAGGGAAAAAGCGAGCAAGGGGTTGTGGAAATCTTTTTCCGCACCTAGGCTGGCGCCATGAACATCTACGAACGCCTCAGAATGTGGTGCGAAGAAACAAACCGACCCCTTAGGGAGGTCGCCGACGCGGCTGACATTTCCCCTCGCACGCTGCGCAATTACCTGCAGGGGAAAACTCCAGTCACGTTGCCGGTTATGGAGTCAATTGAAGAGACAACGGGCGGATACGTTCGAGTCGAGCACTGGCGGTCATGAGCAGGACGCCAACTGTGCTGACGTTGTTTGCAGGCGCCTGCGGCGCAGACGTCGGCCTGTCGCGGGCAGGCTTCGACCACATCCTTGGCGTTGAGATTGACCCAGACGCGGCTGAGGCCGGTCGTCAGGCGGGGTTTCCCGTGGCGACCGGCGACGTGGGAGATCTAAGCCTGTACGCAAAGGACTGCCGACCGACCGTGATTTGGTCGAGTTTTCCTTGCCAGGACCATTCGACCGCGGGGCCTCGAGTTGGCGGGGGGGGCGACAGAAACGGTTGGCCTGCAACGCTTGAAGTGATTGATCACGTTAACCCTGTGTGGGTGATTGCTGAAAACGTGACGGGCCTTGTACAGCACAACAGCAAGGCCCATCGCGGCGAAGGCCCTGATGGCTCTGTGAGAGACAAGCCGCCATCCGTTGATGAGCACGGCTTGCTTGTTGACCAAGAATGGTGGCGTCGATGCTCGGCCTGCTGGCTTCACCGATTCCTGCTTCCTTCTTTGCGGGAGCGGTTTGCGTGGGTCGATCATAGGGTGCTGGACGCTGCTGATTTTGGCGTTCCCCAGCGACGACGACGCGTGTTTATTGTGGCTGGCCCAGGGCCAATCGCTTGGCCTTCGCCGACTCATTCGGGCGAATCGCTTGCGAAGGCCAAATGGGTCACTGAAGACTACTGGCAGGACGCCGAGGGCCCGGTGGGCGAGCCCTCTGCACAGGAGGCCCGCTGGCTCAAGCAGCTTGAGCAGCTTGACCTGTTTCGCCCGCAGCCTCCGAGGTTTTCGCTGCAGCCATGGAGCACGGTTCGGCACGCGCTGGGTTTGGCTGCCTGGGCGCCAGCGGTGGGCTGGGATGCGGCTTTTCAAGGAGAGGCTCGATCCCCAGACCAGCCTTCTAGCCAGCCAGTCGCTGGGGGCAACGCTATGGGCGGGCTCTATGGCTGGCCCGAGCGGCCAAGCGTTGCTTTGTCGTCTAGCCAAAACACTGGCCCCGCTGACAATCGCCGGGAGCATGTCGTTTCGATTGACTTGCCAGCGCCCACGGTTCGCGCGCAGGACGGGACGGGGCATCAACTGGT
>PVBE012499507.1_pt1 | contig 10578 bp, 8 predicted proteins | sample 1631181 | NCBI WGS metagenome assembly PVBE01 (sample SAMN08397723, study PRJNA350692) | Marine metagenome, whole genome shotgun sequencing project. | isolation source: water | place: Pacific Ocean | collected 2012-04 | reverse complement strand
TAGACCTTTTCCGCCGCATCGCCCGCCCTATCGACCCAGCCCTTCACGATCTGGATCCGTTCGAGATTCGCGCCCTCGGGGTCCTTCGCGGCTGCGACGAGGAAGGTCGGCGCCTGCGAGTCCGCAGCGTTGGGCAAGTCGCCCCCCATCGGGACGCCCTTTGAATATCCGATGCCCGCGAGGTCCGCGCTCTGCGCGTCCTCGTCGTCGAACGCGAAGCCCCCGAAGAAGCGGACGGTCATGCGCGGTCCAGTCGTAGAATACACTTCTTTGCGTCGCAACGAATCGAAGATCGCGGCGCGTGTGTTCGTCCCGGCCCAGACGGCCGCATAGCCAGCGGCCGCCTGCTCCCAGCTCATCGTCGAGAGATTCGGATCGGAGCGGAAGTGCGTGAAGACGCCGCTGCTGCGCTCGCTGCCCAGCAGCATGTTCGAGGTCTTTCCCCAGTAATTGTCGTCGTCCGCGGTGGCGAGTGATGTGTGGGCGTCGGTGCTCCCGATCATTCCGAATTTGTAGGGGTTGGCTCCTATCTTCTGTTGGAGCACGAGGCCGCTCTTTAGCGCGGCGCGCGCGTAGCTGAAGCGCAACATCGAGCGTTCGGTCTTCGCGGTGCCGAAGATATTCGTCTTGTCCCAGGTTTCGAAGTCGGCGAATTCGTCGTCGGGCGAGAGAAAGGGGTGCGCCTCGCTGTCGCCCTTGATCTGCGTCGCCTCGATGATCGGCTCATAGATCGCGCGGATGCGCGCGTACGTGCCGTCGATCGGCCTGCCGAACGAGTCTTCGACGGCGAACATGAGGCCATTGCTGAGGTTCGAGTTATGGGGGATCGCGAAAGCCTGCCCGCCAGTCGTGCGCTCGTAGGTTCCGAGATAGGCCCACAGGTGTTCGGGTTTGTCGCTGTGGATCGAGGAGAAGGGGAGCACCTGCTTCGTCTTGTCCGGCCCGTCGCGAAAGATCACGTTGCGGTGCAGGTTGTTGCCGTCGGGTGTCGATCCCCATTCGTAGCCCACGAGGGCGGTGAAGGTGCCCGGCTCGTTCATTCGCTCTGCGATGTCGATGACCTCGTCCCACACGTAGCGCTGCACGCCGCGGTCTTCGCCGAGCGCCGCACCGTTCAAGAGCTGCCCGAGCATTCCAACGTCCTCCGGGCCGAGGGTCTCATTCTCGTCCAGCACCGCGCTGACGCGCCTTGCGGTTTCGGTATTCGCGACCAGCGGGTGGCCCTCTCGAATCATCGCGAAGACACCGAGGTATTCGGCGTGATCGGACACGACGAGGAAGTCGAGCGGGCGATCGAGCTTCGCAGCGAGCCCGCCGCCGGTGTCGATGGTTTCACCGCGCGCGAACCGAAAGGCGGCTTCCGGTCCGAGGCGCGTGTTGTTGAAGAGATTCGCGTCCAGGGAGTACGAGCTGTGTACGTGGGTGTCGCCCCAATAAACGCTGCGCGTCGCCTCGACTGGGCTCGGGTGCTCTGCGAGGGCGGCTTCGCCACAGATACAGCCGATCAGCGACATGGCGAGGGCGGTGATGCGATCGAACACGAGCTCTCCTTCGAGTCGGTGCGGCCCTGCTTCGGCCGTGGGTGCGCACTGCGATCCGTGTACACGATACAACGAGATCGAAGGCGGAGGAATCCATGAGCGCGAGAACGCTGCGCATCCTGCCCTGATGCATGCGCTCTTCATTGTAGCGAAGAATCCAAGCATCGAGATCCGGGCGGGCGTAGGACAGACGAGCTGCATTTCGCGAACGCCGATCGGTAACAGCATGTCGAGCACCCCGCAGCCGGGCGGCACGGGTAGCCCCGGATCGAGATATATTGCCTGCAATTTCGGCTCGATTGCCATACTGTCACTGATCGGCGCTCGCGAAATGCACTGTCCGTCCTATACAAATCGGATGCACATCGGAAGAGATTGCCCATGCGCATCGGAATCAACGGGACCTGGGTCAGCTCTCGCGGCTCGCTCGAGGCGGTCGTGGCGCACGCGCGCGAGGCCGATGAGCAGGGCTTTGCGAGTTACTGGCTCGCACAGTGGATGTCGGTGGATGCGCTGACTGCCCTGACGGTCATCGCGGCAGAGGCACCCCGCATCGAGCTGGGGACGGCCGTGGTACCGGTTCACGGGCGGCACCCCCTAGCACTTGCCATGCAGGCGCTGACGACCCAGGCCGCCACTCGCGGCCGCCTCCAGCTGGGGATCGGGCTCTCCCACCGCCCTGTCGTCGAGGACCAGATGGGCCTGTCCTACCAGCACCCGGCTCTGTACATGAGTGAGTATCTCACGGCACTCGACTCGCTTCTGTGCAGCGGGAGAGCAAAGCTCCGCGGCGAGCTGCTGCGCTGCGAGGCCAGCGTGGTGCGCATGAGCGAGACCCCGCCGCCGCTGCTCCTCGCAGCCCTGGGTCCGCGCATGCTCGAGCTGGCGGGAAGCGCGGCTGCCGGTACGAACCTGTGGCTGGCCGGGCCGCGCGTGGTGCGCGAGCACGTGGCCCCGCGGATTCGGCAAGCCGCAGAGCGGGCGGGACGCCCCCAGCCGCGGATCGTCGTCGGACTTCCGATCTGCGTGACCGACGATGCCGGACGCGCGCGCCGGGACGTGCAGGGCGCCTTCGGTGCGACCAGCGAGTTCGCGTCCTACCAGATCGTGCTCGCACGCGAGGGCGTCCGCGGCCCCGAGGATGTTGCCTTGATCGGCGACGAGTCACAGGTGGTTGCTTCGATCGAAGAGCTGGAGCGGGCTGGAGCGACGGAGTTCGTCGCAATGGAGCTGTGCAAGACCCGCGACGAGGCACAGCGAACCCGCGAATTGCTTCGGGGGCTCTTGTAGCCCGATCGGCCTCCCCCGGACGACCGGGTATGGACGTTGTGTTAAACCCCTACGACGCCCCGCGACGGGTCGGGACCATCTAAAACTCTACGATTGTCGACGATGCCTACGCACTCGCCGCCTGGCTGAAGCTAACGTAGCGACGCCCGTCCGCGGCGCCTTCTAACGGGTCGCGGGCGGCGTTGGAAAGCTGGCCATCCCCTGCGCTGCTCGGCCGCACGCGAGTCGAGAGACCTGATCAAAGCCATCGGCGTCGACGACTTCGCCCATCGCGTACTCGGGGATCGGCCTGGAAGGCGACGTGTAGCGCGACCGCTTCGAAGGCTAGTATCGGGACCTGGACGTCTGAGAAAGGAGTCGCCTCGATGCAGGACTGGGTCTTTCCCAAGGATGAGCGCGAGCTCGTGCCGGAGCTCCTGACCGCCGTGCTGTCGGTCGACCGCCCGGGCGTGGTCGTCGAGGCGCTCGACGTCGTCGAAGCGATCCACTCGGCGAGTGGGCGAGCGTCGACGGCGGATCGGGTCGTTCTCGACCTCGACTATCGTGCGGGTACGGCGCCGGACGACCTGCCGCGGCGGGTCGTGCTCAAGACGATGCTCGTCGCGCCCATTGCGCCGCCGGTGATGTACGAGACCGAGGTCCGTTTCTATCGCGAGATCCGTCCGACCGTACCCTTCGAGGCGCCTGTCTACTTCGGGGCGCTCTTCGATCACGCGTCGGGACACTTCGGCATCCTGCTCGAGGACCTCCGCGAGCGCGGGGCCGTCTTCGCGAACGTGAGCGTCGATGTGTCCCTCGAGCGGGTGCGGACACTGATCGGTCATCTGGCGGCGCTCCATGCGAAGTACTGGGAGAGCCCGGCGCTCGAGGCGGAGTTCAGCTGGCTGGCAACACCGGCCGGCGGCGGCATGGAGGAATTCTTCAGGCATGTTCTACCCAGAATCGAGGCCCACCTCGACGCCGATCCCTGGCGACTCGAGATTCTGGAGCCGATCGGACGCAGCGTCCCCGAGCTGCACGCCGACATGATCCGGATCGCCGCCGGACCGCTCGAGCACGGGCCGCGGACGTTGCTCCACGGTGACACCCACGTGGGTAACACTTACCTCCTCGATGAGGGCCGCATGGGCTGGCTCGACTTCCAGCTCTCCCATCGCGGCTGCTATGCGCGCGATCTCACGTATCTCATCACGACGGCACTCCCGATCGAGCGGCGGCGGGCCCACGAGCGCGAGTTGATCGCCTTCTACTTCGACGAGCTGCAGAGCCGTGGCGTGACGTCCGTCCCCGACACGGACACGGCCTGGACACTCCACCGCCAGGCCGCGATCTGGGGGCTGGTGATCGGCTGGCTTACCTGTCCAACGCCCAACTACGGCCGCGAGATCACCGAGGAGAACCTCCGCCGACTCACTCAGATCCTGATCGATCTCGATTGTCTCGAGGTGGTGCCCGAGTGAAGCGGCAACGCCGGCCCGCCTGGAGCGGCGTCGGCGCGGTGCTCGGCCCCGACGACACGTCGGGAATTGGTGCGCCTTCAATCGTGATTTCCCACTCGACGTCCTCCGTCAGCAGTTCGACTATGCGGATCTTCTCCGGGCGCATGTACTCGTCAGGCGAGGGGACGACCGGTCCGGTCGTAGAGATTCGCGTCAATCCGGTACGTGCCCGGCTGCCTTCACGAGCGCACCGCACAACGGCGCCACGCCTCGCGTTCTCTGGGGAGTGGTCTCGGACCTTTCATACGGCAAGGCTGAATGGGAGTCGGTGCTTCACTATGTCGAAGCACCACCCGTTCCGGCGATGGGCGGCCTGGCACAAGCGTTCCGCGCGGCCACCCTGATGCTGATCGCGCGTCCGCACGAATCGCTCGCCGCGCGACGAGCTGACGGGACAATTTGTCGCGGTTGGCCGCGGGGATGTAGTCCCGCAGCTCGATCCTTATTCAGTGTTGTCGCCCGCCCTCATGCAGAGTTCAGAGCCGGGCATCCAATCACCGATCACGTCCGTGGGACAAGCGCGGGATGAATTTTCAGTCAGCAGATTTCTTTCGTTAGAGTCTGGCAGACACTCGATTCCCGAGACGTCCTGGAGAGTTCCCGCTGGTGACTAAAACCGAGCCAACACCAGTCTCATTCGGGCGACGCATCAGCGATCTCGCGGCTGAGCGCCCCAAGGACATCGCGCTGGTCTTCGTGCCCAGGTCAGGCGGCGGCCAGGAACGCAGCTTCTCCTGGGCGGGTGTGGAGCGACGCTCACTACAAATCGCAGGGTTGATGCGCCAGCGGGGTGTGGGCCAGGGCGCCATGCTGATCGTGGGTCTCCCCAACTCACCCGAGCACGTGTTCACGGCCCTGGCCGCCTGGAAGCTGGGGGCCGGGGTCCTACCCCTGCGTTGGGATCTGCCGGAGTGGGAGCGCAATCGGCTGATCAAAGTGGTGAAGCCGCGACTCGTGTGCAGCGATTGGAACGATGTTCCCGCTGCCTGTATGTCGATGGCACGACTAGAGGCCAGCACGGACGCGGCGGCCGAGCCCCTCGAAGATCGCGTCGCAGACCCGGCGCGTGCGATTGCGAGTAGCGGGTCTACGGGACTTCCCAAGATCATCGTGAAGCCCGGACCCGGTGAGGGAGTCCCCGGAGCGGGTGGTGGTCCGTTCGAGCGTGATCCGGAGATGGATGCACGCAGAGAACTCGTTCTCGCGCCTCTCTATCACACGAACGGTTTCTTCATCGCCCACATGGCGTTATTCGGGGGCGATCGCGTCGTTTTGATGGAGCGCTTCGATGCTGCTCGGGCCGTCGACCTGATCGAGCGCCACCGCATTCAGGCCGTGACCATGGTGCCGACGATGCTCCAGCGAATCGCACGCCTGCCCGATCTCGAAACGCGCGACTTCTCCAGCCTCGAGCTGGTGCTCCAGGGCGGAGCGGCATGTCCCGGATGGCTGGTCCGGCGCTGGATCGAGCTGGTCGGCGCGCAGCGCTTCGTGATGAGTTACGGCTCGACCGAGGGGGTCGGGTTGACCGTGATCAGCGGCGACGAATGGCTCGATCACCCGGGCAGTGTAGGCAAGGCGCAAGATTCGGAGATTCGAATCCTGGACGAGACTGGCCGCGAAGTTTCCGCCGGCGTAATCGGGGAGATCTTCATGCGGCCGACGGCCGACGACGCGCCTGGCTTCGAATACAAAGGTGCGCCGCCGCCCAAGCGAAGCGACGACGGTCTGACCAGCATCGGAGACATGGGCTGGCTCGACGAAGACGGCTATCTGTTCGTCGCAGACCGCCGCCAGGACATGATCATCTCGGGCGGGGCGAATATCTTTCCGGCGGAGATCGAAGCGGCGCTGTCGGAGCACCCCGAGGTCGTCGACAGCGCCGTGATCGGCCTTCCGGACGACGAGTGGGGACAGTCCGTCCACGCCTTGATCCAGCCGCGCGACGCCACCCATGCTCCTTCGAGCGCCGAGCTGCGCGCCCATTGCCGCGCCCGTTTGGCAGCCTACAAGGTGCCGAAGGCTTTCGAGACCATGGAGCGCCTGCCGCGCACCGAAGCGGGAAAGCTGAACCGCTCGGAGTTGGTGAATGAGCGGACGGGCGACGCCGTTTGATCGGAAGCGCGGGAAGCCCCGCCCTCGACCTCCTACTCCTCTCTCGTCGTCTCTCGCTAGCGGTGCTCGTGTGAGATGACCCGATCGCCGTAGCGCTCGAGCGCCTCGATGATGCCTGAGATCATGTAGGAAATCTGCAGCTGATTCAACGCGATCGTGTTTCCCCCGCTGCCGGCCAGACTAACGAAATGAACAGGATCGGTGGCTGCGGGCGATTACGAGACGCCACTCCTGAGCCATCCCCATGTGACGCAGGCCGGCTCGAAGCCCATCGCCTCGTAGAGATGCTTGGGGGTGTCGTCGGGATCCGATCCGATCAGGACCGACTTCGCGCCCCGCGCGCGCGCATCCTCGACACAATAATGGATCAGGGCGCGCGCGATGCCGCGGCCGCGATGGGATGGCAGCGTGAAGAGATCCTCGACCATCCCGACGCCGTCGACCCCCGGCCAGGAGGAGAAGAACGCGACGGCCTCGCCCTCGTCCCACGCCAGGAAGAACTGCACCCGCGGCGCGGCGCGGCGGCGAACCTGCTGGATCTGCGCGCTCACCTCTTCGCTATAGACGGATCGGCCGGTCTTTCGATCGATCTCGACGTGAAGCGCGCGGACGAGGCGATCGAGCTCGCGCCACTCCGTGTCGCCCACGACGGGTCGGATCTCCCAGGACTCCGGCGCGGGTCCGCGAAGCCGACCCGTCAGCAGGCCCTGGAGCGTCCGCCCCGGCTGGAAGTCCTCGAGCGAGAGCCTCGCGAGCAGCCTGGGTGACGTGAACGGATCGGTCATCACGCGGCGATAGGGGCGATCGCCGAACGACGTCTCGAGGAAGTCGAAGGCAGGTCCGGGCTCGGCATCGGCGCCGAGCTGGAGATGATTCACGTCGTAGACCAGCGGCGTCGCGTCCTGTCGCACAGCGAGGCAGCCGGGCCCATCGATTGTGTCGCCGCCCAGCGCGAGATACGCGCGGTAGGTCCGACACAGGGCTGCGACAGTGCGATCGGTCATGCACAATAGGATAGCGCCCGACTGCGGGCGCTCTCGTGTCGGGCCGTAGAGTGGCTGCGTCCCCCCGTAAACGCCAAGAGCCCGTCGGCCGGGAGGCGGACGAGAGAATCAGGCCCCGATACGGGAGATGCCCACCAGTCCATCGCTGTCCTCACCGACGAGCAACAGTGCCGTGATCTCGCTGCTGTATCGACGTTCCCAGTCGAGGGAGATCAGCGACGACGCCAATACGGCGATCGACACGAGCGCGACCAAGGCGCCGGCACCGGGTAGAATCCGAATGAACGCGTTATTCGAACGCATCCTTTGTCGCCGCCATCCCGCCAATGGCGTCCGGCCAGAATCCGTGAGTGCCCTCGTCCCGCCATTCACGGGCGGCCTTGGCGAGCGCGTTCATGGCCACATTGAAAAAGGCCGACCCAACCGATACCCGCGCTACGCCCGCTGAGGCGAGCTCCTCGACATTGGGCCCGTTCGGCAACGAGAGCACATTGACGGGGACTTCGACACTCTCGGTGACCCGACGAATCTCGTCCAGGTCAGCCAGACCGGGGGCGTAGACGACATGGGCCCCAGCGGCCTCGTATGCCTCGAGACGCTCGATGGTGTCATCGAGATCCTGGCGCCCGCGAATGTGATTCTCGCAACGAGCGGTGAGGACGATACCGGCCCCCTGCGCCGCCTTGGCGGCGGCCTCGATCCGGGCGACCGCGAGATCTCGGGGATAGATCGGATCGTTCTGATCGCCCGTGAAATCCTCGATCGAGGCGCCGGCCAAGCCCGTCTCACCGGCCAGCCGGACCGTCTCCGCGACTTCTTCCGGCGAGTCGCCGAAGCCGTTCTCGAGGTCGGCGCTCACGGGTAGAGATGTCGCGCCGGCCAGCAGCCTCGCATGGGTGAGTGCTTCTTCTCGGTCCACCCGGCCATCGTGTCGGCCCATCGTCCCGGCGTGCCCACCGCTGGTGGTGGCCAGCGCGTCGTAGCCCAATGAGGCGATCAGCCGCGCACTGCCCACGTCCCAGACGTTGGCAAGCAGGAGCGGACTCCCCTTGTGGTGAAGGGCCAGGAATCGCTCGGCGAGCTCGAGGTGCGAAGTCATGTCGTCCGTCCTTGGTGTCGCGCACGAACGGCAGAGAGTCGTCCAGCGCAGATAGAGACGCCGCGGATAGTCGAACCAAGCAGCATTGTCCGCGCCGCCCAGGTTCATTGTACTACGAAATCCGACGCCGCCCTTCATCGCTGCCGACCGCATCCGTCTCCAAAGACCTCGGATACGGGTAGAGGGAAGGGCACAGCTGGGGGGTTTCCCGATTGAGATGACGCGGGAATACGGCTGCCCACGTCGACTTTGAATCAGCGCGGCGAACCGAGCCGGTCGCGTAGAGCGGAACCAGGCCACCTCGAGTGCGAAGGTGGCGAACCCACTCAGCGCGACGATGCAGAGCGCTACCACCCAGGACTGTGGAGTGACCTAGACCGCAGACCGGCCAGGATCGGCCGGCGGCAAGACGCGGGTCGTCTCGACCTCGTGCCCCTTCAGCAGCCACGTCGACAGGAAGACGGCGCCGTTCACGGCGGCGACGGCGATCAGCGTCCGGGTCACGCCGAGCGCCGGCAGCGCGACGAAGGCCATGAGCAAGGTGCCCGCCGCCGCGCCAGCAGTATTGAGAGCGTAGAGCGTCGCGATCGACAGTCGATGCTGTCTCGCGTAAACGGTCCGACGCACTGGGCACGTCATGGCTTCGGCTCTGCGTCCGGGACGCGTCTTGTTTGTCCGTGTTCCCCTTGGCCGAGCCCCTTCCCGCCACGACCTCCGACGCCGGATTTCCGGTTCTGTTCGACCGCCTGAGTGGACTTCGAATGAAGCGGGTTCGGGTGGCCGGCGCGATTGCTCGGAGGGACTCGCGACTCTGCAGAAGGCCCGACTATCAGGCGCTCGGAACGGCACTCCGCAGGGGCTCGAAGCGCGCCTTGTCGGTCGCCTTCATGTAGGCGTCCTGGGCGGTGATCTTCTTTTCCTTGACGTAGGCGAAGAGGACATCGTCCATCGACTGCATGCCGTCTTTCTTTCCGGATTGGATGAACGAATTGAGCATCTGCGTATTGCCTTCGCGAATAATATTGGAGAGGCCGCCCGCCTTGAGCAGGATCTCATTGGCGGCCACGCGCCCCTTGCCGTCGGCGGTCGGAAGCAATAGCTGGGAGACAATCCCGGCCAGGGATTCGGACAGGCTCATCCGCACCATATTCTGCTCGTCGGAGGGGAAGGCGTCGATCATGCGGTCGATCGTCTTGGACGCGTTGTTCGTGTGCAGCGTTCCGAAGACGAGCATCCCCATCTCGGCCGCAGTGATCGCCAGGCCAATGGTCTCCCTCTCTCGCATCTCGCCCACCAGGATCACATCGGCATCCTGACGAATCGCCGAACGCAGGGCGGGACCGAAGCCGAGCGTATGGAGCCCCACCTCGCGGTGCGAAAAGATGCAGCCGCGATTCTGGTGTACGAACTCGACCGGATCCTCGATCGTCACGATATGCTTGGAGGTCGCGCGATTGATCTTGTCGACGATCGCGGCCAGGGTAGTCGACTTGCCCGAACCGGTCGGTCCCGTCACGAGCACGAGTCCAGATTCGAGTTCGGCCAGCCCCTGGATCGCCGCGGCCAGGTTGAGCTTTTCCATCGAGATGATCTCTTCGGGGATGATGCGGAAGACCGCGGCCGCGCCGTTGTTCTGCACGAAGTAGTTGGCGCGGTAGCGCGCGACGCCCGGCAGGCCGTAGGCGAAGTCGAGGTCCTGGGTCGCGATATATTCGTCCCAATGCTTGGGCAGGGCCAGCTCCTGCATCATCGAGCGAAGATCGGCATCCTCCAGGCGTCCCTTGCCTTCGATGATCTGCATTCTGCCCTTGCCACGCACGCGAGGCTCGAGTCCGGCCGCCAGGTGGAGGTCGGAACAATCCTGGTCCTTCAGATAGGTGAGGAGTTCGTCGAGTCGTGCCACGCTGCCGCTCCTTTTCCGCTCGGGTGCATCGCCCGAGCCGCCCGCGTCAGCCGGCCGTGATGAGCTTCTTGTCTTCAGCCAGCCGCAGCGCCTCTTCCTTGCTGATCTGCCCGTTCGCGACGAACTC
>PVBE012309693.1_pt1 | contig 10578 bp, 6 predicted proteins | sample 1631181 | NCBI WGS metagenome assembly PVBE01 (sample SAMN08397723, study PRJNA350692) | Marine metagenome, whole genome shotgun sequencing project. | isolation source: water | place: Pacific Ocean | collected 2012-04 | reverse complement strand
GATGAATTTGCCGAAGGCGTCCATAAATGTCCCGCGTTTTACCGCTGAGAGAATTCCCAGCGGCACTCCCACAAGTAGTGAGAAGCTGAATGCCACGGCACCCAGCAATAGTGTTGCGGGAGCCCGTTCGAGCACAACTTCCGTTACCGGGCGGGCTTCTCTAACAGATTCCCCGAAATCGCCTCTAACGGCGCCCTGTATGAACAGCCAGTATTGTTCATAGTAAGGCTTGTCCAAGCCCAGTACCTCGCCCATGCGGTCCCAGTCTTCCTGAGTCGAGTAGTCATCTAGGTAGATGTGTCTAGGATCTCCTGAAACCCGGCTCATTATGAAAATAATCAAAGAGACCGCGAGTAGTGTTACTAAGGCGAGGAGGAACCGGCGTGCCAAGTATTTTTGCATTTTATCTAACCGTCAGTTCTCTGTATTGTGGTTTTGGGACTGCCTTTTTCTGGTCAAAATTGCGCGACCTGCCGCAAAGAGAACACCCGCTACGTTTGCCACCGATGCCGAGCCTAGCGCTGTGTAGTAGACCGGAGACACCGTAGGCATTGCGCAACATTCAATTTCTTGCGCCGCACCGTATTGGTACCCCCCCCAAGCACCGAGAATTCCGGCACCCAAGACTACTAACGCCGTTAGTACTAGAACCCAACCATTTTCACGATCGATGTGTAGCCAGGCTACGAAGGTTGCTATCCCTGCTCCTGCTCCCGCTGAGAAGAACAGTGACGCCTGCCAGAGTTCGATCGTTCTTCCCCCAAAAAATACGTATAATGACCAGGCGATGACTATGCCTATCATGCTTAGTACTACGCCTAGAACAACCCCTGCGATGGACCGAGCGATTGGTACCAGATATGGTTCCAACTTCTCTATAAGGCCCTTTTCGAACCGTGGTTGCACCTTGCTTCGGAACCCCTTGGGTTATATACGCTTTTTTGCGCTTTCTTGATTGAGCCGGAAAGCTCAAAACCTTTTGGTTCAGACGCTGCGGTCGGAAGAACCGTGGAGGCATTTTCCAGTGTTATTTGATTTGTTAACCCACGGCCGATCGTCCATTGTCCTAGCCGGTTGTCGGTATGGGATTTCATGCCTGCTTGCGACGGGCATGAATAAAGAGAGGTCGGCTTACGCTGACCCCCCCTCAAATTGTTAGTAAGATATATACTATCGGCTTTAGCAAGTCAATAGGTGAAATCTAGGAACAAAAAGTAGCCGATTAGAGCCTAATTGAGGCTGAGAATTCGTTGCTCTAAACTCACTGACCTAGCCCAGTTTCGCCCAAAGGCCCTCGTTTGTGTTGAAGCAGGGCCAATGCCGAAGCGTGAAGCTGATTCGCCGCGCCTCAACGCTAATGAATTGGAGCAACCACGAAACGGTTTTTTGAGGCGAATTAAATCCAATCTCGGTGCGCATTGTGGTCCCTGTAAATCGATTACCACGCGCGTCGAAACCGAGTCTGTCATGCTTCCTTATACAACTTCGTCAAGAAAAGCTTGAAGAAGGAATTTAAAAAGAGCCAACCTTAGTGGTTGGCTCTTTGTTTGTGCTTGTTGTCTCTTTTAGAGGCTAGCTAGACCGGTGGGCGTTATCGAGGCTTGATGTACTCGAACCCGTTGATCTGACGCAGGTCACCCTGCTTGACGAATCCGTCCCAAGGCGCAAGCTTTGCTCCGATCGGCCATACGTTATCGAACACGTACAAGCCGGTCTCGCCGAAGACGTTGTCAAATTGCCACCTGGCTACCTCTAGCTCCAGGGCCTCTCTATCGGCCCGGTTAGTGGTGCCTTGTACCACCGGAATCTTCTCCTCCAAGTACGGGTGTTCCGTGCCATAACTGAACACCGAGTCATTCAAGTAGTTGGCGTATCCCTGTACCGGGGCTAAACGGATGGAGACCGAGTGGCAGGAGAAGCCTTCATATGTGCGGGCCACCAACGTGGGCCTCAGGGTCCCGTAAGGCACATTCTGGAACGTTACGTCGATTCCGATATCATCCCAGTATTGTGAGATTGCTTCACAGGCTTCAACCTCTGACGGAGCACCGCGAAGGGCGGGTGAGAGGGTCAGTTCGAAGCCGTTGGGATATCCTGCTTCGGCCAACAGGCTCTTTGCCCGCTCGGGGTCAAAGTCCCAGACCATGTCGGCGGGTAGACGCTTTTCATCGGGTCCACCCCAGTCCCTAAGGGCTAGCGGGTGGCCGAAGCCGAGTAGCAGCTCATCGATGATGGTCTGTCGGTCGATGGCTATAGAGAGAGCTTCCCTGACCTTGCGTGCCGTTTCCCATTCAGCAGAGCTGGTGTCACTGTTCGGCGAGACCCAGGGAAGGTCTGTGTTGTAGTTAGGCCATGACTCTCCGTTACCACCTCGGGCGGGGACGTAAGTCTGACCGTAGATGTTTAAACCAGCTTGTCCTGCGTTCGGCACCTGCATCAGGGTGGCGCCTTCAACCGTCTCAACCTCGGTGATGGAGTCCAAGGCCATTACGAAGGTGTCCAGGTTACCGGTCTTGAAACCGGCTACCCGGGCAGACTCTTCGGGAATTTCCCATTCCGCCAATTCTGCGAAGTAAGGAGTCTGACGCCAGTGGTTTTCCACTGCCTTCATCTTCCAGAACTCACCGGTCTTCCAGTCGTCGATCTCCCAGGGACCAGTGGCCGCAGTGTTACGGTTGTGTTCCTCTTCGCCTTCCTCGTCGTACTGCTTCTTACTCACGATCCAGACCTGGGTGGCGCGAGGGGTTCCCATTAGCTCGAAGATCGGTACATCCGAGAACGGCGTGCCTGTATCAACTACCCAGGTGTAATCATCCGGAGTTGATTGGCTTCCACTGTCAGCAAAGAAGATTTTCTTTGCGTTGGATGCCCTGGCGTGTTTCTCACTATTGGCCAATTGGTCAAATGAGAAGACCACGTCTTCCACGGTCATCTCACCATAGCCCTTGTGGAACTCCACGCCCTTGCGGATGTGATAGGTCCATACCTGACCATCGGGTGAGATGTCCCAACTTTCAGCCAGCATAGGCTCAACAGCGTTGCTGTCGAACGCGTACACGCCGAGGGTCTCCGTAACTGGCGCTGCGTTGTTTATGAAGATTTGGGGGTTTCCAGACAGCAGCGGGCTGCCGAAGTAGGGCCCCAATTCCTTCTGGCCCACGTTGATGGTTCCCGATGGCTTTGCAATCACTTCAGGAGCTTTTGAGGGTACCGCAGTCGCTGCCGGAGCAGATGAGGACCCAGTCGAGGGCACTGCGGTTGGCGCGGCCGTGGTCGCCGCAGGAGCCCCTGGCTCCGACTTTGCCGGTATTGGCGTCGCCGTTGCTGAGGAGCCGCATGCCAATATGGCGGCCAGCCAGAGAGCCAAGGTACTTAGGATTATTAACTTGGGATGCCTTAACCAGTGATTCAAGATGAGCAGACCTCCATTTGGTTTGGGGATATGACAATCAATTCTTCTCCGAGACTGTAAGTAGTCTTCAGAGAACAATTTGGTGCGTGTAGGAATTTTAATACCGGCCAATCTTGGAAACCGCTGGCGACTAAGCGTGCAATGGTGAGTACAAAAATGAAGCAATTGATTACAAATATACGTTATAGAAAATCAACTATTTGCTATAGGTAGATAGGTATAAAGCAACGTTTCTCACAAGTCAATACCTAATCTCTTATAGCAATTCGTATGTTCAAATACTAAATACCGAATTAGCCCTGCATAGGTTTTCGGTTCAGCTGCAAAGTTTATAGCGAGATTACTGGTGCCGTGGATGATTTCGTCATTGGAACGTGATTATTGAAGTTTTCTGCCACCAAATACCGGTGGATTCCAGCTGATCCTCGAAGTTGAGCCCTTGGTTTGCCGGTTGAGATGGCGGAATGCCATCGTAGAACAGGGCTAATGCCGCCTGTTCGCGACCAAAAAAGGAGCCAACCCATTGGGTTGGCTCCTTTTCGTTGCCATGGAAGGTCCTGATGCCAGAACCAAGTGATTCAGCGAATCTTAGCGAGGAGTGATGTACTCAAAGCCGTTAACCTGTCGCAGGTCACCCTGTTTGACGAAACCAGTCCACGGAGAGATCTTCGGGCCAACAGGCCACACGTTGTCGACTGCATACAGTCCGGTCTCCCCGAATACCTCATTAATGTAGAATTCGGCGATCTGGTCTTCATATCCTATGCGGTCGGCTGGCGCTACAGATTTCTGAGCCAACGGAATTAACTCTTCGGTGAGAGGGTGCTCGGAACCCCAACTAAAGTTTCCGCTATTTAAGAAACTGGCCATACCTTGGATTGGAGACAACCGGGGGCCTACATTGTGGCACGACATGCCCTCGTAGGTACGGGCAACTGCTGTGGGTCGGTAGGTACCGTACGGAACCCGTTGGAAGTCTACATCGATTCCAATCGCATCCCAGTATTGCGCGATGGCTTCACAAGATTCCACTTCCGAAGGAGCACCTCGGATTGCTGTAGTCAGCGTTGCCTGGAAACCGTTGGGGTATCCGACTTCAGCCAGTAGATCTTTGGCTCTCTCCGGGTCGTAGGGCCACGCATCTTCGGGAGACGGGAGACGGTCCTCGAAGCCCATCCAATCTTTAAGAGTGATGGGGCGTCCGAACCCTTGTAACATGTTGTTGACTATCGCATCGCGGTCAATGGCGATCGACATAGCCAGCCGGACCGTGCGGGCCGTCGCCCATTCGGGCGACGTGATGTCACTGTTGGACGATACCCAGGGCAGGTCGGGGTTGTAGTTCGGCCACATTTCCCCATTGACATTGGGCTCGCCAGTTTCACTATCTCTGGCTGGTACGTATGTTTGGCCGTAGAAGTTCAATCCGGCCTGTACGGCGTTGGGAACCTGCATCAATGTTGCTCCCTTGACCGATTCCACTTCTCCTATGGAATCGAGAGCCATGACAAAGGTGTCTAAATTACCGGTTTTGAAACCGGCTACCCGAGCAGACTCTTCAGGGATTTCGTGGAAAATCAGTTCCGCGAAAGCCGGGGTGACCCGCCAGTGATCCTCTACTGCCTTCATCCTCCAGAATTCGCCAGTCTTAGCTTCATCGATTTCCCACGGACCAGTGGCAGCTGTGTTGAAGTTTGCTTCCTCTTCGCCCTTTTCATCCCATTGTTTCTTGCTAACCATCCAGGCGCCGACAGCGCGTGGGGTCGCAATCAATTCATAAATGGGTATCTCGGAGAAGGGCTGACCCATATCGACTACCCAGGTATAGTCATCTGGGGTTGTCTGGTTGCCATCCTCCGCAAAGAACATCTTCGCGGCGTTGGCAGATCTAGCGTGTTTATCGCTATCTGCTATTTGTTTGTGAGAGAAGACGACGTCTTCTACTGTCATCTCCCCAAATCCTTTGTGGAATTGGACACCTTTCCGGATTTGGAACGTCCAAGTCTGGGCATCTGCTGAGATATCCCAACCTGTGGCCAGCATTGGCACAAGCGCCCCGCTGTCGAATCCAGCCATCCCTAAGGTTTCAGTGATCGGAATCGCGCTGTTCAAGAAAATCTGAGGATTCCCAATCAGTTTAGGATTTCCCACATAAGGTCCAAGTTCCTTCTGACCAACATTCAATGTTCCAGAGGGCTTTGGAGCGGCTTGAGGTGCCTTGGTAGGGATTGCTGTCGGCGCGGGCGCGGATTTTTCAGAGCCCGACGGCACAGCGGTGGCACCCGAGGCTGAGGGCTGAGGGACTGCGGTCGCAGACGAGCCACAAGCCAATATGGCTGCCAGTAGTAACGTCAATGAACCAAAGAGTAGTAATTTGGGGTTTCTTAACCAGTTGCTCAAAATGGGCCATCCTCCAATTATTTTTGGGACTGCGGTGATTCGTTGACCCGAGTGACTGAACACCAGACATTGCGGCCATTTCGATAAACGTAGTACTAAGAGTCTGGGTAGGGTTTTTAGCTGTATTAAGGATGGACTTTACGAATTAATTCACATCTTTGATTCGAATTAAAATATTTACATATATATATTGGGAATAGTTGCTACCAAGACGCCATATAGATATATCCCATTGGCAAATGCAAGTCAATAGATAGATAAGAGTTATGTGATTTCGTTTTTGCAGTTAGGTGATGGCCGCATTCTGGCCAATACTGCTACTCTGATCTGCATGTGAACACTCATGATGAAGCTAAGCCGTTATTACCAGGTAGACAAGCAGAAATAGTTTCGAGCGTAGGACGTAAAAAGGGGCCTACCGCGAACGGTAGGCCCCTTTTGGTTTAAACCTTGTGTCCTATTGGAAGGATTGTTGTATCAACGAGTCTTAGCGAGCAGCTATGTACTCGAACCCATTAAGCTGACGTAGATCTCCTTGTTTGACATGCCCTTCCCAAGAACTGACGTCTATGTTTGGTCCGACGGGCCATACGTTGTCGTTAACGTATAGGCCAATCATCGCAAATGCGTTATCGAAATTCCATCGAGCAAGAGCGTCTTCCGCTGCCTCTCTGTCGGATCGTAGAATCGACGCTTTGGCTTTGGCTATATTCTCTTCTAAGAAGTCATGTTCCGCTCCATAGCTGAATGGCGATGCATTTAGATAGCTTGCGAAGCCTTGAGTCGGTGCTAGTCGGATGGATGCCGCGTGGCATGTGGCACCCCGGTAAGTTCGCGCAACCAACGTTGGCCTTAAAGTCCCATAAGGTAGGTTTTGGAATTTTACGTTAATTCCAATGTCCTCCCAAAATTGTGCGATTGCTTCGCAGTTTTCGAGCTCTGAAGGGGCACCGCGAATCGCTGCCGTGAGTGTAATATCGAACCCGTCAGCGACTCCTGCTTCAGCCAAAAGGGCTTTAGCGGCTTCGGGGTCGTACTCCCAGACCATATCTGAATCATATCGCGCTTCGTCGGGTCCACCCCAACCTTGGAGTGTATTTGGGTGACCGAACCCTAGCAGTAGGTTATCAATGAGCGATTGTCGGTCGATCGCAATCGACAATGCTTTACGAACCTTTACAGCATTCGCCCATTCGGGAGAATCAACATCTCCGTTAGGTGATATCCACGGGTGGTCACGATCCTCGTCCCACACTTTGTATCCATCTTCCTCTTTAAGATGGAGGTTGCCGTAGAAATTCAACTGAGATTGCATTGCGTTAGGAACCTGTAAGAGTGAGGCGCCTTCTACCTTTTCTACTTCAGGTATCGAATCTAGAGCCATCACAAAGGTATCTAGGGTTCCTGTTTGGAAACCAGCTACTCTGGCGGATTCTTCTGGGATTTCCCAAGCTACCATTTTCGCAAAATTGGGCGTTTGCCTCCAATGGTTTTCAACAGCGGGCATTTCCCAGTATTCTCCAGTTTTCCATTCACCAATCTCCCAAGGCCCGGTGGCGGCAGTATTGCGATTTGCTTCTTCTTCGCCGTCTTGTTCATATTGCTTCTTGCTTACTATCCAAGCACAAACCGAACGAGGCATTCCCATTAATTCGAGTATTCCAACATCGGAGAAAGGAGTGCCGGTATCGACTATCCAAGTATAGTCGTCAGGCATCGACCTACTTCCATTCTCGTTAAAGAACACTTCTTTTGCTATGGAAGCCCGGGCATGTTTCTCGCTGTAGGCTACCTGTTCAAAGGAGAATTCAACGTCATGGGCCGTCATTTCGCCAAAGCCTTTATGGAATTGAACCCCTTTTCGAATGTGGTATGTCCATATTTGTCCATCTGGAGAGACTTCCCAACTCTCAGCGAGCCCTGGAAGCAGTTTGTTCCCTTCAAATGCATGGATACCTAAGGTTTCCGTGATCGGTGCAGCGCTGTTGAGGAATATCTGAGGGTTACCAGAGATTTTGGGGCTACCAAAATACGGGCCGAGCTCTTTTTGCCCCACGTTTAAGGTACCTGACGGCTTGGCCTTTACTTGTGGTGCTTTAGTAGGAGCTGCAGTTGGAGCAGGAGCTGATTTACCCCCGGATGATGGTACTGCTGTGGCTGCGGTTGTCGATTTTGTTTCACTCGTAGATGGTACGGGTGTAGCTGTGGCTGAAGAGCCACATGCCAGGATGGCTGCCAAAAGGAGAGCCAAGGGTCCAAGGATAATTAGTTTGGGATTCTTTAACCAGTAATTCAAGACGGACAAACCTCCAATGTAATTAATTTGGGGATTTTGCAATTCAATACCCTCAGCGATTTTCTATTTAGTCACGTTTTCTGAGAGACGGCCTCTGAGGGTATTTTAGCTATTTTAAAAATAATAATCTATACCAACGATGAGTAAGCCTATTACTGACTACATACAGGTATAGACCTGCGTCTTGAGCAAGTCAATAGCATAATACTGTGATCTTTTCGTTATTTGAAAATGGTTTCGTATTGTCGATTCTGGGTAGAATCGTTCAGCGGGTGTGGGGTAATCGTTAAAAAAGCCCAGACTACCACTTTTTATGGCGATATCCGGGTTTTTTGTTGCAGTTACGGTAGAGTGGAAATTCGAGGCTGGACTACCTACAACGTTTGTGGGACAAGTAACTTGCCCCGTTTTAGTTAATGGGATCAGGGGGTGGATGCCCCGGTGCGCCTCTGAGGAAATTTTCCAGATCCCGCACCAGTTCTGCCGGATCTGGAATTTCTATAGCCGCTACTGCCTCGTCGTACTGGCCCTCTAACTTCGTCACGTAGGAGCTGATCTGCTCGTCTTTGGCCACGGCTTTCTCAACCTCTTCGTTGAAGACTCCTGCTGCGGATTTTAGCTCGCCTAGGTCAAGGGACAGATTCAGCAATTTGAGGAGTATCTCCAACAGCGTTGAGCCTACCCGATGGTTGGGCGCTGCCTGCAGGTAGTGGGAGGTGTGGCCCCAGATCGAGGTGTATTCCAGTCCGGTATCGATGCAGGCGGCCATCACCGCGGAACTGATCCCCGTGGGCCCTTGGTAATTGGATGACCTAATCCCCTGACCTTCCAGGAACTCGCTCAGGTTCGACTCGCTGGCGGTGCCGCTGAGTTTAACGGGCCGTGTGTGGGGGACTGCATCCAATAGCGCACCTATGTGGATCACAGACTCAACACCGTTGTCTTTTGCGACCTTGGCTACTGTCTTGGCGTAGGTGCGCCACTTCAGGTTGGGTTCAACCCCGACAAACACCATCACACCGGAATCTGCACTGGGGTCTGTCAGGTAAGAGAATTCGTTGGTCGGCCACTGAATCCTGCGTTTTCCGTCCCGCGTCCTGGAGGAATACGGCCGGGTTTGGGAAAAGTCGTAGAACTCCTCGGGGTCAATCTCGGCGAATCTGTGAGATTTCAACTTCCGCTGCAGGAATTTAACCGCACTGGTGGCACCTTCAGCGGCGTCGGCCCATCCGCTGAATACGATCACCAGATGTTTCAGTTTTTTCCCAGGGGAATCGTGAATGATTAGATGTTCCATTCTTTCCTGTTTCCCAACCGTGATGATGCCGTTTTACTTTGAGGCAGTTAGCCGTTCAGGAGTTAATCCATGCCTGGTCTCAGCATATCATCGAATCATCCGTTGAATCTGTCCAGCCGAAACAGGTCAATATCGTGGTCCGTCACGCCGTCTTGCGCCAGGTCGGCCATGATTTCGCCAATGACACTGGCGAATTTGAACCCGTGCCCCGAGAAACCTGCCGCTATGGATACCTGGGGATGGTAGGGCAATACCCCAATCATGAACTGTTCGTCGGGGGTATTGGTGTAGATACAGGTCTTTTTGTCCAGTAACTCACCGGCAGCCTGCGGAAAGTAGCGTCTGGTAAACCGCCGCAAGACCTCTTCGTCTTCAGCGTGAATCTCCCGGTCCATCGTATCAGGGTCCACCTTTTGGAAGAGATGATGGGATTTTCCGAGCTTGAAGCCTGGGACACCGTAGTTTGGGAAGCCGTAAAAACGTCCCTCTTCAGTCCAGATTCCGAACACCGGGAACCGTTCCGGCGTGAACAATTCTGGGCGTTCCGGTTGAAACCAACCCAGCACCTGACGCTCAGGCACGGCGTACTCGGCCACATCAGGCACCAGCTTTGCTGCCCAGGCTCCTGCGGTGACTACCAACCTTGCAGCGGAGTAGACCCCACGGTCAGTACGGACCGATACATCGTCACCTTGAACCTCCCAACCGAGTACGGTTTCGCCGGTGTGTATCTCTGCTCCGGCTTCTTCCGCAGCCTGGGCATGGCTCACGATGCACATCTCAGGCAACAAGAAACCGCCGTCTGCCTGGTAAACCGACGAAATACCCTCTGGGAACTGATATCCTGGGAACCGTTTGTTCACCTCAGTATCGCTGAGGATCTCGTAGGGGATCTGGTGCAGGTCACAGGACTCGATGGCCCCTTTGTAGAAGGGACTATCCGGTGAGCCAGCCCGAATGGACCCGGTAGTGACTACAAGGGTTTCGTTAACCGTCTTCTCCAATTCGTGCCATAACTCGTAGGCCCGTTTTACTAAAGGGACGTAGGAAGGATGTTCCTGGAGCGTGTAGCGGATCATCCGGGATTGGCCATGAGATGACCCCAGTTCATGGGGAATCTCGAACCGCTCCAACCCCAGGACCTTCAGGCCTCGCTTGGCCAGGTGATAGGCG
>PVBE011746734.1_pt1 | contig 10578 bp, 4 predicted proteins | sample 1631181 | NCBI WGS metagenome assembly PVBE01 (sample SAMN08397723, study PRJNA350692) | Marine metagenome, whole genome shotgun sequencing project. | isolation source: water | place: Pacific Ocean | collected 2012-04 | reverse complement strand
CTTGGAGCGCATGTCGTTCCATGGGCCGACCCTCCATCCTGTTTTGTGGACAACTACAAGATGTAGTGGTCGGCACACCATTTGCAACAAAATACGGTAGAGAAACCGCAAAACTCTAGGCTAGATGGTGACCTGCCCATATCCGTGCGAATTAATGCTGGGCAGGTCGGTACGCCCCATCAATTCAGCGTCGATAGCGTGAGCGGCTTCGCGGCCTTCGTGAATGGCCCACACCACCAGAGACTGCCCACGCCGCGAGTCACCCGCCGCCCATACCTTATCGTGGCTTGTCTTGTATGGATTGCTTGCGTCGCCGTAGGCTGCCTTTAGATTGCCGCGCGGGTCCAAGTCCAAACCCAGCTCCGTCGCGACCGTGTGCTCAGGGCGCATGAACCCAAGCGCCAGGAGGCAGAGGTCGGCTTCAAGGACGAACTCGCTCCCTTCAATCTCGCTCATTTCCGGCAGCCCGTCGGGACCGGCAAGCCCCCACTTCAGGCGCACGGCTTGGATTCCGGTGAGTTGTCCGTTCTTGCCGATGAAGCCCTTGGTCAGAACGCTCCAATCGCGCCGCCCGCCTTCTTCGTGACTGCTCGATGTGCGCAAGATAAGAGGCCAGTCAGGCCAGGGCGTCGCCTCGTTACGGCCTTCGGGCGGTTTAGGAAGGAGTTCCAGAGAATCCACGCTCGCGGCGCCCTGACGCAGACTCGTGCCGTGGCAGTCCGACCCCGTGTCCCCGCCTCCGAGAACGACTATTTTCTTTCCCGTCGCTAGAATCTCAGGACCCCGCATTTCCTTGCCGGCAACACGGCGATTCTGCTGAACCAGGAACTCCATGGCGAAATGAATGCCGTCCAAGTCGCGGCCGGGGATCGCCAGGTCACGGCTCTGCGTAGAGCCGATCGCCAACAGCAGCGCGTCGTTTTCGTCAACGATCCGGCTGGCCGGAACGTCCTTGCCAATTTCGCAGCTCAAGCGGAATTCGACGCCTTCCGCCTTCATCTGCCGGACGCGGCGGCGCACGGAATCCTTGTCCATCTTAAAATCGGGAATGCCGTACATCAGCAGTCCGCCGGGCTCGTCGTCGCGTTCGTACAAGGTGACCCGGTGGCCGGCGCGTGCGAGCTGCTGCGCCGCGGCGAGGCCGGAAGGCCCGGATCCGACGACCGCCACGCGCTTTCCCGTTTGCCGTGGCGCGGGCCGTGGCACTATCGCTTCATCGAGCCAGCCCCGCTCTGCGATAGCGCGTTCGATGTTCTTGATGGTGACCGGGGGTTCGTTGATACCGAGTACGCAGGAGGTTTCACACGGGGCGGGACACACGCAGCCCGTAAACTCCGGGAAGTTGTTGGTGCCGTGTAGAATCTCCAGCGCCTCGAACCAGTTGTCGTCTTTCACCATATCGTTGAAATCGGGAATCACGTTTCCCAGGGGGCAGCCCTGATGGCAAAAAGGCACACCGCAATTCATGCAACGGTACCCTTGCCGACGAAGAATCTCCCCCGGCAGGCCTGTCTCGAACTGGCCCCAATGTTTGAGCCGGTCGGGCACGGACTGCCGCTCGGGCGTCACGCGGTCGAATTCCATGAAGCCGTGCGCCTTATCTGGAAACGCAGCCTCACCCGGGAGCATTGCTGATCTCCTCCTGCGCATTCACTGTCTGCTCGCGGAGGACGCGTGCGTAATCGCGAGGCATCACGCGGACAAACTGCCCGAGCGATTCCTCCCAACGTTCCAAGATCCGTCGAGCCACCGAACTGTCGGTATACTTCGCGTGGTTTTCCAACATGCCGCGCAGCTCGGGGATACTTCTCTCATGCAGCGGTTTCAGATCGACAAGGCCCATGTTGCAGTGGGCGAAAAGCCGAGATTCGGGGTCGTACACGAACGCGATGCCGCCGCTCATACCCGCGGCGAAATTCCGCCCCGTGGCGCCGAGAATGGCCGCGCGCCCCCCGGTCATGTATTCGCAGCCGTGATCCCCCACGCCTTCGACAACGGCCCATGCGCCACTGTTGCGCACACAAAATCGCTCGCCCGCTTTGCCGCGGAAGTAGCACTCGCCCGAGGTCGCCCCGTACAGCGCCACGTTACCGATGAGCACATGCTCTTCAGGAACGATGCGGCACTCGCCGGGAGGTCGCACGATGATCTTCCCGCCCGAAAGCCCCTTGCCAATGTAGTCGTTCGCTTCGCCCAGCACGTTAAAGGTAACGCCCTTAATCGAGAACGCGCCGAAGCTCTGACCCGCTTGGCCCTCACAGTCAAGCCACACCAAGTCTTCGGGCAGGCTCCCGCCCAAGACACCCAGGCCATAGCGCCGCGTCAATTCGCTCGATAGCATCGTGCCCACGGTCCGGTTCTGATTGCAGATCGGAGTGTGGATGTTGACTTTCTCTTTGCGCTCCAGGGCCGGCTCGGCCTGGCGGATGAGTTCGTTATCCAAGGCATTCTCGATGCCGTGATCCTGTGCTTCGCTGCAATAGAGTGTCTCGCTATCCCAGGGCGTGGGGCGGTACAGCATCCGCGAGAGGTCGAGCATGCGCGCTTTCCAATGACCGGGAAGAGGATCGTGCTCGAGCATATCGCTGCGCCCGATCATTTCGTTCACCGTGCGAAAGCCCAGCTTCGCCATGATTTCACGGCATTCTTCGGCCACGAAAAAGAAATAGTTCACAACGTGCTCAGGTTTGCCGGCAAATTTCTTGCGTAATTTCGCGTCCTGTGTCGCGATACCGACAGGGCACGTGTTCAGATGACATTTCCGCATCATGATGCAGCCGGACACAATAAGCGGCAACGTGGCGAAGCCGACTTCATCCGCGCCTAGCAAGAACGCGATGGCCACATCGCGGCCAGTTTTCATCTGTCCATCGGTCTGAACGCGAATACGGCTGCGCAGATTATTCTCGACGAGCACCTGGTGGGTCTCGGTAAGGCCCAATTCCCAGGGCAGGCCCGCGTGCTTGATAGAACTGAGCGGCGAGGCGCCCGTACCGCCGCAATCGCCGCTGATAAGGACGAGATCGGCTTTCCCCTTCGCCACGCCTGCCGCGATCGTTCCGACGCCAACTTCCGAAACGAGTTTTACCGACACGCTGCCATGGACGTTGGCGTTCTTAAGGTCGTGGATCAGCTGCGACAAATCTTCGATCGAGTAAATATCGTGGTGAGGTGGCGGAGAGATCAACTCCACGCCCGGCGTCGAGAAACGGACCTCGGCAATCTTCCCGAACACCTTGTGTCCGGGAAGCTGACCACCTTCGCCAGGCTTCGCCCCCTGAGCCATCTTGATCTGAATCTCGTCGGAATTGACGAGATATTCATTCGTCACGCCGAACCGGCCCGACGCCACTTGCTTGATCGCGCTGCGTCGCGAGACACCCTCCTCGTCCGGCGTAAAACGCCTCGGATTCTCTCCGCCCTCGCCCGTATTGCTCCGTCCGCCGAGGCGGTTCATCGCGATGGCCAAATTCTCGTGGGATTCCTTGCTAATCGCACCATACGAGATGGCGCCCGTACAAAAGCGTTTGACGATTTCGTTCGCCGGTTCCACGTCTTCAAGGGGAACGCCCTCGTGCTCCCGGAACTTGAGCAAGCTACGGAGCGTGGCCAACGAACGATTCCGCTCGTTGACCTGGTCGGCAAAGTCCTTGTACAGGGAAAGAGTGTTCTCTCGGGTCGCGCGCTGCACTTTCGATATCGTCTCGGGATTGACTTCGTGAAATTCGCCTCGCTGACGCCAACGGTAGACGCCACCGGGGTCGAGCGTCCGAGGCCTGACCGCACGGCCAGGGTAGGCGACGCCATGACGAAGAAGCGTTTCGCGCCCCACCTCTACCAAACCGATGCCTTCCACGCGCGAAGCGGTCCCGGCAAAACACTGGTCGATGAGCGCCGTGCTCAAACCCAACGCCTCGAAGATCTGCGCGCCCCGGTAGCTGTGCTGTGTCGAAATCCCGATCTTCGACATGGTCTTCAAGAGGCCCTTTTGCAGGACCTTGATATAGGTATCCTGCGCCAAGCCGGGCTCCTTCTCGACGAACACTTCACGGCTCACCAAGTCATCCAAGGTCTCGTACGCAAGGTAGGGGCAGACCGCGCCCGCTCCGTAACCTGTCAGCAGGTCCATGTGCATGACTTCGCGGGCCTCGCCGGTCTCGACGATTATCCCACAGTTCGTCCGTTTCCGCGCGCGAACGAGGTGGTGATGCACACCGCCCGTCGCCAGCAGACTCGGAACCGCCGCATGCTTCTCGTCCACGCCCCGGTCAGACAAGATAATCAGAGTATAGCCGTCGACAACGGCTTGCTCGGCTTCAACGCAGATACGGTCAAGCGCCCCTTCGATGGCCCCGGGGCCCGGCTCCACCGGAAACAGAATCGAGATGGTGGTGGCCTTCAGCCCCGGCTTATCCAACTGCTGGATGTACGACAATTGGTCGTCGGTGATAATGGGCGACAGCAGGTGAAGCTGGCGGCAATGCTCGGGAGTCTCGTCCAAAAGATTGCGTTCTTCGCCGATGGTCGTCTCAAGAGACATGACAATCTTCTCGCGAATGGAATCGATAGGCGGATTCGTCACCTGGGCGAACAGTTGCTTGAAATAATTGAAAATCAACTGCGGGCGTTTCGAGAGAACGGCGAGCGGGGTGTCGTTGCCCATCGAACCGGTGGGTTCCACGTCAATAGGCGAAGTCGCCATCGGTACAAGAAGCACTTCCACGTCTTCTTTGGTGTACCCAAAAATCTGCTGCCGCTCTTGGAGCGAAACCTTTTCGGCCGGGCGATGATTGGTCGCTGCCACCTGTTTCGGCAACGTGACGCGGTGGGTCTTGATCCATTCGCGGTACGGGTGGCGCGCCGCGAGCCGTTCCTTGATCTCTTCATTACCCACCACGCGCTGCTCTTCGGTATCGATGAGGAACGTGCGGCCCGGCTCAAGGCGCCCCTTCTCTACGATGCGGTCCTGCGGAATATTGAGTACGCCCACCTCAGAGGAAAGCACGACGAAACCGTCATCAGTAATCCAGTAACGAGACGGACGCAGCCCGTTGCGGTCCAATACAGCCCCGACGCGGGTACCGTCGGTAAACGCCATAGCCGCGGGCCCATCCCACGGTTCCATCATGCTCGCCTGGTACTCGTAGAAAGCCTTGCGGTCGTCTGACATGCTTTCATGGCCCGACCACGGCTCGGGAATCATCATCCCCATGGCGTGATCCACGGAGCGGCCCCCCATCACAAGCAACTCGTAGGCTTCGTCGAAATTCGCGCTGTCACTCGCTCCCACGGTGAGGACCGGCGGGATCTTCTTGATGTCGTTGCCGAACAACGGGGAAGCTAGGTGGGCTTCACGCGAATTCATCATATTCAGATTGCCGCGCAGCGTGTTGATTTCACCGTTGTGGCAGACATAACGAAAGGGTTGCGCCAGCGGCCAAATCGGCAGAGTATTTGTGCTGTAGCGTTGATGGCACAGCGCAATCGCCGACTGAAAAAGCTCGTTGGAAAGGTCCGCGTAGTACCCATGAATCTGGTGGGCCAACATCAAACCCTTGTAGCAAATGGTCTGGGAGGACAAGCTGACGACGTAAAACTGCTCTTTCTGATCGAGATGCGATGAGTAAATCACGCGCTCGATCTCTTTGCGAATCACATACAGCTTCCGCTCGAAGGCCGCTTGGTCGAGCCCCGCGGCCCGCATGATAAAGACTTGCTCGATAACAGGTTCGCCCTCGCGGGCCAACCAACCCAAAGCACTGGAATCGCGTGGAACATCCCGCCAAGCAAGGGGGATTTGACCTTCATTTCCGATGGCTCGCTCGATGATCCGGCGGCATTTCGAACGTTCCTCCGCCCTGTGGGGCATGAAAACCATCCCCACGCCGTAGGCGCCCGCGCCGGGAAACGCGAAACCGGATTCCTCGGCTACCGTCGCGAAGAGGGTGTGCGGCATCTGAAACAGAAGCCCCGCACCATCGCCCGTATCCGGGTCGCAGCCGCTGGCTCCGCGATGGACGAGACGCTCGAGAACCTGGATGCCTTGAAGCACGACGGAGTGGGACTGCTTCCCGTCGATATTGGCTACGAATCCGAAGCCGCACGCGTCGTGCTCGTAAAATGGGACATACATCCCCTTTGTTGAGATACTGCGCATGTACGCCTTTCCGGCAGTTTGTAGTCAGGAGGTCCGCGCGAGGAGAATTAGGACGAGGAATCAGATAGGCCGCAGCGCCTCCCCGTTTCAACGAATTGGAATACTACTAAATGGGCGCGAGGATTGTCAAATATATCCCCTGTTTACAAGCGATTCCGCGTCCGAGCGCGCCGTGAATCCCCCGAACGAGATTCAGATATCCCAGTACCCCAGTTTCGCGGAGAGAACCCGGACGAATTCGCTAACCAACTCCATACCAACAATTTACGTCGGAGCATACGAAATGAAGGCCTCCAGAGTTCGGGAGAACATTCATTTCAAGTTTTTTTCGATAATCGCATTTTTCTCCGTTGGCCTCTTCCCGAGTCTAGAGAAGGCCGTCGCCTAACGCGGTGGCGAGTTCGGGAGTGCTGCGCGGGCTAATCGTGCGAGAAACGAGAGTGTTGAATCGGATTTTGTCCCAGCCTCCGGATTATGGGAAATTGTGTAGGCTCCACCCTCCGCCAGCAACTTTGCGTACTTCGAGGCGGCGACGATGGCCAACCTGCGCTGGACATCGAGGAGGAAGAGACCGCATAATGCGCCGCCGTGGGTGCGCGGACCTCCTCTGAGCGTCGATGGGTCCGTCCGGAACTTTGGGAAGCAACCGGACGACCACCCGCTTCCTTAAAGGGGGGCAAAGGGACCATGGAAGCGTAAGTAAGCGCGGCGTCCCCGGAATTGCCTTTCATTTAGATCGCAAGATTAACGAACTCAAAGGATGTCAAGAATGCTGAATATCGATCTAACGAACCGCAGGGCTGTTGTAACCGGGGCCTCACTTGGAATTGGCGCTGCTTGTGTCAAGATGCTTGCCGATCATGGCGCTGAGGTCGAGTTTTGCGCGCGCTCCGAAGAGGCAATTCAGGAACTCGCAGCCTATAAGCCAGAGAGCGGCCAAGGCAGCGTCCGGGGACACCAAGCGGATATGGGTGGTGCCGAATCGGTTAAGGTATTTCTTGATGCCGTCGAGTCCGGCGGAGTCGTGGACATACTAATCAACAACGTGGGCGCTTCGCCCTCTCGCAACTTTCTATACATGACGGACGAAGACTGGATAAGCCTTTTCAGCTTGAATCTGTTATCGGCGGTCCGCTGCACCAAACGCTTCTTGCCAGGCATGAGGAAGCAGAAATGGGGCCGTGTCGTGATGGTCGCCAGCGGCGCCGCCAAGTCTCCTGGCGCGGCTCTTATCGATTACGGGGCCTCCAAAGCGGCGATGATCGCAACAGGCAAGGCGCTTTCCGGAAAATACGGCAGAGATAACGTGTTGGTCAACTCGGTTATTCCAGGATTGATCCACACAGCCATGTGGGAGCGCGCCGCAACCGAAATCGCCGAGGCGAGTGGAAGCACCATGGAACAGGTGATAGCCAACAATTCGAAACAAGTGCCCGTTGGCCGTTACGGCACTGCCGAAGAAGTTGCCGCGGCCATTACATTTTTGTGCACAGAATCAGCATCATACATAAATGGATCGCTAATCACAGTGGACGGCGGTCAGGCTCAGGCTATATAGCCTGAGTTGGCCACCACCAGCGGATCGGGTTGGTTGAGGCAGGCCCCTTTGACAGGGGGCTGCCAGCTTCATCGTAACGTGACTGAGCAAACAGAGGTCTGATGCAGGGACAGCGGGGCAAGGGCGTAGACGTGTCCGTCTCGAATGGCGCCAACCCTTTCCCCCTCGGTCCTGGCCTCCCCGGATAACATCTCATCGATCCCCTTTAAAGGGACTTCCGCCACTCAAACACCGCCCGCTGTCCCCATGAAGGGGATCACGGGAGATGTTGTGTCTCGCCTCTTATCTGAACCCAGTTCATCGCACATCGAGCTCGGGACCGATGGCGACCGCGGCAGTTGTTCGCTAAATACCGCCGCCACTATCCTAAAATTTGGTAGAATCGTGTTCGTGCCGGGCGCGAATGCATTTAGCCCGGTTAGACGCACGGCCTGGGGGGAGACGAAACGCAACAGTAAATGGAGACATGCATGGCCACGCAGGAGTTGAAGATAGAGGAATACCGAGTCTTCGAGGAGCCCTACTATTTACCGGTCCGAGACGAAGTGGATGTGTTTCGGGCAGCATTTCGATCCAAGATCCCCGTCATCCTCAAGGGCCCGACTGGCACGGGCAAGACGCGGTTCGTCGAGTACATGGCCTATGTTCTAGGCCTGGAACACGGGGTGTCAAACGGCAGTGCGGCTGAATCCCTGCCGCTCATCACCGTCGCCTGCCACGAGGATCTCACGACCACGGACCTCGTCGGCAAGTTCTTGCTCAAGGGCGACGAGACCGTTTGGGTCGATGGCCCCCTCACCACCGCCGTCAAGACTGGCGGCATCTGCTATCTCGATGAGATTGTCGAGGCCCGCAAAGATACTACCGTCATCATTCACCCCCTCTCCGATCACCGCAGAGTGCTTCCCATGGACAAGAAGGGCACCATCGCCGAGGCGCATGAGAGCTTCTTCCTCGTCATCTCGTACAATCCCGGATACCAGAGCATCATCAAGGATTTGAAGCAGAGTACCAAGCAGCGCTTCATCGCCATCGATTTCGATTACCCTTCCGAAGAACAGGAAGCCCGGATCATCCAGCACGAGAGCTCGGCCGCCGAAGAGACATCCCGCGCGCTCGCCAAACTCGGAGCGAAGATCCGCCACCTCAAAGGCCATTCACTCAACGAAGGAGCCAGCACCCGAGTCCTGGTCTACGCCGGGAGGCTCATCGGAGAAGGCCTATCGCCGCGGCGCGCGTGCGAGGTCGCCATCACCGACTTGCTCTCCGACGAAAACGAAGTCCAGCGGGCCATATCCGAGGTGGTGTCTGCGATCTTTCCCTAATCGAAGAACCGTTTGCGACGCCGTAGTAGCCGGTGACGCCGAGAGATCACCATGAGCGATCAACTCTATATCGACGATGGTCCAGATGCCGAATCGGAGCCATCCAAGATCGAGAAGGACCTCGAGCAGATTCAGAAGTCGGTCGAGTTGGGCAAGCAGATCGAAGCGCGGTCGCCCGAGTTGGCCGCCGCATTCCGCCAATTCACGTGCGCCTTCCTCGACACGGAAAGATCCTACAGGATACAGGAATGGGCTTGGGAAGCGCTTCACATTTTGGACATCGGCGACTCTAGAGCCGGGGCTGCGATTGCCTTCGTCCAATCGACTCCCAGAATGCGCGCGCGTTTCCCAGGAACCGGATTCCGCGAATGGAAGTCCGTGGGTTATACGATGGCGAAGCAATCCAACGAACTCGCTTCCACGTACTTCGCGCTATGGCCAGATGGATTGAAATCGCTCTACGTCAGCGACGTGAAGAGGATTTTAGATCTGGCCGCTCTCATTGCGAAGCGCTCTCCGGAGAACGCCTTGGCATTCTATCGAAGCGCTCCGCGGACCATCGCCGACCTCAACCCCAACGTTCGTGAGTCGTTTGCGCAAACAACTCTCAAGCTCTCCTCGAGTCAACCTGAAGCGATAGCCGCTTCCTTCGCCGAAATCGCGTCAGCCCTCCTCCCGCTCGCGAATCCGGCCCAGGAACATGTGATGGCGCTTGAACCCGCGATAGGCAAAGTTTCGGTCGAGGCTTCTTCCGCCTATTTCCAAAATGTCGAGGCCGTGCTCTCCGAGATTACTGAAGATTTCCTCGATCAATGGGTAGAAGAAGGCCTGTCGCTGGCCGTGAAGAATGCCCCCGAGGGGATCGAGTACTTCAAGCTTGAGTCGGCTAAGGCCCATGAACAGGTGTCAAGATGGAAGGAAGCGGCTCGTTTTGACGACGTTGGACACCTCCTCGCGGTATTTGCCCACGCGCTCACGGGACGAGAGATGTCTCTGACGAGTGCCGACGGCGGCGAATCCGAAGAGGGATTCGCGTCTCGGCGCTATTCCCCTGCCGACGGCCAGACGATCTTCCTTCCGCCCTGGTTCGCTGAAGAGCAAACCCGTCAAGCGAACTTCAGGCTCTATAAGGTCTCTGTAGCCCACCACGCGGGATACGTCGAGTTTGGCACTTTCGACGCCGGGCTTCCGGCCATTCGCTCCTTTGTCAAGTCCTTTCCTCACAGCGGCCTCGCGTCGGATATCTTCTTCATTCTTGAGGATGGCCGCATCGACCAAAGGCTAAAACAAGAATACGCAGGCCTGTCGATCGATATTGACCTCGCGCTCTCCGGGACGATGAGCAGGAGGCCGTTTCCGCACGGGAATGCCCTGACCGAGTCGCTGGAAACGCTATTGAGACTGAGCGTAGGGCTCCTTGACCCGTCGGAAATATTCCCTGAGATCGCTCCGGAGGCCCGCTTCATGAAAGAAACTCTCGGCGAATTCTACGAACACGCTCGCCACGTAACGGACAGCTTGTCGAAGACTGCCGAGAT
>PVBE011678247.1_pt1 | contig 10578 bp, 7 predicted proteins | sample 1631181 | NCBI WGS metagenome assembly PVBE01 (sample SAMN08397723, study PRJNA350692) | Marine metagenome, whole genome shotgun sequencing project. | isolation source: water | place: Pacific Ocean | collected 2012-04 | reverse complement strand
GATCAGCGCGTTCTTCGTGTTCATGCACGAGCTCATCTGGCTGAGCGAGAAGCCCGAGTACCGCAAGATCCGCGCGAATGGTCGGTCCCGGCAATCCAAGCTCAAGGCGTCCAACTACTGGAAGGACGTCCACCCGTTGTTCGTGAAGCAATCCCCCACTCCCGTCTTCGTCATCGCCGGCGATGTCGCAGGGAACGCGGATGCGATCCCTGCCTTCCACGACCGCGTCGACAACGTGACGTTGATCGCGAGCGGCATGGGTGAAGTGAAGGAGGAGAACGCGTTGCTCGTGGCGGTGACGGGTGGAACGCCGTCATTCGAGCTCCACCCGATGTGCGCCGAAGACTCCAAGCGCGCCCTCGACTTCTACTCACCAACCAAGCTGAACGAGCTTCCGTCCGACGCGTTCACGCGCACCGCCGCGGGGATCCCGTCGTACGTCTTCTGGATCGGAATCCCAGTTCTCCTCCTGATCATCCTCGCCGGACTGACGACCCGTCGCCGCCGCCTACGCACGTAGCCGGCTTGACGGTAATCTTGCGGATCCTTCGACGGAGCGAGCAGAGCGGTCGCTTTCCGTTGACGGGTAGCACCTCGGAGAACGCATCCTCCCGGCGGATGCAGCCACGCACCGTCGCCGCATACTTCCGGGATGGACATCGCATCGGCGGCGACGACCTCGATCCTGCATCACGCGACGAAACCGATCTGGGTCCTCACGCTGTACGTCGCGTGCCTCTGGAACGCCTACCGACCTCTCGCCGCGGCGACGGCCTCCAACCAGCCGTTGCCGAACCGTGAATCGGGTTCGATGTAGTGTCCCTCGGTCCACTCGTTCAGGGACGCCACGAAGACGAGCGGATCCTCGACGCTTGTAGGCGACTCGAACTCGAGCGCGCGGACGAGCGCGTCGCGGAAGAGATCGGGGTGTTCGCCGGTGATCACCGGCGACCAGGGGTACTTGTCCGGTCGGGCGTCGCCAAACTCCGCCGCACGCGGGGATGCGTCCCAGCCCGGCGCGACCGCGGGCATGTAGGGCAGGCCAGAGGCGCGCGCGAACTCCACCCACTCGCCGGCGCGCCGCTCCGCGTATTCCTTGTAGTCCTGGAGCAACGGTCCCTTCCAGTCCGGCAGAAGGACGTAGTGCGTGACGCTGTCGAAACCGACTTCGCCCACGACGGGCAGGGACCTGGCGTTCGGTTCGACCGCGGCGAGGTGGAGGTCAGGGTAGCCGTGGTCGCCGAGCCACTCCCTGGCGCGCCCGATCGCGCGCGTGGCCGCGTCGAGACCTAGCTCCTCGAGAAAGAAAGTCGAGTCGTAGATGGAGAGGTAGGAGCGACCCTCGACGGTGAGATAGTTCGGACGCGAGAAGTAGTTCTCGGCGAGCATCGCGACGAACCGGACGAAGTCGTCGACATCCGACGACACCCGCCGCGACGAATCGAGGACCGGCACGTCGGCACGGCGCACCGGCAACACCCGCCGCGGCATGCGATTCGCCCACATGCACGCGAAAGGGGTCGTCTCACCCTCGGGCGAGCCGAGGAAGCCCTCGTCGAGTCCCGCCTCGAACACGCGCTTGCCCCGACACCAGAACACGCCGTAGATCAGCGCATCGATCCCGTGCGACAACGCCAGCCGCACCCGGCGACCGACCGCTTCGGGATCCCGGTCGTCGTACTCCCCCAGCGCGGGAACACGCGGCTGCGCGTGACCCGCGAACCGCGGCTGGCACGCGTGCAGGAGTTCCCATTCCGTGAATCCGGGATGAAAACTCTCGTCCCGCTCGGGGATGGGATGCCATCCGGAATACACATAGGCCGCGACTCGCACCCGGGGGATCTTAGTCGTGAGCGCAAGCTCACCCGAGGCCGGAACGCCCCCCTCGCATCTCTCGCTGTGCCTGAGAGGGCTCCACCCCCTCGAGAAGACGCCCGCCGCACAAATCCAGAGAAGTATCGAAATTCGCTGCGCCCGACCGCCCACTTCACCACTTCCCGTGCATGTGACCGAGCCAGGAACCGGAGGCACCTCCAGATCGCCGCCGTCGCTCAACTCTCGAAGCTGCGAGCTTCCCGACGCCTGATCCTCCCGTTCCTCAAATTGAAGTAGCGGTTGAGACAGGCGGGGCCATGGCGGTGATGCCATGGCCGACTGTGTGATTTCCAACACTCGCGACACGGCACTGCCGATGCTTGCGACATGAGTACGAAATCACGACAGTTCCTGGCTATCGCGACCTTGCACATCGGGCTGGCCGTCAGTGCCGCCTCGTGCAGCTCGGCGCCGGAGACGACGTGGAGCGAGAACCAGTTCACCCGAGTCGAGGTCGAAAGCGTGCCGCCCACGCCAACGCCAGATCACTCGGCACGGATCGCGCCGTTGCACCACCGCGCCCGGACGGCCCGCGCGCACCTCGAGTTCGCCACCGCGGCACGCCTGTTCCGCGCGTTGCGGGATCACGAAGCGACGCCCGAGCAGCAGCGCACCGCGTTCCACACCGCCCTCGGCGAGGCCGCAGACCTCGCGACGGGCGTGCACGAAATCCAGCGTCACCTGGACCGCAGAGAATTCGAAAGGGCGACCTATCGCTTCAAGATCCTCTCGATCCAGAACCCGGAGGTTCCGTTCTCCGCGGCGCTGAACTTCCACGACGTCCAGACGCCGGGCACATCGCTGCCCACCCCGGGACGCTGATTCCGCGCGGGTGGCTCAGCGACCAACGGGAATCGTGACTTGATCAGCACTCGGGACTCGCGACGGCCAATCCGCCGGCGCTGGTCTCCTTGTACTCCGATCGCATGTCGAGGCCGGTGCGGCGCATCACCCGGATGACCTTGTCGAGGCTGACGACACCACGTCCCGGCGCGCTGTACGCGAGGTGCGCGGCGCTCCAGGCCTTGGCCACTCCCATCGCGTTGCGCTCGATGCACGGCGCCTGCACGAGACCCTTGATCGGATCGCAGGTCAAGCCGAGGTTGTGCTCGAGCCCGATCTCCGCAGCGTTCTCGACCTGGCTCGGCGACCCACCCATGAGTTCACACAGCGCAGCCGCCGCCATCGCCGTCGCGCTTCCTACTTCGCCCTGACAACCGACCTCGGCGCCGGACAGGCTGGCGTGAGTCTTGATCACCATCGCGATCCCGCCACCCGTGGCGATGGCGCGGTGCACGTCCCCGCAGGTGAGTTGCAGCCGCTGCTTCGCTTCGACGAGAACCGCCGGGAAGATGCCGGCGGCGCCGTTGGTCGGTGCGGTCACGACCTTGCCCCCGTCGGCGTTCTCTTCGTTTATCGCGTAGGCGTACGCCTGGGCCAGTGCGATCGGCGCGTACTCGGGAGCAATGTCACCAGAGTCGATCCGCTGTTTCATCATGCCGGCGCGCCGCACGACGCCGAGACCGCCGGGCAACTCACCGCTCGCGAGCAGTCCACGCCCGATACACGCTTCTAACTCCGACATGATCGCGTCGAGGCGTGACTCGACGTCCGTTGACCAGACGCGTTCGTTCGCGAGCACGACCTCGCCCAGGCTGAGACCCAAGCGCTCCGCGGCGGCGAGCAACGAATCTCCGTTGTGGAATGGATGCACCGGCTCACGGTCGCGGACGACGCCTCGACCGACGTCGTCGGACCGCTGCACGAAACCGCCACCGACCGAGCAATACGATTCTTCGCGCAGGAGGACTCCGTCGTTGTCGAAGGCGCGGAAGGTAACCGTGTTCGGATGCGGGAGTCCCGCGACCGTCGCGGGCCGTTCGAACTCGACGTCACCCGGGTGTAGCCGCACGCGCGCACCGTCCCAGTCGATCTCAGGGTCGGTGGAAAGCGTCACCAACAACTGGCGAAGGCCATCGGTATCGCACGTCTGGGGTTCGTCGCCGCGCAGGCCGGCGAGGACCGCGCGGTCCGTGCCGTGCCCAACACCCGTCGCGCTCAGCGACCCCCGCAGGACCACCTGCAACCGGTCGGGCACGAGGCCAGCACCGATGCAACCGCGCCGGAACCGGCCCGCAGCGCGCATCGGTCCGACGGTGTGACTCGAACTCGGCCCGGGGCCGATCCGGAACATGTCGAACAGGCTGATCGTGATCGGAGTCGTGGATGTCATCGAAGTTACGGTGACGAGTGAGGGCGAGCGAATCAGCAACCCAGGTGCTCGAGAATGCTCGAGGCGATGATGCCATGCCCGCGAAACGAAGGATGCACGTGATCCAGCATCCAGGTTCGTTCAGGATAATCCATGATGCGACCGCAGAACCGCTCGTGCAAGCGACAGAGCTCGGTGCCGAACTCCTCTGCGAGCTCAGCGACGATGCCGCAGACCGTGCGTATCTCTTCGTGACACTGGTGTTGTGGATCGGGAGGATCGGGAGCGACAGGAGGAGGTGGCGAGGCATCACGGCCCGGTACGCACGGACCTGGCGATTCGTTGGAGCAAAGTTGCTGGCTGATCGAAATGCTGCATCGCGGACCGTAGGATCCCGGCGATGACCCTCCCCGATCTGGGCACCTGGTTGCGAAACCAGCACGCCGATGACGCTGAACTCTCTCTCGACCGTATGTCCGTCCAAACAGTCCAGGACGAACTCCAGCGGCTGCGACAGAGCAACGATCGCATGCGCAAGCAGAACGCCAAGTTGCGCAAGCGCATCGCCCGTCTGAAGGCCGGGGAACCGGACACGGAGACGGAAGAAACACCGTGACCGGATTCCGGTCGCTCGCGATCGCTCTCTGCGCTTGCCTGCAACGTCCCGGTCGAACCCAAAACCGCTCTCAACATCGAACTTGCCTCGCCCCCACCGATCGGCGATCCTCTCCACCACATGCAAGCATGGCGAGTCGAAGTCTCCGTCCGGCCCGGGCTCCCCGACCCCGCTGGAGTGGCTGCTGGCAGCGCCTTGCGCGAAGCCGGGCTGGAGTTCCAGGGGGCCATCCAGTCACGCCGGGGCTACCTGCTCGGCGACGAGCTGACCCGAGAACAGGTCGAGGCCTTCGCCCGCGAAGTCCTCGTTGATCCCATCCAGGAAGAGAGCCGCATCTTCGCGCCGGCTGATGCCGCGGACACCGAACCCGGTCGCATCAGCGTCCTGCCGCTGCCCGGCGTGACCGATCCGGTCGCCCGCTCCGTGCAGAAAGCCCTCGTCGACAGCGACCTGCCCGAGGCGCCGACCGGGACGTACCAGGTCTACCTCGCCGAAGGCGTGGCAGCCGCGACGCTCGTGGCCGCCGCCGAGGAATCCCTCGCCAACCAGGTCATCCAGCGCGTCGTCGCCGAACGCGTGCCGCAGAACATGCCCGGTCCAGGCGGCGAGCCCGACCTCACCACCCACGAGATCCCGCTCGAAGGCCTCGACGAAGACGCCCTTTGCAAGATCAGCACCGAAGGCGGCCTCGCCCTCGACGGCACGGAGATGAAGGCCATCCAGGCCCACTTCCGCGAGGCCGGTCGGGCGCCGACGCAGATGGAGCTCGAGACCCTGGCGCAGACGTGGTCCGAGCACTGCATCCACAAGACGCTCACCGGGAAGATCCGCTACCACGCGGCGGGTCAAGAGGATCAGATCATCCACAACCTGATGAAGAGCGCGATCTTCCACGTGACGACGACCCTCGATCGCGACTTCTGCCTCAGCGTCTTCAAGGACAACGCCGGCGTGATCGCGTTCGATGACGAGGACTGCGTCGCCATCAAGGTCGAGACCCACAACCACCCGAGCGCGATCGAGCCGTTCGGCGGCGCCGGGACCGGCGTCGGCGGCGTGATCCGGGACATCATGGGAACGGGCCTGGGCGCGAGGCCCATCGCCAACACGGACATCTTCTGCTTCGCGCCGCCGAACATGCCGAAAGCCGACGTGCCGAAGGGTTGCATCCACCCGATGCGAATCTTGAAGCGCGTGGTCGCAGGCGTGCGCGACTACGGCAACCCGATGGGCATCCCGACCGTCAACGGCGCGGTGCACTTCGACGAGGACTTCGTCGGCAACCCGCTCGTCTACGTGGGCAACATCGGCATCATGCCCCGCGACAAGGTCGAGAAGCAGTCGCACCCCGGCGACGTCATCCTCGCCATCGGCGGGCGCACGGGTCGAGACGGCATCCACGGCGCCACGTTCTCCTCGCTCGAACTGACGACCGAGAGCGAGACGGTCAGCAGCGGCGCCGTCCAGATCGGCGACCCGATCACGGAGCGCAAGGCGATGGACGCGATGCTGAGAATCCGCGATGAAGATCTGGCGAGCGCGGTCACGGACTGTGGCGCGGGCGGCTTCTCCTCGGCGGTCGGCGAAATGGCCGAAGGGCTCGGCGCCGAAGTGGAGCTTTCCAAGGTGCCGCTCAAGTACGCGGGCCTCGCCCCGTGGGAGATCTGGGTCAGCGAAGCGCAGGAGCGCATGGTGCTCTCGATTCCGCCCGACAATCTCGAGCGCGCGCTGCAGATCTGCGAGGAAGAAGACAGCGAAGCCACGGCGATCGGCACATTCAACGACACCGGCCGGCTCGTGATTCGGTACGACGGGACACAACACGCCGACCTCGACCTCTCGTTCATGCACGACGGGATTCCCGAGTGGGAACGCACCGCGCGCTACGTCCCGCCCACGGTCACGCCGTTCACGCCCGGGGAGGACTACGACATTCGGGCATCGTTGCTCGCCATCCTGTCCGACTTCAACGTCGCGAGCAAGGAGTGGGTCATCCGCCAGTACGACCACGAGGTGCAGGCGGGCAGCGCCGGCAAGCCGCTCGTCGGCGTGAAGGAGGACGGCCCGGCCGACGCCGCCGTGATCGCGCCGAAGCTCGGTTCCTCGCGCGGCGTCGTGCTCGCCAACGGTCTCAACCCGCGCTACTCACGGATCGATCCGGCAGCGATGGCCGAGTGCGCCCTCGACGAAGCGATGCGAAACATCGTCGCCGTCGGCGGCGACCCGGAGTACACCGCGATCCTCGACAACTACTGCTGGGGCAACTGCCGCAAGGAAGAGCAACTCGGCGGTCTGGTCCACGCCTCGTTCGCATTGCGCGACCTGGCCCTCGCCTACCACACGCCGTTCGTCTCCGGGAAGGACTCGCTCAACAACGAGTTCAACGCCGGCGACCGGACGATCGCGATTCCGGGCTGCATCCTGATCAGCGCGATGTCGGTGATCCCGGACGTCTCGCGCACGATCACCTCCGACCTCAAGAGTCCGGGCAACCGCATCGTTCTCGTCGGCATGACGAAGAACGAGCTCGGTGGCTCGGTGTATCTCAAGACGTACGGCGAACTCGGTTGCGACGTCCCCCGCGTCGATGCGAAATACGGGAAGGCCGTGCTCGACGCCGTCTACCGCGCGATCCAGTCCAAGGCAGTCGTCGCCTGCCACGACCTCAGTGAGGGAGGGTTGGGCGCCGCCGCCGCCGAGATGGCGATCGGTGGACGCGCTGGCCTCGACATCGACGTCGACAAGGTCCCGTTGGAGACCTACACGCGAACCGACACCGTCCTCTTCAGCGAGAGCCAATCGCGCTTCCTGCTCGAGGTGCCGCCCGAGCGCATGGACGACCTGCGCGCAAACCTCGCCGGCGTCGACTTCGCGGACATCGGGGTCGTCACCGCCTCGGACACGATGCGGATTCTCGGCGGCGAGAAGACGATCGCGGAGATCCCGATCGAGGAACTCGTGCACGCGTTCAAACACCCGCTCGACCTGGACCACACCATGACCGAAGGAGGGTCGCACTGATGGCCGCTCCGAAAGTCCTCGTCCTCCGCGCCCCCGGCATCAACTGTGAACGCGAGTGCTACCACGCATTCGAGATCGCGGGCGGCGCCCCCGAGTGGGTGCACGTGAAGAAGCTCGTGGAGAAGCCCGAGCTCCTCGACCAGTTCCAGATCCTCATGGTGCCCGGCGGATTCGCCTACGGCGACGACATCGCCGCCGGTCGCGTACTCGCCAACCAGATCCGCCGCAAGATGGGCGACCAGCTGCTGGCCTTCATCGACCGCGGCGGGTTGGCGCTCGGCATCTGCAACGGGTTCCAGGCCCTGGTGAAGCTCGGTCTGCTGCCGCGTCTCGGCAGAGGTTCTCTGGAACAGCAGGTCACCGTGACACACAACCTCAGCAATCACTACGAGTGCCGCTGGGTCACGCTGAGGAGCCCCGCCAACCGCTGCACATTTCTCGACGAGGGCATCACGGTCCGGTATCCCGCAGCCCACGCCGAGGGTTACATCATCACCCGCGACGAGGAGCAGCACCGCGTCCTGCACGAAGAGGGTTTCGTGGCGTTCTCCTACGTCGACCGCAACGGCGACCCGACCACCGAGTACCCGACGAATCCGAATGGTTCACCGGGAGGCATCGCGGGCATGACCGACGTGACCGGACGCGTACTCGGCCTGATGCCGCACCCCGACCGCGCCTACCTGCGCCACAACATGCCGGGTTGGACACGCGACGGCTTGAACGAGCACGGCGACGGGATGGCGATCTTCCAGAAGATGGTCGAGGTCGCGCGGGCGGAGGGGTAGCTGCGCACTGAGTGGTGGGATCGGAATGCGTGAATCGCGTAGCGCTTGACCGTGATCGTCGAGCCTGTGAGTCCTGGCCAAACAGTGACGCTGAGCCGACGAATCGTCTTGACGCGACTCGGATTGGTTGCTTCTTGTCCCGGCACCGAACGCTCACCAAAATGGCAGTCCCTGACCAGGCATCCCGAACTACCCACAGCCCCCATCATGCCCACTCGAGTTCATCGATACGCCGCCTTGACGCTCGCCGTGTTCTGCGCCGCGTCCTTACCCGCCCAGAAGCTGCCGAACATCATCATCATCTATTCTGATGACCTGGGCTATGGAGACCTGTCGAGCTACAACCCCAAGGCAGCCTACAAGACGCCGCGGCTCGATCGGATGGCGCGGGAGGGCATTCGATTTACCGACGCCCACAGTCCCGCGACGATCTGCTCCCCATCACGATACGGGCTCTACTCCGGTCAGCAAGTCTGCCGAACCGGTCGACGCGCGCGCGCTTTCGAAGGACCCGGTGGCCCCAGCTACATCAAGCCCGGTGAGTTGACCATCGCGGACATGGTCAGAAAGATGGGCTACCGCACGGGTGTATTCGGGAAATGGCATGTCGGTCTTACATGGCGTGACAAGACCGGCAAGAGGCTCGGCGGGGGCTTCAAGAACGCGTTGCTCATCGACTACGAGAAGAGTACCCCGCTCGTCGACGGACCCAACGCCAGAGGATTTGACGAGTCCTTCATCACACCCAACTGCCCGACCACGGATCCACTGTACGTCTACATCCACAACGGCATGGTGCCGGTTCCGGCCAGCGAGTGGCACCGGCGAAAGGACGTCCCCAACCCCGGCGGCAAGTGGCGCTGGGACAACGACGAGGGTTGGAAGTCGCCGGGCTATCGGTTCGTCGACGCGGACCTGCTCTTCTACGACAAAACGCTGGAGTTCATCACCGAGCACCGGAAGACGTCACCCGACAAACCGTTCTTCGTCGTGTTCTCGACGCAGATATCCCATGCGCCGGTCCTGCCAGCGCCCGAGTTCAGGGGCAAGACCAAGGCAGGGGCGCGCGGCGATTTCATCCATGAGTTGGACACGCTCACCGGTCGAATCCTCGACGCCGTGAAATCACTCGGCATCGATGACAACACGTTGATCATCTTCAACTCCGACAATGGTCCGGAAACACTGCATACCGTGTGGATGCGGGAGGATCATGATCATGATGCCGCAGGCGGTTACCGAGGTATGAAGCGCGATGGCTGGGAAGGCGGCCACCGCGTTCCGTTCATCGCTCGCTGGCCCAGCCGGATCCCCGCTGGTCAGGTGTCCGCGCAGTTGACGAACACCACTGACATCTTCGCGACCGTGGCATCAGTCATCGGCCATGAACTCGCTGACGATGTCGCGGTCGACAGCTATGACATGCTCCCAGTCATGCTGGGAACAAAGAAGGATCGCGAGCCGGTTCGACCGCACATGCTCACCCAGAGTTTCAGGTCGGAGTTCCAGATTCGTCAAGGTTCGTGGAAGTACCTGGACCACATGGGATCGGGGGGAAACAACTACGCGAAGGCCGCGCTCGAGAAGTATGCCCTCCCGGAGACGGCGCCACGGGCCACCGGTCAGTTGTTCAATCTGGCGGAGGACCCCGGCGAAACCAAGAATCTGTTCTTCGCAGAACCCGTGAAGCGCAAGGAAATGCAGGCTCTACTGGCCAGGCTGACCAACAAGGACGGTGGCCGCAGTGCGCCTACAAACCGGATTCCGCTCGGCATCGAGAACATCCCACGGCTGAACAGGAAGTAGACGAGGGAAGCCGGTGCGGCAAGTTCCACCGGAGCCAGGTTGCACAACCGCAACAGCAGCTACAACTTCGAAGTCGGGCTCACCCTCAACCCGGATGCACCGCTCAAGATCTCGAGCTATGGCCCGATGTGCGGACTCAAATTGGGCGTGACGTCGACCGTCAGCGGCGCGGGACACTCCATCACTTGCGTAGTCGCGGGCGGGTTCGTTTCCCGCGGCGCCGGTCTGTGGTTCGGGTTGCAGCCTGCGGCGATCCCCTT
>PVBE011133761.1_pt1 | contig 10578 bp, 8 predicted proteins | sample 1631181 | NCBI WGS metagenome assembly PVBE01 (sample SAMN08397723, study PRJNA350692) | Marine metagenome, whole genome shotgun sequencing project. | isolation source: water | place: Pacific Ocean | collected 2012-04 | reverse complement strand
GCTAAAAATAGTCACCAAACAGCACATCCCAGAGTTATTTCTACACGTGGAACATTGTCCGATTATGCCATGGCAGATCGAGATCGTGTTTGTCGCGCGGCGCGGAGTATCATTATTTGAAGTCCCGAGGGGAGTGTAATGATTCGATCAGGACATACTTGCTTATCGTAGTTCCTGGAACATAAAGTATGCAAATGATCTGGAACGGTTACGACACGTGCCATGAATTCGACGCCGAGCGCTGCCAGAAAGAGAGTCCGAAAGGAACCTAGGTCGGCACCGACCCCACTGACTTCGAAAGACATCGATAGTTACCGTATGAAAGTGAGAGATCTCGGACACCCGTCACTGTGTTTGTGCAGCGTCTGCGGGGGCGTCCGTTCTTCGTTTGCTCGTGTCCGGTCTCTTGCGTTCCGATGCGTTGTGCGCGTGTGCCTTCCTGGTCGGTGTCGCCCTAGTCGACGCGGGGCAATACTCGTGCGCTACGAACTGCTATGCTATACTTGCTGGGTGGCAGGCTTTCGCGGACTCTGGCCAAAGGAAATGTGGACTGGTTAGCAAGTCGGTTCGTGATCGGATGGGAACGTTGAACAGGTTCTTGTTTCTGTTTTGTTTTGTTTGATCCGACTTTGAATTTTCGTCCGAGCGGCCTCCACCCGAGACGTACGTTGATTAATCGTATGTGATATATCAGAGGTTATCGATGGTGATCGTTTGAATCGGATGTATCGCCGACATATGACTTGGAGTAGAATGCATTCGAATGCTTCGGAACCATTGTGTGTGTGACGCATCCGGCCGACCTCCATGCGGAACGGACAAACGGACAGCAACGCATTATGCGACCGCACTGTGTAGCAGCGACATAGACTAGAGGGTGAGAGGCCGTCCTAGCTAAAGCTAAATCGCGGGACCCCCCTCCCGTTCTCGAACGCCCCGCCGGACGGTCCGTTTATTTTCACTTCTGCAAAGTGTGGCGTCAGAGAAAATAGGGGATGAGGGACCGCCCTAGATCCATTCACGAACGGCAGTACGATCGTACGGCCGTTGGCAGAGAAAATACCCAAAGGTACTTGCAGCGATCTAAATGGAAATACATCGCTTAACAAATATCTAGAATCATAAGTACGCTTCAATTATACGATACCCGTGTGAATCTGCGATTACATTTAGAGTTGCATGCCAGTGGTGCGCGTGTGACTTGTGGCGTGAAAATCAGCGCGGGATTTCACGGAAGTGAGGATGTAGGTACAATAACCAAGCACCAGCGCGGGTAAGCGAATGCCATGCGATGATTGCTGCGATTGGATTTGTGCACACGCTGGTGCTGTAATTTTTGTAAATTCCGTAAACGAAAGGGTTACATCACCTTCCAGTCAGAGATGTTTGCTGTGTTGAAAAGCACACGCCTGACGTTGTGCGATACGGGCGACGCCGGGAGTAATTGTAGGTTTGTAATTTCAGACAGTGTAGAACCAACTACTGGGGTGTAGAAATCAAACAGAGTTGTGTTCATGAACAGACTGTTGTTGCTTATTGTATCATTGACTCACTCGACAGCACTCTTCTCAAACGCACACTATTACTACTATTGCTGTTACTGTTGTTGTTGTTGTTGTTGCTGCTATTGCTGTCGTTGTTGTTGTGGATGTATGATAACAGATGCTTCGAGATCCTACCCACGGGGACACATTGATACCGCGATGCGCACAACGTGTACGGATGTTCCAAGTTGCCGCAAAACACGAATACGTTTGATAGGTTTTCAATTTGTTTCTAGTTTTGATCTCTGTTTATCCCATCTACGTGTACCAGCCGACTCTTGACAGCGTACTCTCGTAATCGTTTCGCGGCGCGCCCTCTTGTCGCTTCGTGTGCGGTACGCATCCGCGTTGCGCGAGATGACGCACAGCGTCACGCTCGTGAGCGTGTACACACACATCGCGTTCGTTCTTCCGTTTGCTGAACTCGCACTCGACGTGCGCGCGGACGCACCGCCCGGCGTTGACGACTGACCCGACAACACCGAGTACGAACAACGGTGGCGTGATGCGAGCGATGTACTCGCGAGCGAACCACTCGGCGATGCCACGCATGCGCAACTTGTCTTTATGCTCGCGTGCCAGCTGCTGCAGCGCGAATCTCTCTTCGGAGACGCGAACGAAGATACGATCGGGTTTGGCTGGCCCGCGATGGACACCGCGCTCGCGAGCGAGAGCTGGGAGATCGGCCGCGACACACACCTAGGTCTACAGAAAAATGTCACTTCGAGTCACTATCGATCTACATAATAATTGTTTGACACAATTAATTTAACATTGTTATTACACTGTTGTTGTCCGTGTATCATTGTTCTGCAAATATCAATTGAAGAATTTCGGTGCTACGCGCTGCTCAACGTTTTGCACGACTCCGAGTGCGAGGTGCACGACATGTGTTGCTGCGTCGTGTGTGATCGTGTGGTTTTTGTTGCGCGATGTGTGTCTCTTCTGAATCGCTGTTTCAACGCTAGAGCAAGAGAAGCGTGCTGGGTGATCCGAAACTGTTAATCGTTTCATCTAAATGAACGGTGTGTTATCTACCGTGTACGACGCAGCGATTTGCACTCTATGAACATCGTGTAACGAACGTTGTTGGTGTTTAAGAACACTATGTGTTGTTTTCATGTCGGTAGCAGAGGGATAAGTTACCTTCGACACGAAAATAACAGTGTGCGCGTTTGCGCGTAGTGTTATTGTGTTTGCGCGTTTGCGCTAGTACAGCGGGTAGAGCCACCCGCGCGCGACAACGAGCGGCACGCCGCGGTGGCGAAGAGTTTCGCGTAGCAAATCGTCTTCAGCACGCTGCGCGGCGTCTTCCGCAACGGCGCGATCGAGACACGCGAACGCTGAGTCACGCGTCGCGAAAGTCGGCACGCTCCCTGCGAGATTGATCAGCGCGACGTCCACGGAGTCGCCGAACTGTGTGAAGTCGTCCACGGCGTTGCAGTACGCGTCGCCAGTGAATTCGCTGAGCTCGGCTTCGATGATGTCGAACGCAATGAACACCGCGACAAGCGCGCTCTCTCCGACGCGTGCCTGCACGCCGCGCAACACAGCGCCTGCGCAGATGCGCCGATTCGTCATGTCGTCAGCGTTGGGCCACGCCTCGCCGGGATTGTCACCGAAGCTCTCCGCGAGTTCTGTGAGATACTTGCTCGCGCGTGCGTTCACGAGCCGCGCTGATACTGCACCGAGTAGCGGCGACGCGCGCTCGTCATCACTGAGCGCGCCACCGGCGGGCAGCGTGCAAATGAGAATCTGTTGAGTGTTTGCGAAAACGCACACTTGACTGATTGTTGGATCTACCGTCATCGCGACGAGCGATCGTAGAACAAAGGGATTTCAAAAAGAAATCTATTGTTGCGAAAGGATGTTAAATTTAACAATGCAGCACGTACGCTATTTCGATAACTGCGTTCCGTCAATAAAGCATACACGCAGATACGCGCAGCGATCCCAGTATCAGATGCGACAGGAGGAGGCGGACACAGTGCAATGTTCTTGTGTGTGTTGCCGTCGGCTCTCCATGCAAATACGAATTTAATACCTAACAATCAGAGCTAGCTCTTCCGGCGAGCCTTCAGAAATGGCAGAGCCATTCTGTCTATTCACTTCCAACCGTCACGATGCTGCGTACCGAAATCGTTCCTCTGATTATCAAACAAATGTTATCGGATAGCCGCAACAATGATTATAACACAACAATACTCGCCCACAGCGAACGACTGCAGCATGTTTTTGAACACTCATACTCGTCAGCATCATGAAATCTATCCACGATTGGCAGCAATTACTCGTTAAACTGTTGATCCATCGTGCAATACAACGATGCTGACTACGCACGACGCACAATGTCAATGATAATTCTAGCGTCTGCTTAGAGAGTATGCTATGGAGCAAACGTGTTAAGCGAATGCGTTGAAAACACTGTAGGTTAACCTGTGACCGAGTAAGCACTGTAGATTCGTCTGAGAACGAGCGAGCGACAAGAGCACTTCCGAGGTATTGACTGACATTACTACACCTATTAGAAGTATTCGGTATAGTCACATTCTACGACCGATCCGTGTGCTCAAAACGGAAAACATCTGATGCGTTGGTATATTGTTTGCTCGACTGTGTTGATATGCTTTGCTGAATTTGTGTTTCACTGTCTTTGTGCTTCACTGGCTTCTGTGGTTCTATGTATTCAATGTAACTCAAGCGATATTACTAGCGATCCGATAAATATTCTGGACACAACGAATCGTCGTCGGAGGGCACGAGTGTCAGATCGATCACTTGCCTCTCAGAAGAAATAGCATGTCGAGACTCGGCTGTCAACTCTACATCAGCAATGATCTGCAGCGATGCTTGTTTGCGCGATCGCTTTCGTTGTCGCTGCTCGCGATCCGATAGTTTGTTTGCATGTTCAGATTGACGATTGTGTTTTCGAGCGCACAGTGCTCTTGGTATTGTTTCGCACTCACGACGTATGCCTGTGTTGCTGACTTGCGTGTCACGATTCAGTTCGCTCGCGCTGGGACGCTGCTCGCGATCGTTCTGACGCTGTTGCTGCGCGCTCTGAGTTCGTTCTTTCGCCATTCGCTCGAACATCGCACTCATGCTTTTCCGGCCGAACGGATCCTGCGGATCGTTCGTCACAGCGGGGACGCTTCCGCTGTATGGATCGCGCGCGTGAGCACCGCATGCCGCAAATCCGCACAGCACACACACCGGTCGCCCGTCGAGCGGGTCCGTGCTCGGGCGAAAGCTCATGCCCTGCCGCTGCGCTGTCTCCCACGCGGCAGCTGTGAAAAACGCCGCGTGCGCGGGTGCGGAGCCTGCGATCGGTGGCAAGCGATCTGCGTCGCGTCGCTCGCGATCGCGTAGGTCGCATGCTGCAGCCGCGCGCCTGGCATTCGCGAGCACCTGAGCGCTCGTGACATTCTGTGACGCACGCAAGTCGATCGATGCAATATGTTCGCATGCACTCATTTGCTGACGCTCTGCGCTTATATCGACGCGTGACATCACGAGCGAGCGAGTGCGAACTGAATCGATGACAGAGAGAACAGAACGAATGAAAGAGATTGGAAGGTGATGCGAGAAGTTTATTTACACAATAACTTTACTTTTGCGTCGAGCTGGCGATATAACGTGAAGTCGTGCGTACCTCAGCATCGACTTCAGACCATTCGGTGACACGTATGTGTGAAATGCAGGCGTGCTCGTGACTACGTTGCGGCTGAGCAAATCTATTCTACGTTGCGAGCTACGCGAAAACGCATACTCGACTGACTGTTGGATCTACCGCCATCGCGACGAGCGATCGTAGAACAAAGGGATTTCAAAAAGAAAACTATTGTTGTGAAAGGATGTTAAATTTAACAATGCAGCACGTGTGCTATTTCGATAACTGCGTTCCGTCAGTAAAGCTTCCCCGAAGATACGCACAGCGATCCCAGTATCAGATACGACAGGAGGCGGACACAGTGCAATGTTCTTGTGTGTATTGCCTTGTCGGTTGGGAGCATGTGCACTTGTCGGTTGGGAGGCCTGTGCACTGTCGGGTGAGGGGCCTGGCTAAGCTGCGATCATTGTTGGGTGAGAGACTCTTTCCCATCCGTATTATCAGTCGGCTGGGGCATGTATAATACATGATAATTTCAATGCTGTGGAACTTTCTCAGCTAGGTTGATGACACTCATATTCTCGTCCAATTCAAGTGCGCAGCACGTGCTGTACCACATGCGTTCAAACCCCTTCTATGCGATTCCGTGCGCCAACACCGCTGAGAACTGGTGCCGCACAGACATTGCGTACGCGTATCTCCGCCCTATCGCGCTCCAGATCATGAGCGCGCAGGTCGTCGCTTTTAAACAAGCCGTTCGTGATATCACTAGTGATCGTACCACTTCGTTTTGATGCGCCGCTGAGTTCGCAATCCCGAGTGTTTTTGAACACCGCTGAGCAGCACACGCGTTGACCGCTTGTTGACACTCCGCCTGCTTCGGATGTTTAGAACGCCGGCAAGTTCTCGCATTGGCGGTTGGGTGTCTGCGTATTGTGGAGTACAATCTCTTCCTGGAGTAAAATCTCAGGTACAATGCTTATCTTGTGCTTCGTTTGTTTTTGTTGTTGCGCGGTGCCTGTCAGTTTCTGTATCACTTACTGTGTCAATTCCTGTATCGGGTATCAGCATAATCATTTTGGAACACTTATGCGTCGGTTCCAACATCAAGTCATGTGTCATTTATATGTATTCTCTGCGGCATCGATATTGAACGAACAGTATGTTGATACACTAGGCATGCATTCTGTGTGATCAAAGGAACTATTAGATTGGCGCAGCATCATGACGGTTGGAGGTGAACGGCGGAACAACTTTGTTGCTTCTGGAGGCTTGCCGTAATAACTAGCTAGGTTCTAGGGCGGCCTGTTATGCAATAGTTTGTTTGAGATTCCAGAGTGTTAAGAAGTGTGGACGATTTTTGGCGACGAAGCGTATACTGTCTTCACTTCACAGTATACGCTAAGCACACCAAATCGAGTTTGGGCCACGTGGAGTACCAGACCAAACACTCCGCGAGTGGATCGTGGTTTGCGAGCAGCAGCGCGCGAACGTCGTGTTCAGACGGCGCGTTGTTCAAGTTTCGTGAGCGCTGATCCAACCGAGAGCGGATCGCATTGCTATGCCCGCGCGGCGCCACAATGCTTGTGCAAGCTGGTGGTCCGCGTCGCACGTGGCCAGAGTCTTTTGCGATTCTTCTGCCTGTAGCGATACGAGAAGCGCTACGCGCACCGCGTTAGCGAGCTGCGCGAAGTCCATGGCTGTGCATCGCACTGCGTAACTATCGGAGACGCTGTCGGTGCGTACGTGAAAGACCGCTGCGCATTCGCTCAACATGTCGGCGATCCACTTTCTGCGTGCCGCGTCGGGTGCTACACAACCGATCGTGTTGTTATGCGTAGCGCGATGTGGCGAGAGCACGTCGGTGGCGCTGCCCCAACCGCGAACGAACGTCGCGCACGCTGAGCATCGTGCGCCGCCTCTCGGCTGCTCGCGGCACGCAGTTACGGTTTCGCACGCGCGTGTAATCCATTGCAGATTGGTGGCCGCTTCGACACACTGCGCGATAGCGCTTCGCCGCACGCGTGAGCTACACGCGGCGCAGCGTGCTGCCACGCGACGCGGAGCGCGCAGCGCCACGCTCATGTTGCTGTCGAGGACAGCACCGACGCCGTCGACTGTTGCCGTTATCGTGATCAACGCGATCTCTACCGTGTTAAGCCAAACGCTTACGGTCGTTGTGTCGACGTTTGTCATGATCTGTTTCGTACACTGGTTAGCTGACCGGAGAGAATATACGTTTTGTAATGTTGCGTAATGTTTTATCATGGTCTCGTTATCGTCGACTCTGGAGCGCGTTCGAGCCAGCTATATGTTTGGTTGAGTACGTCACTTGCATGTGCCATGACAGGAATGTAATACACGTTTCGAAATATTCTCTATCCGTTGCATGTGTTTCAGAGTGACCTCGGTGGACCCTTCTCCGACACACGCGCTCGAAAGTCATACCAGCGAATTAGATCGACTGAGGCACAAAACTGTATTATTAGTCTCCGCTGATTATCAACTCTCTACCAACTCGGTGTTTGTATTGATTAATGCCACGAACTTTTGGATGCTGTCTATACAAAATAGTTCTATATTTGCGTTCCGGATGATGATGTAAATAGTGTAATGATGCGAACGATTTCATAAACATAATCTTAAAATCAATTTAAATCTCAAACAAAAGAACAAACAATAAACTTAAGCGCGCGCCACAACAGTATCGAATAACGGATTCGGATGTCATGCCATTGCTTACAGTCTGGTAATATCGCACACGAAATAAAATGTGACGCAATTATACCCAGAACACTTCGACGACACTTTGACGACAGCTGACCCAGTGCTTTGGAGCTTCCCTCCCCTCCTCCCATCCTTCATCCTTTGCTTGTTCCTCCTCCTCTGTTTCTTCTTTCTCCTTCTTCTCCTTCTACGTCTCCCAGAAAGATTACACACCACGATCCAGGTTTGACAACTCTTCTAACGCGGAAAGCCATAACGGGCATGACCAATGCTAGTCCGATCAACTAATGTATGCGATTGTTCCCATACAATAGTGGGGATTACTTGTCACGACTATGGCTTTCTCCGCCGCAAGAACGCAACTGACTGGTATGTGGAGTCCGCGTTACGCATGAGTTTAGAGTTATCCTCTTTTTCACCAGCTCCGTATCTCACACACTGTGTTGTACTCTCCCCGTAACAAGCAATACCAGACGGAACAACTGAACAGATAAATTACGTAAAGATTTTGTAAACTGTAAAGTTTAGTTTGTTCTCGTTGTTGGTGGTGCTTTGTGTTAGAAGCGAAACGAATTGGTTTCGTCTCTTTAAAGTGTTTAAACAAGTGTTCTAATTACTTCTGAAATCGGTTAGACTCAGACAGTAGGCAACAACGTTTTTAACAGGACTAACGTTCAACGCGCTAGTCGCAGCACAGGCGGTACACGCTGCGGCGGCTAGCTCTCGAGTATCTTGCGTTTGCAGCAGGACCCCGATGGCGGCGGCGCGTTCAAAGCATCGCAAGCCGAAGGGAATGTCGAAGACGGATTACTTCGACCTCACGAAGAAGCTGTATGGCAACCCCAAAGGTCAGATCGTCGCGGACAGTGCTCTGATTTCTTCAAGTTGTTACCTTTGGTTCCCCGGGCGTTGCACATCAAACCATCGGACGGACAAGTTGTGCAGACGCCGTGTGTCGAACCGATGGTGTGCGGAGGTGACACAACTAAGCAGGCGCGCTGCAACGTTTGCAGACTCTCTTTCTTTCTTGCCCGACAAATCTTCACTCTGTACCTCACACAAACCGCGTAGCACGTGGACTGTTGGTGGAACTGCTTCGTGCTCCCGCACTCGTCAAGCGAGCGTCTGTCGAGGTCGTGGTGGATTGCCTTTCTGCTCCGCGGCACGCATGCAGGCTTTGGAAACAGCACGCTCTGAGCGCAGCGCGTGTGCGCGGAGTAACAGCCTGGGGTACTGGAGCTTTCCCGGCAGTCCAGAAGCACAGTCAATCTGCTAACACAAAAGAGATCCAACTGATTGCCAGCTCTGTCGATGAAGCGGACAGCTGCACAAACGCCAGGGCGTGGTTCTGCGTTTGGCAAACTCTTGACTGACGCACTCCGTCTGTAGTACTAGGGGCCAACTGAATCTCTTTGTGTTGCTGGTGCTGCCAGACAAGGGCGCAACAGTTTGACGTAGCCAGGAGTGTTGCGACGCGTGTAAGTTGTTTGTTGATCTGATGGCGTACCGTCGTGCATGCGTGTTGCGGGTGTAACGTCGCGTCGCGCCTTCTTTCTTTGGCGCCGCGGTGTGTGCGTATGCGCGGTGATATGAGAGGCGACTGAAAATAATCGCGGTAAACTTGACTGCAACGAAGGCGCGCCGCTACCCGTTGTTCAAGGGCATGATCGGACGCACACCTGGCGCTCGCACGGGCGATGAGTGGCGGTAGTTGCCGTCGCGATCGTTGCCGTGCCAGTACAGTAGGTTTCTGTAACCGTATGATCTGAATCGGCGGGATAAGTTTTTCTCGGAGGTTGGTTAGCGATGGAAAACCTGGACCGAAGGATGCCCCCCCCCTCCCCCTGTGCCGTTACGCGTTTGCAGAAACCTATTCCACTCTGCTGTAACGACGATCACTCGCGGCGAGTTCGCAACGTACACACTATCGTTCGTTCGTGTCACACACGCCCTCGTCGCCAATGATCTCCAGCTGTGTGCGAATGACGCGCGGAGGTCGCAACGTGAAGGATACGAAGGGAACAGCATATTCGGCACGCATGCGGTGGTGCGGCTGATGCTGAGAATCCCGCTCACCGCGTTGAACGAATGTGTCCCACCCGTGTGTGTGTGTGTGTGTGTGTGTGTGTGTAAACGAAGGAAAGACCTTTGGCAGATCTCGCGTTCGCGCACATGTACAGCTGATGCAACAACCTCGATGCACGAATCTCATTTCCCACGAGCATGGAAATGATGAACCCATCGTTCATTGTTGTTTGAACGAGAGCAATTACGAAGAGAAATGATTCGAAATATTATGTGTGCGTGTGTGTGTAGGTGTGTGCGTGTGTTTTGCATTCGCATTAGTTCTCTCCAGTCCACATGCGCACAGATCGAATTCGTATTCGTCGGCGACGACGACGCGTCACTCCAGATGCAGCATCGCGCGCACAGACATGCCCGTCTTCAGTGATTCTATCGCGCGCTAGGTTCCCACATTCATACAACACACTGGCGTGGTGCCGGACGCAACACTGATCAAGGACGCCGACTACTGGGTCTTTGACAGCCAGGACCGCCGATTCAACATCGGCACGCTGGTTTGGAGCATCAGCCGAGCGCACATAGCTGTGTCCATCGTACTCTCTATGAGTAGCGAGGGAGCCGACGCAGTAGCATTGTCTTCTTCGCCTGCTTTTCGATGTCGATTGGTGTGTT
>PVBE010129861.1_pt1 | contig 10578 bp, 9 predicted proteins | sample 1631181 | NCBI WGS metagenome assembly PVBE01 (sample SAMN08397723, study PRJNA350692) | Marine metagenome, whole genome shotgun sequencing project. | isolation source: water | place: Pacific Ocean | collected 2012-04 | reverse complement strand
TTCTTGAGGCGGGCATAGTCCATGATTCCGAGGTTGCCAGCACGGAAGGCTTCGGCCATTGCAAGAGGAACCTCTGCTTCAGCTGCAACGACTTTCGCACGGTTTGCCTGGGTCTCTGCCAACTGCTCATGCTCTTCGGCGATAGCCATGGCTTTGCGCTCCTCAGCCTTGGCCTGAGCGACCTTCTTGTCGGCCTCAGCCTGATCGGTCTGCAGTTGTGAGCGGATGTTCTGGCCCACATCGATGTCGGCAATGTCGATGGAGAGAATCTCGAACGCCGTACCCGAATCGAGACCCTTGGAGAGAACCTGCTGCGAAATGATGTCAGGGTTTTCCAGGACGGACTGGTGGCTCTTCGAGGAGCCGATTGTTGTGAGGATACCCTCCTGCACACGAGCGATGATGGTGTCCTCCGTCGCACCACCAACCAGTCGCGAGAGGTTGGCTCGAACAGTCACACGCGCGGTCGCCAGCAGTTCAATTCCGTCGCCTGCAACCGCGGAGATCTTCGCCTTGCGGCTGCCTTTCGACGTGTCGGGGCAGTCGATGACCTTGGGGTTGACTGAAGTTCGAACAGCTTCAAGGATGTCTCGCCCTGCCAGGTCGATTGCGGCTGCCTGCCCGAATGTCAATTCAATATCAGCACGATCGGCAGCAATGAGAGCGGAGACAACATTGCGGATGTTACCGCCTGCAAGAAAGTGAGCTTCGAGCTGGGCACGTCCAATGCTCAGCCCCGCCTGCACCACGCGAATGCGAGCATCGACGATCGACTTCGGATTCACCTTTCGCAGGCTCATTCCGATCAGCTCAAGCAATGAGATGCTGGCTTTTGAGAACAGCGCACGAATGTAGAGGTTGATGTACTTCATCAAGATGATGAAGAAGATGAAAACGATGAGACCAAGGATCATAAGGACGATGGTCGATGTGTCGAGGTCTGCGAGGAATGCAGGTTGGAGTTGTTTCATGATTCAGGAGTCTCTTTCTTCTCTGAGTTGCTGATGCTGCAGGCGACAATGATTCGATTGCCATCCAGACTTTGAACAGTAATGGGTGTGCCGGATTCGATGAAGCTTCCGTCGCTGACGCCGTCAAGGAGTTTACCTTCAACCTCGATCGTGCCAGCAGGGCGGAGGTCTGAGATTGCAATTCCCTCCTTGCCTGGGAGAGCTGATAGTTCGGAGCGTGATGCCGCGCCGCGAAGTGTCTCGGCGTCGGGTACTGAGAGGATGAGTCGATTGCCCATTGGAGAGTGCTTGAGCAGCGCGATGCCAACGAAAAAACCAATCGGCAACAAGAGCATAGTCGCTGCGAGTGCGTAGTAACCAGCATCTCGGCTGACTTCGAAGGCGCGCAGGACAGCGAAAACAAAGGCTGTCGCTGCCGAGAGCCCGAGAATGCCGAAGCTTGGGAACATGACTTCCGCGATGACGAGAGCAAAAGCGAGAATCAGCAGACCTACGACAAGTGTCATGACTTCTTGACCTCTCTGACAACACACCGATTGCCCGCGACCTCGACGACAACGATGGGGGCATCCTTTTCAACATACTGCCCTTGCGCAACGACATCGACTTTTTTCCCGTTGATGATCGCGATGCCAGCGGGGCGGAGGTCAGCAAAGGCGTGCCCGCCTTGGCCCACCGAGACGCGTGTTGTTCCTGTGGGTGTGACTGCCTGAGCGGTAAAGCGACTACTTCCCTCAGCCAGCTGTGTGCTCATGGATGGGACCAGCACGAGATTGCGCAGGAGCGGTAATCGGAGCAGTTGTCGACCGAGAACAACGCTCGTTACAACGCCTCCGACAAGTGCGCCGGACATGAATAGCGCCCACGTCGTAACGCTGCTCTTCTGCACTTCATCGGAGAAATCCGGCCAAGGGAACATTGCATCCGACGGTGCGACTGCAGCATAGGTTGCATAGAGGATGATGACGAAGTCGCCGCCGCCCGCCAATCCGAAACCAGGGATAAAAACCGCTTCGACAATGATCAAGAATGCACCAACCAACAGGAGCATAATTGGCACCAGGGCACTGTCGTCGAAACCTGATTGAAGCAGAAAGAACCCGGCCAGCGCGAGAATCCCCACAAGACCAAAAGCACCCAATCCAGGTGCCTTGAACTCAAGCGCAATAAACGTGATCCCGAGGAGCACAAGCAGCCAGCTCCAATCCAGTTCGATGGGGCCAAACCTCGAGGGTGGGTCCAGTTGCACGACAGTCCAATTCAGGTCTGCACCGCCAAAGGCTGCTCGCAGGGCTTCGTGCCCATCGATTACCGCAATGCCGAATCCGTACTCGGCGAGGTCGGCACCACTGGCAGTCAGAGTCATGCTGCCGTCAACAATCGTGTGGCGTGCCAGCCCCTTTCGATCATTGTCGGAAAGGGCATCGAAGTCTATGGCACGAAGGTAGTGTGTTTTCTGAAGGCGAGTATTGGTGATGCGCACGATTTCGATGTTCTTGTCTACCATCGCATCGACGAAGAGCTCAGGGTAGCGCTGTGTTCGAGGCAGGCCATTCTTTCTCACGGCGCCGCGCACTTCCTCACGAATGACGGTTACGATTTTCTCAGGAACTCGCTCATAGCCTTGAAACGACCCAACGATTGGTTGGATGTCGCCTATGAGCGCGTCCGGCGCCATGATCAGGCCCTCGCAGCCCATGGCGACCCACGCGGCAGCCGAAAGCGCCTGGCGCGGGATATAAGCAAACACACGAATGGCGTCGTGTTCCACATACTCCTGGACGAGCGCGACCAATTCTCGCGCTGCGTCTACCGGACCGCCACCACTGTCAATCTCAAGAATGATGGCGAGTCGCTCTGACGTGTCGTTGTATTTCGCAATCTCCTGTTCGATGACTGACACCAGCCCGGAATCGATCGCCTGTTCTTGGCGCATCTTCAACAGAACGGCGGATTGAAACTCCTGAGGGATCTTCAGCGGCTCGTTTGCCTCTTGAGCCTGACAGGGACTTTGCGCCCATGTGATGATCAGGAGAAGGAAAAGCAATGCACCGAGTCGTGAATTGAAGGAGAATGTCGACATGGGCAAAGGGTGCCCTCCGTGACGTGAGTTTCTGATGCACTGCCTGTGTCGAGCCATCGTATCCTCTCTCGTGACTTTTTGCAAAGCCCGCGCCTTGAATAGGATAGCTCGCATGAATGTGATCAGCATACTCATTTTCACCGCCCTCGGACTATCCGGCGCAGCGGTTGTTCGCCTGAGGCGGCAGCGAGCCAGACAGGTCGGTGGTGTCCTATGTCTGGTGATTGGCGGGTCCTTTTCGGTCCTTGGCCTCAAGCTGGTGGCGCCCGCCATTTTCCTCGGCGGTTCCGCGCACCTGGCGGTTGCAGTGGTCCTCGGGCTGGAGCGAGTACGTATTCGCCTCACGCTGCTGGGGGCTCTGTTTGCCGTCTCATTGTCCGGACTCATTCTTGTGGCGGATGCGTGGAAGGTGAATGTTGATGCCTACGCGAAGAACCATGCCGAACGCCTCGCGGCAAGGGCGGAGTTCCTTGGCCAGCGCGGTGGCAATGAGAGAGTTCGTGTGGCAATGGTGTCTGATGTGCCCTCCGCTGATCTGTCAGCGCTCGGCGAATGCGCCCTGTCTGAGGGTGCCGATGTTGTTGTTCTTCTGGATTCTGAGGAGCCTCCAGATGCAACGCGGGAACGACTGGTTCGGTGGACATCGAAGGCGTGTGGGGTGCCGATGCTTGTTGTGCATCCATCCTCTGACTCTGCAGCTGTCGGCCTCAGGCCATACCTTTGTCTGGTTCTTGCCGGATCACAGGCGACAGGCGCCCTGCAGGACGCGGCTGATCTAATTGAAGGGCACCGTTTCACCGCCGTTATCGCACCGACGATGAGCCCGCAGACAGAGGACCGTGCTCGAGAGATGAAGGTGACACTTCTGGCCCTCTTGGGGGATGATCTGAGGCGTGAAACCAAGGATGGCCTCCACCTTGTCGAAGTTGGAGAGGGACACCAGTTCAGTCGAGGTGGTCTCTTGGAGGCAACTCCTTCGGGATTGCTTGTCCGTTCGATGCAACCGATCGAACCACACCGAGAGCGTGCCCGTTCGTTGTTTGCACAGGGCCGCATGCTGCTGCTCGCGATCGACGGTACGAGGGCACCCCTTGGGGCATTGTTACTGTTGTGCCTGCTTGGGTTCGCACTCCCTCTTGCTCTTTGCAGTCGACCATTGGAGCGCTCGAATGGCTGATTCCGCTGCTGGCCCCTTGACTCAAGTTACATTGGTCACCGCACCTGACATGCGGTGTGCGAAGGAACTTGCCGAAGGACTTGTTGAATCCAAGGTGGCAGTGTGCGTCAATCTCGTCAGAGACGTGGCGTCAGTCTATCGGTGGGAGGGCAAGGTCACCTGGGATGATGAGGTCCTTCTGGTCATCAAGGCGCCTGCATGCAATGCCGATTCGATTGTCAGCTACGTGCTTGCCCATCACCCCTACGAGAACCCAGAGGTGATTCACGTGCCCATAACTGGTGGTTCGCCGGACTATCTCAGTTGGCTAACGTCCTGAGGCAGGCAGTTTCGGCACGACCAGCTTCGGTGCAGCATTCTCCGCAGGTATCAACTCGTCAAGCCCCAGGTTCGGCTTTTCGGGCAGGACTCGTTCAGCAACCTCGCGCAACCAGAGTATGCGTTCCATGTGAAGGAGCGAAAGCGCTGCGACCGAGCGCGCGACAGTCAGTGAATCGTTCCTTGTTCGTGCGTTGCGGATATCTTCAAGCAATAGGTGCCGTCGCGCAGTAAAGGCAGCGACCTTCGCCTTCAATTCAGCACTCTTTGCAATGACAAGGCGTGGTTTGGTTGGCATCAAGGAGACTGAACGGATGATGGGGCCGGGTGCCGGCAGATTGAATCTCAGCGGTTGACCGACAAGCGGTTGAGTGGGTATGCGAGAGTCTGTCCAGGCAGGATTTTTGACTGTTGACTGGCCAGCACCCAAGGGCGCGGCAGGTGGGCTCGTCAGACCTCGATCAAACACTTGCGCCTGGCAGTTTATGGCGATGATCGCCAGAAAGAGCATGGTTGTCCTGGTCATTGTCTCGCTCCTTGCGGTCCGATGCTGTCCCCATGAATAATGTCGACGCTCAGCGCGCCTTCAGTTAAGGGCTCGCTGCATTGTATGAAAAGGAGTCGAGATGTCCGATTGGAAAGTTTTAGAGAGCTGCAACCTCTTTGATAGCCCTATCCTGCAGCTCCACCGAGAGCGCCTGGAGCGTCCCGGTGAGCAGGAGGCCAATTGGCTTGTCGTTGAGATTTCTTCCGGTGCTGCCGTTCTGCCAGTGCATAAGAATGGAGATGTCGTCATGATTTCCCAGTATCGGCCAGCCCTGGGCAAGCGACTTTGGGAGCTGCCGGCAGGTCGCATTGAAAAGGGTGAATCACCCAGGCAAGCGGCACAGCGCGAGTTACAGGAAGAGGCGGGATTCGCTGCCGACGACCTGCAGGCCCTGCAGCCGGTAACGCCTCTGGCGGGTATCTGTCGTCATGTGGTGCATATTCTGGTGGCGCGGGGCCTCACGCCGTGTGAAACAAGGCATGAGCCCAATGAAGACATCATCATTCGTCGGTTTCCTATCGACACCGTTCAGGAGATGGTCCGTACCGGCGAGATTAACTGCGGGATCGCGCTGGGCGCCTTGGCCCAGTACCTTTGTCTCGCCGATCATGCTGAATGACCGATTTGTTGACGGAGAAGCAGGGGCTTAAGTGTCGATCAGGTTCTGCCGATTTTCCTCTGGAGAGGCCCCGTTGGGTTTTCGGCGGCGCGGTCTCAGTGCAAGAAAACCCGAGCTAGAACAGAAGTCGTTTTGTGTCATGGGTTTACAAAAAATCAAAGTACTGGAAATCAAGGCGGGTGTCCGAGTACACTGTTTCCTGTCTACATAGTTGCTCGTTAATAGATCTTCACTTGGGGAAACCTCCTACGTGTTTCGTTCGCTGTTCCTAACCCTTTCAGCCCTTCTTGTGCTGCTGTTGACCCCGGCCATTGCGGCGTTTGCTGTCGATGTACGGTGCGGTCAAAGTCCATCTCTCGGGAAGCACGATGGCACACCGAGAATGGTTGTGCGCGGTAGTTGCACTGCAGGAACGAACCTCACCGTTACCCTTGAAGGGTGCCCACCTCCTACTACCACACCTCCGATTCCGCCGTTCATGATCGTCGTTCGACTCAACGGCTGGTCATCTTCCGCGCCGACACCGATGTGGGATGAGGAGTATCAGGTTTGGCGGATTACCTACCGTATCCCGCCTGGTTCGCGCGGTGCGACCATCAGTATCACAGCTATGATGTTCGGCACAGGCAACTCGACCACCAGTAGAGTAACGGTTCAGTAGGCCGAACTCTTTAGCCTGATGTGCCACAGCTGGGGTCGATTGAGAACCGCATCGTGATAAAGTGCGTCAGATGAAACCTACATGATCGCCCGTTGCCGTTGGTTGACTGCACGGGCCCTGCCTGATGAGGACGCATGAAAACGAGTGATTGGGTCTTGCCGACTTTCCTGGGCTTTTGCCTTCTGGTGGTTTTTATAGGTTGCCGAGGCAATGACTTCACATTGGACTCCGAGCTCATCATTCGAGATAACTCGGTTGTGCAAGAGGGCGACTTCGCAGGCATCTGGGGCAACGATTATTGGAACCGACCTGATGAGGTCTCGCAGTCTCTCTATCGCCCGTTGACGATCTCCTGGTATGCATTTCTGCGCATGTTCTCTGCCGAGCCATCTGTCTTTAATATCGGCAACGTTATCCTGCATATCGTAAATGCACTGGTGCGCTATGGCCTGTTGTTGTTTCTCTTTCGCTCGTTTGAATATCGTCGGTTGATGGCATTCAGCGTGTGTCTGTTGGCTGGTGTTCATGGGGCAATCGCTGAAGGGGTATTCGGCATGGTCGGAGCCGCTGAGATCATCGCGTCTCTTTTCATGGCTCTTTCATGGTGGACCTTCGCAGTCGGGTTGGAATCAAGTGAAGGGGGGAGGCGCCATGGCCTTCTCGGCGTGTCGGCTTGCTGTTGGTTTGCAGCCTTGCTCTCCAAAGAAACCGCCGCTGCCTTTCCTCTGGTGCTGATGACGTATGGCCTGATGCGTCGTGGTGGTGGAGTGATGACAACTGTCACATCTCTCGTACCGCACGTGGTCGCGTTGGGTGCATGGGTTGCTTGCCGTCTTTCGGTTCTCGGCGCCTTTGCATCGTTCGGGGGAAGACACGTGTACGAGGAGTTCACTCTCGTCGAACGCTTACAATCGTCTCTTGCTGTTATGGGGTCCTGCTATCTCCCCAGCTTCCTGTGGCCTTATTCGCTAACTCCCACAATCACTCATCAAGATGTTCACCCACCCGCTGGTTTTGGGGAGGCAGCTGTCCTGATGGGACTGTTGGTCTGGGTGGCTGCCGTGGTGTGGGTTATCCGAGCTGTCATGCGCCGTCGAACGCTGAATGCATGCTTTGGCCTGCTGTTCATTGTGACTTTGCTGCCGGGCAGCAATCTGCTTGTGCCAATTGGTGCGGTAGGGGCCTACCGATTCCTGTATACACCGTTTTTTGGCATCGCAGCCGGTCTTGTGCTCCTGGCAGCTCGACTGCTGGGGTCAGGGAACAAAATCGGACGTGTACTGGCAGGTGGCCTCGTCGTCTTGACAATTGTCGGGGCCGGTGGATCGGTTGTTCTCAGCTCCCATTGGAAAGATTCGAAGTCACTCTTCAGCCATGCCTATGAGCTCAACCCGAATAGTCTTTGGGCCATGAAGAACCATAGCTACACCTCCTACCTCAGTGACAACACCAGGAAGGACCCCAGCGACAGGCTGCTCATTCTCGATCGTTTCAATGGTATTCGAGGAGACCTTGCAAGAGTGCCATCTACGAACAGGCTCGACCCTGCCTCGCGTCTTCTGGCTTTTCACATCTGCGTCAATCGCGCTGGGTTTTTCCTGCAGTCGGGCATTGTGAATCTCTCAAACATCAATGATCCAGAAGACTCGGCCGCATTGGCTGAGAAATACGCGGCAGGGGATCCAGAGCGAGTCTTCAAGGCAAGGATGCTTGGTGCGCAGGTGATGCTTCGGCGAGTTCAGTTGCTACTCCAGGATGAGACACGACTGGATGACGAGAAGGACATGGCGTTTGACGACGCAATGCGGCAGTTTGATCGTGTTGCTGAAGCTCTCACAGATGACGTTTCTTCGCTGGATCAATCGAACTACCATCACCAGTTGTTCAAGGTTCTGACGCTGCGCGCCAAGACGCTGAAAGATCCGATTCAAGCCGAACAGAAGCAGAAGGTCGCTGACGCCGCTATAGCACGTGCGTTGGCCCTTGACCCATCGCACCCTGAGATACGCTTGTTCAATGCTTCTCAGCTGGCGAAAGGCAAGCGTTTTGCCGCAGCATTGAGAGAACTGGACCTGGTGATTGAAGCCGATCGAGCCAACATTCCGATCTTCAAATTGGCGGCTGATCTGTCGCGTGTTCTCAAGGACGTGGATGGCTGGCGGAGGAATTTGCAGGAGTGCCTCAAGCGACCTGCGTTGACCCCTGAGGCCTTCACCCTCAAGCAACAAGCTGTCAAGGAGCTGCGAGGGCAACGGTGATGCGCCTGGCCTCAGTCATGTTCGGGGTAATGAGTGCACTCGGTGGAGTGGCGTTGGGTCAAGGGGGTTTGATCGCGACCAAGGGGGTCTACGACTTTGGAAAGCGTCCCCAGTCAGATCGATTCAGTGGTAGCTTTGAACTCGTCAATACCACATCGGAGCCAATCTTGATTGAGCGTGTCGTGCCACATTGCATGTGCGCGAAAATCAGCGAATTTCCGAGGCGGCTCCTGCCTGAGCAGAAGGGAGTCGTGAGGTTTGAGTTCGCCACTCGCCAATTCGAGGGCCAGATTGCAAAGGTGATCGAGGTACGCTTTGGTGAAGGTGGGGTGGGGCGCCTCATGTTGACGGTGCAAGGAGATGTCGTACCTGCTTGGAGAATGGAGCCGTCGGTTATTCAGTTGGGTGTGCTGGCGCATGGAAAGACTGTTCGCGTGAAGAGCGTGCTCAATGTTGTTGGCAAGGAATCGTTTGATTTTCAGTTGAGCCCTCGTACACATGGTGTCACGGTCTCACCGAAATCGATAAAGGCGGGGACCGGTGAGATTCCTGTCACTGTGACGTTGGCTATCGGCGAGGGGCGTCGAGGTGCAGTGGTTGCAGAGATCGCCATAAAAAGCACCGACCCGAGAAAGCCGGAAGGTGATTTGCAGGTCCTCGGGTTTGTCGAAGGAGACTTGCGCGTGACGCCAAGGCGTCTTTCGTTTGGTTCCGTCAAGCAGGGCAAGGACGCATCGATTGTCGTTCGTCTGCGCAGCTCAAGCAAACGCGTTTTTCGTGTGACAGGTGAGCGAACAGGAGGGCTCGTGCTTGGAAGAGGTCTCAGGGGTGAGGCCGGCCACAGCCATACGGTGACTCTTACGCTTCAGCGTGGCATGGGCGTCGGCCCGGTACGTGGGCGCTATTTCCTTCGGACAGATCATCCGGAAGAAGCGGAGATCATTTTCGATTTCTCCGCACGGATTGTAAAGCCATGAAGCGATTGTTGAACTGTTTTCTCCTGGCAGTCTTTCTGTGGGGCTCCCCTTCCTGCGGTGACGCTTCGCCTTCATTACCGACTGAGCCAGTCCCCGCACTCTTTCTCACAGGAAATGACCATGGAATGCTGCGTCCCTGTGGTTGCTCCAAGCCTGTTCTTGGGGGCATTAGTCGGCGTGCAACATTGCTCAAGCGCGAGAGCCCACGCGGTGCGATTGTGGCCTTTGGCTGTGCGATTGCTACAGGCGGCCGACAGCAAGAGCTGAAGATCGAGACGTTTCTTCAGGCATGGGAGGGCAACGGCGTCCAGTGCTACGTTGTGGGTGATGAGGACATGCATGTAGGGGGAAGCTACTGGAAAAACAGCGCTTCTCAGATGACAGCAATGCCTATTGTCAATCTGAACCTCAAGCTGAATGGTGAGCGGTTGTTCAGTGACCACGCGATTGTTCGCTTAGGCAGTGAGGAAATCGTCGTGTCGGGCTATGTCGACCCGTCGTCTCCACATCTGACCGATCCTGCATTGACAGCGGAAACAGAACCCGATGTTGCAGGGGTTCTCGCAGCGATAGGTAGCGAGCAGAGCCGTCGTCGTCTGGTGTTGTTCGGCACGAGCGAGGAGGCGGCACTTCTTGAATTTGCTGAGAAGTCAGGGCTTCGACGCGCCTCACGTCAACTCCTCCTTGTGCGTCCTGGAATCTCGGATATTCCAACATCGAAGCGGCTTGATGGAGATGTCATCTCACTTGAGCTCGGTAAGAAGGGACGTGATGTACTAGAACTCCCATGGCCAAACGATGGGTCGCTGGTTCGACACACTCTCGATGCTTCTGTGGCATCGGATGCTGATTCAGAGGATCTGTTGAGTTTCTATCGAGAGTCCGTCGCTTTTGAGGATCTACTGAGCCAGTCACCCATGATTGGTCAGGCGAGGGGGAGCTATGCCGGCAATGAGGCTTGTGCAAC
>PVBE012983366.1_pt1 | contig 10579 bp, 5 predicted proteins | sample 1631181 | NCBI WGS metagenome assembly PVBE01 (sample SAMN08397723, study PRJNA350692) | Marine metagenome, whole genome shotgun sequencing project. | isolation source: water | place: Pacific Ocean | collected 2012-04 | reverse complement strand
CGTCGTCGCCTCCGATGGTTCGTCGGACGACACTGGCCCGATCGTCGAGTCGTTCGCCGGCCGTGGGGTCGTGCTCGTCGACCTCCCGCGCTCCGGCAAGACGACGGCCCTGAACGCCGCCGCCGAAGCCGCGACCGGCGAGGTGCTCGTGTTCACCGATGCGACGACCGAGTTCACGACGGAGACCCTGCGCACGCTGGTCGAGCCACTCGCCGACCCGACCGTCGGCTGCGTGGGCGCCGAGCTGGATTACGTCGCAGGCGCGACCGCCGTAGGGCGCGGGACCACCGCCTATTGGCGCTACGAGCGGGCGCTCAAGCGCATGGAGAGTGACGTCTGCTCGCTGATCGGGTGCTCCGGCGCGCTCTACGCCGTACGGGCATCGGCCTACACCCCGATGCACCCGGAACTCAGCGCCGACTTCGCGATCGCCGGCGAGGTCTTCGAGAAGGGGCATCGTGTCGTGTACGGACACGGGGCGATCTCGCGCGAAGAGGTCAATCCGGAACCGAAGGCGGACTTCCGGATGCGCGTGCGGGTCGTCGTGGGGACCATCCACTCCCTGGTGGTGAAGCGCGCGCTACTCAACCCGTTCCGATACGGGTTCTTCGCCGTCCAGCTCTGGTCTCACAAGGTCTTGCGCTACCTGGCCCCCGTCCTTCTCCTGGTCGCGCTCGCCGCCCACGTCACCCTGGTGGTCGACGGCCGATCGGCACCGATGCTCTACCGCGTGCTGCTCGTCGGGCACGTCGGCGTGTGGGTCGCCGCGGCCGCCGGCTGGGTCGCGACGCGGACGGGGATCCGGATCCCCCTGGTGAACATCCCGTACTACTTCGCGCACATGAACGCCGCCGCGGTGGTGGCCATCGCGCGCTACATCGGCGGCGACAAGGCGATCACGTGGGAGACCGAGCGCTGAGCGTATCACACCAAGGATCAACGATTCTCTCGAGTCGACGGCGCCGAACGTGTCACCGGTGGCCAGGCGCGAGTGAGCTGCATGCTGGTGGCATGTGGCGAGTGAGCAACGCCGCCACCGGCGGAACGGGCAAGCCGGAACCCGAGGGAATCGATGAGCCTTGGTATCAGTCGGCGGTGCAGTCTGCCTCGCGGCTGACGCCATCGAATCGAATCTCCTCGAAGCTCGCACGCAGGTTCCACGACCACGTGTACGTGTAGGCGATCGGACCGACCTGGAGTGTCGCCGGGAGATCCCGTCGCGTATAGGTGATCGCGTGCAGCCAGGTTTCGGTGCCGATCGGTCGCTGATAGATCAGGAATCGCGCCCCGAGCCGACAGATGCGCAGCTCGGCGTCGCCATGGGGCCATGGGGGACCGTCGACCATCGACACGTCGTCGACCGTGCTCTTGGTCTCGGCCGAGAAGTACTCACCTCGCCAGCCCACCACGTTGAACACGTAGTTCTCGGGTTCCGCCGCGTCGTCGGATCCGGGGTCACGGGCGATCAGCCCGCCGAACTGGTATCCGGCGTCGATGAGCCGCGAAGGGTCGTCGGCGCGCCGCGCCCGCACCGTCGCGCTCACGCGAAAGTCGCCGGTCACCTCCTTCACGACACCGGGACCGCTCGCCTCGAGGAACCACGCGCGGTTCTCGTGGGGAACGATATGCAGGGCGCCGTCGGACACCGTGTGGTCGAAGATGTCGGCGTTGAGCACCGTCCAGTCGTCGTCGAGGGTAGAGCCGTCGAAGGAGTCGTCGAGCTCGCTGAGATCGCCCGGGTCGGATGGCGGCGAGTCGGCGTCGGACGCCGGCGGAGTGGTGCCCGGCGGCGTATCCGAGGGTTGGGCGGTGGCATCCGGAGGCGTGGTCGCAGCGTCGCCCGACGGGGGCGGGACCTCTGCGCCGCCAGGGGGGCTCGACGAGGGCCCGGACTCATCGGACGACGACGGCGCTCCGTTGCCGGTGGCCGCGGCTTGGGTCGTGCCGTCGGCCCCGCTCCGATCGGCCGACGGCGGCGGCGAGATCGTCTCGACCGGGGACGCCGAGTTGCAGGCGACCACGACCACGGCGAAGCACGCCCACGCGACCGCCTGTCTGGACCGGGAAGGCCCCGCGCGAGCGACCCGCGTGCGGGTACGCACATGTGGTGCGGTGTCGATGCGTGTGTGCACCAAACCCCTATGTGCTGAATTACAAAGAAGATTTGACTTCGTCATGCGCTTCGCCATCGTGTAGACTGTACCAGAATAGTGGTTCATCACCGATCCACTAGCGCGCCGCAAGGCACGGCGCCACGGGTCGTCGGCAGACCCGACCCACGACCTCGGCGGTTTAATGTCCGGAGATCAAACCACCAGCTTCATCATCGGCGACGGCTCTCTCGCAATTCAGTGTGGTGGAATTCTGCTCGAGCGCGACCAGCACGTCGCTGGAGTCGTGACCGACGACGCGACGGTCCGATCGTGGGCCGAGTCTCATGGCATCTCCACAGCCGCGCCGGACGCGGATCTGGAAGCCTTCCTTGGACAAGAGCCGTTCGACTACCTGTTCAGCGTCGTCAATCTCCGGATGCTCCCCGACGCGGTGATCGGGCTGCCGCGCCGCATGGCGATCAACTTCCACGACGGTCCGCTGCCGCGTTACGCGGGGATCAACTCGACCAGCTGGGCCCTGATCGCCGGCGAGGAATCCCACGGGGTCACGTGGCACGAGATGACGACCCGGGCGGACAGCGGGCGCATCCTCGCCCAGCAGTGTTTCGACATCGGGGAAGGCGAAACGGCGTTCAGCCTGAACGCGAAGTGCTTCGACGCCGGAATGGGATCGTTTCGGGCACTCGCGGACGCGCTGATCGCCGACACCCTCGAGCCCCGGGAGCAAGACCTGTCGGAGCGCTCCTACTTCGGGAGGTTCCGCCGACCATCGGGCGCGAGCCTGATCGACTTCGATCGAGCGGCGGCCGACGTCGCGGCGTTCGTCTCCGCCCACGACCTGGGCGTGGCGTACCCCAACCCCTTCGCCCTGGCGAAGGTCGCCGTCGCCGACGGACCGCCGGTCATCGTGGGCAGCGTCAGCGTGAGTCGCGAAGCGTCGCGACGTCCCCCGGGGACGATCGTCGGTCGCGGCGAAAGCGGCGCGCGCATCGCCACGCGTGATCACGACGTGGTGCTCTCCGGCCTGCGCAGCGCCGACGGACGTGCGCTGTCGGAGCGCGACCTGCGCGAGGTCGGACTGATCGAGGCCGCCGTCGTCGTAGGCCCCAGCTCGCCGGTAGGCGAAGCGTTGACCCGCTTCGTCGACGACACCGTGCGCGCCGAGGCGGCCTGGCGCGACAGGCTCGCGGCCGTCGAGCCCATCGGACTACCCCGATCGCTCGAGGGTGCGGAGCCCGGCCCGGACCCGGAGGTCGAGGTGGCGGTCCCTGCGCCCCTGGCCGGCGACGACCGCCGCATCGCCGCCGCGCTGGCGTGCTTCATCGGGCGCGCTGTCGGTGTGGGAGCGTACGACATCGGATTTCGCTCCGCCGCCCTCGACGCAGCGAGCTCCGAGCTCGACCAGTGGGTCGTCGCGACTATTCCCGTACGCGTCGATCCGGCCCCGGAGGCATCGGTCGACGACGGCCTGTCCGCTGTCGCGGAGGCGATGGCGCGGGCCGAGATCGAGGGGCCATTTTTGCGCGACACACTCGTTCGTTGCCCGGTGTTGGAGCGCGTACCGACCGGCCCGGGCGGAGTCGACCTGCCGGTGGTGGTCCGGGTCGATGACGCCGACCGCCCCCCGGGAGCTCGGCTCGCGCTGACCGTCGTCGACGATTGCGTCCGCGTCATCGGCGACGGCGCGACCGTGTCGGGCGACGGCCTCGAGGCCCTGGGCGCGCAGCTCCGGACCTGGCTCGGAGCGGCCGCCGACGACACGGCCCGGCCGCTCGCGGGTGTTCCTATCCTGGACGACGAGACCCGGGACCGGCTCTTGTCCACGTGGAACGACACCGCGCGAGAGTACGATCGCGGCGAGACGATCCACACGCTGTTCGGAGCGCAGGCAGGGCGGCACCCGGACAACCCGGCGGTCACGTTCCGCGGTCGCACGCTGACGTACGGAGAGCTCGAGATCCGCTCCAACCGGCTCGCCCGCCACCTGCGCCAGTGCGGGGTCCGACCGGGCACGCTGGTCGGCGTGTTCATGGAGCGCTCGAACGACATCGCCGTGGCCACGCTGGCGATCATGAAGGCCGGCGGCGCGTACGTGCCGCTGGATCCGGAGTACCCGAGCGAGCGACTGGCGTTCATGATCGACGACGCCAACGTGACCGCGATCGTGACCCAGGAGCGGGTGCGGCACCGGGTCGAGGCCGGCGAGCGGACGGTCGTGTCCATCGATGGCGACGCGGCGGCGATCGCCCGGTCCGACGCCGAGCCTCTGCCGACGCTGTCGGGACCGGCGGATCTCGCCTACGTGATCTACACGTCGGGCTCCACGGGGCGACCGAAGGGCGTGATGGTCGAGCACGGCAACGTGGTGAACTTCTTTGCCGGCATGGACGACACGCTCGGGTTCGACCCCGGCCACGACGCCCCGGGGGTCTGGCTCGCGGTGACGAGCCTGAACTTCGACATCTCGGTGCTCGAGCTCTTCTGGACGCTCGCGCGCGGCTTCCACGTCGTCATTCACGCAGAGGACCATCGCCCTGGGGGCTTCGTGCCGGTACACGGCGGCGTCGGGGTGGAGATGGGCCTCTTCTACTTCTCGAGCGACGAGTCCGCCGGACACGAGGACAAGTACGCGCTCCTCCTCGAGGGCGCGCGCTTCGCCGATCGGAACGGGTTCAACGCGGTCTGGACTCCCGAGCGTCACTTCCACGCGTTCGGGGGGCTCTTCCCGAACCCGTCGGTGACGAGCGCCGCCCTGGCGACGATCACCGAGAACGTCCAGCTCCGGGCCGGCAGTTGCGTGAGCCCCCTGCACTCCCCGATTCGCATCGCCGAGGAGTGGTCGGTGGTCGACAACCTGTCGAAGGGGCGGGTCGGGCTCTCGTTCGCAGCGGGCTGGCAGCCGAACGACTTCGCCATCCGACCCGAGCACTACGGGCGCCGGAAGGAGCGGATGTTCGAGGACATCGAGACCGTGCGTCGGCTGTGGCGGGGCGAGACGATCCCCTTCGTCGACGGCACCGGGGAGACGGTCGACGTGCGGGTCCTGCCGCGGCCCTACTCCGAGGAGCTGGAGATCTGGGTCACGGCGGCCGGCAACCCCGACACCTTCGCCGCCGCCGGCCAGGTCGGCGCCAACCTGCTCACCCACCTGTTGGGTCAGACCCTCGAGCAACTCGCCGAGAAGATCGGCATCTACCGGACGGCTCGGCAACGGGCGGGCCACCCCGGGAGGGGGACGGTGAGCCTGATGCTCCACACCTACGTGGGCACCGACGACGACGAGGTCCGCGAGCTCGTACGCGAGCCGATGAAGAACTACCTCCGAAGCGCCGTGGGACTCGTGAAGGCGGCCGCGTGGAGCTTCCCGACCTTCGAGAAGACCGCGACGATGGAGGACGGGAGCTTCGGTATCGACCACCTGTCCGAAGAGGAATTCGACGCCCTGCTCGACCACGCCTTCGAGCGTTACTACGAGACCGCCGGGCTCTTCGGGTCCGCCGACACCTGCCTGCGCATCGTCGACCAGATCAAGGGCATCGACGTCGACGACATCGCCTGCCTGATCGACTTCGGCGTGCCGTCCGACGCGGCGATGCAGGCGCTGCCGCGCCTCGCGTCGGTGTTCCGCGAATCGAACGCCGGGGTGGGGATTCGAGGCTCCGAGCGTGACTTCTCGATACCCGCGCTGATCGCGCGTCACGCCGTGAGCCACTTCCAATGTACGCCTTCGATGGCGTCGATGCTGGTCGTCGACGAAGGCGTCGCCGCGTCGCTCCGCGGGCTCGAGAAGCTGCTGGTGGGCGGCGAGGCACTCCCCGCACCGATGGCGCGGCAGCTCGACGCATTGACCGACGGCGACGTGATCAACATGTACGGGCCCACCGAGACGACCATCTGGTCGACGACCTGGACCGTGAGCGGCGCCTTCGACGCGGTCCCGATCGGCGCCCCCATCGCCAACACGACGATCCGAATCCTCGACCCGAGCGGGCAATTGGTGGCCCCCGGCGCCCTCGGAGAGCTCTGCATCGGCGGAGACGGGGTGGTTCGCGGGTACCTCGATCGCCCCGGATTGACGGCCGAGCGATTCGTCCCCGATGCGTTCGGTGATGATCGCCTGTACCGGACCGGCGATCTCGCGTCGTGGCGGACCGACGGCGTGCTCGAATTCCACGGACGCCTCGATCACCAGGTCAAGCTCCGGGGTCATCGAATCGAGCTCGGTGAGATCGAGGCGCGGTTGGTAGAACATCCCGACGTGAGGGCCGCGGCGGTCATCATCCGCGAAGACACCCCCGGCGACCGCCGCATCGTCGGCTATCTCGTTCCGGGAGCCGAGCGTCCCGGCGACGACGCGTTGCGCGCCCACCTCGCGGCGGGCATGCCGGAGTACATGGTCCCGACGGCGTTCGTCGCGCTCGACGCGCTGCCGGCGACGCCCAATCGGAAGATCGATCGAAAGGCGCTGCCCGCGCCGTCGCGGGCCAGCGGAGGCACCGGCGTCGACTACGTCGCTCCGAGCAGCAAGCTGGAGCGGGCGATCACCGAGATCTGGTGCGAGGTGCTCTCGCTGGAGCGGGTGGGCACGCAGGAGAACTTTTTCGACCTCGGCGGCCACTCGCTGCTGACGATCCAGGTCCACGGTCGGCTGAAGTCGGTGCTCGATCGACCCCTGACGTTGGTCGATCTCTTCCGTTACCCGACGGTCAGCGCCCTGGCACAGTATCTCGAGGCCGGGGACTCCGACCGCGCACTCGACCGAACGGCGGCCCGAGCGGGCGCTCGCCGCGACGCTCTGGCGCGGCGGCGCACGGCGCGACAGCGGAGAAGGTGACCCGAAATCGATGCGCGCGGGCAGGAGCGTGCGTGAAATCCCGCGGAACGGTGGTACACTTCCTGGGTGAACAGTCCTCCCCCAACCGGCACGGGGCGGCCGTGGGCGGACCGAATGATCCGCGTCTTCCTGGCTGGACGCGATCATACCGATCCGTTCGTGGCTTCGGCGTTCGTGCGTCTGAACTTCCTCCTGGTGCTGATCACGCTCGCCTGGTCGATCTCGGCCTTGCAGTTCGGCGTGCAGGAGCGGATGCGGGCCTTCACGATCCATGCGACGATGGCGATCCTCTCGTACGCGATTCGCGCGTGGGGACTCCACCAGACGACGCTGGCGGGGATTCGGCGCGTCGCTCACGTCGCTGGCGCCTGCGTCACCGGTGGGCTCTTCGTCGCGGCGACGAACTCCGGGCTCGGTCACGCCGTGGAGGCGTGGTACCTGGTGTGCGTTCCGGCAGCGATCGTGTTCCTGATCGGCGGCCGGGCGGGCGGGATCTGGGTTGTCGTGACCGCGTTGATGCTGGTGGTGCTGAACCACCTGGAGTCACAGGCACCCCGTGAACCCGAGTTCCTGGTGACGGGTTGGGAGCGCGCCGCCGCCCACGTGGGCCTCACGTTGATCCTCGCGACCTTTGCCGGGGCGACGCGACGGGCGAGCGAGCGGCACGTCGACACCCTCGAATCCCACGACCGTGAGCTGCTCGCACAGAATCGTCGATTGCAGGCCGAGATCCTGGAGCACGAGCAAACGCAAGAGGCGCTGGCCACGGCACGCGATGCTGCCGAGGAAGCCCGTGCGCTGGCCGAAGAAGCGAACCGGAGCAAGTCCGAGTTCCTGGCCAACATGAGCCACGAGCTGCGAACGCCGCTGAACGCGGTCATCGGATATGGCGAGCTGGTCGTCGAGGATCTCCCGAACAAGGACGCCGAGAGCCTCGACGTCGACATGAGTCGGATCCTGGACGCCGCACGGCACCTGCTCGGACTCATCAACGACCTTCTGGACATCTCCAAGATCGAGGCGGGACGAACCGAGCTCCACCTGGAGAACTTCGACATCCGGCCGATCGTCGAGGATCTCGTCGAGACGGTCGGGCCGATCGCCGAACGCACCGGCACCCGGATCGACGTCGAGATCGACGACGCCCTGGGAACGATGTGGGCCGACAAGACGCGCGTTCGGCAGGTGCTGTTGAACCTGCTGTCGAACGCCGCGAAGTTCACGCGAGACGGGCGGGCCTGCGTGCGGGTCACCCCGACGATCACCGGCGGACGACGCTGGTTCGTCATCGAGGTCGAGGACGACGGCATCGGGATGAGCGAAGCGCAGATGTCTCAGATCTTCGAGCCGTTCCGGCAGGCCGATCCATCGACCACGCGCGACTTCGGCGGGACCGGCCTCGGGCTCGCCATCTCCCGCACCTATTGCGAGATGCTCGGCGGCTCGATCACCGTCCGGAGTGAGAAGGGCACAGGGAGCTGCTTCACCGTGCGTCTTCCGGCCGAAGCGAACACCGCCTCGCTGGAGCATCCGAGCTCGGGACCCGTGCCCGTGGTCTCGGGCTCCAACCCCGGCGTCCGGACCGTGCTCGTCGTCGACGACGACCCGGCGGCTCGGGAAATCATGACGCGATACCTCACCAAGGCCAGCTATTACGTGGTAACCGCCCCGACGGGAGAGGCCGGCATCGAGCTCGCCCGACGCATCCGACCCGACGTGATCACGCTCGACGTGCGCCTCCCCATCGCCGACGGATGGTCCGTCCTGACGACGCTGAAAGGCGACGACGTGACGCGGGACATTCCCGTGGTCATGGTCACGATGGTCGAAGATCGGGAGATCGGGTACGCGCTCGGCGCCACGAACTTCCTGGTCAAGCCCGTCGAACGCACGCACCTGATCGAGGCGCTGGACACCTGTATCCGCACCCAGGTCGAGTCCGCCTGAGCGCGCCCGGGATGCCAGCGTGCTCTGGGACGTCCCGCGACCCCTTCGAACGACTCGCCCTCCGGGGCTTCGGCCTCGGAGCACGCGTCGTTTTGCACAGACGCTCCCCGAGGCGTGCCGTGCCCCGGTCGAAGCGACGACGACTTCAGGGCGCGGCGCTCCGGCAGAGCAACCCCTCTTCGAGGCGCGACGCGACGGTCGAGAGGGCCATGGCCGTCCGCTGGTAGGCGGAGGCCATGCGCTCGACGCCAGTGCGACCCTGGGACATCGCCTTCAGGAAGAGGTCGCGGAAGTGCGGGTGGTGGATCACCACCTCGAACGCGTCCTCTTCACCGATGACGAGGGAGGCGGGGACGAGCTGTCGGTATTGCTGCACGAGCTCCTTGCCGAACGCCCGTGTGTTCCCGACTGTCGCGTCTTGCCCGAACGCGTTCTCGACGGCGACGAGCACGCGGTCGAGATCGGGCTGCTCCGCCAGGGCCACCGACAGCGAGTCCCGCGACGCATCGTCGAGCGACGAAGCGCCGTAGAGAAGAGCAGCCGGTGCGTCGATCAGGCCAGACGCCAGCGCCCGGACCCACACGAGGAGCTGCTCGTAAGGGTGATCGACCATCTCCCACCACACCCGGTCCGGCGGCAGGTCGACGACCACGCTCTGCCAGACATCTCCGTCGCGGAGCGCGGCCCACTCGTCGACGCTCATCGACACGTAGGGCTCGGGCAGCAGGCCCGCCCCGATGAGCGGCGGAAAGAGCATCTCCGGACCTGTGTCGGCGACCTGCAACGCCACGACGCCGACGAAGTTGCTGCACATGAGCAGGCGCTCCAGCGGGTTCATGTACAGGCGCATCGTGTACTCGCCGACGACGACGTGGATGTGCCCCCACCGCCCCTCGGCGTGCAACAGCTCCGGGTCGCAGAATTCGCCGATGCCCCAGATGCTCGTCAGCTCGTCGATCTCGCGCTCGAAGGGGATGAGCACCAACCCCTCGGCCGCCGCGTGCCACATCACGAGCAGCGCGTCGTGGACGCGTAGCGCCGATCGCACGGCCGCCAGCTGCTCGAGTGTGTCGCGGACTGCGCTCCCGTCCACACCGCATTCCTCGGCGACCTAGTCGGCGACATCGAGCGCCCCGGCTTCCGACAGCCGGAGCGACTCCCACGGATCCGCCGCGCCGGCGGGGTGAGCGATGTAATCGGCCCACCGCATCCGAGCCCCGATCGCGCGTATCGCGGCGGTGCACGACACAGGGGTCCAATCCCCGGCGAGGCACGCGGCGAGCCACGGTGCATCGTCAGCGTCCGGGAGCTCTCCGACCGCAGCGGTCGGCACCCAGGGTTCGCCGGCCGATGCAGCGGGCGTGGCTGCCAGCCCGGCGATCAGGAGCACGAGCCCGATCACCAGCCGTGGCGTCGCTGCCGCGGCGCGGCTGAGCTCATGGTCGCTTCGGTCGATCGGCACGGCCCTGCATCGAGCTTCGGGGACATCGAACGCGAAGCCTACCACGGTCCGGACCCGCGGGTCGCGCCCAGACAAACCCACCCCAGGGCGGTCGCAAAGTCCGGGCCATCCCCCATCAAGGGCGAGATCCTATCTCGCCCCCGGCTCGCAGAGCCGGTCTACACCCCTGAGGCAACCCAAGACCCTCGACTGTGCGATCCCCCCGGAACCCACCCCAGGGCG
>PVBE012954110.1_pt1 | contig 10579 bp, 9 predicted proteins | sample 1631181 | NCBI WGS metagenome assembly PVBE01 (sample SAMN08397723, study PRJNA350692) | Marine metagenome, whole genome shotgun sequencing project. | isolation source: water | place: Pacific Ocean | collected 2012-04 | reverse complement strand
TGGATTTCCCGTTCATGAAACGCTACACCGCCAAGCAACTTGCGAAGAGTCCGGAACTGCGAGAGCGGAATTTGGAAACTGTACGCCAAAATTGTGAGCGGATGAAAGGAATGCCCAGCACCTTGCTGAATTTTTCGGAAGGGACACGCTTCACCCCTATCAAGCACGAACAACAGCGCTCGCCATACACGCACTTGCTCAAACCAAAGATTGCGGGAGTGGCGACGGTGATCGACCTGCTTGGGGATTCGCTGGATGCCGTCTTGGACCTGACCATCGTGTATCCGGACAATCCGGAACGTCCCACCTTCATAGACCTGTTTGCGGGCAGAGTCCCACAGGTGGTGGTTCAGGCCCGGCTACTGCCTGTTCCGGGATCTGCCGAGTCTGAAGATCCAAGAGCAAGTCCTCAGGTGCGGAAGTGGCTGCTGCAAATCTGGAAAGAGAAGGATCACGCCATTGCCGAAATCCTTGACAAGCCCCAAGCCACCGCCGCTTGAACGATGCCTGAAAACTTCCTCGCCCTCCAGCGTTTCGACTCACCTTTGGGGCAAATAGTGATGGCCGCCCGCAACGATCACATCTGCCGGATCGATTTTGCAACCCTGCCGTATCAACCATTTGATACCGAAGCACTGGAACGCAAGGGTTTGCGGATTGTGGAGCAGGAAACGGAAGTGCTGGCTGAGGCACAACGTCAGCTTGAGGAGTATTTCGACGGCAAGCGGTTTGAGTTCGACCTGCCGCTGGCCTTTGAAGGCACCACGTTTCAGCAGCAGGCATGGCAGGCGCTGCGGGAGATTCCCTATGGCGAAACCCACAGCTATCAGCAGCAGGCGCAGCGTCTCGGAGATCCACGGTTCGCAAGAGCGGTGGGACACGCCAACGGACGCAACCCCATCTCCATCATCGTTCCCTGTCATCGCGTGATTGGCAAGAACGGCAAGCTCACTGGCTTCGCCAGCGGCGTGGACAAGAAGGCCAAGCTGCTGGAACTGGAAACCCATTACCGCCCCTTCACCCTCGAATGAAGGCGTTGGTGCGTATTTCTGTGCCAATCGTGGTGGGTGGGCCGTGTCCCGTGACCACGGTGGTTTCCTCGTCCAGCGTGTAGAGTTGCTCCCGGATGGAACGCTCAATCGCCTGATAATTCCCGCCCGGAAAATCCGTCCGTCCAATTGACCCCCGGAAGAGGGTGTCGCCTGCCGCGAGAAACTTGCTCTCTTCAAACAGGAAGCAGATGGAGCCGGGCGTGTGTCCCGGCGTGTGCAGGGTGCATCCACAGATGTCCGAAACCGAAATTTCCTCCTCATGCTCCAGCCACTGATCCGGAGGCGGAGCGGGTTCATACGGGATTCCAAACATGTTGCACTGATCTTCCAACTGATCCCAGAGCAGCTTGTCGTCCGGATGCAGCGCGAGTTTGGCTCCGGTTGCTTCTTTCATGCGTCCGGAGGCAAGGAAGTGATCAAGGTGCGCGTGCGTGTGGAGGATACGGGTGACGGTCAGGCCGTGATGCTGGAGCCGTTCAAGGATAAGGTCGGCATCGCCTCCGGGGTCAATCACAAATGCCTGACGGGTAATGGGATCGCCGAGGATGGTGCAGTTGCACTGGAGCGGACCGACCGGAAAGGTTTCGATGAGCGGCTGGGAAGTTTCGGTTTCGGGCATGTTGGGTTTCGGCTTCAGGCGGATTTACGTCTGGCGATGCCACGACTTCGCCGCGCTCCCGGAGGTGGCGCATTGGCGATGATCTGCTGACAAGCGGCTTCGTCCAGAGTTGCCGGGTCGGTGCCCTTGGGGATTTTGTAGTTGTTCTTGCCCTGCTTGATGTACGGGCCGAAACGTCCGTTCAACACCCGGATTTCGCCAAAGTCTTGAATCAGGCTTTTCGCCTTGGTCTCCCGGCCTTCCCGTATGATTTCAAGGGCGCGTTCCAGCGTGACCGCCATTGGATCCTCGTCCACCGGAAGCGAGTGATATTCCCGCTGAATCCGGACATAGGGGCCGTAGCGCCCGCGCCCCACGGACACCTCCTCTCCCGCCTCATCCTGTCCCAAGGTTCGGGGCAAGGCAAAGCAATCCAGCGCCTGCTCCAACGTAAGTTCGTGCATGTTGGAACCGGCAGGAATGGAGGCGAACAGTGGCTTATCCTCGTCGTCCTTGGTGCCGATTTGCACCATCGGCCCGAACCGTCCCATGCGTACACTCAGTTCGCGTCCGGATTTCGGGTCGGTGCCCAGCACCCGCATGGCGGAGGCTTCGGCACGAGTGACGGACTTGCCCTTTTCCTCAACGCGCTGATGGAAGGGGAAATAGAAGCCTCCCAGCATGGAAATCCAGTCCTCGTCGCCCTGCGCGATGTGGTCGAACTGCCGCTCGATCTTGGCGGTGAAGCCGAGGTTGACGATTTCCTCAAAGTGGTTGGCGAGGAAATCGTTGACGACCTCGCCGATGTCCGTGGGCTGGAGGCGTTTGTCGGTATCCCGCCGCTCCACATACTTGCGCTCCTGGATCGTGGAAATCGTGGGAGCGTAGGTCGAGGGGCGTCCGATGCCTTCGGATTCGAGCTTCTTCACCAGCGTTGCCTCGGTGTAGCGGGCGGGCGGCTTGGTGAACAACTGCTCTGTGCTGAAGCCTTCCAGCGAGAGCGTCTGCCCCTGCTCGACGTGTGGCAGAATCACGTCCTTCTCGCCCAGCGCAACTCCCGGGTCTTCTCCATCGCGGACGTAAGCCCGCAAAAATCCTGGAAAAAGGATGCGCTGTCCCTTCGCTTCAAACAGGCACTCACGTTGCACCCCGGCTTCGACCTGCACAACGGTGCGGGCGAAATTGGCGGCGGCCATCTGACCCGCCACCATGCGACGCCAGATCAGTCCGTAAAGGCGGGCCTGCTCGTCCTTGAGGAACCCCCGGACTGCCGTTGGGGTTTTGGAGAGATCGACCGGACGAATCGCTTCGTGAGCCTCCTGTGCGTTTTTGGAGCGGTTGCGAAAACGTCGGGGTGTCGGCAGGGAAAACTTGGCTCCAAACTCCTGCGTGACCACCTGCTGCGCCTGCTTGAGCGAGTCTTCTGAGAGTGTGACCGAATCCGTTCGCATGTAGGTGATCAAGCCACCGCTGTAGCCCGGAATCTCGAAGTTGCCCTCGTAAAGCTGCTGGGCCACCGACATCGTGTGTTTGACCGAGAAACCGAGCTTAACGGACGCCTCTTGTTGCAGCGTCGAGGTTGTGAACGGCGGAGGCGGTTGGCGTTGTGTTTCCTTTTCGGTCACGGACTGCACCGTCCAGGTTCCGCTGCGGACACTGGTTTCGATGGCCTGCGCGGCGTCCTCGTTGGGCACTTTCGCGGTTTTGCCGTTGATTTTCGCAAGCTCCGCCTCAAAACCGGGAAACTGCGCCTTGAGCCGCCAGTATTCTTCGGGTTCAAATTTCCGGATTTCGCGCTCGCGGTCCACGATGATGCACACGGCAACACTCTGCACACGCCCGGCGGAGAGCCCGGGCTTCACCTTGCGCCAGAGCAGGGGCGAGAGTTCGTAGCCAACGGCGCGGTCAAGGATGCGCCGGGCCTGCTGCGCGTCCACGAGCTTCTGGTCCAGCTCGCGGGGATTCCGGAGGGCGTTGAGGATCGCCGATTTTGTGACCTCGTGAAAAACGATACGCTGCACCGGACGGTCATCCAGCCCCAGCGCTGCGACCAGGTGCCAGGAGATGGATTCCCCTTCGCGGTCTTCGTCGGTTGCAAGGAAGACGGTGGTGTCCGGGCGGATAGCCTTGCGGAGCGCCTTGATGATCTTCTCCTTGTCCTTCGAAATTTGGTACTGTGGTTCGAAGTTTTTTGCAGGGTCAAAGCCAAGGTCGCGTTCTGGCAGGTCACGAACATGTCCCATCGAGGCGGTGACGGTGTAATCCGGCCCAAGGAACTTCCCGATGGTCCGGGCCTTGGCAGGCGATTCGACGATGATCAGGTATTTTGACATAGCAGCAGTGTGTGAAACTAGGCGGCTCGGGTTTCCGAGACTTGCGGGATACGGAATGCTTCGGGGCGCAGCAGCGAGCCTTCCGGCACCTCCCACCCTCCGCGATGTGTCAACTGCGCGGCGAGGTTTCCGATGGCGTCCGAGGACTTCGCCGACAACCCACAGCCGCCTGCGGCCACGAACAGCCGCTTCGGAACCACGGTGTCGAGATACGGGCGGTTGGTGGGCGTGTAGGTGAGCACACAGGGTTTGGTGTGAAAGGTCGTGGTCCGCAGGTCCGGGATCAGTGCGAGTAAGGTGTCTTTGAGAGGCTCCACCTCGTCCGGACATTCCCCGGTGCGGAACCACGCCTTGAGTTCATCTTGAGTGGAGGGAACGCGAGGGGAGAGGGGTTCCCCTCCGATCTTGAGCAAGTTGGTTCCGTCCGGGTAGCGGATGGGCGGCAGGACATACACATCCCGGAGGGTGGGATGGTCGGCGAATTCAAGGATCAGGTCCGGCATATCCTGCAGTCGGGTGGCTTCAGCCTCGTCCAGTTCAGCAAAGAGCACGATGCGGAGTTGCAGTTCAAAATCCAGCGGAGTCGGCAACACTCCGTTGGTGAATGCTCCGGACGAGACCAGCACCCGTTCAGCCTGAATCTGCGCCCCGGACGCGCACCACGCGGTGACGGATTCCGAATTCACTTCCAAGCGTTCGACATGCGACGGCACCAGCGTTGCCCCGCGTTTTTGTGCAATGCGCGTCTGGGCTTGCACGAGGGCACGGGGACTGATGTGCCCTGCGGTTCCGGATTCCAGCATTCCAGTGTGCCCGCTGAGCGCGAAGTAGGGAAACCGCTCCTGAAGCTCGGCACTGCGTAACGGCTCGCAGGTGGTCAGGTTCAGCCGATCCCGAACTGCCTCCAGCGAGGCGTGGAGTTCCGCAAACTGCGGGGTGTCCGGCGCGACCTTCAGACACCCGCCCGGATGGAAGAACTGCAAGCCGCTCTCACGCTCAATCTCCAGATAGGCGTGAATTGCCCGGCGTCCCAACTCCGCCCAGAGCGGATCGGGGTCAAGCATCCGGGTGATGCGGCCTTCGTCGTAGTGGCTGGCAAACACGCCGGAATGCGATGCCCAATCCGTCGGTTCCAGCGGGCCCGCGATGGCGACCTTCAGGTCCGTGCCGCTGAGGTACTTTGCCGCTGCCGAGCCGATCAGTCCGTTGCCGATGACGAGGACATCGTACATAGAAAATTCCACAACTCAGGAATTCAATTCAGCGCGAGACTGGATGACGCGGTCGAGCAGCCCGAAATCAAGAGCCTCTTCCGCCGTGAACCAGTTGTCACGGTCAATCGCCTGCTTGATCTCATCGTAGTCGCGTCCGGTGTACTCGCAGTAGAGATTGATGAGGTGTTCTCGCGTTTTGAGGATTTCGCGGGCTTGGATTTCACAATCAGCCGCACGACCCTGATAGCCCATCAACAGAGGCTGATGGATCAGGATCTTTGCCTGTGGCATCGCAAAGCGCCGCCCCTTGTCCGCAGCGAGGCTGAGGATCGACCCCATGCTCGCGGCGAAGCCCGTGACGATGGTGGTGATGGGGCAACTGATGAAGCGCAGGGTGTCAAAAATCGCGTACCCCGAGAACATCTCGCCTCCGGGAGAGTTGATGAACACCGTGACCGGGGCTTCAGGATCCTCTTGCTCCAGCAGGAGGATCTGGCCGAGAACTTTCTGCGTGAGTTCGGAGTTGACTTGCTGGGAGATGATGATGGTGCGGGTTTGCAGCATCTTGGTGGCAAGACCACCCGAATCCAGCAGGTCGTCCTTTTTTTCCTCATCTTTTTTCATGAAGAGTCCTTAAAGAGAAACTGGGATGTTCCGGACATTAGGTTCCAATGCAAGTTTTCACGCTAAGGGACACATTTCCGGAACGCAAGCCTTTTGTCAAACGCAGGCCAGCGGTTCCGGAAGTGGGGTCAGTGCTGGAGAATCTGGCTCAGGAAGAGCTTGGTGCGGTCGTTCTGGGGATTGTTGAAGAATTCATGGGGGGTGTTCTGCTCGATGAGTTCACCCTCGTCCATGAAGATCATCTGGTCCGCAACCGTGCGGGCAAAGCCCATCTCATGGGTGACCACGATCATGGTCATGCCGCTTTCGGCGAGTTCGACCATCACGTCAAGCACTTCCTTGATCATCTCCGGATCAAGCGCCGATGTCGGTTCGTCGAAGAGCATGATCTTGGGATTCATGCAGAGCGAGCGGGCGATGGCCACGCGCTGCTGCTGTCCGCCCGACAACTGTCCGGGATACTTGTGGGCCTGCTCAGGAATCTGCACCCGTTCCAAGTATTTCATGGCCTGCTCTTCCGCCTCGGCCTTGGACAGCTTGCGCACCCAGATCGGCGCTAGGGCCAGGTTTTCCAGCGCTGTGAGGTGCGGAAAGAGGTTGAACTGCTGAAAAACCATGCCCACTTCGCTGCGGATGCGGTCGATCTGTTTCAAATTGTTCGTCAGTTCAATCCCGTCCACGAAGATTTTGCCCTGCTGATGCTCCTCCAGCCGGTTGATGCAGCGGATCAGCGTGGATTTCCCAGAACCGGAAGGTCCACAGATGACAATCTTGTGCTGTTTCCGGACGGTCAGGTTGATGTCCTTGAGCACATGAAAACTGCCGAACCATTTATGCACGTTTTCCATCAGGATGGCGTTTTCGTCATTTGGCTGGTAGATGGTTTTGATCGCGGATTGGGTTGCCATTCTTCTCTGCTCGAGCGGGGTTCAGGAGGTTGCGCTTATTTCTTGTAGGCGACGTGCATTTTTCTCTCCACCGCCATGCTGTAACGGGACATGCCGAAGCAGAAGATCCAGAAACCGACGGCCGTGAAGACATAGCTTTCGGTGGAGAAACCCAGCCAGTTGACGTTGGTGATGGCGGCCTGAGACATGCCGAGAAAATCGAACAAGCCGATGATCAACACCAGCGTGGTATCCTTGAAAACACCGATGAAGGTGCTGACGATGCCCGGGATCACGATGCGCAGCGCTTGGGGCATCACGATCAGCCCCATCATTCTCCAGTAGCCCAGCCCGAGCGCCTTGGCCGCTTCGTACTGCCCCTTGGGGATCCCCTGCAAACCGCCGCGCACCACTTCGGCCATGTAGGCCGAGGAAAACAGCATCACTCCGCCGATGGCGCGGGCCAGCTTGTCGAAATTGACACCCTCCGGCATGAACAGGGGAAACATCACTGAGGACATGAACAGCACGGTGATCAGCGGCACCCCGCGCCACAACTCGATGAAGGCCACACTGAGGGTGCGGATCACGGGCATCTCCGAACGCCTTCCCAGCGCCAGCACAATGCCGAACGGAAGGGAGCCGACGATGCCCAGGATTCCGATCACGAGCGTGAGAAACAGCCCCCCCCAGCGCGTGGTTTCCACATACTCCAGTCCGAAGGAATCTCCGACAAACAAAAAATAGGCGATCACCGGAAACCCGATGAAAAGGAACAGGCCGACCCAGTGCTTGTGGCGGAATTTTGGAATGAACAATGAGAGTATGGAAACCGCCAGGATCACGTAGGCGATGTTGATCCGCCAGCGCATTTCGATGGGGTAGCGTCCGTACATTAGCTGTCCGAACCAGACCTTGATGAAGACCCAGCACGCGCCTTCGCGGGAACAAGCTTCCCGGCTGTCGCCCACCCAGTCGGCTTTGATGAACGCCCACTCGACGAAGGGAGGAATGAGCCAGTAGAGCAGCAGAACGCTCAGAACGGTGAGCAGCGAGTTGTACCAGGTGGAAAATAGATTGTGGTACAGCCAGCCCCAGACGCCGATCTCGGTTTTCGGCGGCGGAAGCTCCGCCCCTTTGACTGGTTCGCTGGTGAAGGCGCTGGTCATCTACTTCTCTTTCAGGGCAATCGCCCGGTTGTACCAGTTCATCAGCAGTGAAATGAACAGGCTGAGGCTCAGGTAACAGGCCATCGTGATGCCCAGGATCTCCACCGCCTGTCCAGTTTGCATCAAAGCCGTCCCGGCGAACACATGGACGAGATCCGGATAGGCGATGGCCACCGCCAGCGAGGAGTTCTTGGTCAGGTTCAGATACTGGCTGGTCAGGGGCGGAACGATCACCCGCAGGGCCTGGGGGATGACGACCAGACGCAGGGTTTGTCCCGGATGCAGTCCGAGCGCGTAGGATGCCTCCGTCTGCCCCTTGCTCACCGCCATGATGCCCGCACGCACGATTTCGCCGATGAAGGCTGCCGTGTAGAGGGACAGCGCGAACAGCATGGCGACGAATTCCGGCATCACGCGCAGTCCTCCGCGAAAATTGAAACCCTTGAGCACCGCATAATCCCAGGTCATCGGAAAACCGCTCAAGGCGGCGGCTCCTAGCAGCAGTACGATCAACAGTCCCAATGAACTAATGAAGACGGGGAATTGCTGTCCGGTCAATTCCTGACGTTTGTGGGCCCAGCGCGTCAGAAAGATGATGAGCACGAAGGTCGCCAGCAATGCATAAAGGATGTTGGCGAAACCTTCCTCGAAAATTGGTTTAGGAAGATAGAGCCCGCGGACATTCAGAAAAAAAGTGTCGAACAACGAGAAGCTTTGCTTGGTCCTGGGCAGCGCACGCAACACGGAGATGTACCAAAACAGAATCTGGAGTAAAAGCGGGACGTTGCGCAGGATCTCGATGTAAGCCGTCGCCGTCCTGGAGATCAGCCAGTTCGAGGAAAGCCGGGCGATGCCGATGAAGAAGCCAATGATGGTCGCAAACACGATCCCGATGGCCGAAATCAGGATGGTGTTCAGCAGCCCGATCCAAAACGCGCGGCCGTAGCTGTCCGCTTCTTCGTAGTCGATCAGCGTCTGGCTGATGCTGAAACCCGCAGTCTGCTCCAAGAACCCGAACCCGGAGGCGATGCCATGCGCCTTCATGTTTTGGCTGGTGTTGATGATGATGAAGGCGAAGAAACCGATGATTGCCAGCAGCACCAGTGCCTGCACCGCGATTGAGCGGACTTTCTGGTTGTACCAGAACCGGGTCTTTTCAGGTTCCGACGATACCATGAGGTGATATCATAGGACGGATTTGCAGGTCAGCCGAAATGGGTCAAAGGCAAGCCGGGCATGCCTGAATAAAGAACATGCCCGGAAAATGTGGATTGGATTTGAACCAGCCTGTCGGCCTACCTGAAGGGCATCGGGTAGTGCAGCCCGCCCTTCGTCCACAAGGCGTTGGGTGATCCCTCGCGTTGCAACTGGAGCGGTGTGTTTAAGCCAACGTGACGCTCATACATCTCGCCGTAGTTGCCGATCATGGAGATCACGTTGTAGGCCCAGTCGTTGCCGAGTCCCAAGTGCTCACCCGTGTTGCCTTCCACGCCGAGCAGGCGCTTGATGGTCGGGTTTTTGGGGTTGCTGCGCATCCGGCCGGCGTTGCCGGAATTCAGGCCGTACTCTTCGGCTTCCTTCTGTGCATAGAGCGTCCAAGCCACGATGTCAGCCCACTCTTCATCGCCTTCACGTACCACCGGACCGAGAGGCTCCTTGGAAATGGTTTCGGGAAGAATCCGGTGTGCACTTGGATCCTTCATGCGGAGGCGCTGGGCGGAAAGTCCCGAAAGATCCGTGGTGTGAACATCGCAGCGTCCGGAGTCATAGGCAACCCGGACCTCGTCGGCCTTCTCGAAGACCACCGGCTCGTAATCGAAGCCGTTGGAGCGGAAGAAGTCCGCCATGTTCAGCTCGGTGGTCGTCCCGGTGTTCACGCAGACGCTGGCCCCATCAAGTTCCATGGCGCTCTTGATGCCCGAATCCTTGCGGACCATGAAACCCTGGCCGTCATAGTAGTTGATCCCTGCAAAGGTCAAACCGAGCTTGGCGTCGCGGGTGAGGGTCCAAGTGGTGTTGCGGGAGAGCACATCAATTTCTCCGGAGGTCAGGGCGACGAAGCGTTCCTTGGCCGAAAGCGGGGTGTACTTGACCTTGTCGGCATCGCCGAAAATAGCCGCAGAGAGGGCGCGGCACATGTCGATGTCCAGCCCGCTCCAGTTGCCCTGCTCATCCGGCATGGAGAAACCGGGAAGCCCCTGGCTGACTCCGCATTGGACGAAACCCTTCGCTTTGATCTGCTGGAGGGTGGGTGACACTGCAAAAACCGATGCAGCAAAAAGAGTTGTGACACTCATGGTCAACAACAGCTTCAGGATTGATTTGGCTTTCATAACATCTCTCCTTTGAAAGCATTGATGAAAAACCCGTCCGGACCACCCGGACGGAATGACAGGCGAAATTAGTCTCCACGCTTTGATCCCGAAGGTCAAGTCCGAATCAAGATTTTGTTCAACTCCCCTCGACGAGGGTGGAGGCGTGCTGGGCGATGCGCAGTAGTTCCTCAGAGGAGAAAAGCCGCTCGACATCGAGCAGGATCACCATCTCCTCACGCATACAGACCACGCCCTTGAGGAATTCGGTGTCGATGTTCGTGGAGTCCTCCTGAATTTCCTGAAGGTTTTCATCCTCCAGAAAGATCACATCCGAGACTGAATCCACGATGATGCCAATGCACTTTTTGGCGATCTGTACGATGATGA
>PVBE010061870.1_pt1 | contig 10579 bp, 1 predicted proteins | sample 1631181 | NCBI WGS metagenome assembly PVBE01 (sample SAMN08397723, study PRJNA350692) | Marine metagenome, whole genome shotgun sequencing project. | isolation source: water | place: Pacific Ocean | collected 2012-04 | reverse complement strand
GCGGGCGGTAGCAGTTCGGGGAGTCGGGCTCGGCGGCACAGGCCGCGGAAACTGGCCAGGATCAGGGGGTGATGATAAACCCCCATGATCTACCCGGCAAAACTTCGTACATCATAACAGTTTGTATCATTGTATCGGGTGCAATCGGCCGGGTATGTATTGGGGGTTTTCTCACCCCCTAGGCCATACTAAGGGGGAACATTGTACCCCCCTGATCGAATGTATGATCACTTTTCATGGAGTAAAACTCCATTGGAGTTTTATCATTTTATCATTATGATAAAAGTGATCGGTGTCATGATGGGATCCATAATATGATGGAACCTAATAGACGTAATCTGAACCGTCGTTAACATTCATGAACATTGTACATTCGTTATGATAGAACGCCACACTGTTCGTCGTCTGCACGCCACCGAGGGGAACGAGAGAACGAACGCTAAGCGTTCACAAGTGTTGTCTGCATGCCACGTCCACCGTTCAGCATGTGGAACTAGTGCGTTGATCGATACGCGCCAACCCTTTGTACGAACGCTCTGCGTAGATCATTTGTTGATAGTTGACGTTGTCAACTGATCTGATAAAGGTGTGACGTTCCCAAGACTGTTCAGAGTACTGAAGCAATTAGGGTCCAACGTATCAGAGTTATGATTGCCCTTTAACCACCACTGTGGTCTATTTTGTTAAGTGCACATTGCACAGAACCTTTCATGACGTGCATATTGCACACTATCTACGTTAACCTTAGTTAAACGGGAACCTCTCCACCTGGGTGAAAAACGTTCATGGCTGGCGTTTCGCAAGGCGGACCACCGTTTCCAGACGGTCCGCCGCGATCTCCGCCGGGTTTGCTACCAGCTGGGCTTCCTACGGGCCGTGCTGCCGCTGAACAACGAAATCCGTTGCTGCCGCTGAACAACCAGTGGAGCGTGTCGTCGTCACGTGCGGACAACCCGTTTCCGAACGTTGCTGCGGCGCTGCGTGGAACCACACCGCCGGTGCAACGTGCTCCGAGACGCAGCTCAGCGAAGCCAACCGTGCTGAAGCAACACTGCCGTATGGCGCATCCAGCCGAACACCCCGGAACGCGCGTCACTGTCGATGTGGATCCGGCGTTCCCAAACTTTGCACTCCTAACCTACTCCACCGTTCAAGATGGAAAAGGAAGGCTGTGTCACCGTTTGGCCGCGGATTCGAACTTTGTCGACAACGACGCGATCCAGGAACTGTTTCGCAAGGACGAACTCGTTTGCGCGGAAACTGGGAACAACGACTGGTTGCGGCTCGTTTCCGACTTTCAGAAGAACGGTCCAGAAGCGGCGTGGCACGTTTACGCCAAAGTTCTCGATGGCGCCAAGGAAACGTGCGGAAAACCGTTTTCTGGCAAGAACAACGTGTACGTGTACATGCCGTTCAGCATGGCCGCACTCGATCCTGAGTCAGTTCAAGGCAAGCCAGAACGTGATGGAACCAAACAGTCGGGAGAAAAGAACGGAAAGTCGTTCGGACAAGAAGCTGCTTCGTCGTCGTCGTCGTTTTCCTCGTCGTCGGTAAGTAGCTCTAATAAGAACGATAATAAAACGGGGGAAGTTAATGATAACAATAGTTTCGTTGAGTGGAACGTGCATCGGCTCCAGTTTGGGCCGCACAACAATCCAAACAAGGACGGAACTCCACAGTCCTTACCCCTCGTCGACAAATCGGAAATTCCCGGCTCGGCCGGCGATCCGTCTCCCGCTGGCGATCCGTCTCCAGCCTCGCAAAACGGTAGTACAACGGATGACATCTACGTTCGTATCGTTCAATGCATCTTTGAAACGATCTGGAAAACAACACGTTCGTATCTACACGCATCGTCGTTTATAAACGTTGCTGAGTTCGGTACTTTGCGAACCCTGTTTCTAGAACTTCACAAAGAGTCTCCGTTGTACAATTCGTTTCTGCCGACGACCGTTGACGCACGCGATCTCGTAGCGCAGTTTTGCGTCGCGAAATGTTTGGAGAACGGAAAACAAACGCAGGTCGTCCGTTTGAACGACCTGCACTATGTTCTTCAATATCTCGCGGATCCGGTTCAGGGATTCACGCAAGCTGATCCCAACGGACCGGGTTTCGTTCTCGCTTCGAACGTGCCGAGACTGTCGTTGGATCAAAATGGAACGATCCGACAAACGTGGCAACAGTTTTTCAACCCGCCCCCGATGCAGAACCAGTCCGGTCAACAGGGTGCCTTTCCGCAACACCTGTCGCAGAACGGTGGCTGGAACGCGTTTGCAAACTACCCGTTTGGTGGAATGCAACCGCAGCCGCCACTGTTTCAGTCAACAGGTGGACCGATGCCGCCGCATTTTGGCGGCCATCCGTCCGTGTCTCAGTCGAACGGGGGAGCGCAGCAGAATGTCGGAGGAGTTCAACCTCCGTCGCTTCACCCCCATCCGCCGCTGACCCTCCCGGTTCCGGCGGTTTCGCAAGCCGTTCCTCCGGTGCCTCTTCAGAACGATACTGTTCTGGCACCGTCGCAGATGAACGGAGTCACTGACGCGTTGCATGCGTTCAAGGCAACTCTCGAAGAAGACCGTGAGGACAACCGACAAGTAACTGCGGCCATTCTGAAGCTAGTTACCAAAACTTCAGATGCCGCATCGAAAACTTCGGTTCTCCTCAACGAGGCATCCGCTACACAAGCGAACGACGTTGCCGCAGTCAACTCCAAGGAACTGTCGTTCAACAGAAAGCCTCTGAAACTAGTCGATGACGGTTTGTTCGTTCTCAAAACCTGGGAGCGAATTGAGGAATGGAAACTGTCGTGGAGCTACTGGAAACGTATCGTTCAAGACTCGTTTCCCGAACACGACGGCTCGTTCCCGTACGGAGGAGCTCGGGCAACCGCTCTCGTTACAAGATTCATCGATCCCGATCTTCTGAAGAACGAAATCGTTCCGTTCGTCGGAGGGTTCAACGCTTGGCATGAACTCTCCTGGGAAACTGCCGTCAGCAAAACGTACGAGGTACACGTCGGTAGTATCGTTCAACGTCTTCTTAAGAAAGTCACCGAACTCGTTCATATCGGTGAAAACGACGGAACGAACCAGGACAACGTTTTGAAGATCGAGCAGTTGCAAGCAGCCGTCGTTCAGCTAAGCGAAGCGTTTCGCAAACCGTTCGATGTTCCCAAAACGCGAGTTCGCGCTCAGGAACACTACGAACGGTTGGCTCGCGATTGGAGGGACGAACCTGAGGACGTTCGCTACTCCCGTCTCCAGGACGAGTTCTATCGGGTGTTTTCCGAAAAACTCGTTCTCGCGGACCAACTCGAACACGAAAAATCGTTCTGGACTAACACGTTTTGGGGAACAGTCATGCTCGCACGTTCCTCCCAAACTCCGATGTCCAACGTTCTTTCGTCTATCGAGAACGAAGCGATAAACCGTCCGGAAAGTTTGTACGAATCGTTGTACGGTAAAAACGTTAGAAAACATCTGTTAGTCCAGAACCACGTCGAACAAACCGGTCAGGAGGCAACGAGAAGGCTCGCAGAAAAGACGTTGTCGATTCAGCAACGCGGCCGTTCTCCCGCTCCCGCCGAACGCGTGTGGTGCGAACCGTGTAAACGCGTTCACACAAAAGGACCGTTGGTCAATGATCCGAAGTTTCCGAAACGTATGACTACGTGTTGGGGTCCGAACAGGGAATGGGGAAACGCCTCGTCGTCACGTTCCACCTCTCGCCAGTCCAAAGGCAGAGGAAAAGGGAACGGAAAAGGGAACAGAGAACGAAAGTCGGGTTTCCGTCAGTCGTTCAAACGTACTCCCAACAAGAGGCGCGAGAAAACGCGGAAGGCCGCGTTGATGGCCGCGTTCCAAGACCTGCTCGGTTCCGACGCGGAATCCGTTGCAAACGAAGAAGAACAGGACGAAAACTACACGTCCGCGCACGAGGATACCCCGTTTGCAGCTGCGGTAACTAATCTGTCACGTTCCATTTCCGACTTCCACACCAACGAGGAATTCGGACATGAAACGTCTCAGTCCAACGACGTCTCGTTCACAAGGGTTGTTCGTTCCAAAACAACTCCGAATGAGCGCGGTCGGTCTCGCTCCGTGAAACGTCAACAGGTCCGTCAGCGCTTAACGCATTCCGTATATCATTCACGTTCGCGTTCCCCGAACAAGGCGAAAGAATACGAGCACGTTGACGCGCAGATGCGAACTCTCGTTGACGAAGCGATAGCCGTTCCGGACATTGTAACCAAAACGTTGGACGGCATTCTCCACGAACTTTCGTGCGAAGCCCGTCCGGACCTGTTTGAAGAACACGAACACGCCGACAAACATTCGGTAAAACGCTCGTATGACATTGCTGTTGCGTCGCTCGCGACAGAACAGGCACTCTCGTCTGTTGCCGTCAAAACTGAGAAACGTCGCGTTTTGATTGATTCGGGAGCAACGAATCACAACACGAACGCTCTTGACAGGGTTCGCGTTAATCACAAAACGACGATTCCCGTTCTGACCGCCAATGACACCGTTGATGGAGATCTGCAGGCAACGCTCGTTGACTTGCACGATGCTGTTCCCGCTGTGTGTTATAACGCAGACGGAACCAAAGCAGTTCCTCCGGTTATTCGCGCGAAACGCTGTCTGTTCTCGTCGTCGTTCCCAGAAGAAATTCTGTCAACCCGTCGGTTACAGAGCAACGGACACGCAGTTGAGCATCCAGAACTACCCAAGTCGTCGTTCGTCAAGTGGAACGTTAAGGATGGTCTCGAACGGTGGAGTCCGTTGAAATACGACAACGGCTACTACCTTGACGTTGTTGTAACCGTTCTTCAGCAGGAACAAGTCCGTAAAATAACACAGGACGTTGATGCCGTCGCGAAGGACCTCGTTCTACACCGTCGTTTGGGGCACGCAACTCCCATCCCGTTGGGGTGCGGGGCGTGCGATTCCGTTGTCAAACGGAAACCCCACAAGAAAGGCGGTTCCGAGAAACGCATTTCGTCCACTGTTCCCGGAGAAACGTGGGCCTACGACGTTGCGAATATCCCCCTCTCGTTACACGGCAACCTCTATTGCCACGCGTTTCGGGACATCAACCGGAAATCGAAACTCGTTCATGTTTCGTTTTCGCAGAAAAAGGACCGCTTCGCGACGTCGCAAGCTTACACCAACCTTGGCGACACGTTCCCGATGTTGCGGAAATTGATGCGAACGCTCGTTTCGGACAAGGACAAGGCGTTCGACTCAACTGACGCAAAATCCGTTTTTCGCACCACGTTTCCTCTCGCCCGTTTTCAGTGCTGTCCTCCTCATGAACAGCAAGAACACGGGTGGCAGGAAGCCACCGTTGCAGTTCTGAAACGTCACGGTCAGATTCTTCTGAACGACGCCAACCTTCCGGCGTCGTTCCTAGCGTACGCGATGAAACACGCCGCAGTTACGCTCAACACTCTCCGTGCCGATCCAGACAACGAGGTGTGGCCTGAACAACATCGTCTGTCGTTCAACAGACTGAGACCGTTCGGCTGCAAAGTGCGTTACATTGCCGACGTTCAGAAGGAATACCAGCGTTCCAGGAAAGATGAAGGAACGTCGAGAGGAACAACGTTGCAGCGACTCCGTTCCGGCCGAGAAGGCGTTATGCTCGGCTATGAGAACGTTCGCTCCGTCCTCATTCTCGATGTTCTTGATTTTAAGAACGGAAAGAAATACAACGCCGTTCGGGAAGTTGCGATGTCGAACGTTCACTTCGATGAACTAACAAATTCGGAAGGAACTGACGTTCGCGAGGTAAACCACCCCCGTCAGGAACTTCCGGATGCGGAATTTCACCGTGCAGTTGACCGCACGTTGCAGCGCAATCGCGACAAAATTCCGAACCTCGCGCGTTACCGAGCCGCTGAAACCGTTGAAGACGCCGAAAATCGCGTTCAGGAGGAAGAACAGGACGATTTGCTCGTTGAGTTTCCAGAGGAGATCGAAATTCCCCCCACTGAAGATGAGGAGGACGATCCGTCGGAGTTCGACACGTCAGCCGAAACTGAAGCGCAGGAACCGCAGCGCCGTGGACCTGGCCGTCCCCGCAAGAAATCGGCCCGTCCGGCGAAAACGCGACGTGTGCGGGAGAAATCCGTTGGAGTTCTACCCGAAGAAACAAGTTCGCGCCGTTCGGCCGCACGTCGCGAAGCTTCCGCGAAGATCCGCTCCAACGTTCCCGTAGTTAGCTACATAGCTGTTATCCGCCGTCTGATAACGATTCTGAGCACGTTTCTTCTGTTAGCAGCAACGTCTGTCGAGAACGCCTCATCGTTCATCGACCGGGAACTTGGAAACGCGACAAGAACTGACCGTCGTTCAATCCTCGAAGCGAGCGCCCGCCGTCACGGCGTTTTCGAAGAATCCGTTCTTCCTTCAACGACTGCCGGTCCGTACGCGAAAATTCCGTTTCGTCGCCGTAGACAACGCACGTACTCCGGCCCTGACGTTCGCGCGACAAAATACGCGAAAATTCGCTCCGTTGTTGAGGCCAACATCGGAGAAGACGGTTTGCCCGTTCAGTCCAGTTTGGAACGACGGGACAACCGTTTTCTCGACCCAGCAGCCGCAGAATACGTTCGCGCTGCTAAACAGGAACATCCCAGCTTGTCGATGCGTTCCATAAAAGAAGACGCCACCTGGAACGATTCCGTCCGCCGCGAACAGGACGTTATCGCCAAAGCAGGACGTTGGGTTTGGAGAAAAGACCTTCCCGTTGGCACAACTACCTTGAGAGCGCAATACGTTCTCAAGGTAAAACGGGATGGCCGTAAGAAAACAAGGATCGTTGCATGTGGGAACCAGCAAGAGCGTTCCAACGGGGAAACAAACTATTCCCCGGCAACCTCCGGTTCTATCGTTCGGTCGCTGATTGCCGTTTCGCAGCTGCTGCCGCACGCCGTTCTCGGAACCCTCGACGCCAAGGAGGCGTTCATGCAGGCAACTCTCCGTCAAAAGATTGCCATAACGCTGCCCAACGACTGGCGTCACGATCTGTCGCCGATCTCGGTTAACGGAACTGTTTATAACCCAAACGATACGTCGGTTAGACCGCCTGTTCTGCTGCTAACGCGCAGCATTTACGGGTTGAGAGCCGCTCCCAGGGAGTGGCTAAACCACGTTAACAACGGTCTCCGTATCCGAGGTTCCGTTAAATCCGGTAGCGACGGTGCGACGTTTGCGTTGTACGACGAAAACAACAACCGCTTCGTAGACCTTGCCCGGTCAACAAGGCTCAAAACCGGCGTTTACACGTTGCGGAAGAAAGTTCGTTTTTCCGTTCCAGAAGCGCGGTTTTATCCTGCGGAAGCATCACCGTTCCAGGCAACTCCGGTTCAAGAAGTCGTTAAACAGATCAATTCCCCGTCCGGTGTCGTCTCGGGCTCGTTCACCGTTCCGACCGACCCCCAGGGCCAGACCGTTTATGAGGAATATGATCCTACCGTTGTTGCAGGAACGCCGTTGGCTATCATCACCGTTTATGTGGATGATATCCTAATCGTTGCTCCGAACAACGAATCATTTCTCAAGGCCGTTGCACTGATCGGTTCGATCGCAAAGTGCACAACGCCTGAGGTCGTTGCAGAACCCGCACGCGAAGGCACCGTCAGCGCAGTTGATTTCCTCGGAATTTCCCACGTTCGGTCGAAAACCCGGGATATTCATGCGAGCGTCGACGAATGCCGCCGCAAACTCGTCGCGTTTAACACAGAACCATATGCGTCGGTTCCGTGTCCCGCGCGCGTTGTGGCGTTTTCAGGCGAAGACAACTTGCTCGGAACCGCGAACGTGTTCAAGCCGAGCGAGAAACAGCCGTCCTGGAGAACTGCGGTAGGTACGTTACAATACTTAGCCGACGTTCTCTGGGTAAACATTAAGTACCCGTCATGGCAACTCGGCAAAGTGTCGTCGTCGCCAAGGGAAACAAACCGTCGGGCTTTTGAACAAGCCATCGGATACGTTCAACAGCATGTTGCAACGCTCGTCTACCCCTCGTTGCATGCCATTTCGGCAAACGTTACGGACGAGGAACGGCAGATTGCGCGCGAAGCAACCTCGCGTTGGTACGACTACGTTGGTTTGGATCTTTCCGGTACCAAGAACGCCGCCATTGATTTCGCCAGTTGCGGATACGGAGTTAAACCGAGGCCCGTTCAGCTTCGGGTTTTCTCCGATTCCGATTGGTCCGGTGAAGCGGACGGAAAATCAACTTCAGCGTTCCTCATAACGCTTGATAAGGACGTTTCCACGATGCCGCGCGTTAAACTCGACCAACAACAGTGCAAACTGTATCTCGATCCCGTTCCGGCCCAGGCGTTAACCAAGGAGAACAACCGCGGTTCGCTCATCTCCTGGTCGTCCAGGAGACAGAACGGGCTTCCAGCGTTATCCTCCGCGGAAGCTGAACTGCACGCGTTGGTTAGCGCGTGTAAACAAGCGTTGCATATTCAGCAGTTTTTGCTGGAAACAAGGCCGTTGCATGGGCGCGACGTGCTTCCGTTCGTCGTTCATGGCGACAACCAGGCGGCGAACACGCTCGTTCATCGGTCCAACGTTTCGCGAACTAGACATATGTCGTTGCGCGTTTCGTGGTCCCGTGCGTTATTTGAAACTGGTTTAAGTTTCGTTTCGCACATTGGGACCAAGGACAACCCAGCCGACGTTTTGACGAAGCCGTGCACGTCCAGCGACTACAACAGCCGTTTCGAGACGGTCAACCTGTTTGTTAAACGGGTTAGTGACCCCCCGAAACGCCGTAAGGAAACAACTCCGGAAGCCGTTGCGCGCGTTCTAGACTGGTCCTCCACGAACTTGAGGGCAACCGTCGGTTTCGGCAGGAACCAGTCTGCGTCAGAACCGTTCGTTAAAAGCGAACGGAAAAAGAGCCGTCCTCAGCGTCGTGAGGAACGTCTCGGGTTCGTTGCCGTTTAGGCAATAGAACACCCCGTTGCTGTGCGTTTGAGTTCCGCGTTTCTCGATCTGGAACAACGTATGAGCAACACATAGAAAATTTAGGTTACTCGAAACTCCGTTTGGTTACACATCCGTGTCGCGTTTCTCGATTAATGACACCGATGTTCGTCTACAAAACTATCCAGTCGAACGGGCTCCATTGGAGCATCTTTTTTTTCAAAAACGCACATTGCGTTTGATCCCGTTGTATTCAAAACGCGCATTGCGCTCGATCCCGTTATCTGTGAATGTTATGCATGTGATCCGTTGTTCCATTCCAAACACCTTCTCCCGTTTCAGTTCCTGAGAAACATTTTCTCGATGGACAACCGTACTTTGGAGAACGGGGGAGTTTCAACGGATCAGTCGAACAGATCGAGTGCAACTGAATTTCGAGCGTTGTCATTGTCGTTGATTTTGTTGTGGATGTCGTTCGGTGAACGATAGTCGTAGAACCGTTCAAATGAGAAGTTCCGTGATGTCAAAACGAGTGTTGCATGAACAAGAGAGTGCAAACGCCAAATTCAAGCCTTTGCCATCTGAGTGAAACGTTTTGAGAAATCGGAACCCATTATGAACGTGAGAGGAACTTTGAGCAAATTGATGCCGTTAATCATCGGCAACGGTAGTTCAGTTCGGAACTCCGTGAGAGCATCAAACAGTCGTTCAAAAATTTCGGTGAAATTTTTCAGTTATGCCAACCGCTCTGGCCATACTCATAACGCCTGTAAACTCACTGTTTTTCTCCGTCGTTTCTAAAGTCAGCAGGGACAAGAAAAACGTTTAAGTAAAACTTTTTAGATCGTGTAACGCTTCTGATAACGAGATGTCGGCTTCCAAGAACGACAACAAGTGCGGTGCGTCGGAGGCGAACTCTCCGCCGGCTCAGCCGCCGGTTCTTCCGCCCGTTCCGGCGATGTCCGACTCCAGTTTCGAAGTTGCGAAGGAACCGATCGAAACGACCAAGAACGTCGTCGTTCGCTATAGACGTTCCTGTAGGGTTCATCGATTTCTCGTTGAGAATGTTATCCCGTTAACCCCGGACTATCAAAACAGGAACGTTTAGTCGTGCCACGAAACGGACAGTCGCGGCGAACCGTCCGGTGATGAGGAACGTTCGCTCGACGTTTCCGTTGAAGACCGCCGTTGGGGCGAGAACAGCCTCGACGTTGCCGTTACCAAGAAACGGGAGGAACTTCGCGTTCGCCGCGAGGAACTCGAGGTTGAACGCCAGGAACTCGAGTTCCAGACGTTCAAGGACAGTTGCGCCCGTGGAAAAAGTATTGAACGTTTGTCCCCTGAACTTAATGAAACAGAGGAGGGAACTCCGTCAGTTCTCTCCAGTTCGAGTAGTGAGGAACCGTCTGCCGCAACTTTGTCGGCACTTTCTTTTAAACTTTTGTCGCATAACCTCGCTGAACAGCTACAAATGTTCCTGTTGTCGTCTATCAACAGGAACGTCCGGTGCAGTAACAACTTCCTCGGCGTTGTGCTTGTCCATGAACAGCGTTGAGAACATAGTTGCTGCAAACCGAAAGTTAAAAATGCGTTGCGAACTATTAGAACTCTTAACTCCCCCGTCTACAAATTCG
>PVBE012726372.1_pt1 | contig 10580 bp, 29 predicted proteins | sample 1631181 | NCBI WGS metagenome assembly PVBE01 (sample SAMN08397723, study PRJNA350692) | Marine metagenome, whole genome shotgun sequencing project. | isolation source: water | place: Pacific Ocean | collected 2012-04 | reverse complement strand
GTATCCGTCGGCGATCTATTGGCTCTTGTCGAGCATATGATCGAGACCGGGCAGATCCATATCGGTAAGCCCCCAACACGCCTTGATGAACGGGTCCGTCTTGTCGACGAGAAGCCCGGTCAAAGGTATTACATTGATGAGTTCGCGCCAGTCGCGTGAAGGAGTTTGCAAGATGAGTGAGAAGACGACGCGACCAGGATTGTTGAGGAATTGCTACAGCAGTTTACTCAGTAAACCAATAAAGGACGGACCATGGCTTCCATAACAGTAAACATTACCTGCATTCGCAAGCCGGGTGCTACGCTAGAGCAGTCCTCGCCGGTTCCCGTGGTGAGTGGGGCTATGCCTCACCACCTTTGGTCCTGTGCAATCTCTCTTGCTATTAACTATGTTAAGGCCTTTCGCCGCCAGTATCCTGCTGACTACTCATTCACATTCGTACCTGATGCGGACAGCAGTCGTGTCAAGTTGGTGGCAGACAGTCACCGGAGTCGGTTTACTCAGTAAACTGATAATCCAAATACTCCATAGCCAAAGGGGATTTTGAGACAATGAAAGAGAACAGAGCCCACTACAACGGGGACAACAACCCAGAGATGCACAAGTACTTCGACCCTCACCTGAGTTACGGCGAGGGTGTGATTGTATGCGAGCGTTCAATCAGCCCCCGTCTGAAGCACGATCTTGGTGGGGCATACAAGGTGTCGTACCGGGGAGGAGTCTGAATGAAGTACGTAACTATGGTTGTGAGTATTATAGTAATGATGGCAATCGGGATCGGTCTGTTCTTCAGCGTGGTCTGGTTGGATCAGACTATGGGTCCGTTCCTTTCCTATACACAGTGTGGAGTACACCCAGTGCCCGACCAGGGTTCCGCCGCGTGGTGGTTCATCATGGCAGCATCGTGTGGGGTGCCCTTCTGGGTTTGGACAAGGTGGTTGGAAGGAGACATCCCACGATGACTATTAGTATGCGAATGAAGATCTCGGACAAGTATTTGGCTGAGTGCGTAATCATTCACCGCTCACTTGATGACGCATTCCCACGGGTGGAGGTAACGAAGCAGGGGTATGTTGCGGCGTGCGGAGTTGCGGACGACTGGTTAAGTGGGTGGGACTTAGAAACCTTCGCCCTTGACACTGGCACACGCGGCGAGAATTGGGGAAGTAACGCACAGGCCATCAATGCCGCCACTGCCCTGGCCAAAGAGTACAACCTGATAGTGCTCTTTCGGGAGGGGTAAAGGGAGTGGACTATTAAATTAATACGATAACTCAGTTTACTCCGTAAACTGAACCTAAGAACGTCCCGTAGATTATTAAATAATCTGAAAAGGATTAAGACAATGAAAAGCATAACCATAGATGTCTACAAGTATTCAGAGCTATCCGAGAGTGCACAGACAGTCGCGAGACTGCATTACGTTAACGGGCTGAACATCAGCTCGGAAGGTAAGCATCGGGTCGCGGGGACCAGACGTGGGGAGGCCCTGAGTGAGTGCATCGGTTTCTTCCTGACGGAGAAGGACTACGAATTTCTCCAAGACGGGAGACAGTTGGACAGGGCGTTTAGGTAAGTTGGACAATCGAGGGGAGAATGTAATGAAGGATCCGTATACCCACGGTGACGTGGTGTTGATTGAAGATTGGATAAAAGGCAAGCGAGAAGTGCTCGTCACGGAGGTGTGCCCAGATGTCAAGCATGGGAAACCAGGCTGGCATGGGATCGCTCCGAATGGTGATAGACTGTGGGGTTATGCCACTCAAGTAATTGGGGTGCGCGGCAGTCCTGAAATGGATTACTGCCCCCATGCTTTAGGGTTGCGAACCCCCAGGAGTCCTAGCTCCGCAGTGCTGGAGTACCTTAGGGATACGGACAGTACCCTATGGTTTGGAATAACGATGCTAATTTTAATGGTGGGTGGGGGAGTTCTCTTCCTCCGCCTTATGTTCCCATAGCCGCACCCTGTACGGGTGTAAGATTGGAGGCGAGATATGTACAACGTAAGGTACAAGAGTCGTAGTTTTGTAGTTAATCGTAGTTTTGTAGTTAAGTATGGGTTGACCCACCGCTGCCTTGGCAGTGGAGTCGGGTGCCTACTTGTCTGACGAGGTCTGGGCTGTCATTCGACGTGCGTCCAATTGGAATGCGGCTGCAGCAGCCTGATGTTCCGATAACACGATTACAAGGGAGCTACCGTGCATGCGGTACGCTACAATGGAAGTTGCTCCACGGGAATGATGCCATCTCACATCATGTGGTACCCGTGATGTAGTGGGATTAGACATAGTCCTGCTACTGCTTTCTCCCATACGGATGGCCGGTATGGGTACTAATGTGTGGCGTGGCATCTTAGTCCACCCCCCGGTGGCACTGCGGGTGGCTGGGGGGATGGGCTGGGTTCCTATAACTAACCCCAGTTTACTGCGTAAACTGGATTGCGGAGGTAAGAAAGTGAGTCAATTAATTCTTTGGGCCCTAGTATGTTTCACCTCACTCCTAATGGTGGGAATTGCCCACGACCTGGTCATCCGGCCCCTCGAAAAGAAATGGGTACGCACGCAGTGGGTGCAGAATCTCATGCTGGGTGCTGTGACCTGGGGTGCCTACCATACCGCTTACATCGCCTTCATCGGCGCGGCATAGGGGCATCCAGTCACTCAGTTAGCTAATATATAAGAAGGATAGAGACATGAAGTACATTACAAGCAGAAGGTCCGTGCGGTTTCAGGGCCATAAGGCGCAATCCCAGGTACAGGGGAAACTAATGGTTATCAACTGGCAGATAAGTGGAAAGAAGTGTGGGCAAAGATCGGGGTCTAGCCCAGCTGCCGTGGAGGCATGGGCAGACGTGGCACAAATGCTCGTAGATTCAGAGCCTTCTGGATGGGTGTCCGCATATTCCGTAGATAATGAAGGTAATGAATTGGAATACTTTGGTGGGCACGCGGTAGAAGCTCTCCACTGGTTTTCAGTTTACTCAGTAAACCAGGAGTTGGGGAAATGAGCTACGACACAGCTAATAAAATTGCAGCACTGATAGAGGCCCTGCCAATCGTAGCAAGAACGGACGTTGCAGAATACCTGGTGAAGCTAAGCCCCGACCTCGCAGAAGAGTTGGGGGCGTTGGCATACAAGAAGCTTCACGAAGTCATACTGCGTGCATCTGAAAGCTTCGATGATGAGATGGCAGAGTACGATATGAAGATGGAGAACGCAGCATCAGCGGTGGGGGACAGGCTTGCCGACGTACATGCGCGGCTTGAGAAGCTACAGAGAGCACTCGACGCAGACGTGTCCTTGTACGATCTATGCACCATGTCACTGGACGACTTGGTAAATGCACAGCTAACCCTGGAGGACCTGAGCAAATCAGTACCCTGCTTTGGCAAGGTGTCTAAGGCGTTTGAAAGACTGGGGGGTGCGCTATGACACACATACCGTGCGCCACCTGCGGCGAAGAATACGAGGGGAACTACATAGACATGCTTCCCTGGCAGAAGTCCCTATTTCTTAGGGGGGCGGGATGCCCATGCTGTGAGGGCCTTGGGGACAGCACGCTAGAATTAAAGGATGACCACATGCGTGCCAGAATCATAGGCGGGTTGGGTCCAGGGACGGGCCCAGATGAAATAGAGCAGATATTCATGGGGCAACGTCCCGAATGGAAACGTCCTGACCCAACTCCCATTGAAGGATGTAAGTGTGCGGGGTGCGGCGTTTCCGTTGCTATAGACCCGGATGATAACGAACCCGTGTGGTTTGGAGGTGAGAGGGTACACTATTTCGAGGCATATGCACGAGAGTATGGTGGGTGGCACCGCCACGAGGATGCTGCAGAGTTCTCTGACGCTGCCGCGTGGAGAGTTGTAGGTGATAATAAATATTGCCCTGGGTGTGCTGAATGGTGCTGCGAATGCAAGGAAGTGTGCATCTTAACTGGTGCAAGCGACCAGGCAGATGACTCAGAATCACCAGGGTACGGGGCTGCACACCCTGGGAATCCCTTCTGGGGTTCGGTGTGCATGGAATGTTACGAAAAAGAATCGGAGGAGTGTAATGATCTTGAGGTTTGACCCAGACCTAGAGCCAACTGGGTTGTCTGCAGAGGATGAGTTGCGTCAAGCTGGTAAGGAGTTGAACACTTCTAACCCGGACGTATTCTACCTAGCCAGGGATCTATATGTGAAGGGAGAATTTGGAGAGATTATAATGGTCGCAGACGGACGTTCCTACATAGCCGAACCTAGCGGTGAGCTTTTGGAATTCCCCGACTTCGACCAAATACTAGAGGCACTGGGTTACAAGCTGGTATGTCCAGGCGTTAGGGCCTGGTAGCTGGTTTACTCAGTAAACTATATTAATAGTCGGGCATTACTCCCGACCCAATAGAGACAGGAATCACTATGAAAGCACTAGAAAAACTAGACCCCATTCTTTTAGCTGCACTATCTAGGGCAGCATCTAAGGCCTTAGCGGAAGTACGTGCAGACCTACCAGTGGGTGACCATGTGGTGGACAGCCACCTGCAGCTGTACATTCAAGGGGGCGGAAGAGTCCTCAGGGATAAGAATGTCCACAGGAACAACAAGGTGGATGCGTGGGCAGCGGTCACGGTACTGCTCGCCACCGTAGCACGACTATGTGAGAAACAGGGGGAGTCCTTGGCGCAGGCAGTGGCCTACGCGAACAGATCAAACCTGGATCCCGAGGTACTGCTACCCGCAGTAGTCCAGGCAGCAGACGTGGCAGACCCATCTGAAGTGGCAGCAACTAAGGCAGTAGCTGACAAGATCGCAGCCGCACTGCGGGATTTGCCGCCCAAGCTGGCGCGGGGTGCTACCTCCTGGGAAGTTAAAGTAGAAGCGAAGGAGGTGTAGCATGTCCGACTTAGATATTAGATACGAAGCAGCCGGGTGGAGGGTGCGGGTGGAGCCCGACAATGACGCAGAGAGTCCCGACTTTCTATGGGAAAGTGACGAGTCCTTCATAGTCTCGTTCCACCGTCAGTTTACGGTTACTAGGAAAGGGCTGGGTAGCCCAGAGGACATCGGGGAGTGGGAGGAAGATTATTCAATAATCCCACTATCCGCATACATTCACAGTGGGGTGCACTTGTATACCGGCACGGATAAGATGTGCAGGTGGGACTCCTGCCAAGTGGGGTACGTGTTGGTCAAGAAGGATATATGGCTGCTTCGATACGCAGAGGCGTCTGAACTTGCGGAACGCATAGTCGGCATCTGGAACACGTACCTGTCGGGGGACGTGTGGCGAGTCGTGGTCGAGAAGCTTTCATGCAGCGGGTGTGGGACATGGGAAGAGCACGACTCTCTGTCTTGCATATATGGAGAAGATGGCGTCGACCCAGAAGTGGAGAGATGGGCGGAACACCTTGCCAGTTTCAATAAGGGGGAGGCGTGTACGACGTAACAAATATGATGGCGGTAATTCACGAGAGTCTCTACGACATGCTGTCAGTGTTCGAGCAGGATGATGGCATAGGTGCATACGAGTACTGGGGAATCCCAGGCAACCACGTAGACCTGCACCCGTATTGCGATCCCGACGCCGGGGACTTCGAAGTGGGGTGGGTGCAACCTACCTCCATTGAGGACACTCCAAAGGAGTTAGTTGTACGAGTATCGAAGTGTATCCATAGAAATGTGAAGTATTACCCAAGCGTAGACGAGCATCTAGGAGACGAAGTTCCCGTCGAGGTGACAGTGGAGTGTGTTCTAAGGGACACGTCTGCAACTAGAAAGGCCGACGAGGGTTTGTGGGCTTGTGAAGCTACGGCTCACTGGAAGGTACTGGAGGTGGAGTATGGAAGATCTAATTGCCGCAATCCCTCAGAATAAGTATCAGCTTCGTACCTTGGAGGCTGAACAATGGGTCAGAGATAATGGCCCTGCTCTAACCATATCTGTAGCGAGTAAGGGTAAGGGAAACGAAAAGCTGTTCCTAACCCGCCTTGCCTACGAACGGGTGCTGGAGATCCCTGCTGAAATCGCCGCCTTCAATCTGGTGGCAGGTAAAGTCGGGGGCGACCGTGGTGGGTGCTGCATAGGTGCGGATGAGTGTGACGACTGGTGCTATGCACAGAATGGAAACTTTGAGTTCCCCAATGTTGACATGGCGAGAAGAAGGAACCAGGCGTCAATGGATGCTCTAATTGCATCGGGCGAGGCGGCTAACAGTCTGCACGATGTGCTGCTAGCATGGATACTCCGCCGCCAGTCTGGTAGCAGGATCGAGCGGCATTACCTTCTCCGCATACACGATAGCGGGGACTTCTTCTCTGTGCCGTACTGTATTGCATGGGTTGAGGCACTGGCGAGAATCCACAGTACGCTAGGAACACTGGGTCTGGATGAGTGTGTGACTCTCATACCGTATGCCTACACCAAATCATACAAGCTGCGGGAGGCCATGTGCCTACTAGCAGAGGGAGGGGTGCGGCTAGTGCAGTCCCTAGAATCCAAGTGGCCGGAGGAAATCAACTGGGACCTACCCGTCGCTGCTGTCTTTCCAAAGGGGACAGAAGTCCCAGAGGGGTGGGTGCACGGCAATACAGAGGAAATGGCAGACCTACACGCTATACTTGGCGCACACAGAATCGCCTTGCCGCATCACGGGGCTAAGGGAAGAAAGAAGGTGGGTAACCCACTTGTGCAGATAACAGAAACAATAGCTTCCGTGGCCTAAATGGGTTTACGGAGTAAACTAGGAGTCAACATGACAGAAAACAATACTAAGAAGTACGCACACTCTGCTGTAATGCGGTTCACGTTCACGTCAGCACTGTCGCAAGAAAACCTCGTAGACAACGACCCAGTATGGGCACACGAGTTGCTAGTATCTGCAGCGAGGCTGCACCTTGAGAACCTAAGTGATCGTGCCGTGACAATGTCACTGTCCGACCCTGGCTGTGCCTTTAAATTAATTGAGGAGATTAAACTGGATGGATGATTACCCAGAACCCAGGATGCCCGCACCCTTTCAGGTGCTGATTAAACTGGGGAGGGTTGTAAGAGATGGGGATATCCCCATCAACGAAAAGAGGCGCATGGTTGCAGACCTAACGTCTGAGGCCATGGAAAAACTAGAGGCGTACGATGGTCCCTTTATGAACATCGTTGAAAAGGCAGTGCTCGACAGGGTGCGCGAAGCTAAGGAGAAGGTAGGGATAAAATGATTAAGTACTATTGGGAGCCGGGGAATGGCAGTCGTTACGACCTATTCTTCGGAAAGGCGCAGGGTAAGTACTTGCTTGCATGGATGCGTAGTGGGGGGTCTGGAGGCATGGCCTTCGCCTTCAGCGGGGACTATGTCCACCATACTTATCTGGAGGAAAAGATGAAACTCAACTCGGCAGATGCCGCAGGATTGCTGAAGTTTTTGGAGGTGATGGGGCACGACGTTGGTATGCCGCCAGATGAGGTGTACTTCCCCTGGCACGGTACCGCATCTCTACGCGTACTGGACGGGAAGGGACAATTGGAGGAGGTGGAAATTGAGAAACGATCCTAAGCCGGGAACTCCCGTTGGTCCCCTTAGGTTGCCCGTCTCTTACACATACTTCCAGTGTGTGCAGCGAGGGTTTAGGAAGGGGAGATTTAAAAGCGGCACCTCCACTTGGGAGATGCAATTAGATGACGGCGCATGGATAACTATTAAGCACCCAGCCAAAAGTGTGGGGGCTCCCGACTACTCCAGAATATAGAGGCAATTGATATGTTGGAATTTACAGAGAAGAAAGAAAAGCAAGCAGAGCTAATGGCACAGTTGGAACGTCAGCTACTAGTAGAGCGGAAGTTTGGGATCAAGGCTCACGAGATTAGCAAGATACTTCTAAAGCCCAACGGCAGGAGTGTTCGTGGTGGCGTAACGTATTCATCTGTTGTCACCATGAAAAACGGCGACGAGATCTTTGTAGTTAACGTAAACATCAAGAAGCTATTAGATGAGGGGGTTGAGCAATGAAGCATACGCCCGACGAACTAATCCATACGATGCTTGAGCTACTACGAGAATGCCACGACTACATGTGTGAGGAGGGAAGCTTCGCCGCAGAGTAGGCGGTGTCGGAGAAAGTTAAGGATTTTTTTAACCAACTGGATAGTGAGGATTGAGACGATGGAAAGCATTAGTTACAGAGTTGCCAAGGCACTGGTGCAGGTAAGTCCAAGTGCAGGGTTAAAGGGGAATGACCTGGGAGTAGAGACGGAAGAGTCTAGAATCCAGAACCTCCTGCGAGACGGTCCTTATGGGGTGTACGTAGGGGAGGGAGATCCCAATGAGTGGAGCGGTGGGGGTGCTCTCGCCACCATCTACATGGAGCAGAAGGGAGGCAAGGGAGATTGCGGCAAGCCATTGGACTACTACAGTGATGCATGTGAGGTAGCCTATCACGCCAGCGAGTTGCTGGGTGATCTATACATTGAATTCATTAACGCGGCAGTGGCCTGCGTATACAAGGTGTAAGGAGTACGACATGGAACATAATCAAATCAGAACGCCATTCGGCATGATGCCAATGAGCGACGAGGACTACAACAAGGCATACGATAACTTCCTGCAGGGGTATAAAGCCAAGGATATGGAGGCGATGTTCAACTCAAGTACCAAGATGCTAATGAGTCTGACTACCATCATCGAGTTACAGCAACAGATCATCAACGATCTTGAGTCGGGCCTGGACAAGCTTGGGCTGGGCCTGGAGGACCTTGCTGGGGAACTCAAGGAAAGGGGACACCTCGACGAGGGGGAGTAGTTTACTTAGTAAACCAAATAAGGATTGAGACAATGAAAAACACAGCGAAGAATCGACAAGACATAGCACGCATACTTGTATCCAAGATGACTACAGAGGCATTGGAATCCTTAGTCATGCTTCAGCTCTGCGCGGAGTGGGAAGAGTCAGAGGTGCTGTTCAGGGTCGCCCTTGCTGAAGGCGCACACATGCTTGGGTGTGAGGATGGAGAGGCTGGGGTACCAGGTAGAAGTTCCCACGACGATTACCTTGACGGGTATGACGAGGGGTACAAGGCAGCGGAAGAGGCGGCAGACGAACGTCATGCCGAGTGGAAGGCAGAAGAGGCACTATACAAAGAGGATTGAGACATGGAATTTAATAGTAACCATTTGAACAAGCTAGACTTTGGCACACACCCTTGGTGGTTTGAGTGTGACCTCCGTCATATCTTCGAAGACATTGATCACTTCGAAACAAACGTGGACATAGAGCGGCTATTAGTATCCGCCAACGCAGTGCCAGAGGATACCCAACTAGACTCTGAGACTAGTGCGTTTGTCTGTAACTTTCGGACCAAGCAGCAGGGCAATGTCTTTATTACTAGGCTGAATAAATTCATTAGAGAGGGGCAGGGTGAGTAAGACAATGACAGATATTTATAGGATAGAGATACATGACGTGGCGAAGGCGGATTCTGTTGAAGAGGCTTTCGCCAACTTCAAGTCTCGCATTAATAGGAAGGAAACAATAGTGTACATAGAGCATGTAGATTCGGGAGAAAAATATTTCATCGACCTACAGACCGGGGAAGGGTTGAGCATGAAGTGCTGCCCCGCCCCGGCTACTACTAAGGAGTAATGTGATGGAAGATACGTATGTATACGTGAGTGTAAAACTGTACCTAAAACCGGGCGCGGACATTCACGAAGTTGTTCAAGAGTGTGACTACAGCTTCAAGCATGAGGACATTATCGAGACTGAGATCGTGGACATACTCGATACTCAGGTTCCCGCCCCGGCTACTAAGGAGTAAGTGATGGCCCCTAAACCGTGCACTATTGAAGCAATATACAGCACCTCAATTAACTACAAGGTATGCGAGATCGAAGAAGAATTCGACATTAGGTGGGAGGACATAAAGGACTACACCGTAAGGTGGGGCCGACTTCAACTTACAATGAAGTGCGGAAAAACGTTTGAGTACGATAGGTTCGAGGAACGGGGGGAGATTTGTTGGAAAAGACCTTACGAACTGAACGAACTGAACGAAGACTTCGAGAGATTAGAAGACCTCGCCCCGACTACTAATAAGGAGTAAATGATGGAAGCACACTATAAAAATCTAGACGTATACGTGGAACACCAACACCTTAAGGTCGAATCCGGGGAGACTAAATTTGACCCAGATGCCTGCCCTCGCTGCGACTACTCTCCCGGAGTACAAGTATACCTTACAGGGCTAGGGACATACGGAAGAGAGTACGGCGCTCCGTTAAACATACGCTGGGAAAATGGAAAACCGATGCTCCGCGTGTACTCAGACATAAACAAAGAAGAACCAACCCACGTAATCGACCTAAGCGGTGCCTGCGAGGTCAGCGAACCTAACGCCCCGGATACTAATAAGGAGTAAAGACGATGGGACGACGAAGACGTATCTGGAAAAATAAAGAGCGCGAGCCCTTCCAAGGGTCCGTATGTGATCTGTGTTCGAGGTACGAGAGGTGCTGGCACGACGCACACAATAAAAGCCAGGAGAGCTGGGTTAGTCATCTGACTCACATGACCGTATCGGAAATGTGGTTACGGGGGGTGGAGGTTC
>PVBE011414782.1_pt1 | contig 10580 bp, 15 predicted proteins | sample 1631181 | NCBI WGS metagenome assembly PVBE01 (sample SAMN08397723, study PRJNA350692) | Marine metagenome, whole genome shotgun sequencing project. | isolation source: water | place: Pacific Ocean | collected 2012-04 | reverse complement strand
CAGCTGGAGGATCAAGCACAGAAACTGACTTTTTTGCCCTTTTCTGGTGGGTCATTTTTCGACGCCGATGGTGGGTCAATTTTTAATGCCGCTTTACAATCGTGGTCGACGACACTGTCCACTTCATGAGCAAATACCTGCGCGCGCGGCGGGAGCGCGGTCTCGCCAGCGACGAAGCTGTTCATTACGCGATCAATACGGTCGGGCGCGCCTTGCTGGTAACGTCTATCGTGCTCGTTGCCGGGTTCCTCGTCCTGGCGTTCTCGAACTTTCAGATGAACTCCCAGATGGGCGTGATGGTTGCCATGGTAATCGCGCTCGCGCTTGCAGCCGTGTTCTTGCTGCTACCGCCGCTGCTAATGGCACTCGACAGGTTTTTCGGTCCGAACCCTCAGGGACACCCTTAACTTGTTAACCTGACATCAGGCTCGGTCCGTCTATTGTAAAGCTTTCAAGGAAGACGCCACCTCCACCAGATAACTCCTGATACGCCGTGATTTATTGCGACTTAGCGCCTATCCGCGCCCCGCAACCTCAGGAATTCCAAGTCACTGGGAAATTCCTGATTCAATTTCATCCCGCCACTACTTCTTCCCGTTATGGGAACACGTTATTGTTCGTTATATGCGGATTATCGCCAGGCGCGTGCTTAGAGGATTTTGGCAACGCCATCCGGATGCGGAGCAGCCCTGGTTCGCTGAAGCTCAGGTTGCGGATTGGAAAAACCCTGAGGCAATCAGGCGCCGATATCGACACGCAAGTTTCGTTGCCGATAACCGAGTCATCTTCAATATCGGCGATAACAAATACCGGCTGGTTGTTCACGTGAACTACGATTTCCGCATCGTCCTTCCCGTAATGCAGCCGAACCGATAGATCGATCTTCGTTCGGCTCATCATATACTGGTCTCCTTATCGGCGAAGTTCGTTCAGTTCATGAAGGTGACAATGATGCGTTGGTCCGGATTCCTCGTTATTCAGTGCCTGATCATTTTGGCAATTGTCAGTGTTGTCCATTTTCATCAAGATAATGTCATCGTGATCAAAGAGCCTCCGGGGTCGATCGCGCAATGGTACAAACCGCAAAATAGACGTCAGGTCTGGCTGCACACCATGTTCAAGTTACGACGTGAAATGGTGGCGATTGAGATGTATGCAAAATCGCGCAGTGATGAAAACCTGAAAACGTGGATGGCAAAACTGAATGAGGACTACCACGAAATTGCCGAGATGGTACCCGAATGGGAAACAAGACTGGATTTGGTCACGCTGGCTGAATTACGAAAAGCGGTTAACGAACAACGTTACGGTGATGTGGCGCTTGCTTTGCTCGATCTCGACGAGAGTTGTCAGTCGTGCCATGCGGATTTTCGTGCAGTGACGGCGACAATGTATCGCGCGCCTGATTTTTCCACGATAGCGATCGAGGGTTTACCATCATTGATTGCCCAAATGCGCACGATGAGCAAACAAATAAACCGGATCAAGATCGCCTTTGCTGACAATAGGCAGGAGGCTGCGCTCGCGGCGTTGTCGAATTTGGAAGAACAGATGAACAGTCTCGGGGCTGTCTGTGTCGACTGTCATGATAAAACATCAGAAGAATACCCCAACGCGGAAATGTCTCATGCCATGAAGGATCTGGAGCAGAGCCTTAAAACGGGATCGCTGCAGGATCAAGGTAAAGCGCTAGGCACGCTTGCGGTTATGGCTTGCGCCGAGTGCCACGGTACTCATCGTTTGGTTTCCGACGCAAAGAGATTGCTAACCGAAACCAGGAGTTGGGGTGAACTTCTCGAACACGGTTTTTAGAAGCGGTCTCAAACCGATGCCAAGAAAATTGCCGGCAACCGCACTGAGAAGTGGACACCGGATCTTGGACAGCGGCTTAAGTGAAATCCTCATACTTATTCAGGCCGCCAGGTTGAACCGCGTCGGCTTTACCGGAGAGTGTTTAGTTTGAGTCCGGCGAGCGCAATTCCGACTCAACGTATTAACCCGCAGTTGAAAATGGATCGATTAGTTCAACGCCGCGGTGTTCGAGGTCGGCGATGTTCCGAGTCGCGACGTGTAGATGATTGCATCGGGCAATCGCAGCCATCTGACCGTCGGGCGGGCATCGTCCGGACAACATTGATATATAACTAATTGTTTTTATTGCGTAGTCGTCAGGTTTGAGCAACAAGCGCAAACCGAACCTTCCAGCCGCGGCCGCAGGCCGCTTCCTCTACTTCACCGAAGGCGTCTCTGAGAACCGTCGGCCGCGTCAGCGGCACTTTCTTCGCGTCTTAAGTTCATTAAGTTATGGGTGTAGCCTATTTTCTGACCAGGGCCGCAATCCCTCCCAACGAAGCGCCAACTCTGACAATGAACAAAGGACGTTTGTTCTTTAGATTGGAACCATCAAAGACTTGTCGACAGCTGGTTCCGCGCCGATCGGCCCGCCGGCCTCTATTTCCTGAGCCGTCGCGTCACGGACCGTAATAATTTCTAGTCTGAAAATAACCTTTCTGCCGCAAAGGGGATTATTGCCATCGACCGTTAAGGTTTCGTCATCCATGCGAGTGACGATAAAATTCTTTGGCTCACCCTTTTTGTTTTCCGCGGTTATGATGGTACCGATTTCCCGATATTCTTCGGGAACGTTCTCAATCTTATCCGTGAAGACCAAAGATTCATCTCGGGGCCCGAAAATCTGATCGCCGTCAAAGGGGACTTCGATGATCTCGCCTACGCATTTGCCCTCCAGTTCTTTCATGACGTTCGGCGCCAATATGTCATTGGCTCCATGTACATAACCAACCGGAAAGTCGACCCCAACGAGGGAGCTACTCGTTTTCTCGTCGATCACTTGGTACTTTAGCTCGACGAACTTATTATCTTGGATTGTCTCGCTCATCAGATACCACGCTTAAGTTCTAAATAGCTGAGCGCAATTATGCTTCATTTCTCTCGTCATTCCCGCGCAGGCGGGAATGACGGAATTTGGGTCGCGTAAGCGGATCTGGGAACAGTCGACTGATGGATAATTACGCGCAGCCATTTAGAATATGGAGGCGCCATAAATCTTGACTTCATCTTTCATATTGACGCCCAGGACCAGGCGGCCGAGCCATTCGCCTTCCTTCTTGGTACTTCTTACACGATAAAGAACCGTCACGTGCTGGCCGCGTCGAATGATACCAAGATAGTCATAGACTTCTGAAAGACTTCTCGTCAGGTCGCTATTGGCGAACTGCTTTCCCACTTCGACTTCATTCAAACCCTGGGTCAGGCTATAGTCGAAATTACGGATGAACTTTCCGTAATCCCCATCGTTGGAGGCCCTTATCAGCTCTGTCCACATTGGCTCCGCGAAGTAGAGTATTTCTTCGTCCGTCAGGTCGGTAATGCTCATTAGGTAGGGATTCCAATCCGTTCTCACGATTTCACCGGACATTAGAGAACGGTGTTCAGCATGACGCAGTGAAGCCTGCCAGATGCGAGGCCGGCCCCTTAATCGCGCTAAATAGCTGAGCGCAATTACGCCTCATTTCTCTCGTCATCCCCGCACAGGCGACCGCCATGGATGGCGGAAGTGCACAGCACTGCAGGACGCAGTCCTAGCCGGGAATCCAGTGAGAACAAGAACCGCGCATAGCGCGGCGCACCTTTTGACTGGATCCCCGCCTGCTCGGGGATGACGAGAGAAATGAGGCGTAATTGCGCTCAGCTATTTAGACCAAGCAGATACTACTCGGCTGCCTGGGCCTCGTCAGCCTGAACCAAATGATAGAGCGGCGCCTTCTCCATGGTGTACTTGCCGCTTTCAGGATCACGACGCGACACCGTCAGCACGTGCCAATTCTCGTCGTCCACCTTCATGGCGTCGCCGCGGTAATAGTAACCAGGCCAACGGGTTTCCTTCCGGAACAGCGTGTGCTGTAAGACACATTCAGAGGCACGATGGCGGTGCTTGACTTCCCAAGCCCGCAGCAACTCATGAAGGTCTTCAGCGGCGATCTTTTCGAGATCTTCTTCCATTATCTTGAGCTTTTTAAGACCGATGCTCAGCAGCTTGTCGTTGGTCATGTAGTTAACCGACTGGCCCCCGCCATATTCGTCCATGAGCTTTTGCAGACGGTCGAGTTCTTGACGCGGGTTGTGGTAGTTGGGGTTGACGGTTCCGGCAACGATTTCGTTACGGTGTACTTTGTAGTGTTCCAGGGGCTTGAAAACTTCTTCTTTCAAGCTGGCGATTGTCGCGTCGCTGACACGGATACCCTCAGCCTTGCCATCGTCGATGTAACCACAGGCGGCTTTAGCAGCTAAGCGACCTTCGGTGAAAGAACCCGAAGAGAAGGCGTGCGGCGTACCGCCAACGGCATCACCGGCACCGAAAAGACCTTCGATCGTGGTCATACGGTTATAGCCCCAGAAGTATTCCGGCGGAGAAAGATCTTCCGGCCCCGAACACCAGGCGCCGCAACCGGTCGCGTGAGAGCCCATCACATAGGGCTCTGAGGTGGTCAGTTCCGGGTTTTCGTTTTTCGGATCAACATCCGTTGCCGCCCAAAGGACCGCTTGACCAACGGTCATGCCTAAGAAGTTATGCCAACCGATTTCTTCCAGGTGCGGGTCCTGGAAGGAGTGCATGGTCACCATGTGAATGGGCCCGCGACCGGCGTTCATTTCGCAGATCATGGTGTGGTTGCGCAAACAAGTCGGGATCGGACGATGGGTCAAGTGTGAGACTTCCGGATCCAGGTATTCCTTGCCGACCATTTTTTGCAGTTCGGGGAACCACTTGGATTCATACTCTTCCCCATAGGCGTTCTGCGTATAGGTCTTGAGGTGCAGGAAGTACGCCCCCACAGGGCCATAGCCATCCTTGAAGCGCGCCAGGACGATCCGGTTTTCCATCTGGGTCATCTTGGCGCCAGCGTTGATCATCAAAGCGTAAGCGGAACCGGAAGACCAGGGTGCATACCAAACACGGCCGGCCCCTTCGCCAACGGAGCGGGGCTTGAAGATGTTGGAAGCGCCACCTGCGCCGCAGACGACGGTTTTGGATTTGAAGACGTGAAAATCACCTGTTCGGACGTTAAAACCGACGGCCCCGGCGACACGATTTTCCTTGGATTCATCCATCAACAAGTGAGTGACGCAAATCCGATTAAATACTTTGTCGGCCGATTTCTTGGCGGCTTCGGCGACGATGGGTTTGTAGGACTCACCGTGGATCATGATTTGCCAGCGGCCTTCACGCAGGTAGGTTCCTTTTTCCTTGTCCCGCATGATCGGCAGGCCCCACTCTTCAAATTGGTGAACAGTGGAATCAACGTGGCGAGCCATATCGAACAAAAGATCTTCGCGGACCATGCCCATCAAATCGATCCGGGCGTACTGCACGTGATCTTCCGGGTTATTCTCGCCGAAGCGGGTTCCCATGTAGCAGTTGATCGCATAGAGGCCTTGCGCCACAGCACCGGAACGATCGATGTTGGCCTTTTCAGCAATAACGATCTTTTTGTCTTGCCCCCAATAGCGGGCTTCGAAAGCGGCACCCGTGCCGCCAAGGCCGGCACCGGCAACCAGGATGTCGATATCGTCTTCGATGATTGTGTTCCGTGCCATTAGTAGTACACCCCTTGCTTCATCTTGAGGCCATTGGATTCCAAGGTATGGACATCGCCATCATCCATGCGAATGGTCTTGGGTTCGTTATAGAGCAACTGGCTATCGCGTTGCTCCTGCGTTGGTCCCTGGACCTCTTTAAGTTTGGGAATACCCGTGCCCCAGGGCTTCGAGGTGATCGGCGCCAAGAGATTCAAATTCTTTTTGCCGTTGCGGAACTTGATACGCCAGGCAATGACGCCTTTCTCTTCATCACGAATAACCCGGACGGAATGGCCAAGTGGGGCAAAGTCCGCATAGCCGCGTACATCAATCGCATGTTGCGGGCAGGCTTTCACGCAGGAATAGCACTCCCAGCACATGTTGGGTTCGATGTTGTAGGCACGGCGGTAGGTTTTATCAATGTGCATGATGTCCGACGGGCAGATATCCACACAATGCCCGCAGCCGTCGCACCGTGTCATATAGACAAAAGTAGGCATGGTTCGTGTCCTTCCCTATTTAGAAAGAATATTTCACGTTCAAATTAATAATGTTCCGGGCGTTCACGCTTGATGCCAAGCCCCATATAGGCGGGGTTGGTACCCATATATTCCCGGATGTCGGGAAACCTTTTATGCACCTCAGGATCCGAGAGATCGCCGATTTCAGGAAGATTCTCGTGTGAGCCGTCCGCCTCGATGATGCGCTTGTTATAGGCGGCAGCAGGTTTGAAGAACATATGGGCGAACTTCGACCAGATCACGCCACCAAAAAGGACCACACTGCTGAGGATGAAAAATGCCAGGAACAACTTTGTCCATGCCCCGGCACCTTGTGACTGGGCGATAGACCAGAGGAAACCAAACGTCGTTGTCCCCAGGAGCGAAAGAATAAACATGTCCGCTTTGACGACCCGATGCCAGGGATTACCTTCAGCCGATACATCGACACGGATAAAGAACCAGAACCAATAACCGCCAAACATCACCATCGCGGCACCCAAATGCCACGCCATGGCAACGATTTCAGGAGCTTCCCGGTTGGGATAAGCAAAGACCAGGGCGATGGTGGACAGAATGAAGATGATGAAGCCGTACATGGTAAAGAGGTGCGAAACACGACGTCGCGGATTACAAAACTCACCGGATGTGGCCACATCGACAACCGCTGTTTGAACGGCAATACCAAATTTCTCGCCGCCGCCCAGTTCACGCTTCCGTGACGCTTCGGCCGCTTTGGCTTTGGCAAAAAAGTATTCGGCGCTTCTCTTGTGGAGCATGTCGAAAATGGTGCCGCCGAGGACCAGGAAAAACATCAAGATGACGTAGACCTGGATGGCCTCCATCGGCATCGTTGCCGAAAGTTCGACAAAAGGATTGCTAGCGAACATCTAGAACTCCCCCTCGATAAATTTGGTATTTCAGTCGGAAAAGAATTTGCGCCAAACATTTAGTTATAAGTATACTATTTTTAGTTATAAGTAACCTATCAGCTTGTCCAACGCTATCAATAGTCGCTGGGGGAAAGCTGCTTACATCGGATGGCATAGTCTTATATTATATATTTCTTATATACGAAAAACCCTCGAGACCGAGGGGGAGCCTACCGTTTTGTGGGACTTTCGCCTCGGTTCGATATTTACAGGTGAGTTGAATCATGGGTGACGTAAACGCAAAAGATCCGGTTCCTGATGGCAAAACCGAGTATTACACCACCAAACAACAGCCGGCCAACGAGAAAGGTTTTGTCGGCTATCACACTGAGTGGATTGAGTGGCAAAAAGAAGTTCCGTACGAAACGCCTAAGAAACCGTAGGGTTTTCGGAGCCGCTTACTCGGCTCGCTTCGAATGCAGGACCGTCATGGGATTCAATTTGGTCGTGATGTTTTGCCCGGACGGTAGTTTATCCTCACGGGTATGACGGTGACGGGTTTTCGGCTTTTGACTGTCTGCTCAAGCCGAACCTGTTAACTTCTTCAGGAAGGCCGCGCGTTTTTCGTCGTCCATAACCACGAATTCTTCGACGGGCATTCCGCCTAAGTACCATTCCTTGTCGCCATCATCATATTCGACGGCAGGACCGTCTTCGCGATGGAGCAACCCCTGCACCCACCATTGCTGCATAATGCCTTCTTCAATGACCGCGGGGCCGTCTTGGCGATGGCGTTCCCCATTTACCCACCATTGTTGCACGCCGTCCGAACGAATAACGGCGGGACCATCGACGCGATGAGCAATGCCATTTTGGTGCCACTCGAGGGTTCCGTCGGATTCCATAATGGCCGGTCCATCTTCACGGTGTAATTGACCATCCCGCCACCATTCTTTCGATCCATCACTATGTTCGACGGCCGGACCGCCCAATCGATGTTGTTTGCCGTGGTGAAACCAGACTTTGGTTCCATCGAGCCTGGTAACGGCGGGACCATCTTCCCGATGCAAGAGCCCTTCAAGCCGCCATTCGACCATACCGTCTTCGAATTCGTTTTTTTGCGGGACGAGTTGCAATTCACCGTTCAACCACCATTCTTTTGATCCATCGCTATGTTCCACGGCCGGGCCATCTTCACGATGTTGTTTACCATGAAGAAACCAGACTTTCGTCCCATCAGGTTTTTCAACGGCCGGTCCATCTTCGCGGTGCAAGCGCCCGTCAAGTGACCACTCGATGGTTCCATCTGCTTTTGTGCTTTTTTCAGGTGATTGTGACATCGACAAGATCCGTTCTTATTGACGCTTCGATGGTTTACCTTGCTGGATGGGGCGTTTCATAGCACATTTTAGAGAAAGACCATCCCCAGATCGATGCACCAGGGGTTAGAACAAAATGCCGAACGTAGAGGTTCGAGACGCCGACGGAAAGTTGCTCCACACCTACGAAATCTTCATCGAAGAATATGGGACTTTGATCACCGATGAAGATCTATTCGATATGGCGCGGATGAACGCCATTGAGGACGGGCTCATCAGCGAAGATCAAGCGACCAAGTTGATCATCAGCCTGGCGACCTAATGGCGTCCTTCGCCGGAGCGTAGCGGAAGCCGAACGATCCGCAACAAGCGATTCGTGAGCATTCTCGCCGCGGCCGCAGGCCGCTTCTTCTACAGCCGCTACATTTCGTCTCGACCACCTCGAACCTTTGCGACGCCACGAGTATCTCCCAGCAGTCGACCGTAACGGACATACACAGCCACCCCCCGCTGCAGGTTCCGCCACAGCAACAGAAACGACGCCGCAAGCAACAAGCCGGCCGGATAGACCAGCCATTTCGGCCACAGGACCGCGACAACTGTCAAGCCGAAGGCGGCGACGTGCAGTCGAAAGTGCTTGCGCATCGATATCGTGGGAATGACGCGCTTGACGTTCGGCACGGTGATATCGGACGCGCGATTCAGCGCGATGATCCGATGTTGCAGATGAAACCAGACCAGAAAAGGCACGATCTTGTACAGCATGCCATTGATGACGGATACCGCGAAGCCTACCAGGAGCAGGGTCCCTAGCAGAAACGCGTCCGCGCCCCCGATATCGGCGGTATATGGTCTCGCCGTATGAACTACAACGGCAGCCAGAACGGACAGCATGCCGAGCGTCCAGAAATCCTTGGTAACATCCTCGGTACTGCGTTTGCGGCGGACCTGCAATCTCAGCGTAACGATTGCGAACAACGCGTACCCCGACAAGCACAGCGGCAACCACCGGGCGGCGATGTTCGATTCATCGACGCCCGCGGCGAAAAACAGTCCCGACCAGACGATCAGCCCGATAAACAGTAGCGGCGTCAAGTAGAGCAGCATCCACTTCGGATACCGCGGTGTCATCTGGAACATCGGCACCACCTGGTAGGCTACGCCGCATACTAAAAGTCCGATCCAACCGAGAATCCCCCATACGAGGTGAATGTTGGTGAGTGAAACGGTATTGATACCGGTGGTCCCCGAGACCAGCTCGAGCGCCAACGTTGCGCCGAGCCCCACGGTGATAAACAAGGAGGTGACGGAGAACCGTATCGCGGTCACGGTCTCGCTGGCGGCCTTTGCGTGTGTCAGCGCATAGGCTACCGCGACGACGAAGACACCGTAGCCCACGACGAGCAACGCGGTCGCGACTCGAAGCGACACCGGCGACGGCAACAGGAAGCCCGCCGCCAGGGCGACGGCGCCGGCAGTCAACAGTACGTGGATGCCCGTTCCGATGGCGACCGGGTAGGGGAGTGCAGCGCCGGCGAGTACCGGTAGCATCTGCATTAAGGCACCGCACATCACCAGGTTGATGAAACCCAACGTCAGGAGGTGGGTAAGGGCGAGTGCGGCGGGCGTCCAACGTGAAGCGAATATGTCCGGCCCGACATATAGGATCAGCAAACCGGCCGCCACGCCGAACAAGGGCGCAGTGAGAAAGAAACGCGATGGGACGGAGAAAGGGGGCGCCTGCTCGAAGCTTAAGTTTTGTTGCACCCTGACAGCGCCCGTTCTACCCGGTTCATCGCTACATCGTCGCCTACGTGCCAGATGAATACGTGATACATGTCTTGCTCGTCGGAACAGCTGCGCCAGTCGAAACCCTGTTGCTCCAAAAGCGAATAGAGCGGAAACGGCTCGCGGCTATGATATACACGCAGAAATTGTCCGGGGCCCAGTGTCGTGATGGACGACAGAATACTTTCCAATGGTTCGGGCGGTTCAAGCCGACTGACGTCGAGGTATCGTTCCATGCGCTAGTGAGTTAAATAGCATTCATGGAATCGAAAAGAGCACCGATTTCGCTGCCCAGCGCTTGATCCGCCATCGGATACAATACTTGCTCCTCCTTGACGTTGTGCTGCTGCATGATGATCAGCAGCGTCTCGGAAAAGCCGAGGTAGTCGTCGACGTCCTTTTTGTCCACCGCGTTCGCCATGATACTCATTGAGGCCCCCTCCTGGGACTTTCAGGCTTAACCAGCAAGCTGGTCGTCCTACATAATTGAGAGATCATAGACT
>PVBE012206690.1_pt1 | contig 10581 bp, 7 predicted proteins | sample 1631181 | NCBI WGS metagenome assembly PVBE01 (sample SAMN08397723, study PRJNA350692) | Marine metagenome, whole genome shotgun sequencing project. | isolation source: water | place: Pacific Ocean | collected 2012-04 | reverse complement strand
TCTCGACGGGCGCTCGGATATCTACTCGCTCGGGGTGCTGATGTACCAGGCGCTGACCGGCCAATTGCCGCTGCGCACCAACAACCGGCGTGACTTGCTCGAATTGCACCAGCAGCGCGTCCCCGATTCGATGCAAAAAGCAAAACCGGACCTAAAAATACCGGTGGAGCTCGATGAGCTGGTGCTCAAATGCCTCTCCAAGAAGCGCGACGACCGCCCCGGGAGCGCAGCGGAGCTCGCCCAGGCGCTCGAGAGCATCGCTTCCCCTCAGAACTCCGCTGCAGACCCGCTCGAGCCGCGGTAGGTTGGGGTCAATGATTCGCCGTGCTGCCCTGGCGCTCCTCGCGACAGTACTCGTCCTGGTTTCGGCGCGCTCAGCTCGGGCCTTTCAGTACGTCGTTCGTGCCGGAGACTCCCTCGCGACCATCGCAGAGCGCATGTACGGCGACAGCGCTCTGGAGCGCGTGCTCGTCACCGCAAATATGCTCGACGTAGAGGGCGGCTCGCGCATCGTTCCGGGGATGCTGCTCGAGATCCCGAGCGTCCGCTACCACGTCGTCCAGAAGGGCGAACTCTGGCCTGACCTGGCCGCGCGGCTGCTCGGATCCGAGAGCCGCGCGGGGGTACTCGCCCAGGCGAATGAGACCCATCCCTGGCTCCCACCGGATGAGGGAGCAGAGATTCTCGTGCCCTATAACCTGCGCGTCATTTGGACCGGGCAGCGCTCGATGGCGAGTCTCGGCGAGAGTTTCCTTGGAGATTCTCGTCGAGCGTGGGTGATCTACAACTACAATGGACTCGACGGCAAGCCGCCGAAGCGTGGCGACGTGATCCTCGTTCCCCTGCCGCGACTCACACTCTCCAGCTCCGGCTCCGAGGCGGCTCGTTCGGCGGGCTCGCCCGCGTGCGCGGCGCTCGGTGGCGACCGGCATCAGCAGCAAGCCAAAGCACGGGTGGACATCGACGAGCTCGAGGCCGTTGTGCGACGGGGCGCGTACGCGGAGGCCGTCGCAGCCGGAGCGCTACTGCTCAACGAGAGCCTTTCGCGAAGTCAGCGGGCACTCGTCTACCAAGAACTCACGATTGCCTACGCCGCCCTCGACGACGCCGACCTCGCCGCGCAAAGTTGCGGCGCGTGGTTGCAAGCCGATCCCGAAACCGATCTCGATCCCAAGTGGTGGAGTCCCAAGATCCTCGAAGCATGCGGGGCGGCAAGCGACGGCTCATGACGGAACGCTCGATCCGCCGAGACCTCGACTGGGGAACCCTCGCGCCGCTGCGCCTCAAGGCCCGCGCCCTCTGCGAAGGGCTCTTCACCGGCGGACATCGCAGCGTCAGCAAAGGCGACGGCGTCGAGTTTGGCGGCCATCGCCAGTACATGCCGGGCGACGATCTGCGTTGGCTCGATGCGCGCGCGGCGATGCGCCACGGGCGTCTGCTTGTGCGCGAGTTTGAAGCCGAGCGGCAGCGAACCGTATCGTTCCTACTCGATGCGAGCGAATCCATGGGTTTTCGCAGTGAGGGGGCAAACGGCGCCAAGCTCGCGTATGCAGCGCTGGTCTCCGCGGCGCTGGCCTATGTCGCGGTGGCGTCGCAGGATGCGGTGGCGCTCGGGTGGTTTGGTGGGGACCAAACCCCGCCCGTGCGACGCATGTTTGGTCGCGTCGCATTCGAGTCGGTCGTGGCTGCTCTCGAAGGGGCCAACGCGAGCGGCAGCCTCGTAGACGAAGCGGACGCGCTACGACACACCGTAGACCGGATCGCGTCGCTGTCTCCGGGAGGCTCGGTGGTCATCGTCATGACCGACCTTGTCGACCTTCCGAGCGCTGCGCCCGAGTACATCGCGTCGCTCACTACAGCGCGACGTACCGTGGTCGTCGTTCAACTACTCGACCCCATCGAGGCCCGATTCGAATTCGACGGGCCGGCGCGACTCTCCGCAGTAGAAGGATCGCACGTGGCGGAGACCGCCGGGCATGAAGACCGGGAATCCTACCTCGCGAAGCTCGAGGAGATTCGCCAGGACTGGCGCGACCATCTCATGGAACGGGGCGGCCGACTCGTGTGCGCAAGCACCGACGAAGCACCCATGGACGTCCTGCGGCGCGTGCTGCGGGCGGTAGAGGGGCGGTCGGAATGAGCTTTCTCGTACCTGCCGCGCTGGCTATCGCGCTGCTCGTCGGCTTGCCTATCGCCGCGCACCTGCTCCGTCGGGGACGGGTGCCGGTGAGGGATTTTCCGCCAGCTCGTTGGGTCGCGCCTCAGACGGCAAAGGTGCATCACCGCAAACGGCGGCTACGAGACCGGCCCCTCTTGGCCGTGCGATGCGTCGCGCTGCTCGCCCTGGCCGCCATGGGTGCGGCACCACTGGTTCGCTGTTCAGGCCTCGCGCTCGATCGCGAAGAAGGCAAAGCGATCGCCCTCACCGTGGTCCTCGATGACTCGCAAAGCATGCGAGCGACGGTGAGCGACGGCGAGTCGCGCTGGGAGCGCGCGAAGACCGCCGCGCGCCAGCTGCTCGACGGCGCAGAGTCGGGTGATGCGGTCAGTATCGTTCTCACAGGAGCGCCGGCCCGGGTGCGACTCGCCGCGACGTCCGATCTCAAAGCAGCACGCGACACCCTCGACGAGCTCAAACAGACGGACCGCCCCACCGCGCTCACCGAAGGCGTCCGGCTCGCGCGGGCGTTGGTCGCAAGCCTGCCTCAACAAGATCGGCGCGTGGTCGTTCTGAGCGACTTCGCGGCACCCCCGCCAGCGATGACGTCGGAGGCCGGCATCCGTGTGTCAACGGAAGCGCCCCTGAAGATCTTGCGCGACCCTGCGCCCAACTGCGGCATCTTGAGCGCCCGCGAGTTTGGCCCTGACATTTCTGTCAGGGTCGCGTGCAATATTGCGGAGGCTGCCGCGGGCCGAAGTGTGGAACTGCGGGACGGCGAAAGCACCCGGAAGCTCGGCGATCTCGAAAACCGCACCGGCATACAAACCCTCCGAGGACATACCGCAAGGGCACCGGATTCCGGTCCGGCCTCGGGCGTTGGCAAGAGCGATGGCCAGAGCCAGAGCAAGAGCAAGGACAAGGGCAAGCGCTTCAGCGTGGCAATCCGCGGCGAGGATGCCATCGCCGAGGACGACGTGGCGCCCGTCGCCGGTGAAGCGCTCACGGGTGCGGTAGGCGTCGTGTCGGCGGCGACGCCCCCGACCGGCGGGCGGTCTCTGATCGAACAGGCGGTCGCGGCGCTGGGAGAAGCGGGGCGAGACATCCGCAACCTGCCAACGGCGCCCGAAGCGGCGGCGGACCTGCGAGGGTACGATGTGCTGATCCTGGACGACCCACCTGGGCTTTCGCCGGAGGCAACCGAAGCCATCGCCGACTGGGTGCGGGCGGGCGGCGTCGCCGTAGCCCTCTTTGGACCCCGCGCCGTCCAAGCCCCCTTGGGCGCTACCCTGCGCCCCTTCTCCGAAGCGCCGATTCGCTGGGAAGCGCTTCAGGAGCCTTCCGATAAGGAAAAAGCCGCCAAGGACGCGAACGAAACGCCGGAAGTCGCAAGCCTCAACTGGGGCGGCGTCGTTCCTCGAGACCTAGCAACGCTACGGCCCGTGGGGCGGGCGCTGCTCGCACCTGAGCCCTCAGCAATCAAGGGCCGGTGGAGCGATGGGCCACCTTTCCTCTCGGTGGCGGAATCTGGACGAGGGCTCCTGATCGCGACAAGCCTTCCGAGTTCACCGGACGTCAGCGACTTCTCGCTACGCCCCGGATTCCTGGCGTTATTGCGCGCGGCAATCGACGCCGCCAAAGAGCGGCGGGGCGATCGAGAGAGCGGCGTTGGAGTTCCTTGGTTCGTCGTCAGCGACGAAGCGCCCACCGTGTTCGGTCCGGCGGGGCCGGTGGAAGCGATCGCCGCGGGCGCGTCGTCCGATTGCGTCGGCGACTGCGCCGACGTCGGGCTTTGGCAGATCACGCCGGAGCTGGCCGGACGCTACGAATTCGAAACGAGCGCCGGGCCGCAAACGCGCATCGCACGACTATCCGATGTCGAAGTGCTGACGTTGCCGACCGATGGGGTGGAACAGAACGACCCAAACTTGGCTACCCTTGGGAACCAAAGGACGTTGAATCTATCCGATTGGATCGCATTGGTGCTCGTCGGCCTCTTGGGCGCAGAGATCGCCTTCAGAATCGCTCGACTGGTCGTTGACCGCCGCGAGGTCGCCGCTTCAGAACGCGGTGCCGAATTGTAGCTGCACGTTGATCGCCTTCTGCGTGACGGAGAAGGTGTCGTATGAGAATCCGAGACGGTAGCCGTTGGTGAGCGTCCACTCGAAGGGGAACGCCAGGAAGACCTCGGTCTCTCTGTACTCGGTCGTCCCGCCGAAGTGCAGCACCTTGAGGCCGGGTGAGAACGCAAAGTGTGTCGACCTCAGAGCGAAACCGGCGGATCCACCGAACACCAACGAATCCATCACGCTGAGATGGTCGTGACTATTGGCGATGGGCAACATCGCCTGGGCAGCTAGGCGGATGGGGCCGATGAAGCCGCCGAACTGAACGCCGCTACTCATGGCGGCGACGTTTTTCCCGTCCATGATGGTCACCGGCGCGAGCAGCCAATCGAAGAACATCTCTTTTTCTGGAAGCGAGGTACGAGGGTCGGCGAGGGGCGCGACCTCGTCGCCGAAGCGCGCGCCGACGACGCCCATTAGCGTGAAGGCGGGGTCGCTGCCGTAGTTCTTACGCCCCTCCGTCCCGTCCGAACTGCCAGTGCTATCGGAGTAGTAGTACCGGTATCTCTCCGACAGCCCACTCCAGCGACCGAACCCGATGTGCACGCCGCCAACGATCGTGTCGCCCACCCACTCGAAGGGCAGATAGCCGAACACCCCCGTGGAATTGCGGTCCTGGTCGTAGACCACCAGCATCGACGGGGACATCCGAAAGTGGGAACCGTTGGTGATGCCGAGCGCGAGGCCGTATTGAAGATGCGCCGTGTCGTCCTTGTCGTGATACGACGACCCGAGGAATGCCGAAGCGCGCAGGCGCCCTAAGAATCCACCAGCAATGAAGCGGGTCGTGGGTTCGGCGTCCGAGTCGGGACTGGCGTCCATGCCCATCCCGAGCAGGCCGAATCCGAAGGTGTTGTCGGGTGAAGCCGGCGTCGGCTGGTACTCGAAGCGATCGGCCTCGTCGCCCCATACATTGGCTGAACGTTCGTTCGAGTATCGGCGACCGGCGCCGCCTGCGCCCTCTGCGTCGGATGCGTCCGGTGCTGGCGGCGGTTGATGTCCGTCCGCGATCGGGGCTTCGGGTGCGGGAGCGATGGGCACAGGTGCCGGCGCGGGCGCGACCGTTGGAGGCGGCGACGCAGCCGGCGCGCTTTCGGTGGCAGCGACGTCGCCCTCTGCGGGCGCCGCGTCTGCCGCTGTCGCGGGATCGGCCGGAGCATCGGCTGGGGCATCAGGCGCGCGGGCCGAGGGCGCATCGCCCAGGTCAGCGGTCGGCGGAGCTGCGGGTGCTGGCGGCTCAGTCCAGCCGTCCGTGGCGGGTGCCGTCGGCGCTTGAGCCGCTGCGGCGGTGGTCGCCGTGAGTGCCGCTCCACAAAGGAACCAAGCAAAGTGCGTCGAAGTGAACTGTGACATCGGGCCGGTTATAGCGAGGAGTGTGCCAAGTTGGATCATCAGATTCGGCACTTCGTAACTGGTTGAACCACTTTGTACATGTCTTAGTGATACCGAGGGTTGTTGATCCGGCGTCCAAAAGGGTCAGTTCGGTGCCGGGTCCGTGAGTGGCGCACTCTTGCAGCAGTGTTGCGTATTGGTAACGCTTCACCGAGCGCTCCCCGCGCGCCATAATTGCGCATGAAACGCTGGCGTCCGGACAGATCGGAGCTCCCCAGACGCCACGGCTGCGAGCCTCGGGCTTGCCGTGTGCTATTCAGGCAAACTGTATCGTGTTGAAGAAATCGAGCTTTCGCCGGACCACCCGTGGGCCCCTCCGCACTCTCCTGAAAAGTAGCGCTGTGGGAGCCGTTGCCCTCCTGCTTTCGGGCGTGACCACCCCCTCCCAAGCGGGCGTGGTCGAGCGAGTCGTTGCCATCGTCGGTGACCGCCCGATCTTGCTAAGCGATCTGCGCCAACGCGCGGTGCCGTTGTTGATGCAGATCCAGGCGGCCGCACAAACGGAAGCTCAGACAGCCGCAGCGACGTCCTCGATGTACGAGACGCTGCTCAACCGGATGATCGACGAGGAACTCGAGCGTCGGGCAGCCAAAAAACAAAACGTCCGGATCACCCAGCGTGAGGTCGACGAGGCGGTGGAGCGCGTAGCGCGACAGCAAGGACTCTCCGGCGAAGAGCTACTCGCGGAAGCCGTCAGAACAGGCCTCTCCAAAAAAGGCTATCGCGACGAGATTCGCCGCCAACTTCTCGAGGCCAAGCTGATCAACATGCGTCTTGCGGGACGCGTCCGTATCTCAGAAGACGACCTGCGCTCTCACTACCAGCGCTACGTATTCGAAGAGCGCAAACGGCTATCGTTTCAAGCCGCGTGGATTCGCGTGCCCGCTCCGCGCACCTCGGACAACAAGCAGAAGCAAATTGCTGCCAAACGGGCTCAGGCAATCGCCAAGCGGGCTGCCGCCGGAGGAGACTTCGCGGCTCTGGCCAAGCGGTATTCGAGCCACGCGCAGACCCGCGACAGCGGCGGCCTCCTGCCCGAGGTGACTCCTGACAAACTGCCGCCCAGTGTTTCTCGGGTCGTGATGGGACTCGAAGTGGGAGACGTGTCGCTGCCGGTGCGCCATGGCGACGACCTCGTCATCGTGAAGCTGGTTTCTCGCCAGGAATCCGAGCTGCCGACGTTCGCTGAAGCTCGCGGCGAGCTGCAGCAACGCGTCTATATGGACAAGATGGCAAAGGCGCGGGGACGCTGGCTCGAGAGCCTCCGTCGTCGCACCCACGTCGAGGTCCGCCTCTAGACCGCAACCCTCCGGCGCGCCCCGCACGGGCACGCGGCGGCGCACAGTCGCGACTCGCTCAACGTCCAGCGGTTCGCGCGCGGCCCGTATCGTGTACGCTCAAGGCTCGTCCCGTGGAGAGTGAATGGTAGCCGTCTTCGTGATCGCCGTCGTTTCGGCGCTCTTGGCGTCGTTCGTCTGTTCGATATCCGAAGCCTCGCTGCTGAGTCTCACTCACCCGCAGATCGAGAAGTTCGGAGAGTCACGCGTCGGGCGAATCCTTCGCACGTTCAAGCGCGACATGGATCGACCGATCGGGGCGATCCTCGTGCTGAACACGCTCGCGAATACGGCCGGAGCTGCGTTGGCGGGGGCTGCCGCCGCTTCGATTTGGGGTCCGAACGCGCTGTGGCTCTTCTCCATCGTGTTCACCCTAACCGTGTTGATCCTCGGAGAAATCGTTCCGAAATCCTTGGGGGTGGCGATGGCTCCACGAGTCGCGCCCTCGGTCGCGATGTTCGTGCGGACGCTCGTTGTCCTGCTTGGTCCGATCATCGCCATCACTCGATGGGTAGCCAGGCGGTTCAAGAGCGACCATGTCTCGCCGGTAACATCTGCCGAAGAGATTCGCTTGCTGGCGAGCCTTGGCAAATCGGAGGGCGTGGTTGGACCCCGGCTGGCATCCATGATTGAGGGCGCCACGACCCTGCGGAATCTCACCGCCTACGATGTCATGGTGCCGCGCGGGCGAATCGCGATCCTATCCGGCCGGCGCACTCTGGAAGAGAACCTGAAAGTCGTCCGCGAGACCGGCCATAGCCGCTTTCCCTTCGTGCCAACCGGGGAGCTCGATGCCGTCGAGGGCGTCGTACTCGCCAAGGATCTGCTCTTTCAGCTCAGGGACACCCACGACGACCCGCAGTGGCAATCTCTAGCGGCTCCAGCGGTCGTGGTGGCCGACAAGATGCCCCTCGACCAGCTCCTGCGAACGTTTCAGGACCAGCGGCGGCACCTGGCGATCGTCGTCGACGAGTATGGCGGCACCGGCGGCATCGTGACCCTCGAAGACGTCCTTGAGGAAATCGTGGGCGAGATCGAGGACGAAAGTGATCGCCTCGACGCCCACATCATCCGACGGCCGAACGGCTCCCTCTCGTGCCGCGGCTGGGCGGAGATCCGCAAGGTCTGCGAGTTGCTCCATATCGACGACGACGACGACCTCGATGTGGTCACCGTCGGTGGTCTCCTGGCGGAGAAGCTCGAGCGAGTGCCGCGCGTTGGAGACAGCATCGACTGGCAGGGCTATCGGTTTGAAGTCGTTCTGGCGAGCCCTCGGCGGGCGGAACGTGTGGATATTCATAAGGTGTCAGAGGCGGACATTCCCTGACCCATCAAAGTTTGACATCTGAACAGCCGAGCAGTATCAACACTGAACGCCCTGCGGGATGCGGAAGAGGCGACTCGGCACAACTGCCGCGTTCCTCGAGCCCCAACGTAGGGATCCATAGCGCTCGAGATAGCGAGCACACGCAGACGGAGAAGTTAGGACAGACCGATGGACGACAAGAAGACCAAGGCGCTCGAACTCGCAATTGCCAGCGTCGAGAAAGAATACGGACGCGGCGCGATCATGCGCCTCAAAGAAGGCGAGAAGATCGGCCCCGATGTGCCAGTCATCCCCACCGGCTCCTTGGGGCTCGACCTGGGCCTTGGTATCGGAGGCTATCCTCGCGGCCGGATCATCGAGGTCTTCGGACCTGAGTCCAGCGGCAAGACCACCCTCACGCTCCATGCAATCGCGGAGGTCCAGCGCCAGGGCGGCGTCGCCGCGTTCATCGACGCGGAGCATGCCGTCGATGTCAGGTACGCGCGGAAGCTCGGCGTAAAGACGGAAGAGCTTTTGATCAGTCAGCCAGATTTCGGGGAGCAAGCGCTCGAGATCGGCGAGATGCTCGTTCGCTCCAATGCGGTGGACATCATCGTGGTGGACTCGGTAGCCGCGCTCGTGCCCAAAGCGGAGATCGAGGGCGAAATGGGCGACTCCCATGTCGGCCTGCAAGCGCGCCTCATGAGCCAGGCTCTGCGCAAGCTCACGGGCGTCGTCGCCCGCTCAAGCTGCCTGTTTTTCTTCACAAACCAGATTCGTATGAAGATCGGCGTGATGTTCGGCAGCCCGGAGACCACGACGGGCGGCAACGCGCTGAAGTTCTACTCTTCCGTCCGTCTGGATGTCCGACGCATCGGAGCAATCAAGGAAGCGTCCAAGGAGAAGAAGGGCGAAATGAACGTGGTCGGCAACCGCACGCGGGTGAAAGTCGTCAAGAACAAGATGGCGCCGCCCTTCCGGGAGGCCGAATTCGACATCCTTTACGGCAAGGGCATCAGTCGTCTGGGTGAACTCATCGACTTTGGCGTGGACGACGGCTTCGTCCAGAAGAGCGGCTCGTGGTTCTCGATCGGAGAGGAGCGCATCGGCCAAGGGCGCGACAACGCGAAGAAGTACCTGGAGGAACATCCAGCGCTCGCGAAGAAGGTCGAGGCCCAGATCCTGGCTAAGCACGGCGTCGAGCGTAAGGAATCGCCGGCGACGGCCGCCGAGCCACCCAAGGCCAAGGCCAAGGCGAACGCAAAGCCGGACAATCGCGCAGCCAGCGCTGGGGGGCGCGCCCAAGCTAGCCAATCGGGAAAGAGCCCGAACGGTTCGACTCAGAAGCGCGCCGCGGCGCGACCCAACTGAAGCGTCGTTTTCCTGAACTCGTCGGCTGAGCCGTGCTGGTTGGCGGGGGCTGATCGGCGGGGGCTGATCGGCGGGGGCTGGTCGGCTAGCGAGGATGCCTCTGCTGCGAGTGGGCGGTGCGGCGGCGGCGCCAGTCACCGGCCAGTCGCCAGCCGCCGCCGGTAGCACGCTCAGGGTGTGCGCCGGGCGTGGGGACAAGCTGCGTACGGACCTGTGGGCCGGCCCGCAGGCCCAATTTGCGCCGTGCGTCGCTCCCTGGGGAGGACCTGCGTATTGGCCCAGCATCGAACGGCCGGAGCACGGCGATATCTTCTGTGATTTCAATAGTTTATATTATCCACATCCTGTGAGCTTTTCGGCCCACTGGCTGTGGAGAACTCGCGCTAGATTACCGCCTCTTGACTCAATTTCCGCCCTCACCTAGTCCACAGGTTGCCCTTCGGTAACCGGCTCCATTTCAGTAAATGACCCAGCTCGCCTTTCCCTGGAAACCCGCTCGCAAGCGCGCCAATCGGTCGCGTCGCTCCGGCGATGCCAATCGTAAGAGCGTCGCGCGAACGGCGCCGTCGGCGGTGCGAGTACCGGATCCGAAAGTCACCGCGCTACCGCTGGAGTTCGCGCAGTCGGGTCCGCACATCTTCATTCACGAGGGCGCGCGACAGGCTCTGGAACGGCGCTTCGAGATTGCGTTTGGCGGCCCGGTCCAGCTCGCTGTGACCGATAACCGGCACCGGATGGTCAGCCATTCGCGAAATGGCAAGGCGCTCAAGGTGCGCGTGCACATGATGTTCGTCGGCGGCCCGGATCCCGTCGTCGAGGCCCTGGTTCAATATGTACTCGAGGGGTGTCGAGAGTCCTCGACCATCTTGGGTGACTACATCCACGCGAACG
>PVBE011473264.1_pt1 | contig 10581 bp, 16 predicted proteins | sample 1631181 | NCBI WGS metagenome assembly PVBE01 (sample SAMN08397723, study PRJNA350692) | Marine metagenome, whole genome shotgun sequencing project. | isolation source: water | place: Pacific Ocean | collected 2012-04 | reverse complement strand
TACTCTAGTCATATAATCACTACAATGTTACCCTATTGGGAATCCCTACGAAAGTAGGATAATTTTTTTATTAATTACTATTAGTCATGATTACGACTATAAAATAGAATCTTGAATGATAGTTGGACTAATCTAAACAGTGATGGAAGAAGATTAGAGAGAATTATTAAGCTATGTGAGACTAACATTGGTACACATCTAAAGAGTAATAACCATGACCTAGCACTTGCATATATAGACAGATTAGTAAGAGCAACTACACAGAAATCTCATGTGGTGGACCTTGTACTTGGTATTAGTCATTTAAGAAAGATGGCAGAGAAGAAATTAGACCAACCAAAGGTGTATCTACCTGGAAGATAATTTTTATAATGATTATAAGATACTAAAGAAACTTATTCCAATAGATGAAGATGAAATATCTATCAACTTTCCACAGTATAGAGGACTCACATTTAGAGAGTTCTGGGAAGCACTACCAAACAAACTAGAATACTTTGATTATGAGGAAGAACTTACAAATATACTAGAGAATAATAAAAAACTATGGGTAAAGAAGGCAACAGGATTAGGTGTCACTGAATGGATTATCAGATGGATAGCATGGAACTGTCTCAAAGATGATGTATGGAAGAACTCACAAGTAGATGTATCTGTAGTAATCATCACAGGTGCAAATCAGGACCTAACTAACAAAGTAGTCGGTAGAATCAAAACTCTATTCAATACAGAGTTCAAGACTAAAGAATCAGTAGTCATATTGAATGGCTGTAGAATAGAGGGATTTCCTACTAATCACTTGAGTCCTGCCAGAGGTTTAAATCCCAAGGTAGTTATGTTAGATGAAGCAGATTTCTTCCCTACTCGTTATCAAGATGAGGCACGTACTGTGGCAGAGAGATACATACCAAAGACTAATCCACATATACTCATGATAAGTACACCTAATCTTCCTGGTGGATTATTCGAGAGAATGGAAGATGAGAAAGATAACGGCTATGTAATGAAGCAGATGGACTACACAATAGGCTTAGGTAAGGTATTCTTAGAGAGAGATATAGAGACAGCAAAGAAATCTCCATCATTTGAGAGAGAGTATAACCTTAAGTATGGATTTGGTGTAGGAGATATATATGAAAACATTGAAGGAGTCTTAGAGGAATATGACCTTGATATTATCGGTGGTAGAGGTGGCTGTTATGGAGACCCTGCATTTGGTTCATCCAATTTCGGTGTACTTGGAGCAGAGATAAGAGATGACACACTCTACGTCACAGAAGCCAACGAATTCCCAAGACCAAGTCCGAGTGCTATGCTTGATGTTATGGAAGATATGGCAAAGCGATACAACTCTAACTGCAAAATCGACTCGGCACATCCAGGCTTTATTCGAGACCTTGAGGAGAGAGGAATACCAGCTCTACCGATTAATTTCGGACTCCAAATCAGAGACCACGAGTCAGCGAATATCCAATCACTTAGGTCCAAAATGACAATTAACTCTGCACAGATGGTAAAGAACGGCAAGGTAAGAATCCACCCTAATCACACTAAACTAATATCACAGATGAGAGCAGCCAAGTTTGACAAGAAAGGTGGCATAGACAAAGAGGAACTCAACGCAGATGTCCTGGATTGTTTCATCATGGCTTGTTGGGACCTAAAAGAATTCGACTATGGTCATTATGATGTCATGGAGAATAAGCTAGTGAAAACAGACGAAATCAATAAAGTTAAATCAAAGAGTGTCGTAATGAAAACAGAATCCTATGAATGATAAAGACCGAGTTCAAGAATTCATTATTAAAGCCACTGGCAAGACAATAGGCAGGAACAGTAAAGAGTCTTTATCCATTCTATTTGCTAATACCTATGCAGAATATGTAAAGGCTATCAGAGATATTAATAATGGTTACAAGTTATACAAGGAAAAAGAGGATAAGATTAATCGTATTGGCATAGTAATTAAGGACCTAGAGAATGTGCCAACTTCAGTGATTAAGGAGATTATAGATGACGAGGACACAGAGGCGTAGAGATACACCAAATCCAACTAGAGACGGTAAGCATAATCCTATATGTATTGATAAAAATTGTGAATGTAATAGGCATGTTATCTATTGCAATATCTGTGAGAAAGAGTACATAGACTGTTGCTTCATGCACTATAGAGTTAAGGATTCCTGGAGAACAACATGATTATACCAATATCTGAAGATTGTCGGAGATGTATGCAAAAGGCTGCACTAAAGAAATTATACGTGGAGAGTGAAATATAATGATATTTGAGTTTAAGGGAAAGAGATTTAAACGAGTAGGATGGAGATTATACATTGAATAATAGACCAAGGAATCATGGCGAACTCATGGTGCAATTCATAGACAGTATTGAGACATTATTCGAGAACATTAATAACAAACAGAAATCTCTCAAAAAGAGTAAAGATAACGAGGAGACAACAAAACTCCACTATACGACTAGAATGATTCAAGCCTGGTTCAGGTCCAATGGTGGGCTACCTATACCAGATTAATCAATTTCTTTTATAAGCAAAAATGATGGAATTATATTTAAAGGCTAGGGAAGAATATGAAGTGTGATAGTTGTGGAGAGGACATGCATAAGATGACTGCATGTCATCAATTATGTCCTAATTGTGGTAAACATGTTTAGATTGATAGGGTTATTGACCTGTGTTTCACTTGCATTTATTTTTCCAATGTATGCATATAATTTAACAGAAACAGTTATAATACATTTTGTGTCTGGTACACTTTCATCATGTATATTGACAACCGTATTACTTAAAGATTAATCAATTTCTTTTATAAGCAAAAAAGACAAGATATAAATATCTAAAAATTATATAAAACAATATGAGTATGGAAAATACAAAAACCATTAAAAAAAATCATTACAAACCAGATGATGAAACAATCGAACAACGATTAGTCCGAATACATAACAAGTTTATCGACTATCGTGGTGGTATTGGTGGCAATGGTCTAACAGAATCAGGACATGAAGTCTTATTTCATCTAAGATATTGTCTTACAGGAAAAGCAGAGTCTAGTAGTAAAATCACTAAACTCTAATCTTTTTATTTTATTGATTTATATTAGGTAATAATGTATAATTAACTAGGTTTAGAAGTGATACCTTAGCGATACAAGTGTATAGAGAAAATCACTGAACTTTAATTTTTATATTTCAACCTGTAAGCTTTAAAGCTTTCAAGCTGGTTATCAATAATAGTTGATGAGATGATTAATATATGGGTTATGATATAGTATAGATATGAAAACAACAAAATATTGTGACTTTGGCGAAAATTATGGTACTTGTAGCACTAAAGATAAAAATGGAAATCCAATGGATACTACAAATATTAGAAAAGTTACCTATGAAGTAAAGGTAGATGATGAAACATATTTCACTTGTAAAGGTTGTGTAGAACATTTTCCTGCTACAGCTAAAGATGAAGATAACACAACAATCTATGAAGCAAAGACAGGTGTAGATGTAACTACAATGTTTAATACGGAGTCAATATATTGACACCTAGAATCCTTCCTTGTCACACTCATAAATCAAGAGTAATGGCAAGAGAGACCTGCAAAGAGAACTATTCTCCTATGAATAATTAATTCTCTTTATATATCAATAACAAAAAAGTGTGAATTGGCTTATGGATTGTATTTAATCATGGACCAGCCCAAATGGTATCGTGATGATTTTAGTTCTGAAAACAAACTAACTGGCACAATTTATACTAATCAATCATATACAAAAAAGAAAAACCTAACAGGATATACACTCAAAATAAGATTATACAAAAATTATAGATGGGGAGATTATTTCGGAAAGACTGCAACAATTAGTTCTGCTACAGGTGGAACATTCGAGTACGCAGTAGGAGATAATGAAATGCCACCACCTAATATCTATAACATTAAATTGGAATTATCAAAGTCAGGTGTCCAGGAATCGACACTGAACAGACAAGAGTTACTTATCCTTGAGGGTCCATCTTCTTGATATTTACAACTAGAGACAGCATAGGAAATCCTATAGTAAGTGAGGCTCTGCCTAAGATTGTAGAGGCAAAGGTTCCACTAGCCAAAATTGTACGAAGTGATTTCTCTAGAGAACAACCAGTCCAAGTAACATTTGAAAGGCTGCTAAAATATCATGACCGTACACCACAGATTCAAATAGCAGTGTCATCATATTCAGAATTAATCACTGGCACAGAGATGACAGTGAACACAGAGAATGAAAAAGCCAAGAAATTATTAGAGGAATGGATTAGAGCAACAAATTTCTATGACAAATTTGAATCACTCGTCACTACCGTACTAATCACAGGTAATGGTATATTAGAAAAGTTAGATGAGAATAACACTGAGGATGTTCTAGAAGTTGATATGGCAACCATCATAGCAAAAAAGAGAGACATATCAGGTAATCTAGAATACTATGAACATAGGACACAGAACGGTCAGACAGACAAACTAGGAGAGGGCAAACTAGGAAAGTTTATTGAATTCAACTTAACCAATTATTCCAGACAGGCATGGGGAAAATCATTATTCTATAGTCTAGCTATTCCAAGAACAGTAGGGAATCGTACTACTGCACCACTAATAGAAATCATGTGGGGTATAGAGGACGCCATGGGAGCCATCATATTAAATAATGCTTATCCAATTACTACTATCACTTATCCTGGAGCCAGTGACACATATCTAGAGAAAGAGGCAACAAGATGGCAGAGATACAAGCCAGGAGATAAAAGAGTCCAGAAGATAAAGCCAGAGATTGAATTCTTTGAGACAACAGGTAATAGTAAGTACACAGATTACATCACACATATAGAGAAATCATTTGAACTAGGGACCCAATTCCCACACGATATTATGACAGGAGATTTCACAAGTAGAGCTAGTTCAGAGACAACAGACAATATCGTAATGAAGCGAGTCAGAGGTTATCAGAGATACCTATCTAACAAATTAAAGACAGAATTATTTGACAGTATATTAATACAGAACGGATTCGACCCAGACGAGGTTGACCTCACTATAGGATTCACAACTCAGAATGTAGTAGAGTTAGAAGTAGGGCAAGTTAAGGACCTAGTAGATAGTGGACTATTAACAAAGAATGAGGGTAGAGAATGGTTCCGAACTAATACAGGTATGGAACTCCCAGATGATGAGGAGATTAAGGCTAATCAAGATATGGCAAATACTGTGGCTATGAACGCACAGGACATAAAGAAAGAACATATTAATAAATTCAACCTTGAGGAAGTTAAGAGTGTCATTCCCAAGAAGAAAAGAATGTGTAAGATGTGCAAGGAATCACAACACTCACTATGTACGAAGCGTGGATGTCAATGCCAGTAGATTTCGACGACTTGACTAAACGAATCCTGGATAACTTAGACGGACTTAATGATAAAGTAGATAATTTATGTGATAGAATGACAAAAGTAGAAGTGAATCTAGATAATCATTTTAACAGTATGGACCAACAACAAAAAGGGAAAGAAAGAAAATTCTACTACGTCATAGCAATAATGGGAACTGCCTTCACATTATTTGAAGTGATGAGAGAATTATTATGAGAGGATATAAAACATCCAAATTAACCTGTAGTAATTGTGAATCGGCACAAATGATATTAATCGGCAATAATATAGCAGAATGTAGTGTTTGTAAGGCTGTTAAGAGTGTTTAAATAACCGAAAAACTATTACATATTATCGGATATGGCATTACATATTCATAGTTTGACCAAGAAGCGTATCGTGAGAACGCCATGAGAAGAAATAACTCATCATTGAGGTCAATCTATTATTTCTTATAGTATTATACATTAAGAGTAATTAACGTCCTATAGGGAGTGAGGCGATAAAGAACGTTGATACGTCATATCGCTTCTTATTATACTAAATATAGAGAAATTAGTTATGCGATTAGAAGCTTATACCAAAGTATCAGAATCTGCTAAAATATCAGGTGTCGCATTAATTCCAAGAATTAGCAGAAATAATAATTTATACACTAAAGCCGAATTAGAAAGATTTGACGGAGTAGAGGTTCCACTAAATTGGGAACATAATCCAGGACAAGTAATCGGCACAGCAACATTTCACTATAATCCAAGCTTAGAGACTGTATATTATGAAGGAGAAATCACTAATGAAGGTGCAGCCAGTCTAGCTAAGAATAAAACACTATTTACAAGTATAGAGGCTAATCCCACAGATTTAAGAGAGATATGTAATGGACCTGGAGATTGTTTCTCTATGCCTTACGGACTAAATCCCGTAGGACTGGCACTAACTGAAACACCAGGAGTGCCAGAAACCACTGTTAATGTCATGGAGAAGTACATTGAAGAATGTAGTCATCATGAGTTAGAACATGAAGCAAGTGAGAAAGCAGGATTAAAACATATTGATTTTATTAATGATTTCTCTAATTTTAAACAAAAAATCTATGACCATTTAGGTGTAGAAGAATGTGCTGACTGTGGCAAACTTCACGAAAAAAAAAACTAAAAACTGAAGATGTTAATCTAGCAGGACCACAGGCAAGAGCAGATATTAAGAAAAAGAAACGATTTGAATTTGTAGAGACTCTTGATGATTCCTGGAAAGAAGTAGAACACTATCTAATGGAAGATTCTACTAATAGTGGACAGAAATCAGACACAGTAGGAAATCCAGAGTTTAAATCATTCACTCATTCATCATCATTTGTTGGTAACGTACTATGGGATAGAGAGAGCAGAGAGATGGAAATAATACTAAACGATAAGACTTATCACTTTTGCAGAGTATCAGAGAGATTATTTGACTCATTCGAGGGAGCAAGTAGTAAGGGTGCCTTCTTCAACAGGGAGATAAAGACACTCCATGATTGTTAATTCCATTAAAGGATTCATTAATGGATTAAAGAAATCATTTAGTGGTAAGGATTATTTAAGAGAGATAAACCAATGTGATAAATGTGGCAAACCAAGCTTTTTCGGTTCATGTCTAAAATGTGAGACAGATGAAGCATATCGTGGTTGGAATAAAACAAATAAACTTTAAATTGTGATAGTTACTTCTTATCTAATCACTATTTAAAGATTATTCATGCCTTGCGATTGTGAAAACAACAAAAAAGAACAGGACGAATGTCCTGAAGGACAAACATTTGACGTTTCAAAAGGCGAATGCGTAGCAAAAGAATCTGCATTTGGAGACCCAAAAACTACAGACGCACAAGCTGACGTAGCTTCATCAGGAGCTGACGTTGGTGGAAGCCAAGAAGTTGAGGGAACACAATGCCCAGAAGGTCACAGTTTAAACGCTGACTCTGGTGTATGTGAACCAAATGGCTCTGATAAGACAGGAGATATTGGACAAACTAATACTTCTATCGCAACAGAGAATAGTAAGAGACTTAACGCAATCGAGCAATCCATAAAGGCTCTAGCAGAAAAGAAACCATCTGCACAAGTAGGCTTAGAAGACGGTCATAAGACCTGGTCTCAAGTCGCTGAACAGATGGCTCCATCTTTGAGAAAATTTGGTAAGTTTGAGTTCGATATTTCCTTAGAATCCCTAAGAAGTATCAACACCAAACAAACTAGAGATAGAGCAGGAGCAGTAACTGAATCATTCAGAGACTCTCCTCTACAACTCAAAGAAGCCGTATCTATTAGTGGCACACATGCAACACAGGACTTAGACACTGATGTTGCTATTGTTCCTGGTGGAATTTCTTTCAAACCAGTATTCCAATTTGCAAAGACTAAACGCATTGAAGCTGGAATGGATAGAGCTAGATTCTTCAAGACAAGTATCCCTGCAAATGGGTCCCAAACTGTCGGTACAACACCTTCAGAAGCAACACAAACTTTCACTTCAATCGAAGTAACTCCAAGCACCATTACTGGTGTATATCTAGTCGGAGACTTTGATGAAATTGAAAATTCTCCATTCGATTTGCTACAAGCAATCGTTGAAGGAAGTGCTGCCTCATACGAAGATTTCGTTGCAACAGACATGTTAGACACCATCTCAGCAGAAGGAACCCTAACTCCAGGACTCTGGATTAGAGGCGACACAGGTGCAACTATTACATCTTCAGACGTAGCTAGTATGGCTATGGACGAGACTGGTATTGCATTTGGTAGAGAATATCTTGAAAATCAAGGATACCTTAGAGGCGGAATTAAACCAATTTGCTTCCTCGACCCACAACAGTGGAGAGAGCTAATAACATCAACTAACGTTACAAGTTTAGCAACCAGAAGCGCACCAGACATTTGGCTTAAAGCCGAATTGGAGCAATTTATGGGAGTTCAACTAATCGTTACTAACGCAGTAGAGCATAAAAACAACACCACAAACAATGCCGTTAACGCATACATGTGTGTTCCAAAACACTCATACGGAATCGGTATTAAACGTGATGTAACTGTTAAAATGCACGAAGTTGGCGAAGATAATCAAGTCCGAGTAAATACAACCTGGAGAACTAAAGCAGGTGTAATTGATTCTAGCAGTATTGTTAGGATTAGTACAACCGATTAGAACCACTCCTTTATCTCTTTTTTTTAATCATTAATTTTCAAGTTTTTTCATGCAGTTCGAGACAGCCGTATTATTAGTAGTAGGTGGAGTATTCATATCTATGATAGGTGTGAACCTAAATCTTGCCAGGAGCCTAGATAAAATGAATGATTTATCACATAAAGTTAAATAGTAGTAAAATTGAGAAGATTAATGGCATATAAAGTTTATAGTATTGGAGCTGTAGCCGTAATTGCATTAATTGTGGCACTAGCATACAATCCAGCACAAGAAAACTTTGACCTTGATACAGAACAGAACTTTATCATAACCACTTATCAACAGTCTGCTCAATGGGAGTGGATAAAAGGACAAGTGGAGAACGCTGAAGAATCTATTAACATCAAATCAAATGAAAATGACATCATAGGAAATACAAGTGACATCAAAGCATTAGAAGACAGACTCAATAAGATAAGTCTTAGTATATCTACTTTGAATAATAAAATCATTCAATTAGAAGTAACACCAGCACCTACTTCATCAACAGTTGCAGATGATGAGATTGTTGATTTCTACACAACTGATAATGATTCAGACAAAGAAGATAGATTTGACCAAAGTGAAGTTATGTATTTCTATGTAGTAGTTGATACAGAAGAAAGATATCTCTATTATGAAATCGTAAATGATGACACAAATGACACCATCAAGGACAAAAGGCTCACAATATCTCCAAATGTAGATAATCTAGTCTGGGCTTGGAGTATTCCAAGTAACCAAACAGCAGGAGATTACTATGTTGAGATAGAAGTCGGAGATGACTCAGAAAAAGTCAATTTTGACGTAAGAGCAACATCATAGGGTAACAACCCTTTTTTTATCTTTAAATAATACAATAATAATGACAATTATGGCAGATAAATTACCAAGTGCTGAATTTCTCAGTAATTTTTGGTGGGAACTTAGAGAGATGTTTAATATTATCCCTAATTACAAAAAAATCAATTAATTTTATTAATTCTCTTAGTTAATTCACTCATTCTATGAGTAATGGCGAGTAATTTCTTCGGAATTAACAAATGTAAACAACTATTGAACATAGAGATAACAGATACAGTAGATGATGAACTATTAAACTCATTTGGAGAGGTAGCCAACCAACATGTTGACAATATACTAAAACAACATGATGAGAGAATACCATTAAAGGTCCCAAATGTCCTGGCAGACGTTAAAATGGCTGCAAACTACTATGTATGCTCACTATTCAGAGGAAAGCGTGGAGATAATGAAACAGCTAAATTCTGGAAAGATATGTTCACAGATACGATTAACGGAATCATTGAGGAAAGAAGTGTAGAGGGATATTCCTATGATGTTCAAAGATTTAACGATAGATATAGACAAGAGGATGTGTACAGGTTATGGTAAATATTAATTCTCTTTATACACAAAATAGTGAGTATGATTATAATGTTTGAACTACCTGAATCATGGAATCTAACTAATAGAGTTAATGAAGCCAAAAGAGAATCTTTTGAATCTTGGGCTGATACAACCAGATACTTATCTGACCAAGCAAGAACTGACAATGTTGTCAGAGTGTTATCATTCCCTGAAGTAAGTCCATCAGGCAAACAAGAAATGATTAAAGAATTTGACTATACCCATAATCTCGTCACAAATGACGGAGAGATATTTTATGCTAAACAAGGAGCAGGAGAAACACCAGCAACTAATGAGAACTTTGCAAGTGGTAGATTTGAAATGGGAACCACAGCATATACAGAAGCAGAGACAGATACATTCAATCAGTTTGATGTGAGTGGCTCCAGTAAGATTTCTGGCTCTAGACAAACTTTTACATCAGGTTATCCTAAAACAAATGATACTGGCGATACTGACAATACAGGAGACGCCGTTGACGCCGTTTCTTATGCTGTTAATTATTCAGCAGCCGCCTGGAATGATACAGACGTAGAACAAGGAGCAATTCATG
>PVBE011888157.1_pt1 | contig 10583 bp, 10 predicted proteins | sample 1631181 | NCBI WGS metagenome assembly PVBE01 (sample SAMN08397723, study PRJNA350692) | Marine metagenome, whole genome shotgun sequencing project. | isolation source: water | place: Pacific Ocean | collected 2012-04 | reverse complement strand
AGCAATAAAAGACGAGGTAGGCAAAGGTAGGGTTCCCTTATGAGTGGCCTCCTGTAGAGAGCGACAAATACTTTCTGAGCCAGATTCGAGATAGTCAAGAGCTGCCAACCAGTGCAAATCACAGTGGCTCGTGCGATCATTAGGTGCCATCAACACAGGCTGATAACAACCCTGCTCCATGAGTGCCTGAGCAAGCTGAATACCGTAATTTCCCCAACCGGTATATGGTGTGAGCGGCCAATCAATGAGAACTTTTCTCATCGAGACAACGAGTTGATAAGGTTCATGAAATTGCGACCAGCATGTTCAACAGTCAGGAAACGTCCATTCTCAAGAGCAGGTTTCATAACCTGAAATGTCTTTAGCATTCCAAGGGTGGCTGCACTTTCAAGAGGACCATGAAAAGTTATATCCACCTCACCGGCATGACCACTAGAACGATAAATCTCAGCCTGAATTCGATTTAAGAAGAAGCAACCAGAATGTAGATTAAATGGCTGGTCGAAGCGAATCATTTTACCAAGATGCTCCAAACAAAGCTGATGAGAGCCGCTACGGCGATAGGCCTCAGATGCAAAAGGATTGTAATCACCATCGATGTAAAAGCGGCTTAGATGGCCAGAATTCTCCATTGTTTCTAAACGGTTAGGCATAAGCAAATAGTTATCACCAAAAGCATAATTAAAGGCCCTTAATTTTAAGAAGAAATCAACATCGGCAATTACGATGTCATCCTCTAAATAAGCAATATAGTCGTAGGGGTTCCCATCCTCCTCTGCCTTCCTGCTAACCATGGCCAACATCTCCTGACAGGCAAATCCGAGCAGCCGTGGATCTTCCACATCACAGCAAGTCTGACGGTATAAAGTTGAAAGCTCAGGCAGTTGATCAAGAACATGATCACCGCCAATGACGCAGATCCGCAAATCAACTTCCCCGCCGCCATCTACCACGGCATCGACCCTTCGCTGACAATGATTAAGAGTGGCAGCTGAAGCACCAAATAGGCGATGCAAACTAAGGATAAGTTGACTAAGAGCTCTGATCCTCGGAGCCGGGTCTGCAGCTAGTGAGCCATGGCGCCCATCACCTGATCGGTAAAAATGCACAACTCCGATCAATAGACGCATGGGCACCCGTTTCTGGATCAGCAAACAGTGAACCTGAGATTAGTCTTCCGCTTATGGATGCAGCCTCTCGCCCCGCCCGGCCTCTAACCATGCGACGACGTTACAAGCGTTTGCTCGTGCGTATGCGCACCTGGCCAGCACTGATTCCGACCTTGCTAGTGATTTTGTACTTGGGAATCATGGTTGGGCTAACTCAGGTGGCCGATTCCTGGATCGTTGGCCTGGCCGCGATGCCACTATTTTTCGCAGTTTTTCTCACCATTGGCTGCCTGCTGGCTTATCGCCGAGACTTCTACGCATGAGCCGCACGTACCCCGCAGCTCTAGTACTTCCAGGTGATGCCTTCGACACCGACCGCAATCAGGTGATGGGCCGAAGGGTAGCCGGCAGAGGCTTTGCACGTGGAATTGCCTCCTCCCTTCATAATGAGGCGCTCACTGTAATAGTCAACGACCGCAAGGACCTCGCCAAGCTGCGCGATCATCTGCAGCCCTGTCTAGGAAGCGGCAGCAATGTCCTGCTGCAGGTGGGCATTAGCAAAGCAACAATGACCAGCTCCGGCTGCGTCCATCTGCCGGATCCAGGCTTAGCCCACTGGAGCTGGTTACGAGCAGGGCTCTCCGCTGAAAATTTCTCGATAACCGGTGTCACCCACACACTATGTTCCCGAAATGTGATGAGCAGCTTGGAACAACTGATCACGGCACCGCTGGAGGACTGGGATGCGCTGGTGTGCACATCACGAGCAGCACTCGGAGTCGTTCAAGAAGCCATGGCCTGTCAGCAAGAACAGCTCTCACGTCGCTTTGGGCAGTCATTGCGACTTCCCAAGGGACCCCAACTCCCCGTAATCCCCCTCGCGATTGATCCAACTCCCTACCAATGGCAAGGACGCTTCAATAGCCGGGAGGATCAGCGGCAGGAAGCCCGTCAAGCGCTGCAGCTACCAAGCGGTGCCATTGTAGTGCTGTTTTTAGGACGACTCAGCTTCCATAGCAAGGCACATCCCCTACCGCTATACCGCTCACTCGCAGAACTAAGCGTCAAGCATGAGATCATATTATTGGAATGCGGTCATCTCTTCAGTGATGTTATTGCTTCGGCCTTTGACGAACTTGCCAAGCAATTCCCCGCCCTATCGATCCGACGTCTTGGGGGCCGGCTTCCAGCAAGTGAAGAAGACAAGAAACTTGCACTCGCAGCAGCGGATATCTTTTGCTCTCCAGCCGACAATCTGCAAGAGACCTTTGGATTGAGTGTGCTTGAAGCCATGGCCAGCTCCCTTCCGGTTGTGGTGAGCGATTGGAACGGGTATAGGGATCTCGTAGAACCAGGGGTCAGCGGCCTCTTAGTGTCTTGTCAGGACATTCTGAGTAACCAATCAAATGCTGATGCGATCGAACGAGACTATCGACTGGGGCTGATGGACTATGACAGCTTCGTGGGCCTTCGCAGCCTAGGTGTGTGCATCGATCACCGCGGCCTGACACAAGCTCTAGAAAGCCTCTGCAGCCAAAGCAATCACCGACGAGAAATGGGAGAAAAGGCACACAAGCGGCTGGAACAGAAGTTCAGTTGGTCAGTCGTCAGTCGTCAGTACCGGGATCTCTGGAATGAGCTCAACAGCCGACGCCAAAAAGCCGCTATCGCTAGTCAGCGAGCCCTGCCATGGCCCACAAGTCACTCCGGAAGACTGTTTAATGGCTACAGCCATGGCAGTTTCCCACGAGGACCCTGGCGACTGCATCCTTCTTGCACAGATGCAAACATCCTTCGGGGGACAATGCAGAGGAGTTTCATCGGCCGTTTTTGCCAAGATTCAAGTCTCGACGCCCTCAGCACCAACCTAAAAAGGCTGCAGCAGCAGGACACTAGCCTTGGTTCTGCCGAGCTCAATGAACTCCTCCTTTCCAACCACATTGCAGCCATTCACCATCCAGCAATGACGGCAACTCTTCTGAAGCTGGGAATCCTGGAAAACACTGGTTCATGAAACCAAGACGGATCCTGTTCGTCTGCTATCCAGACACGAACAGTCCAATTGGTGGTGTGAAGCAGATCTATCGCCAAGCAGAACTCCTTCAACAGGAAGGCTTTGATGCCTTCGTTCTTCAGCAAGAACCAGGCTTCCGTCCCGATTGGTTCGAAAGCAAAGCTCGAGTGATCGATCTTAAAAGCTATCTAGACAGTCATCCCGCCGCTAATGACGACCTAATCGTTCTTCCTGAAACTTGGCTAAAAAATGTGCCTTCTTATTTGGTCGGCATTCCCAAAGTGATCTTCAACCAGAACGCGTTCTACAGCTTTGGCCTAGAAAGTAACTGTGATCCCTCAACCCTGGAGCTTTATCAACACCCTGACATCAAAGGTGTGTTAACAGTATCGGAAGACAGCCGTAGGCTTTTGGTTGAGGGCTGCGGCATCGACAGTAAACGTTGTACTGCGTTAATTAACGGCATTGACGCCAACCTCTTCTATGTACCCAACCAGAAGGCTCCACACATCGTCTTCATAGGACGCAAACAAGCTGATCATGCACGCAAGGTCGCATTAATGGCGAAAGGGCGTCCTGCCTTTTCCAATTACAACTTTCGCGAACTACCGAGAATGCCTCACGAAGAAATAGCCAAAGAACTTCGTGACGCCTTGATGTTTCTCAGCTGCGGTCATCCAGAAGGATTTGGCCTGCCCCTTGCTGAGGCCATCGCCTGCGGATGTTTAGTGGTGGGATATCACGGGCTAGGAGGGCGTGATTTTGCACTACCCCACATGAGAGTGGTTGAATTTGGAGATCTGATGGGCTTTCTTGATGGGATCGAAGCGGAGCTCAAGCGCTTCGAAGCCAACCCGAATGCGGTGATCCAAGAGCGTTCCCAGGCCTCCAGGACGATTCAAGAGATGTACAGCTTGGAAGAGGAACGCCTCTCTTGCCTGAATGCCTGGCAGTCTTTGGCTATTTAAGAATCAGAAATCTGCACATGCCCAGATCTCCTGACATGCATGAGCCATATGTCCAAAGGTACGACGGCCACCACCTGGGCTCAAAGCCTCATATCGCCATCCTAGGAAGCTGCAAAGTCGGCAACTTCGTCGTCACCCTGCCACTGCTGCGGCTCATAAGACGGAGCTATCCTGCAGCCACCATCGATTTCTGGGGAAGCGAGGCAACTCGTGATTTTGAAGAAGCACTCTGCGGAGACGATGAAAAAAAACCTCTAAGCTGGCGCTGTTCCTGGGATCAGAAAGACTCACTCAATACGCTGCAATGCATCGCCGAAACCGCCAAAGCTCGGAGAGAGAAGGCTGGTCAGCTTGATCTGCTGATCAACTGCGACGGATTCAACCCTCTTACCCAGACCCTGGCCAGCTGGCTGAGACCAAAATTCGTGAGTGGAGGCAGTTTGAATGCTGCAGGAAGAGATTTATTGACATGGGGAGAGCTACCCAACCAACGTTTTCTTGCTGATAAAGATTGGGACTCACAAGATTTCATTGAACGCTATAAAACTCATTTCAACAGCAACTACATAGCTGAATTGTTATGTCGAATTGCTTTTCTGAAACCAGACAAAGAGGACCTTACAAACATCGACCTTCCTTTTTGTCAACCCAGCTTTGAAGTCCCAGACATTTTAATTCACTGCACAACAGCACGTGCTGCCAAAATATGGCCCTTCAAATACTGGAGCGAAGTTATCAACTGGTGTCAACATCAAAGCATCAGTATTGGCCTAGTCGGTGCACCACCAAAACACCAGAAACTCGAATATCATGGAGGCAATGAAGAAGAGCAGTTACTCAACAGCTATACAAAAACATTAGTAGATCTAAGGGGGTCTACAACACTTATCGAGCTAGCAGGAGCTTCTAAAGCAGCCAAAGCTGTTATCAGCGTCGATGCCGGTCCGATGCATATCGCTGCAGGAGTCGGCACTCCTACACTGGCGATTGTAGGAAATGACAAAGACGGAGATGGGGTCAGTCCTATCCGATTGTGGCTACCGCGAACAGATTGTCTCGAGAGAACAATATCCAGCCATTCCAGCAAGAAATTCAGCCAGAATTATTTCAAAAATGACGATATGACAGAGGCTCTGCGCTGCATGCTTGGAGTGGAACCTCTGCAAGTCATCAACTGGCTCAAGCGAGTTCTATCATGAACCTGCTTGTCATCACCAACCTTTACCCACCGCAAGAACTAGGTGGATATGGTCGTTCTATCGCCGACTTCGTTTGGGGTCTGCAGCAACATGGCCACCGGGTCCAGATCATCAGCAGTGATGCTCCCCACCTCGGGATCAGCAGTTCAAAGGGGCCGAACAATGAAGAGGTGGACCGAAGACTGCAACTCAAGGGCACCTATGAAGGTGGCGTCAAGCACATACAAGACAAACAGGATCTTGCTGCAATTGACAGTGCCAATGCTGCGTTGCTGAATTCCTGGCTATCCCAAGAGCATTGGGACGGAGTCTTGCTCGGCAATCTCGATCTCATCGGTCCTGAGCTTCTGCCAAAATTACTTGAAAAATCAATCCCCGTGCAGCATCACGTGGGCTTTGTGCATCCACCCTTCCCAGCGAGCCTTTGGCCGCATCAGGGTTCTTACAGAATGGTTGCTGCCAGTCAAGCCGTGCGCCGAGCACTGACAGAGGCTGGGCTTTTGATCAAGGAGGAGGCCGTGATTTATCCAGGAGCACGAATTGATCTGTTTGGATCCTCCGTCACAGGCATGCCCCGACCATTGCCTGCCACTGGAGCACCAGATCGCCCCCTGAAAATCTGTTTTGCCGGACTACTCATGGTAAGCAAGGGAGCGCACACCCTGATAGAGGCACTGATTCATCTTCGGCAACAAGGCCTAGCCATACAAGCCTCTTTGGCAGGTGACAAGTTCCAGAGCGGTTACCAGGAGCAACTAGAGCAGCTGCTAGCCAAGCACGAACTTGCCGATATGGTGCAATTCGTAGGGCAACTGAACCGGCAGAATCTGGCTCGCTTCTACGCCCTGCACCATGTAGGCGTCTTTCCCTCAATCCACCCAGAAGCCTTCGGGATCGTGGCAGCCGAGATGATGGCCTCAGGCTTAGCTCTGGTAACCAGCGGCGTCGGCGGGGCAGCTGAATTGATTGAAGATGGCATTAGTGGCCTACTCTTTGAGGCTGGCGACGCGGCTGATCTTGCCGAATGCCTGAAGCGCTTAATACTCGAACCATATTTTACTATCAATATGGCCAGAAAGGGCCAAACGCGAGTTGAGAAAAAATTCAGCGTGATGGTTGCAGCAAAACAACTAGAAGAATGGTTTCAGAGAGAAAGCTTTGAGATAAAAAATCAGTCAGTCCAAACATTCTGAAAAAACAATCACAAAATCCATCAGCACTTGAACTTTGAAATGATTTTCACACGAAGCCAGAGCCCTCCAAAACTCAATAAATCCTGTTGCAGACATCTATTCGTAGTTGGCACTACTTTGAGTTGGTTTGCTCAGGGCTCAGCTCATAATCAGAGCAAATAAGAATTCAACCTAAACTCCAATGCTTAGCTGGTTGAAAAAGTTAATCAGAAGAAAACTCAGTAAGGGAACTGCAGGCACTCCACCCTTGCGCTGGGAATACAAAGTCGTGCAAATGGTGGCCGAAGCACCGGCAAATGCGAAAGACGCCAGCGACAAGCTGGGTGGCTCCTTAAGCGCTGAAGCACTGAAGGAGCAATTCCCCGAGTACTTCGCCGAAAACAACGGTCGGCAACAAATTCAGGATTTCCTCAATCGTATGGGGCAAGACGGCTGGGAAATGATGCAAATTCAACAGGTTGGTGGATTGCCATTAATGTTCTTCAAGCGTGCCTTGGCTATGCATCCTCAAGCAACTAGGGCTAAAAAGGAAGCAGGGAGTTCGACACCATCTCATGCCCCAAAAAACACCTGAAAGGCGAGACTTTACCCACTTGGGCTGGCAACATGGTGCCAGTTCAAAAGCTACAGAAGAGGACCATCTGGTCCTCCACGTCGATCAGCCTGCTCCATCGGGTGCCCCCGAGTTCCATGAAGTCGAGGATGCTGCAATGCCATCACCAACTTATCTCTGGCCAGCTGATGATGAGCACTTCACAAGTGAAGAAACCTCAATGATGGTATTCGACGACAAGGATGCCAATCAATCACCAAACAAATCGATCTTTAGTTAACCCATTTAGAGCACACGAAGCCTTATACCGAAAGAGTGCTGATGGATTACCAAACAACGCACAGTGCAGCACTATGCAAGTGAATTGTCAAGGCAAAAGGTCACCAAACAACAACTCAGGTTAGTAGATTTGATATTTTCCCTCAGGAAAGTGCTTGAATCTTGAAACGGAGATAAGCCAAACTTCGCAATAAGTTTTAAGGCCATCATCTGATTGCGAACCTGTTTCAAGGAGTGTGCAAAAACATCAGCGACCTCTTAAACCACTTTCAGCAAACTGGTCTCATCATGGCCTCGCACAAAACTGCCCTGATCACGGGGATCACAGGCCAAGATGGAAGCTATCTCGCAGAGCTACTGCTTGAGAAGGGATATACGGTGCATGGCATCAAGCGCCGGGCCAGCAGCTTCAATACCAGCCGCATCGACCACCTTTATCAGGACCCACACGAGCTCGAGCAACGCCTAGTGCTGCATTACGGAGATCTAACAGACAGCAGCAACCTGATCGGAATCATCCAGAAAATCCAACCAAATGAGATCTACAACCTAGGAGCTCAGAGCCATGTGGCCGTGAGCTTTGAGGCGCCGGAGTACACCGCTAACTGCGACGCCCTGGGCACCTTGCGCATTCTGGAGGCCGTACGCATGCTCGGGCTTACCAGCAAGACCCGCATCTATCAAGCCAGTACCTCCGAGCTCTATGGGCTGGTACAAGACATCCCGCAAAAGGAAACGACTCCTTTTCATCCCCGCAGCCCCTATGGCGTCGCCAAGCTTTACGCCTATTGGATCACCGTGAATTATCGCGAGGCCTATGGGATGTATGCCTGCAACGGAATCCTGTTCAACCACGAAAGCCCGCGGCGAGGAGAAACCTTTGTGACCCGCAAAATTAGCCGTGGTCTGGCCCGAATTGATGCAGGACTTGATGAGTGCCTATATATGGGCAACCTCGATTCCTTGCGCGACTGGGGCCATGCCCGCGATTACGTCGAGATGCAGTGGCGAATGTTGCAACAAGACACTCCCGAAGACTTCGTGATCGCTACCGGCCGACAGGAAAGTGTGCGGCGATTTATTGAACTAACAGCAGCGCAGCTGCATTGGAACGCAGTAAATGGCGATTCAGCCATCCACTGGGATGGTGAAGGGTTGGAAGAAGTGGGGCGACGAGCAGATAACGGCAACGTCGTGGTTCGCATCGATCCTCGTTACTTCCGACCTGCAGAGGTAGAAACGCTCAAGGGTGATCCCACTAAGGCCAGAGAGAAGCTCGGCTGGACTCCAACCAGCAGCTTGGAGGAGCTTGTGTCTGAAATGGTTGAACACGACCGCGAAGAAGCCCGCAAAGAGGCCTACCTGAAAGAGCAAGGCTTCCAGGTCGTTGGGCCCCGCGAATGACCCTTACTTAATCATGAGCCTGATCCACCCAAGTGATCGCTTCTTTGTGGCCGGTGCCGGTGGCATGGCTGGTGGTGCGATCGTGCGTGCACTGAAGGCCGGCGGCTTCGGCGACAGCTCCCATGGAGGGGCACTACTGACCCCTGACCGGAAGGCCCTGGATCTTCTCGATGACAACGCAGTCAAAGACTGGATGTCTAGAGAGCAGCCCGATATCGTCGTGCTTGCCGCAGCCACCGTGGGTGGAATTGAAGCTAATCGAAGTCGACCTACCGATTTTTTACTGCAAAACCTGCGAATCGAAACCCAAGTCATCGAATCCGCCTGGCGCCAGGGTGTGCGCCGGTTACTTTTTCTAGGCAGCAGCTGCATCTACCCAAAGTTCGCTGCACAACCAATTCGGGAAGAAGCACTGCTAACAGGCGCACTGGAATCAACAAATGAGTGGTATGCCATCGCCAAAATCGCTGGGATCAAGCTTGGGGAAGCCCTACGCAAACAACATGGCTTCGATGCGATCAGTCTGATGCCCACCAATCTCTATGGAACAGGCGATAACTATCACCCCACTGGCAGCCATGTTTTGCCTGCTCTGATCCGCAGATTCCACGAAGCTAAAGAATCTGATGCAGATTGCGTGACCTGTTGGGGTAGCGGTACCCCATTACGAGAATTTCTACATGCCGATGATCTTGGTGAGGCCTGCGTGTTCGTGCTAGAGCATTGGGATCCAGCCTCCAGAGATGCACCACGAAATGATGAAGGCAACCCATTGGCCTTCCTTAATGTGGGCACGGGCGCAGATCTTTCGATCAAAGAGCTGGCGGAACAGGTGGCAGCAACAGTCGGCTTCCAGGGCAACATTCAATGGGACAACAGCAAGCCAGACGGAACACCTAAAAAACAATTGGATGTGAGCCAACTTACGGCGATGGGCTGGCGAGCACGGATCCCACTTAAAGAGGGCCTAAAACTGGCTTATGAGGATTTCGAAAGACAGCTGAGCAATGGAAAACTAAGGACCTAAATTATTCCCAAGTCAAAAGATGCACATAAATCTAAATACATAAATAAATCATATAGAACTTACGAACAACACGATTAAGAGCAAGAAAAAAGCTACGAGACTGATATCTCGCAACCAGGACGAACATCAGCCAAGGAATTCGTAGCCTAAATCATCTGCACGGCTTTCAAAAATTAACGGCTTAACAATTATTTACCTTGGTCTTTTCGCGCAAGCCCTATCCACCACAAGCGCAACCACTACTCACATTTCAACCACTACATATGTAATGGCTTGCTTGTAAAATGCTTCAACACGCTAAATGTGACCACAGTAAAATGAAGATGCGCTACAATTGAATCTATCTTGTTTCCAAGAAAATAATGAAATCAATAGCTCATTTCAGACAATTCTAATCAAGCATTCAGAATCAATGAAGATATTCACCCATCAGCCATGCAATAATTCTTTTAGGTTAGCCAACAAGCCAACCCTAGGCTAAGGCCTAGATGATTTGCGATAACATCAAAGATCTATATCTCAATCTGACCAATAAATGGTCAATGTATCATTAATTACACACTGAACATTACGCTAAACACAACATGACTTCTGTTTCTATTTCAGGCTTCAAGTATATCGACTCCGACGGCAACGGGCGTCGCGCCAGTACCCTCATAAAGGGCAGCAATCCAGATGTTGTGCTTGTTCTGGATATCTCCGGTAGCACAACTCCTGCAGTAATGGGAGCCCAGGGTTACTTTTATGGCACGGTCGCAGTAGGCGATCTCGACTCCGACGGTTATTCAAATACGATTCTTGATGCTGAAATCTCATCAGCAGGGTCAGTACTTTCTT
>PVBE011049849.1_pt1 | contig 10583 bp, 6 predicted proteins | sample 1631181 | NCBI WGS metagenome assembly PVBE01 (sample SAMN08397723, study PRJNA350692) | Marine metagenome, whole genome shotgun sequencing project. | isolation source: water | place: Pacific Ocean | collected 2012-04 | reverse complement strand
TGCATGTAGAACAGTTCAGCCACTTATTGTGTACAGTTATACATCTATAAAAAGTTTCTCTTAAAATATTATCATTTTACAAGCTTGCAAAATTTTATTAAATTATCTTAATAATTTCAAAATCTAAATTTACACTTTATTATTAAATGTACTCTCATTTTTAAAATCCTAACTACTTGAATATACTTTACAGTGACATTACTAAGATATATTACTCATCCAATAAAATCTTAGTTATAACAAATAATTTATATTTTTTATAAAAGTAACCTTAACTAGATTTATCGTTATTTTAAAAATATTTCTATAAAATAGGAGTAAAATATTTACTTTTGTTAAGTATAATAAGATAGAATATAAAGATAAAAATAGAAATTATTTCATAATAGTTATGAAAAATCAAAATTTTCGATTAACAAAACTCTATTATAGCAAAATACGCGTTACTATTTGAAAACTGATATTTGTTCAACGACTTAGTAAGTTTATTAATTTATTGACTCTATTTTTTTTCTAATAAGTTGATACTAATCATTATCTTCCAATAATAACTTTATTAATAAAGAGCTACATTTTCCACAGTTCCTATAGCAACGAACGCATATTTATTATATTTTAAAATATCCATATAAACACTACTGAATTATATCCACCATCAAAAAAATCTCAATAACATTCTTTACAAAATCGTATAATAAAGGTTAAATTTATACTAAATCACTTAAATTAAAACAAATTAATTCTTTTGCTAAATTTATAAGACTGTCACGGTCAATAACAAAATATAGCGTTCAGCATTAAAGTACTTTAAACTAATTTCAAACAAAATAGATGGTAATTTTACGATACACCTTTTATTTATAGGACAACATGATCGGGATATATAATGTAAGAAAGACAAAATAATATCACAACATACACTGTCAATATATTTATACATACGCTTCACTTCAAAACTAAACCGGATTTAGCATATCTATAAATGCATGAGAAATATTAAATTTTTTCGCCAAATGTACCCCAATTGCTTGAACACCATAGCGTTCTGTTGCATGATGCCCTGCTGAAAAAAAATGAATCCCTGACTCTTTTGCAATGTGAACAGTTGATTCAGAAACTTCTCCAGTTATATAAGCATCAACACCACATTCAACAGCAGAATCTATCTTAGATTGCCCCATCCCAGTACTCCACGCAACTTTTTTAATTGTATTTACCTTTCCAGGAATGTATAGAGGTTCACGTTCAAGCACTGTGGTAATCCGTTCTTTGAGAATTTTACCTTGACATGGCATATGTAATTGCCCGACATTACCTATTGATGGCATTTTGTTACTTTTAGCAAATGTTCCAGTTATCTGAATATTTAATTTTATACCAAGTTGAGCATTATTACCAAATTCAGGATGTGCATCTAGTGGCAAATGATATGCAAAAAGATTAATGTCATGTTCCAACAATAACTTTAATCGAGCTTTTTTCATTCCAATAATTGGTGCCTTTTCATTTCTCCAAAAATACCCATGATGCACTAAAATAGCGTCAGCTTTAGCATTTAATGCTACTTTTAGTAAATCTTGGCTTGCTGTTACACCAGTTATTAATTTCTTAATATTAATGCGTCCTTCAACCTGCAACCCATTAGGAACATAGTCCTGAAACAGATTTGGTTTTAGCAATTTATTCAAATAAGTTAAAATAGTATTTCTTGAAACCAAAGCTACCTCAATCATCCATGTTGTCTTGCAATATCAGCACCTAATTGCAATAATTTTTCTTCAATACACTCGTATCCACGATCAATGTGATAAATTCTATCAACTATAGTTTTACCTTTTGCTACTAAAGCAGCTAACACTAAGCTTGCTGAAGCTCTCAAATCTGTTGCCATAACAGGTGCAGCTACTAATGAATCAACACCGTGGCATATAGCAGTATTTCCATCAATAAAAATATTAGCCCCCATACGTTTCAGTTCCTGAACGTGCATGAAACGATTTTCAAAAACAGTTTCTGTAATTATTCCAGTACCTTCTGCTATTGCATTCAAAGCCGTAAATTGCGCTTGCATATCGGTAGGAAAACCTGGAAAAGGCGCTGTTTTAATATTCACTGCCTTAGGACATTTCCCATTCATATCTAACGTTATAGAATCTTCATCATATGTAATTTCTGCACCAGATTCTTCTAACTTCTGTAGAATAACCTCAACATTCGCTGCATTGGTATGTTTAACTTTAACCTTACCTTTTGTAATCGCGCCTGCTATTAAATAGGTACCTGTTTCAATTCTATCTGGTACCACATTAAATTTCCCATGCTGCAAGCGTTCTACCCCTTGTATTTCTATAATATTTGTACCAGCACCAACAATTTGCGCTCCTAAATGGTTTAAAAATTTCGCTAAATCTTGTACCTCAGGCTCCTTTGCAGCATTTTTCAATAAAGTCGTTCCTTTAGCCAATACTGCAGCCATCATTAAATTTTCTGTACCAGTTACTGTTACTGTATCAAAAATAATTGTGACACCATGAAGACAATCATTTACCCTTGCTTTAATATAACCACCTTCAATAGTAATATTTGCACCCATATTTGCTAAGCCTTTAACATGCAAATCAACAGGCCTTGAGCCAATTGCACAACCTCCAGGAATAGAAACGATAGCTTGACCAAATTTAGTTAATAATGGTCCCAATACTAAGATAGAGGCACGCATAGTTCGAACAAGTTCATAAGGTGCTAGAAAATTCTGAACAGTACTAGCATCTACTTTTATATTCATATGCTCATCTATCATTAATTTTACACCCAACTGTCCAAGTAATTCCATCATTGTAGTTACATCATGAAGATGTGGAACATTACTAATAGTCACAGGTCCATCAACCAATAAGGAAGCTGCTAAAATTGGTAAAACTGAATTTTTCGCGCCAGAGATCTTTACTTCTCCGTAAAGTGGTATACCTCCTGTAATTATCAGTTGTCTCATCTGACTAAACGCTCATTTTGAGAATATGTTTTTAAACTTAGTGCATGTATCTCACCATTTTTAATTCTATCACCAACAGCATCATAGACAAGTTGCTGTCTTCGTAATTGTTTCATGCCTTCAAATGAATTATCGATCACAAGAGCCTCAAAATGTCTACCATCATCACCTTTTACGATAATTTCAGCACCAGGTAATTTATTTAAAATTAATTGTTTAATATTTTCTGATGACATCATTACAACTGTTTCCTTATTTACCAAAATCACAACAAAACTACTTGATTAGACCTACATTAACAAGCAAATTTAAGTATATACTCAAATAGTTATTTATTTCGCTGCATTTTACAACACGCCCACTAGTAATATTCAATACCAGTCTCACTATCTGATTGCTTTAAACGAGCAAAATTAACTTGAACCCGAGCAATATTAACTACAATGCTCAACATTCAATAATATTACTTAAAGCTAACTTACCATTGTAAGCATATAACTTTTCATAAAACCTTAAGACTCACAATTAAGCTATACATCATGATTCTCACAATATCTAATTATCCTGGCTGCATTTAACATAAAATTACACCTGCAAACCTTTTAAAAACTAACCACATCAATAATGTATATCATATAAATACTATTTATATTATGTCCTACAAAACGATAGTCTACTCGGATATTTTTAACAACTGCGCGAATAATCCGAGTAAATACTTCCACTAACTAACTAAGTCAGTACATAAATTCAATTATTTCGCTAACATACTATGTTACTATCACATAAATATCCACGACCCAAATTTTAATCACACTAATAAAATTTTACTATATATGTTCATTCGCTGAACGCCAAATATAATTACCTGCTATCCATCTTGACATTTTAATAAAATCTAAAAACATAAAACCTAGTTGATCAACCAACTTCCCATAAGTACATCTATCATCTCATACACAATATCAGGATTTTTAACTATCATAACCCTATTGTCATTGTCAATATTTTAAATCGTTTCTACTAGAACTACCTGACTTACTTGCATATGCTAAACCTCCTCCATAAATAACATAATTATCAAAATAACTGCAATATAGCGTTATTCCATTAATCATACCATCCTATATTACCTTATAAGCGTCAATTTATGCAGTTATTATTAACAAATACAAATTCATGACAAATTTTAAAACAATATGCATGTATATTTAATATTACTATTCCCATTAACTAAATAAATTTTATACTATCAACAATCAATTCCTATATAACTTCAGCAACAAAGCTGATGTAAAATATTAGAGAAGAAATCTTTAGCAAACACTTCATGCCGAATTGATAGAGAATAAGAGAATACAAGAGAAAACAATACTTCTCTCAGTTATTCTACTATAACGTATGATAATTTCACACAAAATTCGAACAACTACCCATGGTAACCATTATAGTATGATTTAAAATCACCTATATTTATAGTAAAAAAAATTTACTAATTTGCATAACATACAGCAACAAAATGTATCTTCAAAAGAAAAGCTGCTATTAGAAATATCTTCCACAATTATGTCTGCGAAAACATTATTCATGTCATTGCGAACCAATACACTTAAAAGAAGTAGGCAAATAATACCTTTAACAATTGATATCCATTTTATTATAATAGCTAAAAGTACACTAATAATAATACCATTAACTACATCTACTTAAAAAACGTCCACTATCATTGCCAAACAATTCAAGACTAATAAAATAACTACCTAAAACTTTTATCGAACTAAAAATCAATTATAAGTTTGGCATGACAACCTACCTTATTAAGGTAGCATCAATAACCTCGATGTAGTAGATAAACTCCCAAAACCTACGTAGAATAAAATTAGTTTATTATTTTCACTAACAGATATCTGTAATCATATCTGAACATGTCTTTCTAAATGTACTAATAACAGAGCTAATTCTTTAACAAAAATCAAAATAATACACTATACATGTAACATATTCTCAGTAAATTCAACTAATAATATTACAACTATGTTATCTTAGCACTATGCCATTGAAAATCCTAAGAACATGTTAAACACCTAAGCATTAAAAAAGTTCGTCCAATATCTAAAAATCGATATTAGGTAATATTATATATCGAATAACCCCAAAACTAACATTATTTATCTTGCACAAGCAACATAGCATAATATACTGCATAAAATTGTTAAACCATAATATATGAATACACATGCATGAATTACCTAAACCATATCGCGATGATATTCATCAGTAATTAATCGCAATAATACTGTCATAACTCAATCGACTTACCGTATAATATCAATAGTTTTTCTCATAAAACGCCAAGCTAGCTAGCGTCACTAAATGTTACATTTCAAACAATGATAAATGTTATACATACATAAGTGTGTATGATAAACTTAGAAACATAAGTAGTTACTTAACTCAAAATACCAATAGACCAATAACATATAACCATACCGTCTTACTAAATTTTATAAAAAATTTGCATAAAAAACAAAAAATATCAAATTATGTCTGCCAAATTTATTATTGATAAATAAAAACCACTATTTTTATTTAGTGTCGATTCGAACTTAAATTCACATTAAGAATAGCAATAGACTATGGCTTTATATAACTTTTTTATTTTTAAACCCATATCCCCATTATATGTTATATGAACAATAGGTATTATTGTATATTATTTGCATTAAATACATTGCTCAGAATTAATCGATTTTTATACAAGCAAGGTACATTTTCTATGCTTCAATTTAATGTGAGCTTGTCGATAAATAATAAGATGAAGTTGTTGTATGTAAGCAATTTAATAAAGACATCATTTTATACCAAAATATCTGATACTCTTACTTTGTAATTCAACAAAATCTTTTTTTACAATTACTAAAACGAAGGTTATCGTTGCATACCATAATGATAAGTAGTTATAAATAAGAACTACAATTTAACGCAAATATACTCAATGTAAGAAATATCTACTCTTATTTTAATGAATCGTATGTAAAATTATAGATTAAGTGTAAATATCCTTACATGCTATAAAAACTGAAGATATTAACTTGATTCAATGTCACACGTGAAACTATATAAAAATAATCTAAGACCCAAAAAGCATTAAAAAAATTAGCACACCATCTTCAAGTAAATAACTTTGATAAAGAAAAACATACACAGCAATATTTGAAATAAAACAGAAATAATTTGAGTATTTTATAAACAGCAAGTATTAATCGTCAAAATGTTTTTTATAACATAAAAAAAGATTATCGCTCTAATAAAACGAGGCAGGTAAATCATAGTTATAATTATTTTATAAAACGAAATAGACCACATGTGTGCATGAGTCTGTACATATATTAAACAATTATCAAATATATTTGGTAGTAATTATGCATTGTAAAATGAAATTTATTTAGCAATTTTTTGAAAAAATCGCATAAACTCGGAAAGTTATAAAAAAAAATTACACAAACCAAAACATAACCAATGCACGTGCTTTGGTGAATTACGCATGTAGCATCATATACTTAAAATAGACAAAAGCATTTCAGTGCACATTTGGCTCACTCAACAAATAAATATTCAATCAACATATTCAAATTAAAAAAAATCAGTTTTCTTACCACTAAGAAGAACAAACTCTTTTTATAAATTACAAATTGATGCTGTCTACGCAATGGAATTTAGTTTTATTTAACTTACAAATTATAACTCAAAAAAAACACCTTATAAGCACAAACTATAATACATATATTGTAACATATACTATTGTCTCTTATTTTTAAAGCTCTAGCAAATGAACAAATAAATTTCTTAAGCTTTTTTATCTAGCGACGTTTCAATCGTATTCGACATAAAAGATCACCAGGGCCTTCACCACGTACAGAACAAATCCCTTTACCTTTTAAACGAAATAATTTACCTTCTTGAGTCTTCGTAGGCACTTTTAATTTTAACCGACTTTTCAAGGTTGGTATTTCAATTTCCCCGCCTAAAGCAGCTGTTGCACAACTAATTGGTACTTCACAATACAGGTGGACACCATTTCGCTGAAAGATCTTATGCACACGAACATTAACGTGAACATATAAATCTCCAGAAGGTCCACCATTTTGACCTGGCTCACCTTCTCCTGCTAGCCGGATATTATCTCCATCATCTATGCCAGCAGGTACTTTAACTAAAAGTTTCTTTTCTTTTTCAACTAATCCAGTACCTTTACAGTAGCGACATTTATCAAAAACAACTTCTCCATGACCAAAACAAGTTGGACAAGTCTGTTGAATTGTAAAAAAACCTTGCTGCATACGCATTTGTCCATTTCCCTCGCACGTCCTACATTTAATAGGCCTAACGCCCTTTTTAGCACCAGTTCCTCTACAAGTACTACAATGAACATGTGAACACGCCACTCGAATTTTAACTTCCATACCTTGTGCAGCTTCCTCTAGTGATAACACCAAACTGTACCGTATATCACCACCCTGCTGAACACGCAAACGACTTGATGTTCCACCTGAGCGGCTAGAAACACCACCAAAAATATCACCAAAAATATCATCAACAATATCAGAAAAATTACTGCTTTGTGCTGCATGTCTAACAGCAGCAGACTCATCAACACCAGCATGCCCGTGCATATCGTAAGCTTGCCGTTTCAATTTATTAGATAAAATATTATACGCTTCATTAACCTCTTTAAACTTTCCCTCTGCTTGGGCATTATCAGGATTCCGATCAGGATGATACTTCATCGCTAAACGCCTATAAGTTTTCTTAATTTCCTCATTGCTAGCATTACGCTTAACATTTAAGACAGAATAATAATCTTCCTTCGACATCTACCGGATAACCTTGTTTATTAATTCAAAATACTGAAAAACACTCCACGTTACAATCAAATATACTGATGTTACCAAGGAATGTTATCTGCCTATGTATGTGAGCACTCCATAAAAGCTCACACACCAATTTTTACTTTTTATTTTCCTTAACTTCTTCAAAATCTGCATCCACTGCTTCATCAGATCCTCCAACATCTGAAGTTGCACTATTTTTCGAAGTACTACCAGCAGTACCTGCTTTTTTAGCATCCTCTTGTGCTTTTACAAACATGCGCTCAACTAATTTACTGGAAACCTCAGTTAAATCACGAATTTTTATCTCAATATCTTCTATATCATCTTTATTAATAGATTCTTTTAAAGCAGATAGAGCTATCTCAATTTTAGATTTTTCATCACCAACGACTGTATCACCCGCCTCTTTAATAGTTTTTTCAGTCGTATGAATTAATACATCTGCTTGATTACGAACTGTTACAAGTTCTTGAAACTTTCGATCTTCTTCTGCATGTACTTCACCGTCCTTCACCATGCGTTCAACTTCATTTTCAGATAGTCCACTAGAAGCTTTAATAATAATTTTTTGCTCTTTATTTGTAGCCATATCCTTAGCAAAAACACTTAATATACCATTGGCATCAATATCGAAACTAACCTCAATTTGTGGAATCCCCCTTGCTGCTGGTGGAATATCGGTTAAATCAAATTGTCCTAATAATTTATTAGCAGCAACTTGCTTACGCTCACCTTGAAATACTCTAATGGTAACTGCTGTTTGATTATCAGATGCTGTTGAAAATACTTGAGTCTTCTTTGTTGGAATAGTGATATTTTTCTCAATTAATTTAGTCATCACACCACCCATAGTTTCTAAACCCAGAGATAGTGGTGTAACATCTAATAATAATACATCTTTTACATCTCCAGATAAAACACCTGCCTGAATTGCTGCTCCCAATGCAACAGCTTCATCTGGATTAACATCTCTACGAAGCACTTTGTCGAAAAAATTCTTAACAACTTCTTGTACTTTAGGCATACGGGTTTGACCACCAACCAAAATAACTGCATTAATGCTAGATGGACTTTTACCTGCATCATTCATTGCCGTTTTACAGGGTCTCAATGTCCCAGTAATAAGATCATCCACCAAAGATTCCAACTTGGCTCGTGTAATCTTGAGATTTAAATGCTTAGGGCCACTAGCATCAGCTGTAATATACGGTAAATTGATATCTGTTTGTTCACGTGATGATAATTCAACTTTAGCCTTTTCTGCTGCTTCTTTTAAGCGCTGTAAAGCAATAGAATCATTAGTAAGGTCAATACCAGAATCTTTCTTAAACTCAGCAACTAGGTGAACAATTAATCGCATATCAAAATCTTCACCACCTAAAAAGGTATCCCCATTAGTTGCCAGGACATCAAATTGATGCTCTCCATCTACTTCAGCAATTTCAATAATAGAGATGTCGAAAGTACCGCCACCAAGGTCATAAACAGCAACAGTTACATCACCTTGTTTTTTATCCAATCCATAGGCTAACGCTGCAGCTGTTGGCTCATTAATTATCCGTTTAACGTCTAACCCTGCAATACGACCGGCATCCTTAGTAGCCTGCCGCTGAGAGTCATTAAAGTAAGCTGGTACTGTGATAACAGCAGCATTCACTTTTTGACCTAAAAAATCTTCAGCTGTCTTTTTCATTTTAGCAAGTACAACAGCAGAAATTTGAGGTGGAGCCAATTTATTATCATCAATCTTAACCCACGCATCCCCATTATCTGCCTTAATGATATCGTAAGGAACGATATTTTTATCTTTTACAACTACCACATCATCATATTTACGCCCAATAAGTCGTTTAATTGCATAAAGAGTTCGTTTGGAATTTGTTACGCGCTGATTCTTAGCCATAACACCAACCAATTTTTCTCCATCCTTAGTATATGCTACGATCGAAGGCGTTGTTCTATCACCTTCACTATTTTCAATTACACGCGGTTTTCCACCTTCTAAAATTGCCACACATGAATTTGTAGTACCTAAATCAATTCCAATCACAACCTCAGACATTTCGCATATTCTCCAATTTCGTAAAATCTTAAACCACACTCGCTAGCTGCTACAATGGGGGCTATCCTCAAGATTTCAAGTTTTCTCTTCATTTTTATTAGATGTTTTTTTCTGTTTGTTAGATTTAGCAACAATCACGCGCGCCGGACGCAATATCCGTTCGTAAATTTTAAAGCCTCTTTGAACCACCAGTAACACTTGATTTGATTCAACGCTATTATTCTCTTGAACCAAAAGTGCTTCATGTTGAGCCGGATCAAATTGTTGGCTAATCGGATCAATCGGTTCAATTCCAAACTTTTTAAAGGTATCCAATAAGAGCTTATTAGTTAATACCATACCTTCCCTGATTGTTTTTATATCAACTTTTTCCCTTTCACTCGCTTCTAAACCACTTGATAAGGTATCTAACACATTGACCAGATCTTTAGCAAAATTTTCATAGCAAAATTTACGCACTTTTTCCATATCATGTTGACTTCTTCGGCGAATATTTTCCACCTCAGCCTTCGCGCGCAACATTAAATTCAAATCCATTTCAGACTTAACATAAGCTTCATCTAGAGCTTTTTTCAAAAAAACTATAATAGATTCTTCCTCAACTGAATCAGGGATAGTTATTTCTTCAATATTTTCA
>PVBE012414520.1_pt1 | contig 10584 bp, 11 predicted proteins | sample 1631181 | NCBI WGS metagenome assembly PVBE01 (sample SAMN08397723, study PRJNA350692) | Marine metagenome, whole genome shotgun sequencing project. | isolation source: water | place: Pacific Ocean | collected 2012-04 | reverse complement strand
GTGCTGCTTCTTCGCCATCTCACCCTCCTTCAAGGAGACCCAAATCTAACATGCGATCTGGATCAGTTTTCGGGGGGCAGGCCAGGAGGCCGTTCTGCACCACCGGCCCGTTCCGGCCTTCGCAACTGATGGGCTACGGCCGAACCGGGCCTCAGAACAGATGGCAAACAGACTAACTTAGGACGTGGTACAAACCTTGGGGGCAGGTTAAATTGACCCGCTTTACCCTGGAAGGCGAGGTCCCCAGTCCGATCAACCTGCCGCGGGGCTGTCACCTGCACCAGCGCTGCTCCTGGTCCGAGCCACGTTGCGTCGAGGCCTACCCGCCGACCGAGCGCTACGGGTCGGGTCGAGCGGTATCCTGCTATCGCGCCCGTGAGATAGCCGAGCAAGGCACGGCGGCAACCGACGGCAATGGCACCGACGCGCCGGCTGCGCCATAAACCTGCGGGCCCCGGGTCGGCGGAAACCGAGGAGGACGAACGATGCCGGACAACTACGCGATCAAGCCGAGCGCTGTCGCGGCGCTGGCTGCCTGGGCGGAGCTGCCGATGGAGCGGCCGCGAACCCGCGCCATGGCCAAGGTATTGCCGGAGTTTCGCGCCCGTGTCGACCGGCTGAACGCGGTCGACACGGGTGCCTTCGAGTTCGATTTCTTGCACCCGTCGGAGCTCGACCGATGAACGACGGGGACCTTGCCGGGCTTACCCTGGCGCGGGCGGCGCGGCTGATCAAGGCGCAGAAGCTCTCGCCGGTCGAGCTGACGAAGGCCTGCCTCGAGCGGGTTGAACGGCTGCAGCCGACGCTCAACGCCTTCATCACCGTGACCGCCGATCACGCTACCCGTCAGGCGCGGGCGGCAGAGCGCGAGATCGCCAAGGGGACCTATCGCGGCCCGCTGCACGGCATTCCCGTGTCGCTGAAGGATCTCTACGCGACCAAGGGTATCCGTACCACGGCCGGCTCGCGCATCCTGGAGGATTACGTCCCGAAGCGGGACGCGACGACCACCGCCCGCCTGGCGCAAGCAGGCGCGGTGCTGGTCGGCAAGACCAACCTGCACGAATGGGCTTGCGGGGTCAGCACCGACAACCCGTTCTTCGGCACCTGCCACAATCCGTGGCGGATCGGCCATATTCCGGGCGGCTCGTCCGGCGGCTCCGCTGCGGCAGTGGCGAGCCGGCAATGTCTCGCCAGCCTTGGCAGCGATACCGGCGGGTCGATCCGCATCCCGGCCCACATGTGCGGCATCGTCGGCCACAAGCCGACCTACGGCCTGGTGCCCAGGACCGGCATCTTTCCGGAAAGCTGGTCGTTCGACCACAGTGGCCCGATGACCCGGACGGTCGAGGACAGCGCGATTGTATTGCAGGCGATCGCCGGGCACGATCCCCTGGATCCGTCGATGTCGGTAACACAGGATATGACCGGTCTATGTAACAGATGATCTGTCCGGTTTTAGAACTCTTCCAAAGGGAGGGAGAGTTGGATGCGTCGGACGGAGCAGTTACAGGGACTACGATTGATGAAGTTCGAGGAGGTTTACGGTCGCAGCTACCGGGGCGAATTGAGCCAGCTGGAGGCGGCGGAGATTCTGGGTATGAGCGAGCGGACGTTCCGGCGCTATCGGGACCGTTTCGAGGCCGAGGGGGCGGCGGGGCTTTACGATCGCCGCCTGGGCCGGGCTTCGGCGCGCCGTGCCGGGGTCGACGAGGTGGCGGCGCTGTTGGAGCTGTTCGACACCCGCTACTGGGATTCCACGGCCCAGCATTTCTGGGAGAAGCTGGTGGCCGAGCACGACTTCAAGCGCAGCTACAACTGGGTCCGGGTGACGCTTCAGGGGCACCGTCGGATCGCACCGGCGCGGCGCGCATCGACGCAAGCGGCCCAGGCGGCCGCTCGTGGGGATGATGTTGCACCAGGACGGCTCCACGCACCAATGGCTGCCGGAGCGCTGGTGGGACCTGATCGTGACCATGGACGATGCCTCTTCGGAGATCTACTCGGCCTTCTTCGTCGACGAGGAGGGCACCATGTCGAGCTTCCAGGCGCTTACCCAGGTGATTTCGGCGAAGGGGCTGTTCGGCTCGCTCTACACCGACCGGGCCGGGCACTACTGGCACACGCCCGAGGCCGGCGGCAAGGTCGATCACGACAACCCGACCCAGGTCGGGCGCGCCTGTGCGCAGCTCGGCATCGAGCTGATCGCGGCCTATTCGCCCGAGGCCCGGGGCCGCTCGGAGCGCATGTTCGGAACCTTGCAGAAGCGCCTGCCGCAAGAGCTCAGGCTGGCCGCCATCACCGACATGGCGAGCGCCAACCGCTTCCTCGAGGAAGTCTACCTGCCCCGGCACAACGCCCGCTTCGCCCGCTCGACCGAGGCGGCCGGCTCCGCCTTCGTGCCCTTCACCGGCAACCCGGCGGAGATCCTCTGCGTGCAGGAGGAGCGGGTGGTCGGAAACGACAACACGGTGCGCTACAAGGGTCTGAGCCTGCAAATCCCGGCCGACCGCCATCGCCACCACTACGTCAAGGCCCGGGTCCGGGTGCACGAATATCCCGACCGCACCCTGGCCGTCTTCCACGGACCGCGCTGTTTGGCCCGCTACAGGGAGGACGCAACGCCGATCGAGAACAGCGACAGGCAAGCCGCGTGATCCGCTTCGACGCGACCCGCCGTAGCGCCGTGGATAAGTGGACAGCTCGGCCGCGCCGACCTGACCACTTCCCCACAGCGCCAACAACCACAACAGAAGCGGTCAATTCATATGGTACATAAACCGGTCAATTCAGTTTGTTATCGACATCCCCTGGATCCGTCGAGCATCCCGGGCAAAGTCGCGAATTTCTCGCGCGGCCTCAAATCGGGCGTCGAGGGGCTCCGGGTCGGCGTGCCGCGCCGGTACTTCTTCACCGGCATCGATGCCGGGGTTCGCACTCGGGTGCGCCAGGCGATCGCCGCCCTGGAGATGCTCGGCGCGCAGCTGGTCGAGGTCGAGATCCCCGAGGCGGAGCTGGCGATGGACTGCACTTTCGTGATCGCCTGGGCGGAAGCGGCCCACTACCACCGTAAATGGGTTCGCGAGAGGCCCGGCGACTACGGGCCGGACCTGCTGGACCTGCTGCAGGCCTCCTCGCTCTATCTCGCGACCGACTATCTGCAGGCGCAGCAGGTGCGCGCCCGGGTGCGCGCCGCCTTCCGGCGGCTGTTCGAGACGATCGATATTCTGGCGACGCCGGCCGGTCCGACCCCGGCGACCGCCCATGGCACGATGGAAGTGATCGTGCAGGGGCGTCCGGTCTCGATCATGAACAAAGTGGCATCCTTCACCGCGGTCGCCAACGCCACTGGCGAGCCGGCCTGCTCGGTGCCCTGCGGCTTCACCAAAGACGGTCTGCCGGTCGGCTTGATGTTGCACGGCCGGGCTGGTGACGACGCCACCGTGCTCCGCGCGGCTCACGCCTACGAGCAGGCGCACGACTGGCACAAGCAGACGCCGCCGGTGTAGCCGTCGTCCCTAAAACCCGATCTCAGTGCGGTTGGGTCTGGTTCGTGGCCTGAAGCGAGCCCGCAGGGGAAACGGCCATGGGCCGGATGCAAGGATAGTATTGGGTTCAGCCGAGATATGGTTATCGAATCTACGCCTTGGCTCCGATCGATGGCGAACCGGTATCAGGCGCCCCACACTTCGCGCAGCACCCGCAGCCAGTTGAGGCCGAGGATCTTGCGCGTCGCGTCCTCCGAGTAACCTCGCGCCAGCAGGCCCTTGGTCATGTTGGCCAGGTCCCGGGGGGTGTCGATTCCTTTGGGAAACTTGTGCGGCGGCGGTGGGTAGTCCTCCGGGCGCCAGCGGCCGGTTTCGATGAAGCTGTTGTAGGCGAGCGTCGCCGCTGCCTCGTCGGCAACCCCATGCATGCCATGGTAGTAGTCGATGGCGAGGGCTACGTGGTCGATACCGCCCACCTTGACCAGATGGTCGATGTGGTCGATCAACTGGTCCAGGGTCGGATGGGGATCGTCGGAGACAAAACCGAGAAAGCCCACGGTGCCGACAAGTCCGCCGTTGTCGGCGACCGCCTTGATCTGGTCGTCGGTGAGGTTGCGCCGGGAGTCCTTCACCGCCTTGGCATTGGCGTGCGAGACGATGACCGGCCGCTTGGAGGTCTCGATGGCATCCATGGTGGTCTGATAGCCGGTATGAGAGCAGTCGACGACGATACGCGCCTCGTCCATTCGGGCGATCAGGTTCCGACCGAAGTAGCTGAGGCCGCAGTCGGTCCTCTCGGCCGCCCCGTCGCCGACCCGGTTCTTGGTATTGTAGGCGAGCTGAATCATGCCGACGCCGAGGGCTTTATAGGCATCCGCCAAGTCCAGGCAGTCGGCCAGCGGCTCGGTCCCCTGGAAGTGGAGGATCAGGCCCATCTTGCCGGCCGCCTTGGCGGCCTCGATGTCGGCGGCGCTACGCACGATCGTCAAGTCGTCCCGCTCGGCGACCAGGCTGTGCCAGCTACCCAGGACCTTTAGGGTGCCATCCGGCGTATCCGAGCCACCGACCGTGGGGGCGATGGTGTCGGCGCCGCCCTCCCGCCACCAAGAGATATAGGCTGGATCCTTGGCCAGGGGGCAGGTGCCGTCGATGACGAGGGCATCGGCGTGGAGTTCCTTGTAGTCGGTCATGGGTCACATCCTTCCGGTGGTTGGCGGTGAAACCGTATTGTTTCGCGAGCGCCCCGGAACTCGGGAAAGCCGCGCAGCCAGTTGAGCCCGAGGGTTTTGCGGGTCCCCTCCTCCCCGTGGTCCCGCTCCAGCAGGCACCTGGTACGGTCGGTTGAGCTCTCCGGCGTCTCGATCCCCCACGTCATGGGGTCGGGTGGCGGCGGAAGTCCGCCGGGACACCAGTGATCGGCACCGACGAAGGCGTCCTGGCGGCGTTCCAAGTAATCGGTCATGACGCCGCCGCCATGGTGTCCTCCTGCAGATGACATTCCACCATGCCGTCGGCGTCGGCCCGGGGCGTCGGGGCTACGTCGCGGCATGGCGACATGACCTTGGGGCAGCGGGGGTGGAAGGCGCAACCCGGCGGCGGGTCGATGGGATTGGGGAAGGCGATACCTAGCTGGGTGTCGGGCACGCCGAGGCCCGCCACCGGGGTCAACACGGAATCCAGAAGCGCCTCCGTATAGGGATGGCGGGGCGATCGAAACAGGGTCTCGGCATCGGCCTGTTCCACGATACGTCCAAGGTACATCACTGCGACGCGGCTCGCCATGTGCTCGACCACCGCCAGGTCGTGACTGATGAACAGATAGGTCAAGCCCAACTCGCGGCGCAACTCGATCAGCAGATTGAGGATTTGGGACTGCACGGAAACGTCGAGGGCCGAGGTCGGCTCGTCGCATATGACGATGTCGGGCCGCATGATCAGCGCCCGGGCGATCGCCACCCGCTGGCGCTGGCCGCCGGAAAGCTGGCTGGCATAGCTGTCCAACATCTGCCTGGGCAGGGAAACAAGGTCCAGCATTTCGCCCACCCGCCGCCGGCGCTCGGTGGCGTCCCCCAGCCCGTGGACCACCAGGGGCAGACCGACGATGGCCGCCACCGTCTTGCGCGGGTTGAGCGAGGCATAGGGGTCCTGGAAGACGATCTGCAGGCGACGCGCGATGCGCCACCGGCTCATGGTGGTCAGGGGTTCGCCGTCGAGACGGACCGCGCCGGAAGTCGGTGCCAGGAGTCCCAGCAGCATCTTGGCGATGGTGCTCTTGCCGCAGCCCGATTCGCCGACCAGGCCCAGCACCTCCCCCTTGTCGAGGCGCAGGGACACGTCGTCCACGGCCTTCAGGGTCTGGCGCCGGGCGAACAGGCGGCGGCCGACGGTGAAGGTCCGGCTGGCCCGGTCGAGCTCCAACAGCGGCGGGCTCACGATACCGACCGCCGGATGTCTTGGGCATCCATCGTCTTCGGATCGAGTACGCAACGATAACCCTGTCCGCCGGCCAGCCGCGTAAACGGGATGTCGGCACCGGCGCAGGCCTCGCTCGCGAGGGGGCAGCGGTTGCGGAACCCGCAACCTTCGAAGGCGTCGATCAAGGTTGGTACCATGCCGGGGATGGTCCCCAGGCGCGCGCCCCTTCCCGTTTTGCCCGGGACGGGGATGCAATCGAGCAGGCCCCGGGTATAGGGGTGGAGCGGCGCCTCGAATATAGCGGCGACGGGACCTTCCTCCACCACCTCGCCGGCATACATCACCGCCACCCGATCGGCGACCCGGGCCACCACGCCCAGGTCGTGGGTGATGAGGATCAGGGCCATGTCCATCTCGCGCTGCAATTCCGTCAGCAAGTGGAGGATCTGGGCTTGGATGGTCACGTCGAGCGCGGTGGTCGGCTCGTCGGCGATGATCAGTTCCGGTTCGCACATCAACGCCATGGCGATCATCACCCGTTGTCTGAGGCCGCCGGAAAGCTGGTGCGGATACTGGCCCAGGCGACTGGCCGCCGCCGTGATCCCGACCCGCTCCAGCAGATGGACGGCGCGGTCGCGGGCCTCGGAACTGTTTGCCCCGCGATGATGGGTCAGCATCTCCATCAACTGGTCGCCGATGGTGTAGGCCGGGTTGAGGGAGGTCATCGGCTCCTGGAAGATCATCGCCATGCGGTCTCCCCGAAGCCGTCCCATCTCCCGCTCGCCGAGTGCCGCAAGGTCCGTTCCCGCGAACACCAGCCGATGGGCCGAGCGCCGAGCCTTCTTGGGCAGCAGGCCCATGACGGACAGGGCGGTCAGCGACTTGCCGCAGCCGGATTCGCCGACCAGGCACAGGGTCTCCCCCGACTCGATGGCGAAGTCGATGCCCCTGACGGCGCGCAAGGTGCCGGCGGCGATGGGGATATCGACCCCCAGGTTCTCGACTTCGAGCAGAGCCACGGCCCGCGGACTCAGTTCCGCGCCTCGGGCGCGGTAACGTCCCGCAGCCCGTCGCCCAGCAGGTTGATGGACAGGACCAACATAAACAGCGCGACCCCGGGGATGGTGATCAGCCACGGTTCGAACAAGAGCAGTTCTTTGCCCTCCGAGACCATGAGGCCCCAGGACGGCAGCGGCGGCTCGACGCCGATGCCGAGGTAAGAGAGTGCCGCCTCCAGGATGATGGCGTGGGCCATCTCCAGTGTCGCCACCACGATCAAGCTGTTGAGCAGGTTGGGCAAGATCTCGCAAAGAACGATGCGCGGGACGGAACAGCCCTGAGCCTCCGCCGCCATGACATAGTCCTGGGCCCGGATCTGCATGGTCGCCGCCCGGATCACCAGGGCGAAACGGTCCCACAGGAGGAAACCCAACACCAGGATTACCGTTTGCATGGAATTCCCGATCACCGCGACGACGGCCAGCGCCACCAACATGGCCGGCAGGGTCAACCGAGTGACGATGACGAAAGTCACTATCGTGTCTACCCGGCCCCCGAAATAGCCCGCCGTGACACCCAGAAGCGTACCGACGACGCCCGAGATCAACGCCACCGACAGCCCGATGAGCAGGGAAATGCGGGAGCCGTGGATGAGTCGCGACAGGTAGTCCCTACCCAAATGATCGGTGCCGAGGACGTTCTCCCAACTGCCCCGGGCGTGCCAGATGGGCGGCTGGGTACGGGCCAGCAGGTCCTGCTGATAGGGATCGTGGGGCGACAGCCAGGGCGCCAGGAGGGCGAGGACGACGATGGCCCCCAAAACGGCGCCACCGATCACCAGCCCTTTGTGGTGCAGGCCCCGTCGAAGCAGAATGTGGCCCGGACTCGGCGCCATCACCTCCTCGAAGCCGGGCAGTCGGGTGGTCATGGTCATGCGATGCGGATCCGGGGGTCGAGCCAGGCGTTGAGCAAGTCCGCGAGCAGGGTCAGCACGATGTAGGCGAGGGACATCACCAGGATGATCGCCTGCACCGTCGGCAGGTCGCCACGGATGATCGATTCGTAACCCAGCAAGCCGACGCCATGGAGGGCGAAGACGGCCTCCACCACCACCGATCCAGCCAGCATGCCGCCGATCTGCGCCGCTGCCAGGCTGACCACCGGGACGACGGCGTTGCGCAAGGCGTGCTTGTAGAGGATGACCCAGGAATCCAGCCCCTTGGCCCGCGCGGTGCGGATGTAGTCGGAATCGAGGACGTCGATCATGCCGGAACGAGTCAGGCGCATGATGGCCGGGGTGATGAAATAACCGAGCACCACCGTCGGCATTACGAAGTGGCGCCAGGTGTCGGAGCCGGTGATCGGCAGGACCGGCCAGATGACCCCGAACAGCACCACCAGCATGAGGGCGAACCAGAAACTGGGCATGGCCTGACCGACCACGGAAAGCATCAGGGCGAGCCGGTCGATGGAGCTGTTGGGTCTCACGGCAGCGGCGATCCCCAGGGGAATCGCTAACGCCACCGCGAATAGGAAGGCGGACACGCCCAGGGTGGCGGTTACCGGCAGACGCTCCAGCAGCACGGTGGACACCGGCAGCTTGAAAAAGAAGCTCTGACCGAAGTTACCGGTCAAGACGCCGCTCATCCAGTCGACGTACTGGACCGCCAAGGGCCGGTCGAAACCATAGAGGCGGCGGATGTTGGCGATGTCGCCCTCGGTCGCCTCCGCCCCGGCCATGGCGATGGCCGGATCGCCGGAGGCGAAGAGCAGGCTGAAGCTGGCCGTCGAGACGGCCAGCATTACCAGGAAGGCCAAGAGAATGCGCCGCAGCGCGAAATTCAGCATGGTCCGATCCGGCCCGGCAGCGGGGGCCGGCGCCCCGCTGCCCCTAAGGAAAAAGCTCCGACTACTTCCACTTGGCGTTGAAGAAGCGCAGGATCTCGTCCCCATCGACCGTAAACGCCAGTTTGTCCCCCATGGCGTAGGTCAGACTGTAAGTCCACAGGGGAATCCAGTAGACCTCCTCGGCGATCTTGATCAAGGCCTTCTTGTAGGCCTCGCGCCGCTTCGCCCGGTCCATGGTCGTGTCGGCGAGCGCAAGCCACTTCATGACGTCCGGATCGCGGGACTTGTTGACCTTGGCCTCGCGGAAGAAATAGCTGGTTATCAGGGCCACGTCGCCGATGCCCCACGATCCCCAGGTCATGTAGCTCAACGGCGTGCCGCCCCGGTCCCACTTCTCCCGATGGCTGGCGTACTGCTGGAAGTCGTATTCCAGGGTGATGCCGATCTTGGCCAGTTGGCCGGCGATCGCCTCGCCCGACTGACGCATGATGCGTTGCGGGCTGGTCAGCACCTTCAGACTGAAGCCGTTCCCGTAGCCCGCCTCGGCAAGCAGCGCCTTGGCCTTGCCGGGATCGTAGGAATACTTGGCAACGCCGTCGAAACAGCCGAACTGGCGTGGATTGCATGGCGTGTGGACGACCCGGGCGCCGCTGCCCCAAAACGCCTGCTTGATCTGCTCCCGGTCGATGGCCCGCAGGATGGCCTCGCGCACGCGGCGGTCCCGCAAGGGAGATTCATCTATGATATTGGGCTGGATGAAGGCGACCCGCAGGATCGACTGGTCCTTCACCTGGAGGTTGGGTCGGTCGCGCATCCGGTCCGCCTGGTCGGCGGGGATCTTCCATATGAAGTCGAGCTTTCCGGTCATCAGCTCGGCGATCTGGGTGTTGATTTCCGGCAGCACGCGCATGTTCAGGTTGCCGATCGCCGGCCGGCCTTTCGGACTAGCGGCGTAGTGGTCGTCGAAGCGGGTCAGCGTCCAACGGGTGCCCGGCGTCATCGAGACGAGCTTGTAGGGACCGGTGCCGATGGGCTTGGTCCCCATGCCCTCCTTGCCGACTTTCTCGTAATAGGTCTTGGGATAGATCGGCAGGAAGCCGGCCAGCCATTCCAGGGCCGGCGGATAGGGCTCCTTCATCTTGAGCCGCACCGTGCTGGGGCCGGTCTTCTCGGCACTCTTTATCCAGCGCACGGCGATCTGATAGACCGCGCCGTAATCCGGATCGGAAACCTTGTTGAGGGTGTAGACGACGTCGTCGGCGGTCAGGGTGGAGCCGTCGTGGAATTTCACCCCGCCGCGGATCTCGAAGTCGAGGGTAGTGTCGTCGATGACCTTGAAGGACTCGGCCAGCGCTGGTTTGAATTCGTTGGTCGCCTGATCCTTGATGATCAGGGTGTCGTAGAGATGGCGCGCGATGATCAGGTTGTTGCGCGACGAGCCCATGTAGTAGTCGAGCGACGCCACCTCCCCCTGGAAGCCGACATTTAGGGTGTCGTCGGCCTTCCCGGCGAGGGCCGCGGGCGCCGCGAGTATCGCGGCGGCGAGTATCGGCACCGTAACCGCATGGTAAAATCTCGAGATCATATGATCTTCCCCCCTCTTATATGAACGGCTGACTCTCTTCACGAAACGCCAGCAGAATCTCCCCACAGCAAGGCGAAATTGTCAAGCGCCGGCCAGCGCGCGAGTCCTCGGGGACCGAGAATTATGCTACCGCTTGGGTGCGGCGATGGAGAGCGTGTTCGGGATTTCCCGGCCATGACCGCTCTCATTCCGCTGGTGTCGAGAATCGAGGAGGATAGTCATGACGGATCTAGCGGGTATCTGCGTGCC
>PVBE012734359.1_pt1 | contig 10586 bp, 8 predicted proteins | sample 1631181 | NCBI WGS metagenome assembly PVBE01 (sample SAMN08397723, study PRJNA350692) | Marine metagenome, whole genome shotgun sequencing project. | isolation source: water | place: Pacific Ocean | collected 2012-04 | reverse complement strand
GTAGTTGGCCAGGGGCTCGCCCATGCCCATGTACACGAGGCGATCGACCTTCTCGCCTTCGTCGAGCAGCTCCCGGGCCGCCATCACCTGGCCCACGATCTCGCCCGGGGTCAGGTTGCGCAGCAGGCCCATCGTGCCAGTGAGGCAGAAGCCGCAGTCCAACGTGCAGCCCACTTGCGTGGAGATGCACTGGGTGAGCTTGGGCGCCTCGCCCTCCCGCTGCATCGGGATGAGCACGCCCTCGACCTGCTCGCCGTCCCGGAGCCCGAACAGGACCTTGCGGGTGCCATCGGACGACCCGCGGACCTCGGAGATGGCCGGCACGCCCGAGTCCGTGCGCTGCTGCAACGCCTCCCGCAGGGGCTTGGCGAGGTCGGACATGGCGCCTGGATCCGTCTGGCCCCGGACGTAGATCTGCCGATACACCTGCCGCGCGCGGAACGCGGGCTGGCCCAGCTCGTCGAGCAAGGCCTCCAGCTCCTCGCGCGTGGCACCGCACAGAGCCAGCGGCGCCGGCCCGGGCTCGGGCCCGGACGCCTCCTCGGTCATCGTCGGAGCAGACCCCGGGCGAGATCGGCCAGCGACCCGGTCGTCATGCCAGCCGTGGCGCAGCCGTCGTCCTTGCGCTTGGCCGACGTGCCGCCGCCGCCGCCGCCGGCCGCTCCCCCGTCGCCGCCACCCTCGCCGGGCGCGACCTCGCCGCCGCCGTCGCCGCCGTCGCCGCCCTCGGGGTTGACTGCGCCATCGTCGCCGCCCGCGCCATCATCGACGCCGCCGCCAGCTTCGCCTTCGCCTTCGCCGCCAGCACCGCCGTCGCCGTTGCCGTCGTCCCCGCCGGCCTCGCCCTCGCCCTCCCCGCCCTCAAACACATCCAGCGGCCAGCAGACGTCGTCGGTGTTGTCGCAGAGGTAGTCCTCGTCCTCGCGGCAGTCGCCGTCGCCGCCGCAGGTCAGCATGCAGTAGCTCACCTCGTCGTCGCCCTCGCCCAGGGTGACGGGCTCGGTCCCGGCGGGGCAGCAGTAGGCGACCCAATCGACCGCGCAGTGGCCGCCCGGGAACACGTACCCCTGGACCTCCTTGAGGCAGGTGCCGCCCTCGCCGCAGTCGTCGTCGCCGTCGCACGACACGCCCACCTCGACGGGCGGGATCCAGCAGCCCCAGCAGACGCTGTCCTCGTCGCAGCTCTGATAGGCCTCCTCGCCGTCGCGGCAGTCGGCGTCCTCGACGCAGTCCTTCAGGCAGATCTCACCCTCTCCCTCGACGTCAAACGGCGTGGAACCGTCCGGGCAGCAGCGGACTCCTTCCTCCACCACGACGGTGCAGTAGCCACCCTTTTGGGCGTCCCGGCACTTTCCGCCCTCTCCGCAGTCGGCGTCCGCGACGCAGGCGCCTCCGATATCCACCTCGGGCTTGGCGCCCTGGCACCCCTCGGGCGGGTGACTGTCCGGGTCGCCGGGCTTGGTCACGTCCGCGGGCTCGCCGGGGTCCTCATCGCCCGGCGACCACTCGCCGTCGGGGTCGAGGAGCTCGGCGCCGTTGGTGAAGCCGTCGCCGTCGCTGTCCGCCAGCGCCAGGTCCGCCGTCCAAACCAACCCGCCGTCCTCGAAGGCGGTGCCAAAGTCGTTGCGGTCGCCGGCGCCGCGCGGGTTGACGTGGCAGTTCGAGCAGTTGTTGACGGTCCCGTTGGGGATCCGGGCCGGGTAGATCTCCCGGGCGTCCGCGACCTCCGGGGCCAGCAGGATGAGGATCGACAACAGGATCAGCGGTGTGGTGGTCGTGCGCATGGTCTCTCCGGGAGTGGGCGGCGGAACGGTATCAGTCCGACCGGGTTGCCGCCCAGAGTCCGCGACGATACCTTCTCGGCCCGATGCCCCACGCCCTCCCATGCGCCCTGACCGTTGTGCTGGCATTCGGCGCGATCTCTTGCGGCGAAGACGGCCGCAGCGGCGGAGGAGGCGGCGGCGGCGGCGGCGGCAACGTCGAGGACACGCCCCGGGCCGAACGGACCCGATGCACCAAGATCGAGTCGGTGGCGGTCGAGGCGGCCGGGTTCGCGATCTTCAAGTACGAGGCGGCGCGGCCCAACGCCACCGCCGAGGACTCCGGCTGCGAGTTCGCCGACACGGACGACGACGGGAAGGAGGACGACTGCGCGGACGTCGGCCAGCCCGCATGCTCCGAGGGCGGGCTGCTGCCTTGGACCAAGGTGCCCAAGCCCGAAGCGGCCGCCGGTTGCGAGCGATCCGGGTACAGGCTCTGCACCGAGGAGGAGTGGCTGCTGGCCTGCGGCGGCGCCGACCACCTGACCCTGCCGTACGGCCGCGTGCACCACAACGGCTGGTGCAACGACCACAAGAGCGGCAGCGGCAGCCTCGAGACGTCGGGCACCCGTGAGGAGTGCGTCTCGCCCTACGGCGCGGTCGACATCGTCGGCAACGCCTGGGAGTGGATCGGCGACCCGGGCGACGGCGGCGAAGGCCGCTACCTGGGCTACTCCTACAAGGTCAGCGCCATCCGGCCCACGGCAGACCCCGCGTGCGACGCCGGGCTGCAGACCGGCCAGGAGCAGTACGACCGGCTCGAGGTCGGCTTCCGCTGCTGCCGGGACCTCTAGGAGCCTGTAGGGCATTGGCGGCACTTCGCCGGGCGTGCTCGGCGAAGTGCCGCCAATGCCCTACAGGCTCCTGGGCCGAACCGCGGCGTCAGCGGTTCAGAAGTGGAAGGCCACGAAGAACCCGGTGGTCCCCGTGCCGACCACGGTCTCAGACGTCGTCGTCTCGACCTCGGGCACCGAGCCATCCGCGCCCCGCGTCACGGTCTGACTTGAGACCTCGGTGGTCTCGGTGAGCGACACGCCCATCCGGTGCTCGGCGGACACGCTCACCTCGGGCAGCGGCCGCAGCCTCACCCCGAGCAGCCCATAACCGGCCAGCTGCCGGGTGTCGGCGGTGTCACCGTCGACATCCTCGGCCTCACCCATGGCCGCCTGCAGTCCCGCGCCCGTGTAGACCGTGAGCAGGCCGGTGCGGCTCCGAGTGATGGCCACCTCCACCGCCAGCGACGCCGCCAGCAGCCGATCGGACTCCACCGCCTCGTCATCGGTGGGCGCCGTCTCGCCTTCGACGGTGCTGGTCACGCCGCTGCGCACCGAACGCACGCCGACGGCGCCTCGCAGGGCCAGCGAGTCCGAGTCGGTCAGGGCTCGGCGCAGCCCGACGCCGACCTTGTCAAAGGGCCCTGGCGACGCGGTGAGCAGCGGGCCGAGCTCGAACAGGACGGCCGTGTCGCGTCCGTCCGCCGCGGCGGCGTCGCCCCCGGCCTCTGCCTCATCCGCGCCGAACGCCATGGACGGGAGCAGCGCCAAGGCGAACGCCACGACGGTTGGCAGGCGACCCAGCCCCGACGGGACGTCCGGCGGATCCGGAGTGCCCGGCTGCTGCCGACCGCACAGGTTGCTGTCCGTCACGGCGTCGCAGACCTTCCAGGTCGGCAGGCCCCGGTCCTCGGCATGGATGGGCGGCGCCTGACAGGCCGGCACCCCGTCCAGCCGCGGGGCGGCGGGGCAGTCGGCGTCGTCCTGGCAGGTTTGGCTGCAGGTGCGGGTGACCACGTCACAGACACCTGTCGAGCAGTCGTCGTTGCCGGCGCAGAACGAGCCAAACCGGCCCGGGCTCCCCGCGCATGCGACCGCCGAGAGGATCAACCCGGCGGCGGCCGCTGCGGGGAGGCGGATCAGACTACGCCGTGGGCGATCATGGCGCGGCCCACCTTCTGGAAGCCGGCCACGTTGGCGCCGCGGACGTAGTTGACCTTGTCGCCCTCGCGGCCGAACTCCACGCACTGCTCGTGGATCGACTTCATGATCCCCTTGAGGCGCTCGTCGACCTCCTCGCGGGTCCAGTAGACCCGCAGGGAGTTCTGGGACTGCTCGAGGCCAGAACAGGCGACGCCGCCGGCGTTGGCGGCCTTGGCGGGGCCGAACAGCACGCCCCCACCCAGGAACGCATACACGCCGGCCAGCTCCGTGGGCATGTTCGCGCCCTCGCCGACGGCCTTGACGCCATTGCCAATGAGGGTCCGGGCGTCCGCCTCGGAGACCTCGTTCTGAGTGGCGCACGGCAGCGCGATGTCGCACGGCACGGACCACGGCCGCTGACCCTCGAGGTACTGCACGCCGTACTTCTGGGCGTACTCGGAGATCCGGCCGCGGCGGTTGTTCTTGAGGTCCAGGACGTACGCAAGCTTGTCGCCGCTGATCCCCTCGGGGTCGTACACCGTGCCGCCCGAGTCGGACAGGGTGAGCACGGTCCCGCCAAACTCGTTGGTCTTTTCAGCCGCGTACTGGGCCACGTTTCCGGAGCCGGAGATGCACACCTTCTTGCCTTCGAAGCTGTCGCCGTTGGCCTGCAGCATCTCCTGGACGAAGTAGCAGCAGCCGTAGCCCGTCGCCTCGGTACGGATGAGGCTGCCGCCGTATCCGAGCCCCTTGCCGGTCAGCGTGCCGGTCCACTCGTTGCTGATCCGCTTGTACTGGCCGAACAGGTACCCGATCTCCCGCCCGCCCACGCCGATGTCGCCCGCGGGCACGTCGACGGAGGGGCCGATGTGCTTGGACAGCTCGAGCATGAACGACTGGCAGAAGCGCATGACCTCGCCGTCGGACTTGCCCTTGGGGTTGAAGTTCGCACCACCCTTGGCGCCGCCCATCGGCAGGCCGGTCAACGCGTTCTTGAAGATCTGCTCAAAGCCGAGGAACTTCAGGATCGACGCGTTGACGGAGGGGTGGAACCGCAGCCCGCCCTTGTAGGGGCCGATGGCGTTGTTGAACTGCACACGGTAGCCGCGGTTGGCGCGGACGTTGCCGTCGTCATCCACCCAAGTGACGCGAAACACGATCATCCGGTCGGGCTCGGTCAGCCGCTCGAGGACCTGGTGCTTTTCGAAGTCGGGGTGCTCCAGGATGTACGGCATGACCGTGTCGGCCAACTCCTGGACCGCCTGGTGGAACTCAGGCTGATGCGGGTTGCGCTTCAGCAGCCCGGACATGAACTGCTCGACGGCGTTGTTGTGTGCTCCGGACATCGCCTCTCCTGAAGTGGTGGGGGTGGATTTCGGGCGAGTCTATGTCCGTTCCACGCCCCGCGTGAAGGCGATGCGACGCTGAGGGATGTCGACCTCTGAGATCCGCACACGAACTGGGTCTCCGAGCCCGAACCGCCGCCCTTCCTTCTGCCCGGTCAGCGTCATCGACGCCTCGTCGTGCTCGAACCAGTCGTCGCCCAAGTCCGAGATATGGAGCAGGCCCTCGACGAACGGTTCCTTGATCTGCGCGAACAGCCCGAAGTGCGTCACGGCGGTCACCAGGGCGTCGAACTCCTCGCCGACCCGGTCCCGCACCGCCAGCGCCCGGTACAGGTCCAGGGCCTCGTACTCCGCCTCCATCGCCCGCCGCTCCAGCTTGGAGCTGCCGACCGCGGCGTCGCCGAGCTGGCCCTTGACACCCTTTCCAGGGCGCTGGTTGCGGATGAGCCGCTTGAGCATCCGGTGCACCACAAGGTCCGGGTAGCGGCGGATGGGCGACGTGAAATGCAGGTAGCCCTCCACCCCGAGGCCGAAGTGGCCCACGTCGTCCACGCTGTACTCCGCGCGGGTCAGCGTCCGGAGCGCCATGTAGTGCAGCGCCGGTCCGGCCGAGGTGCGCTCGGCGGCGGTCAGGAAGGCCGACAGATCTTTCGGGGTGATGCCCTTCTTGCCCAGCGGCAGCGTCAGACCGTGGATCCCGCCGGCGCGGGACAGCAGGGCGACCTTCTCGGGGTCCGGGGGCGGGTGGATCCGCCAGATCGAGGGCAGGTCAGCCAGCTTGAAGGCCCGACCGACGGCCATGTTCGCCGCCAGCATGAGCTCCTCGATGAGCTTGTGGCTGGCCTTGCGGCCCCTGGCCCTTACGTCGAAGCTGCCGGTCTCGCCGAACAGGACCTCGGGCTCGGGCAGGTCGAGGTCCAGGGCCCCTCGGACGCGCCTGCGGCCGTTGAGCGCCTTGGCGACCTCGGCCAGGCGCTTCAGCTCGCCCTTGCGCCCCCACGCCGGGCCGGCGCGGCCCTTGTCGTCGTCGAGAGCGGCCTGGGCCTGGACGTAGGTCAGGCGTGCCCGCGAGCGGATGACCGCGTCGGTGAACCTGCAGTCCCCGAGGTCGCCGTCCGGCTTGACCTCGATGATCGCCACCATCGCCTGGCGATCCACCCGCGGGCGCAGAGAACACAGGCCGTTGGACAGCTTCTCCGGCAGCATCGGCACGCAGAGCCCGGGCAGGTACACGCTGGTGCCGCGCTCGACCGCGGCCCGGTCCAGGGCTGTCCCCTCCCGCACGTAGTCGGCCACGTCGGCGATGCCCACGAACAGGCGCCAGCCGCCGCCGACGGAGTCCTCGGCCGCCACGGCGTCGTCGAAGTCCTTGGCGTCGACACCGTCGATGGTGACGAACGGGACGTCTCGCATGTCCTGCCGGTCGGGCTGCGCCACCAGGGCGTCGCCGTCGACCTCCTCCGGGAGGGCGTCGGCCTGGGCCTGCGCATCCGGGGGGAACTCCCGCTCGATGCCTCGCTCGGCGAGGATCCGCTCGATCTCGGCGGCGGGGTCGTCGGGTGCGCCGAGGACACGCAGGAGGACCGCGGTGGGGGCGGCTTGCTTGGGCGCTCCGGCGTGCGCCGGCACGAGCCTCGCCTCGACCAGGGTGCCCTCCAGCAGCTCGTCGACCCCCTCCCCCTCGAGCGGGATGATCCCGGGCAGCCCCTGGGCGTCGCTGTCCAGGTACGGGATCTCCCCGAGCCGCGTCACCCGCCCGATGGCCTGCTCTGGCGGCCCCCGCCGCGTTCCATCGTCCCTTCCCCCGAGCGGGGGGATCCGTCGCCGTCTCCTCGCCATCGCCGCAAGGTAAGGACAGGTTGGCCCCCCGTCCACCCCCGTCTACGCTTACGTGGATGCCGCTGTCCCATCTCCAGGACCTGGTCGCCCAGCTGCCGGCGCCGGACCTCGGCCGCCAGGGCCATCTCCGGTCGCCCATCAGCCGGGTGCGGGAGGGGCTCGTGCGGCGGCGGCGGCGCAAGGCCGCCAACGGCCTCCCCGATCGCCTCGAGCCGGACGCGGAGCTGGGCATCGTCCGCCCGGGCTTCAACAACTTCGGACCGTCGGCGGCGTTCGTGTTCGCGTTCGCCAGACGGCACGAACGCACCGTCCTGGCCTACGCCTGCGCGGGGGCCGGCCCCCGCGTGTGCGCCGAGGTCGACGGGGTGCCGGTGCCCGGCGATCTGCGAGGCCGCATCGTGGCCGTCGGGGCGCCGGACTGGTGCATCCTGTCGTTCGAGGCGGCCTCCGACCTGTTCCTGCGGCAGCTCCTGGCGCTGGCGCACGCAGGGCTGCCCTTCGTCGACTCCCGCAGGCTGCTGACCAGCCGGGCCCGGTTCCTGGGCCACTCCCAGGGCGCCCTCGAGGGGCTGCTCGACCGGGCCCGCCTGGAGTCCGCCGGCCTGGCACAGGCCATCGGACCGGTGGTCGGGGTGGCGCCGCCGAGCGCGGGCGCGCCGATCCTCGGGGACCCGCGGGCCACCACGGTCCTGGCGCGGGGGGCCCGCGCCGCGGCCGGGCCCGCAGCGCTCAAGGCGGTAGAGGACCTCGCCACAGGCCAGCCGGTCCACGTCCTCGCCCGCCACGGCGCCACCCCTGCGCAGTTCGACCGGGTGCTCGCGTCCAGGATCGGCGGCGGTGGCAGCCCCTTCTTCCGGAGCCTCGGCTGGATCGCGTCGCGGGGCGCCAAGGGCTGGGACTCCGACTCCGACGGCCTCGTGAGCGTTGACTCCGCACGCTCGGGCGTAGACGCAGAGCGTTTCCATCTATACGAGCGGGACGCCGATCACGACGCCCTGTTCGAGGACCCCGCGGTACCCGACGCGGCGCTGGGATGAGCCCGCTGCTCCTCACGGCGCTGGTCGCGAGCCCCCTGCCCCTGTCCGAGCTGTCCGCCGCGGACCTCGCCACGCGGGCGGCGGCCGACGGCGCCCTCATGGACCGCGCGGTCCGGCGATCCCACTGGCTGATCGACGCCGCGCTGACCACGCCTCCGCCCAGACCCCGGCGCGAGCTGGCAGAGGAGCTGACGCACCTCCTGCACGCCCTGGACGGCGCGCAGGCGTGGTGGGGAGGTCCGCCCGGCGACGCGGCGGGGGTCCAGGCGGAGAAGGCGTATGCGCTGCACTGCGCCGGGCGGCTCGCCCTGATGTCGCTGGTGATCGCGGGCGCGGACGCCCTGTTCGGCGACGCGCCCCCCCCGCTGGCCGCGGCGGCCCGGGATCCCGCCCTGCTGCACGGCCTGGGCCCGCTGCGCAGGCGGTGGCGCGCGGTGCGGCCGGGGCTCCGGGACCGGCGGGACGACCGGGGCCGGGGCATGGGCTGGACCGTGCCGTACATCGAGCGGCAGTCCCGGTCGCTCGCCGATCTGCGTCAGCGCGCCGTCGGCCAGAAGCTGCCGAGCGCGCCCCCGCGACCCGGACGCCTGCTTGGGGGCGACACCCGGCTGGCCGACTGGCCGGCGGGCTCCTCGCTGCCCCGCCACGACGTGGCGCTGTCGGACGAGGAGGTCGGCAAGCTCATGGCCCGGGCGCGGCCTGGCGACGTGGTCCTGACCCGGCGTCGGGCGTACGCCGGCATGACCGCAGGCCCAGTCGCCGCCGTCGTCCTTGGTCCGTGGAAGGGGTTGGACGCCGAGTTCCGCGGCGACAAGGAGGCGCGCCACTTCCTGGGCATGCGGGGCGTCGTCAACCACAAGCCGACGCTGTACATGCACCTGCGCTTCCCAAAGGTCGCCGACGCCTGGAAGGCCCTGGGTGTGCCCGTCGCGGCGGCGCTGTCGCCCGGTGGGGTGACGTTGTCGCCGCTAAGGGACGCGCTGCGGGCGGACTCGGTGACCGTGCTCAGGCCGCGCGGGTCGGTGACCGCCAAGCTGCGGGCGGTCGCCTTGGGCGCACACCACGTGGGCCGGCAGCTGTCCGGCAAAGCGCTGATCGACGCCTGTTACGGACCCGGCGACGGCCTGCCGGGGATCGCCAGCGCCCCGCTGGACGAGCTCAGCGGCTCGGCCGGCTGGGAGGTCGTCGCCGCCAGACCCGCTGGTCCGTAGGGGTGCCCTCGTCGGCGCACTTGATCTCGCGCCGGGTGACGACGCCGTCCCACGGCCAGGCCTGATCCTGTGCAGGCTCGAACGCCCGATGGGCGGTGACGAAGCGCTCCGACGAAGCCAGGTAGGGCAGGACATCTGTGCGCAGGAGCAAGGTGCCGCCTGGGCGCAGCGCCCGCGCGAGCACGTCGAGCAGCTCGGGCGTGAACATCCGGCGGCGGCGGTTGTGCTTGGGCTTCCACCATGGATCCGGGAACATCACGAAGACGTGGTCCAGCCGGCCGGGCGGCACGTCCAGCGTCAGGAGCACCCGGGCGTCGCCCTTGAGCACCGCGCCGTTGTCCAGGCCCCTGCGCCGCAGGCGACTGCGCACCTTGCGGACCCAGCGGCCCTGGTACTCGACGCCGATGACGGTCAGGTCGGGCGCCGCCTCGGCGACGCCAAGCAGGAAGTGGCCATGACCGAAGCCGATCTCCAGCGCCACTGCGCCGTCCCCCTCGAGGAGCGACCGCAGCTGCGCCCGGTTGTCCAGCCCCCTGGGGCTGAACAGGTCGTCGGAGCCGCCCATCGCGCCACGAATGCGAAAAGGGGGCGGCTCGCTGGTGGGGGACAGCGCCACGCGGGGCTCGTAGCGAAGGGAGGGTCGGCCCGCAAGTCGGTTTGACCGGCTGGGTGGTCGAGTTCTCCCGGTAGCGGCCATGCGGGCGCTCTGGCCGCGTCCCGGCCGCTGTACGACGAGCGGTGCTCGACCGGGATGGCGGGCAGTGTACGTTCGTCGATGGCGGCGGGCGGCGGTGCGAGGAACGGCGATTCCTCGAGCTCGATCACGTGCAGCCCGTGGGCATGGGCGGGGACCACTCGGTGTCCAACGTCAGGATCTTGTGCCGGCAGCACAACCAGCATGCGGCCCGGGCCGCCTACGGCCCCGAGCGCATCGAGGCCGCCGTCGCCGCCGCCCGGCGGCGACGGCCCGGCCCACCGTAGGGCGCGGGCTCTGCGGTACGTGCACCCCTTACCGGCCGGCAGTAGCAGGAGCGAGGCGGCGAACGGCGAACCGGGGGCCGGCGTTAGAACTCGATCACCCAGGTTTGACCGGCCAACAGGCCCGTGTGTACCCCCAATGACATGCGGCGGATCTCGAATGACGCGTTGGTGATCGTGTTGGCCCTGGCGCTGCCCGGGTGCCTGGCGGCGGGTAACAGCCGCGGTGGCGGGGGAGGCGGTGGCGGTGGCGGTGGCGCGGCCGGAGGGGCCGCCGGCGCAGGCCAGGGTTCGGGGGACGGCGACGGCGACGCTGATGGCGCCGGCGCGGACGGGGGCGACCAGGACGGGGGCGGACAGGACGACGACGGACAGGACGACGGCGGCGGACAGGACGACGGCGGGCAGGACGACGGCGGACAGGACGGCGGCGGACAGG
>PVBE012695186.1_pt1 | contig 10586 bp, 8 predicted proteins | sample 1631181 | NCBI WGS metagenome assembly PVBE01 (sample SAMN08397723, study PRJNA350692) | Marine metagenome, whole genome shotgun sequencing project. | isolation source: water | place: Pacific Ocean | collected 2012-04 | reverse complement strand
TCAGCGCTGACCGGCGTCACAGCAAGTCTGGTTCTTGATGGCATCACAACTGGTGATGTTCTCCGAATCGGCAACTCTGCTGCTGTTACTACTAATACTGCGCAGAACTGGCGTATTGCAGCTCCTACCATCCAGGTAGCTTCTACCATCTCGGCCTTCTCCGAGACCAGGATGACCGCAGCCGGTGGAGCAGGATCCATTTCTGTCTTCTCCGACGGATCCGATTCTCTGATTGTTATTAACAACAATGCTGGTGGTACCTCTGCATATGCAGTATTTGTGAACGGCAAGGATCTTGTCACCACAACACGCTCTGGTGCTGCTGTAACCTATGCAGCTTCTAACTTTGGCTTTAGTGTTGCAGCTGCAGGAACTGAAGGTATTGATATTACCTTCAGTTGATTAGTATTGCATCTCTGTAATATAATCTGGGGGAGCATAGCTCCCCCCTTTTTTTATGGCTTTTATTGAGGAAGGATTGGCAGTTTTAAAAACTTTAATATCCCCTGAAGTCTTTGCTGAAATAGATCAAGCTAAAGCCCATCAATACGCCCTTCGAGATAAATCAAGCAGTGATGATGTACATAGCCTGATTCATTCTTCAGAATCTTATTTGGTATTACATGATCAATTGCCTCGCTCACCAGAGAATGCGCAAAGATGGTTAGAAGAAACCAAGCATTACTTTCCCTCTGAATCGATTAATGCGTTCATTAACGATATTCCGGATGATCCCCATTCACGTTTTGATTTAGCATCACTGCATAAAGCTATTGCATCTTTGGGTATTGATGCAAAAGATGATGTTACAACAATGAGCTTTAAGCCTGAATTATTGCTGATTTTTGCTACAGGAAATGGACAAGTTGTAAGCAAATTAATTGAACTCCTAAAGCCTAGGAATATTGCCATTATTGTTTCTAACTGGGAAGAGTGGTTGTCTTCTTTTGAGACTACAAATTGGCTTGAAATTTGGAATGAGTATTGCATAAGGGATAATCACACTATTAGTGCATTTCAGACGACCAATTCTGTTGCAGCAATTGCTTATTTGGTCAAGGATCATCTTGCTACTTTGGATCATGCTTTTATTTACTTATCACCCATAGCATCTGAAGATACAAAAGAAACTCATTCGCGTGCGAAGTCAGGTCTTATTGATCGACAAATTGCCTACAAAGGCTTTGCTATGGATGAATATAATATGATTGTAAATTCATGGAAGACTCTGCAATGCAAGCCAAAAGTATTCAGGTTTCCTACCCTAATTGATAATACCAGTGATTATCTTATTGTTGGTAGTGGACCAAGCTTGGATAATTCTTTTGATTTTATCAAGCAAAATCAAAATAATTATATCATTGTAGCTTGCGCAAGTAGTTATGGCACTTTAAGAGAGCATGGAATTATTGTTGACATACTTTGTTTGCTTGAGCGAGGAGCAGTGAATGATTGTATGGTCGAGCAGTACACAAAAGCACAAGAAAAATATGGAAACTGTGGAACGAAATTACTTTGTTCAACCACAATACCTTATCAAATATTATCATTATTTGAGGATCCAATGGTATTTTTTCGCCCATCTTTGTCGCCGATAAGTATTTTTGTAGAGGATCCAAAGCAAATGTTAGTCAATGAAGGCCCTCAAACCATTAATACTGGTGTAGCTTTTGCTTTTAGTCAGCGTGCAAGATCAATTACTCTTTGTGGTGTTGATTTAGGTACTGCTTCTTCTGATTCAGTCCGTGCTAGCAATGCTATTGGCCATACTGATAGAATCTTCGATATAGAACGTAAAGGTAATTTGAGAGATATAGTTTACACTAATGAAAATCTTCTAGATGCATCTATTATTCTTGAACAACTAGCTCCAATATGCCTTGAAAGAAATATTTCTCTTTATAATGTGAGCGATGGGATTCATATCAATGGTTGGGATTCGCTTGATATATCTAATTGTTCTTTTTCACCATTAATTCCTCAGCAAAAAGAGATACTTAAGACATGGTGGTCCAAACAGACTTCCTTTTCGCAAAAGGCCTTCTCAGCGAATTTGAAAGCTTCAAATGTTAGACGTAACTCTTTTAGGTTGTTTGAAAATCTGCGTCGCCTAGTCAATGCAGCATCACTCAGTAACTGGACTCAATCTAAGTATGAAATATGTGAAGTGCTTGATATCACTGATAAATATAAATACCATACTCTTTGTCCTCGCATAATACGAGGTAGCATTACTCGTATTGTCTTGGCTATTAATAGGCAATTGATAGTAATGTCAAAATATGATGATCCTATTCGTTCTCGGTTCTTAGAGTCTGCTAAAGTAATCTTAATTTCCCGTTTAGATTTTTTTCAACAGGAAATATTCTCACTGTTTGATTATCTCGAAACTACTTCAACCTAAACGTGATTTCCGACAATATTGCTTTTCTCCGTTCTTTTAACCCCAAGCTTGCTGACAGTATTTCAGCTGTAAAAGAAAGTGTTTCGCTTCCCGAAAATAAAAACACTTTCTTGGAAAAAGAATATGACCTAGAAATAGATGGTAAGACTATCCATCAAGAGTTGATTGCCACTTCGACTTCTGCTCTTAAGTATCAATTAGACAAACCAAAACGTATATTGATGCAGCGACTATGCTGTTCTGATATACAAGCCTTGAGCCATGGTGAGATATATGCTTCAATTATAGATTCCGATAAAGTTCAGTCTTTACAACATTTACGCTCGTTGCGATCAAATGATGAAGAGGGTAAATCAATTCTATTTTCAGGAACTGAGATGCCTCCAAATATTATACTTGTTGGCTCTATTAGCTTAGTTACAATATTAGATCTTATTAAGCATAATCCTCATGTTAGCAGCTTGCTACTTGTTGAATCTAACATTCATTTACTCTGTGCAGCGATGAAGATTGTAGATCTCAGGAATATAATTGAGCTATTTCGCTCTAAAAAAATTAAGTTTGATCTGAAGTATGATCCTAATTTAGCGACTGACTCGGCATCTATGTCGCTTATTTTGTCTCATTATGCATCAAATAATCCATTAGCACTTCACTCACTTGCGATAATACGTTCATCAGTATATGATTCAAGCTATGAGCTTATTTTTTCTTGGCTAGAATCTACTGACGGCTTTTTAGAACTTGTCAAAGGTTATTTGGGTAATGAAACAGATGAGATAAATCAAGTTCTCCATACAGTATCTAGTGAACTAAGCTCTAAGTCACAATTTAAGCTTCTAGGTCCGGACAAGCATCCTCATGAAAATTGTGTCATATTAACTGCAAGTGGCCCATCTTTAGACAATCAATTAGAACTTCTTTCAAGCTTTCAAGATATTGCTCCTATTTGTTGTGCTGGTAGTTCTTTAGGATCACTTTTACGTTCTGGCATACAGCCAGCTGCGGTAACACTGTTAGAAATGTCTTCTATCGTTTACCACGACCTTCTTGACCTTTTAGTCGAAGGTTATCAGCTTGACAAGATTGATGCCTTTGTAAGTGCAACTGTAGACCCTCGTATACATGGCATGTTCAAGTCATCAACTGTATTTTATCGACCCCTTTCTTCAGCATCATGCTTGTTCCCCTCGGCAGTTTCTTCAGTGCTCCCACAAGCAGGACCACAGGTTGTTAATGCGGCTTTCGAAGTTCTTGTTAATTTAGGTTTTCGGAATATTTTTCTGTTTGGTTGTGATTTTGGTGGTCCTTCAACAATTTCACGTCGTTCTAAACATGCTATGGGTTTGTCAAATCGCACCTTCGATTTTCCTGTTCCTGGCAGTTTTGGAAAGACTGTTATGAGCAGTAGTGAACTTAGTGTAAGTAGACAACTTTTTGAAAATGCCGCCTCTTTGTATAATGTTAAACTTACTTCATTCGGAGAAGGAAGTAAAATAGAAGGTGCTCTTAACGTAATGCCTGGCTGTGAAGAAAAGGAATTGAATAAATGTAATTCATGGCAACGTAATGTCTTTGATGAGTTAATTTTAAGCTGTCAATCCCGGTTTGTTTCAGGATCCGAGGTTCTAGAGATTGCATCAGCGGCCAGCGAATATGTTGCATCTCTCGTGGCTGAGTTCAAACAATTAATTCTAAATGGTAATTTGTCTGATTTAAGCTTGTTCATTGGTCAAATTCTTTCCTGGAATGATAACACTTTGCCAATGCATGAAAAGCTTGTCAATCGCATCATTAGATATCCGCTATTTTTCATTGGTCAACCTTTAATTGATTTTGAATATGATGAATCTAATGCCAATTCTAGAACACAATTCTTGTCTGTAATTGAGTCCGATTTTATCATGATTTGTAATTTAGTCTTGGATGTAACCGATAGCATGAAATCAATGGCTAAGCTACCTTTGCCAGATACTTGGCATTCGGGTTGGTTTAAAAGGAATGCCATCGATAAATGCAAACAAGTTAACTAAATTTAAGTTCTGCTTTGTTTCACTCAAGGTTTATTATGTGTTTTATATCTTTATGAGGAAGTCTGCATTTTCCTATCTCGGCTGGCATGCAACTAAACGCTGGAATATTGCATTCCAGCGCTGCTACCAATGCCTGTGTTTCACAACCAAATGTCGCGTCTGCTAGAGCAAGGCTTCTCTCGAGACTCACCTCTGCATCATGTTTTAGAGGCCATAAATGTCTATATTTCTTGATCCAGTTGTCGTATTTGTCAGTTTTTTCTGAGGGATGTGGTCTCAGCCTAATCGAATCGATTTCATCTAATGGTGCAATGAATTTTTTTTTCGCAAGTAGAGCTAAACTTTCAAGCATGTAATCGAGTGCTTTAAATTCATTATGATTTGGTTTGCCGGTCGAGTGATCTCTGAGTGGCTCCAGCAGGAACAGCAGATTACGAGCTGGTTTCCCTTTCGTGAAAAGATATTCTTCCTTTCTCAATACTTTTCTTGCTTGTTCAACGGAGCTTTTTAATTCGTTGATCCATTTATTTTCTAGTTTGATAACCTTGATCATTGGGAATTGAATATTAGCAATTGACTCTGCTTCATCGTCTCCAACCCAGATTTCGTCAGGGTGTCTCACTATCCCATTTAGTTCAAACCTTTTGTTGTAGTTGATCCAATGATCTAGCACTGCGATGCTCCTTATGCCAAGTTCTGAGGCCATCAATCGGCTATTGTGCTCTATATTACTTGCCCAACCACTGCCACTAATTAACAATTTACTTGAGAAAAGGCATTCGTGAAGAGAATTGTTGATAATAACTTTTCTTTGTTGCTTAAAGATATTATACGCTGGCCCTGTGAGGCAAAAGATGAGTTGTTTGTCGATTGGTTTGAGCCAGCTTGCCATCAACCTTGCTGCCCCAGCGTCGTTAGCAACAACTGCGATGCTGGATTGTGGATAACTAGTTAGCAAAGCGAGCGTAGTAAACAAGGTCAACAGCATCCCCCTGAATTACTTCTTGTCGTTGGCGTACAGCCTCCAACGTCATTCCTGATTGTTCCATGATTCGCACCATGCCGGTGTTCGGCTTGGCCGCGCCACCGGTTACCTTGCGCAGATCGGTTTCTTGCAGCAGCTCCTCCAGCACAGCCCGCCAGGCTTCCAGACCAAGCCCCTTCCGCCAGTAGTTGCGATTCCCCAGCATCAAGCCGATGTCGGCAGTACCGTGTTGGGGAGCTCGGTACACAGTCATTGTTCCTATTGCAGTGCCATTTTCCTTGTATTCGACCATTAAAAAGCAGTTAGCGTTCGCTTGGAAGCTCTGCTGATAAGCCAGACAGCTAGCAAGGGTGTGAAGGCGGAAGCGCTGGTTGCTAAAGCGGGTCACGATCGGATCTTGTAACCACGCCAGGTAGTTGGGTGTCACGTCGGCTTCTAGGAACGGACGCAGCTTTAGGCGGGCGGTGTTCAGTTCCATAACATCGCAAAAGGTGGGATGGTGAACTTCAGTTTCCTTTATTGGTGTGGGAGCGCAGCCGTGGTTGCCCTACGGGCGCCAAATCATCACAGCTGAAGATGAGCAGCAGGTGCTTGCTTGCCTGCGCAGTGATTTCCTTACCCAGGGCCCGGCGGTCTCTGCTTTCGAGCAGGCTCTGGCGGAGGTCTGCTCTGTCCCCCATGTCTTGGCGTTCAATAGTGCTACGAGTGCTCTGCATGCAGCCTGTTTGGCACTCGATCTCGGTCCTGGAGACCGGCTCTGGACCAGCCCGATTTCGTTTGTGGCCAGTTCCAATTGCGGGCTTTATTGCGGGGCTCAGGTGGAGTTTGTAGAGATCGACTCAGCCACTGCTCTGATCAGCCTGCCTGCGTTGGAGCATCGCCTGCAGCAGGCCGAGGTGGAGGGAACCCTCCCGAAGGTTGTGGTGCCGGTTCATTTGGTGGGCTGCAGTTGCTCAATGGTGGAACTGGGCGAGTTGGCAGCACGCTATGGCTTTCATCTGCTGGAGGACGCCAGCCACGCCGTCGGCGCTAGCTACGGCGGAGAACCTGTGGGCAGCTGCAGTTACAGCGCTATCACCGTGTTCAGCTTTCATCCGGTAAAGATCATCACCACCGGCGAGGGTGGCGCGGCACTTACCCGCGATCCGAAACTGGAGCAGCGTCTGCAGCGGCTGCGTTCGCACGGTATCAGCCGTGACAGCTTTGAATTGGAGGTGCCAGGACCCTGGCACTATGAGCAGCAGGAGCTGGGCTTCAACTACCGGCTAACCGACCTGCAGGCCAGCCTGGGTTTGAGTCAGCTAAAGCGATTGGCGCAGGTGGTGGATCGTCGTCGTCAGCTGATGGCCCGTTATCGCCGCCTGGTGGAGGCTTGGCCGCTGAAGTTTCTTGAGGAGCCTGACTCTTGCCGTAGTTCTTATCACTTGGCGGTGGTGTCGATTCCTTCTGCCTCAGTGGATCAGCACCGTGCTCTATTTGAGGGTATGCGTGCTTCAGGTATCGGCGTGCAGTTGCACTACTGGCCGATTCCGCTACAGCCCTATTATCGACGTCTGGGCTTTGGACCTGGTCAGTTCCCACTGGCAGAGCGTTACGCCAGCACCAGTTTCAGTTTGCCGCTGTTCCCGTCGATGACGGAGGCTGATCAGGATCGTGTGTTGGACACGCTCAAACAGTTGCTTGAGCAGCAGGGCTTGGCATGACCCGCTTGCAGGCGCTGCTGTTTGGGCTGGGTCAGATCGGCTGCGGCTACGACCTGGAGCTGCCGTTTCAGGCCGATCAGCCCTCCTCGGGGGAGGCCACACTCAGCCATGCGCGTGCGTTGGCCTGTCATCCACAGGTGCAGCTCATGGCAGCGATTGATCCTGACGCAGAGGCGCGACGGCGTTTCGAGCGCTGCTATGGCGTTAAGGCATTTGCCTGCCTTAACTATTGGCGTCGAGCGATGCCAAATGCAGCCGTGGATCTGGCGGTGGTGGCCGTGCCCGCTGTACTGCAACCGCTCTTGGTGGAAGAGCTCCTATATATGCTTGCTCCGCGTCTGCTGCTGCTGGAGAAGCCGGTAGCGATTAGTTGCATGGAGGGGGAGCGTTTGCGCCGTGCTTGTGCCACTCAGCCTCAGTTGCAGGTGGCCGTTAACTACATCCGTCGCTATCTGCCTGAGGTGCTGAAATTGCAGCAACGGCTGCAGGCTGGAGATTTAGGTCATCTTCTGCATGGCCGTTTGGTGTATGGCAAGGGATTGCTGAGCAATGGCTCTCATTTTGTGAATCTGGCGGAAGCCTGGTTGGGGCCCCTATATCCTGGAAGCTGTATGGATCCTGGTGAGGCCTTCGCCGGTTTTGATCGTGATGCCAGCTTGACACTGCTTGCGCATCGCCATGGTGATGCCTCGTTGTTGGTCCAGAGCGTCGGTGGCGCTGGGTTACGTGCCGGAGAATTGGATCTCTGGTTCAGCCAGGGGCGACTGCGCTGGGAGAACGATGGTAAGACCATCTCAGTGTGGTCTCTGGCGCCGGCGGTTCCAGGCGAAAGTCACCGTTCGCTAGAGGCAGAGCCTGAGCGGATGGCGACGGGGTTGAAGCACTATCAGCATCATGTATTGCACAGCTTAGTGCGGCGTTTGCTGGAGCCAGAGAGATCCCCCTTACACTGCACTCTCGTAGATGGGTTGCAGACCCTCGAGATTCTTGAGCGTGCACTAGATGCCGGCGAATGACATCCTGGCGTTGCACGGCGGTACCCCGGTGATTGCTGAGCCGTTTCCTCCTTATCGAAGTATCGGTGAGGAGGAAATCTCAGCCGCCAATCGGGTGCTGCGCTCTGGTGTGCTGTCGGCGTTCATCGGCGCTGCAGGGCCAGGTTTTCTGGGCGGGCAAGAGGTGCAGGCGCTGGAGCGCGAGGCGGCCGAGCGCTTTGGGGTGAAGCACGTCGTGGCGGTGAATTCCTGGACCTCCGGGCTTGTGGCCGCCATGGGTGCCATCGGTCTAGAGCCTGGGGATGAGGTGATAGTGACTCCTTGGACGATGGTTGCCACGGCCACGGCGATTTTGCATTGGAACGCGATACCGGTGTTTGTCGACATCGATCTTGTGAGCTTCAACATTGCTCCCGAGGCGGTAGAGGCGGCAATTACTCCCCGCACGCGTGCTATCGCAGCTGTCGACATCTTTGGCCAGAGCGCTGACATGCAGGCTCTGCGGTCTATCTCTGATCGCCATGGTCTGAAGCTGATCGCGGACACGGCTCAAGCTCCGGGTGCCTTTTTAGATGGCGTACCGGCAGGCACCATGGCTGATATCGGAGGATTCAGTCTGAATTACCACAAGCACATTCATTGCGGAGAAGGTGGTTTGCTGGTGACCAATGATGATTGCCTGGCCGAACGTCTTCAGCTGATTCGCAATCACGGAGAGGCCGTGATCAGCAGTGATTGTCCTGAAGATCTGGCCAATATCCTGGGGCATAATTTCCGTTTAGGAGAAATCGAAGCGGCTATTGCGCGGGAGCAACTTCATAAATTGTCAGGACTGGTTGCTAGCCGTCAGGACGCTGCAGCCCGTCTGACGGCTGGTCTGGCGGAGCTGCCCGGTTTGACGCTGCCGGTGGTCAGTCCCGGGGCTACCCATGTTTATTACGTGTATGGGATGGTGCTCGACTGTGATCATCTGGGTGTGGAGCGTTCCTGGATCGTGCATGCATTGCAGGCCGAAGGAGTGACGGGCTTGCTTTCTGGTTATCAGAATATTCACCTCAATCCGTTGTTTCGCCAGCGGATCGCTTATGGGACTTCAGGCTTCCCCTGGACTGGTCTGAGTCGAGGTGTTAGTGATGTGCATTACGCGCCTGGATTGTGTCCGGTAGCGGAGAAGTTGCATCTGCGTACATTTTTGGGCATCAATCTTTGTGCTCATGGTTTTGATTCTGCTGAGGTAGATGCTGTGTTGTCGGCGTTCCGCAAAATTTGGTTGGCAATCAACCTGTAATGGCCACGAATCCCTATTTTCTTGTTCATTGGTGGTTGCCCTCGTTCGGGGAATTCTTTGTGGCTGGCATTGAATTGGCAATCTGATTCATGTGGCGATATCAGGATCTTTTCATGTTATTTATTCTTGAAATGCCGGCTATTGATATCATGTTCAGTAAAATATATCCAAGGAAGGAGATATTCATTCTGCGGAAATGAGAGCATTGATTGTTATAGGACTCAGAAAGGCAGAGTTTCCCCTATGGTTTTTGACTAATCGCTGGGGGAAATGTTGAATAATTTTGATAGCAAGAATGTTTATTTGCTGCACACTTTTAGGGTTGTATGGGTTCTTTTTGTTGACAAGCTTAATACAAGTGATCTCAGTAAGGATTGCGTAAAGCCTCATCTTACTTGGAAAGTATCGAATTTAAAGACATGTTTTGTGTCAATTTTTTAAAATACTTGCTTGAAGGCTTGGACAACTTTACGTTGAAGTTTATTAGTTCTTCTTGCTAAGAATTTTCTTTAATATGTGATAAAATTCACGGGAATATTTTTAAATTGGTGTTGCCTGAGTGGGGCCACAGTTTTTGCATATAATTGGGTATCTAGTATCAATATTTGGCGCCAAAAGTCAGTGACTTGCTAATACTGCTGCTGAGTTTGTAGGATTTTCAAGAGTTTCGGCACTTTTTTTATTGTGCCTGCTAATTGCATGTCAAAGTCTGTAGTTCGTCATAAAGGTCTTTTGTGGACCCTGTCAAGGCGTTGCCTAATATCTTTAGAGATCTCGAATTGTTTAATTACAACTTGAGCGCAATTGATTGTGACGCAAACTGTTCAACCGGTAAGTATGTGTCTTGTGTTGGCACTAGTGTTGATGAGGATTGTGATTGTGCCAACACAAGACACATGAGCTACGAAGAGCAGATGCATATTTGTAGGCATTTAGTGCCTTTTCTTGGGCAGTATTCTTATAGTCCTTGGGCGGTGTACTTCTGAAACTTTGTTTGATTCCTGCTCGTGGTGGCAGTAAGCGTATTCCGGGTAAAAACATTCGTCTTTTTTGCGGCAGGCCGATGATCGCCTGGTCTGTCGAGGCGGCCCAGGCAGCGGGTTGTTTTGACCGGATTGTGGTAAGTACCGACGACGCAGAGATCGCCGCCATTGCGCAGGCTCACGGTGCCGATGCAC
>PVBE011734047.1_pt1 | contig 10588 bp, 8 predicted proteins | sample 1631181 | NCBI WGS metagenome assembly PVBE01 (sample SAMN08397723, study PRJNA350692) | Marine metagenome, whole genome shotgun sequencing project. | isolation source: water | place: Pacific Ocean | collected 2012-04 | reverse complement strand
TCCCACCTTCGCTGCGGCGCTGGCGAGGGCCCCTAGGTGGTCGGCTCCCTCCTCGACCGGGATCTGCTCGCCAGGTATCACAGGCACTCCAGACTCGATCATCAGAGAGCGGGCGGATATCTTGTCCCCCATCGTCTCTATGGCATGTGCTGAAGGGCCGATCCATCGAATTCCAGCAGCCTCGACCGCACTTGCGAAGTCGGACCTCTCGGACAGGAAGCCGTATCCGGGGTGGATCGCATCGGCCCCTGTTGACCTCGCTGCCTCGATGATCGATTCCCCATTGAGGTATGTCATCTCTAGCGTGTCGCCCTCCAGGAGGACCGCCTCGTCAGCGATCTCGACGTGCAGGGACGTTGCGTCGGACTCCGAGAAGACTGCCACGCATGAGAGGCCAGCCTCCTTGGCTGCCTGAAGGACCCTGACGGCTATCTCGCCCCGATTCGCGACCAAGACCTTGGAGAAGGGGCTAGGCGCACCTGACATCCACTCAAGCGACATGTTCAGCCTTCCCGGTCCTCTTGGGACCAGGCTGGCTTCCTGCCGTCCAGGAATGCCGAGAGTCCCTCCTGCCCCTCGGGGGAGCCGCGCATCTTGCTGGTTAGGTCTAGCGTCCATGACCTCAGAGACTCGTCGTCGCCATCCCAGCGGTCCAGCTCTGCCACCATCCTCTTGGCCGAAGTAACCGCCAAGGGTCCGGAGGACATCACCTCGGAGATGACTCTGGAGACTGAGCCCTCCATGTCACCAGCGCTCTCAGCGACCTCATCCACGAATCCAATCCTGAGTGCCTCCTCCGATCCTATCCTGGATGCTAGCATGGCCAGCCTCCGGAATCCAGCGCTACCTAGACGACGGTATACGTAGGGCCCGATCACGGCCGCAGAAATACCGAGTTTGGCCTCGGACAATGCGATCCTCGTCTTGGGCTCGGCTATGACGTGGTCCGAGCAAGCGACCAGTCCTGCCCCTCCTCCGAGGGCGACCCCTTGAACGCAGGCGATAGTGAAGCAGGGGTGGGACCAGAGTCCGTGGAATAGCCTGTCCAGCCTCTCGGAGTCCTCTCGATTCTCCTCTGGCGTCTTCCCCCCTCCGTCGCGCATCATGTTTATGTCGGCCCCCGCGCAGAAGTGCTTGCCCTCTGATCTGATTACGAGGGCTCGGAGATTGGGGGTCCCATCGGAGGAGAGAAGCTCCCCGGTCTTGCCCGCTGACCTCTCTGAGGTCCACTCGAGTATCTCCGCGATCTCAGTGATTATCTGCTCGTTCAGCGCATTGAAGACGTCAGTCCTATCTAGGGTCAGGTTTGCCACCGCACCATCGAGTTCCAGCCTGCAGAGGTCGGTTTCTGGGACGGGGTCTTGGCTCAATGCATCACATCCTGAATACGCCGTAGCGAGTCTCTGGCATGGGGGCGTTGAGACTGGCGGAAATAGATAGCCCCAGAACGTCCCGGGTGTCCCTGGGGTCGATAACCCCGTCGTCCCATAGCCTTCCAGTGGAGTAGTATGGGCTGCTCTCGCGCTCGTACTTGGCACGGATCTCGTCCGGGTCCTCATTGCCCACGGTTGACAGCACGCTTGCCGCCTGCTCGCCCCCCATCACGCTGATCCTAGCATTTGGCCACATGAACAGGAAGCGCGGGTCGTAGGCCCTGCCGCACATCCCGTAGTTCCCTGCCCCGTGCGAGCCCCCAATGATCACTGTGAACTTCGGCACTGGTACGCAGGACACCGCTGTGACCAGCTTGGCGCCGTCCTTGGCAATCCCTCCAGACTCGGCCTCGCGACCAACCATGAATCCGGTTATGTTCTGCAGGAAAACCAGCGGCACCCCCCTCTGGCCGCACAGTTCCACGAAGTGGGCTCCCTTCAGGGATGACTCGGAGAACAGGATCCCGTTGTTGGCAACGATCCCTACTGGATAGCCGTGAATCCTGGCGAACCCGCAGACGAGGGTGTTCCCGTATCTGCGCTTGAACTCGTGGAACTTCGACCCATCGACAATCCTGGAGATGACGTCCCTGACGTCATATGGGGTCCTGTTGTCTCCCGGGATGATTCCCATCAGGTCCTCGACATCGTATGCCGGAGGCTCGGATGTCTTGGAGTCCAGTCTGTGCTTGGGAGGTACGTTGAGGTTCTCGACTATGTTTCGGACCATCCGGAGAGCATCTTCCTCGTCCTCTGCATAGTGGTCAGCAACCCCCGACTTTGAGGTGTGCACCTCGGCGCCGCCGAGGTCCTGTGACGAGACTTCCTCCCCAGTGGCTGCCTTGACGAGTGGCGGGCCTGCGAGGAATATCGTCCCATTTCCCTTCACGATGATCGATTCGTCGGACATTGCCGGGATGTATGCACCTCCAGCAGTACACGAACCTAGGACCGCAGCGACCTGGGGGATTCCCTTGCTGGAGAGGATCGCCTGATTCCTGAATATCCTGCCGAAGTGAAGCTTGTCGGGGAATACCTCGTCCTGCATCGGGAGGAACGCGCCGCCTGAGTCCACCAGGTAGATGCAGGGGAGGTTGTTCTCCTCAGCGATCTCCTAAGCCCTGATGTGCTTCTTGACGGTCATTGGGTAGTATGACCCTCCCTTCACCGTGGCGTCGTTGGCAACGAACATGCACTCCTTGCCATGGACGAGACCTATGCCCGTCACAATCCCCGCTGATCTAGCCCTCCCGTCGTAGAGCCCGTCTGCGGCTAGGGCTGAGGTCTCTAGGAATGGGGATCCAGGGTCGCAGACCTCCGCTATCCTCTCCCTTGGGAGGCTCTTTCCACGATCCCTGTGCCTCTGGAAGTGGGGTTCGTCCCCAGACCTCCTGACCTCGTCCAGTTTGGCCTTCAGCGACTCGGCGAGGTCGGAGTTCCTTCGGCTACGCTGAGCGAAGTCCTCGCCGCCAGAATCGACCCCGTTAGGCAACCTCTCCATGTCGCTCGCTCTGCCAGAGTGCAGGGGAGTCTTCAATTGAATGGGCCGCGAGTCGTGATTTCACGAATTAGACGCCCAGAGTGAGTCTGCCGACGTCACGCAGTCCCGGAGCCATGCCCACGACCAGCATCGCAAGACCGATGAGCAGCCTGAGGTGCTGCTCCCTCCTCTCGAAGTTGAGGCTGTAGAATACGTAGTAGATCAGTCCGGCTAGGGCGAACTTCACCAGTGCGAAAAGCCAGACTCCCTCATCCAGCATTCCATGCTCGATACCGAGCTTCTCGTTGACCCAGAGGCCGGCATCGATGACCCTCTGGGAAGCCACGTGCTTCTCTCCCAGGCCAGGGAATCCATCGATCCCTATCCATGTGGCCAAGCCATCCATTATCTGTCCTGCCACAGCGAGGAAGACGACTGGCTGGGCCATTATTGCACGTGATCTGAGTGGTTCGATGATGCCCTTCTCCGGTAGTTCTTCCACTGAGGAATTCCTGTATTCGTCGTCGGTCATCCCATGTGGTAGGATGCCTGCTACGAGACCCTGTTCTGATAGTTCAGCCACGGCGCCTCTCCCCTGGGAGTACATCCAGTAGCAGACTGCAGCTGGTACCCCTATCACGACAACTAGTGGCCAGATTCTATCCGCCTCAGGTGGGGAGTCGATCGTGAATGAGGATAGGGCCCCGAAGAAAATCAGAGAGCCGCCGACACCAGTTAGGTAGACCATCCTCTGGACGTTCGAGAAAACCCCCGAGAGTTCCCCTGACCTAAGGACGAAGGCTACCGCGGCTATCACGGCCAAGAGCATGGGCCAGAGGCTCAGGTCGGATGCCTTTCCAGATATCGAGGACGCGTAAACCACGAACTGTATCAGTATCAGGCCCGAGGCCAGGGTCTCGAGATCTTTACTCTGGGATGCCCCATCCCTCTCGGCACGATCGATGGAGAGGCCCGCTGCACCGGCTAGGACTACCCAGAAGGCGGCTTGGAAGTGTATGCCGGGGCTGACGAAATATGGGGCAAGCCCGGCTCCGAACATCTCAGCGTCCTCGGCGACCTCGCCGAATACGGCCCATGTGATGAATGGGAGCAGTGCTAGCACAGAGGTGTCTGATGGGTCTATCCCGAGGGCCCTGAGCCATGATGAAAGGGCTACTACGAACAGACCCAGAACGATAGCATAGGTCATGGTGTTGACAGTGTTGTATCCGGAGTCACCGGTCGACTCCCCCTTGATGGGGTCGATGAAGTACTCGTTCAGTGAGTCCGATAGGAAGTTCTCGACCCCTGCCCACTCGAGTCCGAGCCCGAGGAAAATCAGCAGGAAGACGCCGATGAGCGCGTTGATTGCCCATTTCTCGTATGGGTGGGCTTCGTCGAGCGGGTTATTCACGGGCCTACGGGTGGACATACTCCCTTATGCGTGACGGTGATTTACTCCTCTTCGGGGACGACGCTCTCGTCGTCCTCCAAATCCAGTGGCTTATCGTCGGCCATCCTCTTTCTTGCCTCAGAGAATCCTGGGACCATGGACTCGAACGAGTCTGGTGCGACCGAGGTCTTGTCCCTGAAGGTCTCCAGGTTCTTCGACCGGAGCCTCTGCCTTCTCTTGTCCTGCTCGAGTCCGAATAGGACTGTGCTGTGCTCTGATCCTCCCAGGATCCCCTCTATGGCTGGAGTGGCTAGTGAGAGGGCGTCGTTGCCCCCCAGCACCGCTACGGTCGAACCATAGACAGCGATCTCGCACCCCGACATCTCCTCGATCAGCGTCCTTATCCTACCGTTAGTTCCGATGAGTCGGCTCCGCATCCTGCGTGTCTGGTTAGGCTGTCGTCCCACCCACTCCCTGATGTCGTACAACCTGAGGAAGACGTCGTCATCGAGCAGTTGGACTGCTCTCTCCGGGGAGAAGCCGCGGCCTATCGCAGAGATTACGTCGGGGACCTTCATCCTCCTGATTGGATCTGGGTCACCTGACCATGAGATTGACACATCGCCAGTCTGGGAGTCTATGCTCAGGCTCCCATCGCAGGCTTTCTCGATCATCTTCCGAGTCTTCCCTGACTTGCCGATCAGCACCGCTATCCTGTCCTTGGGTACCCTGCTGAGATGCTCCATGGTGCTTCTGCGACGGTAACTGCCGCTTTAATCCACGCTAGTCGGCTACGACAGGTCTGGGACAGGGCCGTCCAGCACCCTAACGAGGCTGTCTGCGACTTGGGCCTCATGCCCCTTCCTACCTGCCCATTCAGTAAGCCTGGTAACGTCCCTGACCAGGAACTCCTTAGCACTAGGGTGCCTAGTGGTCACGGCTTGCCCTGCATCGATAACCCACGGCACTCCCTCCCTCCACAGTATGTTGTATTCGCTGAAGTCAGCGTGTACGAGGTCGCATGTCTGCCAAATCACGGCGACTATCTCCAGCAGGTCCTCGAACACCTGAGATGGATTTTCCACCTCTATGTCCTTCAGGCGTGGGCTAGGGGTCTCCTCGTCTCCGATGAACTCCATTATGAGGACGTTCTTGAGGTTGAATAGGGGCTCTGGGACCCTGAGGCCGCTCTTCCTCATCCTCTTCAGGTTCCTGAACTCCTTGCGCACCCAGATGTTTACCAATTCCCTGTGCCGCCTAGATAGGCCGGAGAACCGGGGATCACCATCGATGTACTTGGCCAGGCCCTTGAACACGGCGTTGGTGGTGTGGAAGATCTTCACTGCCATGGGGCCGCTCGCGGAAGTCGCGCGGAAGACATGGGCCTCCTTGCCCCTGGCTATGGGGTAGTCGATCGTCTCTATCTCTCCCTGCTGCATTAGCTTGTGGAGCGCTAGTAGTGTGGATCGGTCGAAGACCTGGTCGAAGACCCTCCGATCGACCCATTCGAAACGCCCTCTTCCCATGACTCCCTGCAGGGCGTCCTCTATGTCGTCGAACATTCGCTTGTACTTGGGCTCGGAAATCCACTCGTGCTTCCTCTCGGACCTCATCATGATGTCCGGGTCGAAATCCTCCCAATCCTCGTCCGAGGGCATGTGCTCACCCGAAGAATGAGTCGATGTCGTCATCGTCTACTGCTGGCTCTGGTGTGGCCTCTTGCTCCTCGACGCCTTCCTCCTCGGCGTCAGGGTCCTCGGCTTGCTCGACTTCCTGGGGCTCCTCGGCTCGCTCGACGGTCTGGGATTCCTCGGTGGCCATTCCGAAGAGGTCGACTATCTCAGGCAGTACCCCCTTCCTTGACAGATAGAGAGACTGGGTCTTGGTGTAGCGCATGCAGACGTTTGCCTTCTCGTCCTGGAACTCCCATGGCTGGATCACTATGAGGTCACCCTCCCTGACCCATTGGCGGCGACGCATCTTGCCCGGGATCCTAGCGAGTCGGGACTCGCCGTCCTCGCAGATCGAACGGACTCTGCGCCCTCCGAGGATGTTGTCGGCGATGGCGAACATCTCGTTCACCTTCCGATTGGGGAGGGGCACGCGAATCCTGTCTCCTCCGGATTCCATCTGCGCTAGCAGCTCAGTGTCCACCGACTCCTCCCTACGGGCCATCGTGCCCTCGGTCATGGGGCACCTATGTGAAGTTGAGCCTGCTATCAGGACAGGAGTGCTGCTGCGGCTTCCTCTGCTAGGCCCAGCAGCCATTCGCTCGGGGGACCGATGCCGAATGCCAGGGAGAGTAGTGCCATCGAGACGATGATGGCCCGGACGACTGGGTTGCATGGGGAGGTTTCGCTACCCTCGTTTGGCTCGAAGAACATCACCATCCCCATCCTGAGGTAGTAGAACATAGAGAGGGCGCTGTTGAGCACGACTGCCACTGCCAGCCAGAATACGGGATTGACGCTCAGAGCCCATGAGACGATCGTGGATGCCCCGCCGGTTCCTGCCGAGACGGTCACTATCCCGTTGATCATCAGCAGCTTGGAGAGGAAACCGGAGAATGGCGGAACCCCTGCGAGTGAGAGCATGAACACGAACATCGACGCTGCTAGTAGCGGGTCCCTGCTAGCTAGTCCGTTTAGGCCCGAGACGCGGTGGCTGGAGCCCTCCCTCTCTATCGAAGAGAGGACCATGAAGGGACCCATCTTGAACAGGACGAGGACGCATAGGTGGAATATCACGGCCATCACTATCATCTCCTGTGTCGATGGATCCGCGATTCCGGACCCGATGGCTGACACCGCTGCGAGCATGTAACCCGCATGGGCGACGCTTGAGTACGCGAAGACCCGCTTTGGGTTGTCACTGGAGAGCGCTGCTAGGTTGCCCCACGTCATCGTGATGACGGAAATAACGGCCAGAGTGCCGTACCAGAATGCTGCTCCTGAGGCAGGCATCGCTATGGTCAGAAGGAGCCTGAACAAGGCAACGAAGCCCATCGCCTTCGATGCGGTGGCGAGGACCCCTGCGACCATGGAGGAGGTCCCAGAGTATGCATCCGGTATGGCGAGGTGGAATGGCGCGGCTCCGACCTTGAAGCCGAAGGCGACCAGCATCATCCCGACGCCCGCCGCTGCCAGTGGGTCGAGGGCGTCCATGGACTGCCATGACTGGGAAAGCCCAGATACGCTGAGGTCACCGTTCCACAGGTAGAGAAGAGACATCCCGTATATGCCGACGGCGGATGCGACGGAGCCCACGATGAAGTACTTCGTTCCGGCCTCTCCCCCCTGCTTTGACTCCTTGTGGAACCCAACCAGGACGTAAGACGATAGTGATGCCAGCTCGAGGCATACGAAGAGCATGAACAGATGGGTCGACTTGGCCATCAGGGACATCCCGAGGCCCAGGGTTAGGAGCAGGATGTGGAAGTCTGCCTGCCTGCGGTTGTCATAGAGGGCCGCGGTCTTGCTGCTCTCGGTTTCCTCGTCGTCACCATCCGATGGAGCGGGGGCATCGGGATCCGAGGGGAGCCTCTGGATCGCAGAGATTGCACATAGGATGAGCACGCAGATGAATAGGTTCGTGAGCAGCGAGCTGAACTGGTCTACCTCTAGGGCGCTACCGAACTGGCCTGATGAGGGAGGGTCCAGCAAAGCCATTGTGGAGGCTAGGAGTGCTACTGAGAGCGTTGCCAGGGTCATCCAGTTGGGAAGCCTCGGGTCTCTGGTCGCGGGGAACCTGGTGCCTCCGATGAAAACTGGAATGCGGACGCTCGTGAGGGGGATTCGGAACTTGGCGTCCCCAAGGTTCGGGATTATTATGATCGCAGCCAGGCCCAACGTAAGGACTAGCTCCGGGAGCAGGAGCTGGATATCCATCCCATCGAGCTCCGAGGTCATGGTCTCACCCCCTCGGACTGCATTGCATCGGCCAGCAGTTCGACGATGACCTCTGTGCTCCAGTATGACATCATGTCCCAGAAGAAGAACGGCAGGACCCCGAAGAGTATCGTGAGCACACCAAGTATCGTCATCCCGGCGTTCTCGTGCCATGTGATGTCCCGGGGCTCGTGGTGAAGCGTGTCGGGGAGGATGCCCTGGTGCGGGTCATTGGACTCGAAAATCGTCCTCTGCATCGAGGTCAGGTAGTAGACCGCGGTGATCACAAGGGTGAGGGCGGGGATCAAAACCATCCAGCCGAAGGTCATCCAGAACGCGATCATGATTGCGACCTCTGCGACGAAGCCTGCCATCATTGGCAGCCCTAGGCTCGCCATCCATCCGAGCATCATGTGCCCTGCCAGCCACGGGCTGTGATGGGCGATGCCCCTCATGGATCCAATCTCCAGGGTGTGGTAGTGGTGCTTGAATGCCCCAGCGACAGCGAAGAGGAGGGGGCTGATGATTCCATGAGCGAACATCATGAATAGGGCGCCAGCAATTCCCAATGGTTGCATCGTCGCTATCCCTAGGAAGATCAGCCCCATGTGGGAAACGGACGAGTATGCCACCATACGCTTGAGGTTTGACTGGCCCATGCACACCCATGCACCGTATGCCAAGCTGGCCATGCCTAGGAACACCAATAGCGGGGTGAACACCACGGTGGATGCCGGGAAAGCGGTCACAGCGACCCTCAGGAAACCGTAGGCCCCCATCTTCAGCATCACCCCTGCTAGGATCATCGAGCCGGCTGTGGGTGCCTGAACGTGGGCGTCCGGGAGCCATGTGTGTACTGGGACGCTTGGCATCTTGGTGGCGAATCCGATCAGAAGTAGGAACCAGACCAGATGCCTCAGTCCCTCGCTCATCTGCCCGCCGCTATCGAGCATGGCGATCATGTCGAAGGACCTCTCTGAGATGGTCGCTCCAGTGTTGAAGTACATCACCAGAATCCCAATTAGCATGACGACGCTGGCCGTGAATGTGTAGATGAAGAACTTCATCGCTGCATAACGCCTGTCCTCCCCACCCCAGACGAGAATAAGGAAGAACATGGGGATCAGGGTCATCTCCCAGAACACGTAGAAGACGAATAGGTCGAGCGAGACGAACACCCCGATCATGGCCCCTTCCATAACAAGGAGAAGCGGGTGGAAGTATTGCCCCTTCTTGGCATCCCACTCGACTAGCATCGAGAGGGGGATAACCAGGGCAGTCAGCCAAATCATGGGGAGTGAGAGCGCATCCGCCCCCACGTGCCACGAGACGCCGATCTGCGGGATTATCTCGAACGGCGTGTTCTCGAGCTCGTAACCGCCGAAGTCTATGTTCATCCAATCGATGTCGCTGATGGATGTCGCTGCGGCCCACGTGGAGATTGCTAGCAGAGCCAATGCAACCCCCATGCAGATGTTCCTAGCGAACCCGGAGACCTGCGAGGATAGTTCGTCTGGCAGTACGTGGGGCAGCGCCATCAGCAACAGTCCCACTGCTATCGGCAGGAGGGAGAGGATGCTCAGGATCATCCGCTAACCCCCCATGCAAGTGCGAAGATGGAGAGTGCGCCCACGGCAACCATCAGGATGTAGTCGCTTGCACGCCCAGTAGTTACGCTGCGGATCCGGACCGACCCGAGTACTGAGTTGGACTCGACCTTCTTGATGATGCCATCTATCACCGTCCTGTCGAACCAGGCGGCGAAGGCGGCGAAGGGGAGTACCGTCTTGGAGAGGGCCAACTCGTAGTAGTAGTCGAAGTAGAGTCTGTTATGCAGGGCCTCCGAAAGGCTGGACTGGGACATCTCAGTCACGTCCTGGGAGCCGAACTTCCCTGAAAGCCAGACTAGCCAGGAAACCAGCGGTCCGGAGCTCTCCCCTTCTCGCAGGGAACCACCGTGAACCCTAGCAGCGAAGATCGGACCTATCACCAGCGAGAGGAATATCGTTGTCCACCCCACTAGCCTGAGATTCGGGTCCTCCGGAAGGAAGGCGTGCTCCAACTCGTATACCACCTGGTCCAGGAATGAGTCCTTGTTGATTCCCAAGTCATAGCTGTACGGCTTTGCCAGCCACTTCACGATTCCGAATACAGAGAGTCCGAAGCCGCCCAAGGCACTGATTACCGATAGGATCACCAGGGGCTCCTTGATCCAAGGGGTGTCCTCGTGTACGTGGTCCACGACCTCGTGCTTGGGCTCTCCCGCGAAGGTCATGAACCACATCCTGGACATGTAGAAGCCGGTCATTCCGGCTGTCAGGAGGACGAGGACGGCTGGGCCGAACATCAGTGGCTCGTAGTCCAGCGATGCCTTCCACGTCTTGGCCACGATCGC
>PVBE012775819.1_pt1 | contig 10591 bp, 4 predicted proteins | sample 1631181 | NCBI WGS metagenome assembly PVBE01 (sample SAMN08397723, study PRJNA350692) | Marine metagenome, whole genome shotgun sequencing project. | isolation source: water | place: Pacific Ocean | collected 2012-04 | reverse complement strand
GTCTAGCCACTCATGGCTGGACTTGATGTCATTAATAATTTTACTGGGGATGAAGCGGAAAATGAGGTCCAACAAATGCTCTTCAAACCGTTTTTTTTTCTACAGAACGTTAACACAGCGGACACACACACACGCACACCACCACGTTAAGAGGCTGTACTGCTAGTCACGACCTAAAAAAGTGTGGGTCGGAGAGGTACAACGAAACGCGACAAAAAATCTGCAAAAGACCGATAAAAGGCGCAAACACGTACTCCACAATCTGGGCTGTGGCCACCACGAAAGTTAAGAAAGCCAAAAAAGCATGCAATATGTACAAAGTTAAACACTAGGAAAACCAGCAAAACCAGCAACGAGAGACCAAGCTAAGAGCAGAAGAAGCCGTCGAAGTTCGTGAGCGGCAAGCGCTTCCAGGCAGAGGAATACAGCAAGTTCCACTCCGGCAAGCCGCTTTCAGCGCATTTCCGCAGGGCTCCCTGCAGTTGGCGCTGAAACCCTTTGACCGTTTCCACGGCGACCAGCTCAGGCGGGAGCCGGTTGTAGCAGTGTACTAGTCCGAAGAGCGAGTTCTGAAGAACATCCGTGGACTGAAAGGTGCACTCTGTGTACAGCTGCTTGTCGTGAGGGGGGCGCCATCCTCGCAGCCGGTGTCTGTCAAAGAGGACATCCGCGGCAGGCTTTGGGGGGAAGAGCGCTTTCAGCTTCGCCGGGGCAGTGCCCAGGGTGACCTTGTGGAGCACGGCAAGCATGGCCATGTCGCGTCGCGAGTCCAGAGGAGCCAACCTGTAGTACACCAAGGCGTCTTTCTCACTGCAGTCAAGCTCTCTCAGGAAGCGCCTTTGGACTCGGTCAACCCTGTCGAGCACTGACCGTGCCGCATGGTACAAGGCAGGAGTGCCGCTCTCAACGTAGGAGAGTACCTGGGCCTTGTACATGCGGAAGAGCTCTGGTGTGGTGAAAAAGCGCCGCACTTTGAGCAAGGTCTGCAAGCGCCAGCCAGCCTCTGTAGCTACTTCACGCGCAGCACGGTGCATGAGCAGCTGTGGGTCAAAGACCACGCCAAGGAGCTTGAAGTCGTCACCGGAGAAGAACCTTCTGTGAAGCAAGTGGAAGGACTCCTTTGAGGGGTCGAAAAGGACCCGGTTCGCTTCGCCCCACCAGTGTAGCTCCGCCTGTACTGCCTGCAGTTCGCTGAGCGCCTTGGCCTGAGAGTCCTCCACCTCCGTGTGCTTTACCTGAAACGCCTTCCAGCAGTTGAAGTCGTCAGCGAAAACGCTTTCGAGGAAGTCCTTCGCGTGCACCGAGAGCCTGGCGTCCTCGTAAAAGAGATTCCACAAGGGGGGACCGAGGACAGTCCCTTGGAAAACACTGTCAGTGAGAGGCTCCTCAGGCGAACTCCGTCCCGCTACCACAACTCGAGACACCCGGTCGTCGAGCCAGCTTACTAGCAGGGCCACAACACGAGGATGCAGCCCAGTGGCGCGGAGTTTTTGCTCCAGTCGAGTCTTGTCCACACGGTCGAAAGCCCCCGAAACGTCGGAGCAGTAGAGGCCGACCAGAAAGCCTTTCTCCATCAGCAGTAACCATTCGCACACGTTCACACACAGAGTGTCCTTGTAGCCTTTCCCCTTTCCGTATGCGAATTGGTTTGGCCCATATAATTCGTTAGCTTCCACCCAGGGGAGAAAGGTGGAGCCAATTGCTCGTTCCACAATCTTCGAGAGCTGTGCGGTCAGGTGGACTCCTCTGTAGTTCTTAGCGTCAGCTCTCGATTTGCGTTTGTGGATTGCATGGACCCAGTGGGTACGCCAGCACTGTGGCCAGCGTCCCTCTGCTAGGAGCTTCCGAGAGAGCAAGGTCACAGGGAGCGCCAGTTCAGCGGCACACCTCTTGAGGATGCGCGCTGGTAAGCGGTCGGGGCCAGTGCCTGAGCTTTCGTCAAGCTTTTTCAGCAGTTTTCGCACGGTTCGTACGCGGAGACGTAGAAAGCCTCGTTGAGGTTCGCGCTGTTCGTGTTGTATCTCCGTGTAGTTGTTCGTCTGCTCAGGTGGTAGCCTTGACTTCTCCCGAAAAGTGCTGGCGAGCTCGTTGGCTCTCTCTTCAGGCGTCATTGCCCATGACCCATCGGCACGTTGTAACGCAGGGATGTTCTCAGAAGTACTTGCTTTGGTAAGTAGCGTGTTGGCAACTTTCCACCAGCCCCGAGAAGAGGGGTCCATGGTCTTCAGGGTTTCACGCGTCTTCAGCACGTAGTCCCGGTAAGTTTTCAGGAACAATTCAGAGCAAGAATCCCGCATCACTGCGTAGTTGTCTGTGCCTTTGGCCTCATGTTTACGGCGGAGCGCTTCACGACACTCATCGTTGATCCAGGGGTGTGCGTACGACTTGTCGGTGATCCATTTCGATGGAATACACTGGTCAACGATTCTGAGTATCTCCGCAGTTACCCACGCGGCGGCGTCGTCAGCAGAACTTGCTCGAATCTGCTCGCCCCAGTCGACGCCCGAAAAACTGGACTTAAGCTTGTTCCAGTTAGCCTTCTTGTAGTCAAAGACCTGCCTGCGGACAGGACGCGCAGAAGGGACCGTCACATTCACTGTAGTCAGCACAGCCTCGTGGTCGTCATCCTTGACTCCTGGGACTACTTTGCAGCGGATCCCTGAGGAAAAGTTGGAGAGGACTAAGTCCAGAAGGTGAGGTCCTCGCGTAGGGTCTTTAACGTGTTGTCGGAGACCGTGAGTGCAGCACACTGCCTCTAGCTCGGTGCCTTCTCTGCTGCTTCCACGCGAGTATCGTAGCCATTCAGCGTTGTGGACGTTCATATCTCCGACAACCATGACCGCCACTGTGTCGCGCGAGTAGTGCGAGAGCTCCTGCTCAAAACGCTGAATGGACTCGATCTCGTCTCTGTTCGGCGGGCGGTACCAAAGGCAGAGGAGCACCGGTCCGCAATCGCAATGGATGATGTGCCAGCTTCTCTCATCCACCGGCGAATCGCCGATGTGCACGACGTTCTCCGCAAAGCTGTCGAGCGCAAAGAGTGCGATGCCGCCACGGTCGGGCCGGCCGACTCGGCGATCCAGTCGCGAGACCCGCTTGTAGCCAGAGAAGGTCAACGACTCCGTTGTCCGAGTGAGCCACGTCTCCGTGACCCCGACAATCGTTGGATGCTGGTAATGCTGTAAAAGTGTATCGAATTCGGCTTGCTTAGCAGCTGTCCCGATCCCTTGGGGATTGAGGTGAAAAACGGAAAATGTGTCCGAAATGGACGGCGTCGACGGACTGGACTGACCAGTCCTACCACGTGACGAATTGTCACCCGATCCATCTCCATTAGGAGGTTCGGATCGATGACTCTCTCTGGGAGACACTACACTACGACTCGTCTGCGATTGAACGCCAGCGACAAAAAGATGGTCATGTCGAAAAATGGTGCCGTCAGCACCCCGAAAGCCGCCAGGAGTAGAGCTCAAATCTTCACCTCGTGCCACCGGAAGTGGGCACGGCATCGTCGAAGAAGGGGACGAAGTCGGCGCCGACTCGTCGCGGAAAATCTCCATTTCCACAGTGGACTCGCGGACACGGCCAAACCACCGCGCAACACGGAGGCGCCGGGAAGCAGCAGAACGAAGACCACGATGTGAACGTCGGGGTCCAGAGAGAGAGGTGGTCGGGGGTCGCACCACCGAAGAGGGGGCTAACCTTCCACGCGTGATCTCGCCATCGCCGGGAACTCCCACGGGGGGTGGGCTCGAGACGACGGCTCCTCCGAATTCATCTTGGATGATGCGACCCCCGGCCCCTAAGGGAGCCGGAGATCAGCGTACACGCTCACAAACTGGCCTGTGAGCTGGTCCTTGGTCTGTGTGTAAGCGTACGTCTTGTCGACAGTCACGCCACGCTCGCCGGCGAACTCGACTTTCACGACCTTGCCGGTGGTGCGCACGTCGGCTTTGAGGAGATCCGCGGCGCGTCGCAAACTCGCGTTGCGCTGGATTGCGTTCTCCGTCATCGCTGCCTTGATGTCGATCGTCTGGCCGTTGAAAACGCACTTCAACTTCACGGACTGGTTCTTGACGCCGCCAATCTTGTCCAGAACCTCACGTCGCACGTCTGAATTCGAGAATTCGACGTAAGCGGCCCGTGTGAGCGATCGGCCGTCTGGGAACTTGCCCTTGTAGAAATTGGCGATATCTCGGACTCGAACCTTCGCGAAATGCGTCTTCATGTACTCCTCGATGGCTGTGAGACGCTGGTGTGCACTCATGTCCTCGGGAATCCGCTTGAAGACGATGCGCTTGAACGCGGGATCACTGGCACGAGGCTGTTCACTGAAGCCGCGGCGACGGGCGGACCCACTCTCGAGTGCATCGAGCCGAGTCCGCAAGACCTGGATTTCTTCGTTAATCGGCGCAACGGCTTGATCAACTCGACTGGTGATCACGTTCAGCTGCTCCTGGTGGTAGGTCTCCAAGTGGGCACGGGTCACGAGCTGGGTCGTCATGAACTCCGAGATCTGGCCAAGCGACGTTAACACGGTTGCCTGAAAGGCATCCCCGCCAGGAGGAAGAACTGGAACTTGAGGCAGACCAGGAGGGCTAACTTGATCAAAAACACGTTGAACTACTCGGCGATTGGGAGACACATGAAGAGGAGACGGACCTTGAGGAGCAACAGGTGCACGAGGACCAACTGCTGGAGCGCTCGCCTGCGGAGTTGAAGGTGCCGGTGTACTTGGCTGCGTGAAGAGCTCTGGGACCTCAACATTCACGACCGAGAGGAACGAACCCTGGAACTGCCAACGATCGCGCAACTGGAAGATCTTTGCCTCCAACGCAGGAGCCTGTGCTACCTTGTACTCGACTCCGACTGCACCATGAGGAAGATTAACGCCAATGATGTCCAGATCGAACTCATCGAGGAAATCTCGCACGAAATCTCGAACCCTTGCGTAAATCTCTGAGGCGTCTGAGGTCGTCGGGAAACCTGTGAAAGCAAAGTGCCTATCGGTGTCCTGTTGCATCCCAGGTGCGCATGCAGCGGCGCGAGGATTCGAACTCGAACTGGCGGACTTCTTGGTGAGAAAGTCTTTCTTAACCTTTGACATGTCGACGAGAGGAATGAAACGCACGGCTCCTCCACTCCCTACACACACCAAAAGGAGCACACAGCCGAAGGGCGGTGGCTTGAACAGCACGCGCTACCTGGAGCGCGGTTTGAGCAAGCGCGTGCGGTTGCGACCCAAGAGTCGCAATCGCAAGCGAAACGGCACTCGAACGTCCCACCGCGCGCCGCAGGCGCGCGCCGAGACACTTGAGAGCCGAGACACTTGAGCCAGGTGCACACGCTTGCTCAAACCGCGCAGTCCGCCAGACAGCGCGAGCAAGCCTCTGCCAGGCGCCTCAAGACCACTCAGAGTGGCCGCTTTGTTGCATAACCCTTCCTTTCGAGTTGCCTCGATGGTTGCCGTCAAGAAGGACTTCTTGAGCAAGAAGGCTGGTGGTGCGCGAGCCGCTGCGCTCGCTCAAGCAGGTGTCGGTTCACACGGCTCGATGGATGAAGATTCCCGTTCGTACTTCGGCTTTCTGTTCCCAGTCGGCTCTGATCATTGGGAGGTCCACTGCTTAATCTGCGAGTACATCAAGGATTTCCTCGAGGAGTTCACTTTAGAAGTCTTGGGAGTGACGAATGCGGACGGACACATTTGTGTCTGTGTCGAATTCTTCACCGTTCAGACGGCCCCTTTGGAAGCGAAAATCTTCGAGAAGCGCGATTCTTTCATTTTCCATGGGTCCCATATTTCCGCAGTGAAGATCGAGAACCCAGAGTTGTTCAAGAAACCTCGTGATCCGGGACTCGCTTCGGCTTCAGGAGAACATCCTGCTCCCGCTCAAGCTCCAGCTGTTGCTCCACCAGTCCGAGCTCCACCGAGTGCACCTACTTCGTCCCTGTTCTCGACTCCCAATCGGCGACTCGTTCACAAAGTTTTCGAGACAACGGAACCTCCACCCGGGCTCCCGGTGACCCCTGCACTTCCTCAAGGATCGAGCGAAGACAAACTCGACAAAGTCTTGACCTCCTTGGACGCCTTGACGACCTTCATCAAGTCCGAAGTCGTGACTCGAAACCACTTGGACAAGTTCCATCAGGAACAGCTCCAGATCCTCGAGAAACGTATCGAGCAATCAGTGGGGCCGGTACATGTCGAGTTGAAGGAATTGCGCGCCAGGCTCGTCACCCTTGAGACGCAGCACATCGGATTGGGCTCAGCACGTGCGCGAAGTTTCAGTGAGCGCCCTCGAGCCTCAGATCCCGCGTTCAAGACCATTGTGTTCAAGAACATCCCCGAGGCTTTGAACGGTGACCAGCGCATCGTGGCGATTGAGTCGTTCATGAAGAGCAAGTTCCCCCAGGTCCGCATCCGCGACATTGGCAACTACTACAAGGGCGCCTTCCCGAACGGCCGTTCCCTCACCCGCGCGGCGTACGTGGAGTTGTCGAATGCGGATGTTCGTCGCGAGGTCCTCGACAAGATCGGCCCCAAGGACTCTCCGAAGATCAAGTGCACGATCGGTGGTTCGGACGTGGCGATCAAGAAGGCTCTCACCGAAGCGGCAATGCAACGTAATTCCGCGTTGCGCCGCGCGGCGGACTTGATCAAGGGCGACGCGCGCTTCACGGGCAAGCTGAGCAAGATCGAATGGAACGGTGAGCGTGGTGTGACTGTGGACGGCTCGTTCGTCTTCAAGCAGGCCCAGGCGGACCTCACCGGCACATTCGATTCCAAGTACCCTGATCTCTCTCTGCCCGTGCGGTAGGGACTCGGGGGCTTCATCGAGATCGAGTGGTCTGGCGCTCTTGGGCCGAGGTCGCGGACGATTTCAGCTCCAAGAGCCAGCTCTTCGCGTGGATTGGCCGCCCTCTCGGTGCGGCCCGGGTCTTCTACAATTGCTTCTCTTTTTGACATGCCACGCCTTCATCGACGAGGATGTCGTTCTGACGCTGCTCGACGCCGTCGCGCTGAGGCTCGAACCCCTCAATTTTTGAGTTTCTTACCAGTGGTCGCTGCAAGATCGGAGGATTTTCTGCCGAGCCTCGCCGATACGGAAGATTTTCCTGCCGTCCGAGACGGATCCCGCCTCCGTCCGGCAGCTGGTCCAGCTGTCCAAGACGGATCGCGACTCCGTCCGGCTGTGGTGGGGAAGAGTGAGCCGCAAAGGGATGATAGTGTTGTCGTGGAGTCGTGTGTGTCGTGTCCAGTTAATGATTATGTCGCTTCCGGCCCTCCTAATGGTGCGGATCCGGGCGACAATTCGTCTTCTTTTGGTAGGTCTGGTCAGTCCGGACCGTCGACGGAGTCAATTTCTGACATTTTTTCTGTTTTTCACCTCAATCCCCAAGGGATCGAGACCGAGGCGAAGCGCGCCCAATTCGACGCTTTAGTACAACATATCCAGCAACCAGCCATTTTGGGGGTCACAGAGACCTGGCTTTCTCGCAAGACGAGTTCGCTCACGTTCACTGGGTACACGCGCGTGTCGAGACTAGATCGCCGTGTTGGCCGGCCAGATCGTGGAGGAATTGCGCTTTTTGCAAAGGACAACTTCGCAGAGAACATTGTCCATATAGGAGACTCACCGACAGACGAGCGGAGCTGGCACATAATCCACTGCGATTGTGGCCCTGTCCTCCTCTGCTTGTGGTACCGTCCGCCTAACAAGGGCGAGATTGAGTCCATACAACGCTTTGAACGAGAACTGGACACCTATTCTCGGGACACGGTGGCAGTCATGGTGATCGGAGACATGAACGTCCACAACATAGAGTGGCTCAAGCACTCCAATGGGTCCAGTCCTGAGGGCACCGAGCTCGAGGCAGTGTGCTGCACACACGGGCTTAAACAGCATGTGAAGCACCCTACACGCGGTCCATACCTCTTGGATCTTGTGCTGTCTAACTTCTCTTCTGGGATCCGCTGCAAAGTCGTCCCTGGGACACGTGACGACGATCACGACGGGGTACTCGCATCTGTGAACGTGTCTGTGCCTGCTACACGCCCTGTCCGGAGACAGGTTTACGATTTCAAGAAGGCAAAATGGCAACAACTGAAGGCAAAGCTCTCTAGCATGGAATGGGGGGAACCGATACGCTTGAGATCTGCTGACGAGGCCGCCTCCTGGATCACAGCCACTTTGCTCAAAATCGTCGACGAATACATCCCCTCGAAATGGATCACGGATAGATCCTACTCGCACCCATGGATCAACGACGAGTGTCGAGAGGCGCTACGCCAAAAGCACGAGTCCAGAGGCACCGAGGGTTACGCTGTGATGCGAAATGCTTGCTCCGAAGTGTTCCTGCGTACTTACCAGGATTACGTGCGAAAAACGAGAGAGACTCTGAAATCCATGGACCCGTCTTCGCGAGGTTGGTGGAAAATAGCAAATTCTCTCCTAACAAAAGCAAGCACGACCGAGAACATCCCAGCTCTTCAGCGCTCAGACGGGACATGGGCCATGACACCGACAGAGCGGGCCAACGAACTTGCCAGTACCTTCCGTGCCAAGTCTCAGCTTCCTGAGAAGAGCACGAACCACTACACTGAACTACGCCGTGAACCGCGCGAACCTCAACAAGGCTTTCTGCGACTTCGCGTACGGACAGTGCTCAAAGTTCTGCGAGGCCTCGACGAACACTCGGGAACCGGTCCTGACCGTGTACCGGCGCGCATCCTGAAGCGTTGTGCCGCCGAGCTTGCACTACCGGTGACTCTACTCGCCAGAAAGCTTTTGGCAGAAGGCCGTTGGCCACAGTGCTGGCGCACTCACTGGATCCACGCCATCCACAAGCGAAAATCTCGAGCTGACGCGCGAAACTACAGAGGGGTGCACCTGACAGCTCAACTTTCAAAAGTGGTGGAGCGTGCTATTGGAACTGTCTTCATCCCCTGGGCAGAATCCAATGACTTGTATGGGCCAAACCAGTATGCATACAGTAAGGGGAAAAGCTACAAGGACACCTTGGCAGTGAATGTATGCAACTGGCTTTTGAAAATGGAGAGAGGCTTCCTCGTGGGACTTTACTGCTCTGACGTCTCTGGGGCGTTTGACCGCGTAGAGAAGGACCGCCTCGGCCAGAAGCTGCGGGCAACAGGGCTGCACCCTCTTGCTGTAGCCTTCCTTGAGAGCTGGCTGGAGGACCGACTCTCCAGAGTGGTGGTGGGCGGACAACACTCGCCAGAGGAGCCGCTGACAGACAGTGTCTTCCAAGGCACGGTATTTGGATCGCCACTATGGAACATCTTTTACGAAGACGCGAGGCACGCCGTGAACACGAAAGGATTCTTCGAGTCCGTGTTTGCTGACGACTTTAACTGTTGGAAGGCCTTCGAGGTGAAGCACACAGAAGTCCAGGACTCCCAGGCCAAGGCTCTCAGCGAACTACACACAGTGCAACGGGAGCTGCACTGGTGGGGAGAAGCCAACAGGGTTCTCTTTGATCCGTCAAAGGAATCCTTTCACCTCCTCCATAAACGTTTTCACCACGGCGAGGACTTCAAGCTCCTGGGAGTGGTGTTCGACACGCAGCTGCTCATGCACCACGCGGCGCGAGCAGTGGCTACGGAGGCCGGATGGCGACTACAAACTCTCCTAAAGGTGCGGCGCTTCTTCACGACGCCTGAGCTTTTCCGCATGTACAAGACGCAGGTGCTGACGTACGTGGAAAGCGGAACTCCTGCCCTGTACCATGCGGCGCCCTCCGTGCTGGACCGCGTGGACCGAGTCCAACGGCGCTTTTTGCGAGAACTAGACTTCAGCGAACAGGCTGCGCTGGACGACTACAGGCTGGCTCCGCTCAACTCCAGAAGGGATATGGCCATGCTGGGCGCTCTTCACAAGGTCAACCTGGGCACCGCGCCAGCTCAGCTAATGGTACTGTTCCCTCCCCGAGCCTCTGCCGACGACACCTTTGACAGACTAAGGCTGCGGCACTGGCGACCGCTGCACGCGAGGCAGCTTCACACCGAGGCTGACTTCCTCTCGACTGACGTGCTCCGAAGGTCTCTCTTCGGTTTGGTGCACTGCTACAACAGGCTCCCACCGCAGCTTGTGGCAGCAAAGACCGTGAAAGACTTCCAACGGAAACTACAGTGGGGTCTGCAGAAGTGCGCGCACGACGGCAATCCAGAATGGCAGCTCCTGTACTCTTCTCTCTGGAAACGGATGCCGCTCGCGCATTTCGACAGATTTTTCCACTCCTAACTGGCTCGGTTGCTAGAATGTTGTTTTTCCACAGTGTTTATATGTACATAGTGCACGTTTCTTAACTTTCGTGGTGAGCACAGCCCAGAGTGTGTTGTACTTTTTGCGTTTTTTTATCGGCTTTAGCCGATTTTCGGTGCAGGGATTGTTCTCGCACTTTTACACGAAAGTCCGACAGTAGCCTCGGTGTCGGTTTCCTTTGGAGCAGCCTTACTCAAGCCTTTTTCAACGAGGTGGTGTGTGTTCTGTGTGTGTCTTGTGCTAACGTCCTGTAAAACAAAAAACAAAAAAAAGCGATCAACGCCAAGATCGACGCGAAAGGCACGGAC
>PVBE011976160.1_pt1 | contig 10591 bp, 17 predicted proteins | sample 1631181 | NCBI WGS metagenome assembly PVBE01 (sample SAMN08397723, study PRJNA350692) | Marine metagenome, whole genome shotgun sequencing project. | isolation source: water | place: Pacific Ocean | collected 2012-04 | reverse complement strand
GTCCATAAACCATCCCCAAATGAATCAAATAGAAAATAATAATATTCTCCTGAATTCAATTCTACCATTTCACTAAATAAAGTTAGTTCTTGATCGTATGGTCCTCCTGACGCTATTGCTACATCATTTGTATCTAATAATTCCCATGTTGTTTCTTCTGGCCATTCATCTGTATGAATATCTATATTGATCCAAGAATCATCTGTTATTACCTCTGGTTCACATGGCTCATTACTACATTCATTAAAACAATGTGTTAATTTATATTCACCTGTTGGATTAACATAAGTACCATTATCAATTAACTCTTGCGGAAATAATATTTGTCTTATATCACCTTGAGCTAAACCTTGAGTGCTGGGATCAATTAGGCAAGTAGTATCTACATAACTTCCTCCTTCCCACATTGTATATGGTAAACCATTATCACCAAAAGATGTTACTTTAAATCTATAAAATACATCTATATTTTCATCTTCCGGATGACTTATAAAAATATTTTTTCTCCATATACCATTTCCCCCAATATCTTCCATTGGTATATCAACCCAATTGGCAACACTAGTTTGTATGAATACTTGTGCTGAATCGGAATTAGGTACCTCTTCTATAACATCGTTTAGGTCCAATCTAAAAGTGACTGGTTCCATTATGTCCTGACTAAATGCCAAAAATGGTAATAATAAAAGTAGTAAGAACTTTTTCATAACGTTGTCTCCGTATATTTATTTTTTACATTTAGCGCTATTGTTGCAGTGTGTTGCCCAGTAAGCCCAAGCACCTGCACCAACTAATAGACATAATCCTACCCAAAAATTAGCACCGAATGTACACCCAGCACCTACTGCTAGTGCATATCCACCATAACATTTTGTGTAACAAAAGATTCTATCATATAAAGATTTATTTTCGTTATATTCCGCGATTAATTTTTCATCTAATTCTGTTTTATCTAAAATTTTCTTTACAACTTTTTTAGCTGCTTTTTTGACTTTTTTTGCCATTTTAATTACTCCTATTGGTTTATATTTGTTCTTCTTAAATCATTAAACCCGAACATATCACCGGATTTAATATTAAATTTATCTATATCTCCTGCGGGTAATTCTAATACCATATCACAGATTACTTCCGCTATACTATCAAAGATGCCATCTCCTAAATCAGGCATTGCATTTTTAAACATATCAACTACCTTATCATCTTTTATATAAATAATATCTAAAGGTTGTTTTACGTTTTTCATCCAGATTTTTGTAGGATTATCCTTTCCAAATTTTAATAACATACCCTTTCCTGATGGAATTTCATTTCTAAACATTAATCCCTTCTCAAGGCCCTCTGGTGTTGATTGTATTTCTATACCCATTTCATGGCCATTTATTTTAGCTATTCCATCTTCTTGTAATGTATGGAATCCTGCTATTTTGCCTTCAAACAAATGCATATCGTTAACTTTTGCTGTTCTTGGTAATTTGTCCCAATCCTTCTCCCAATGTTCTATTGCATCATCTGGATCCTTAAATACTGAAAGTAAAGCATTTATTCTTTGATCTTCTTTCATCTTTTTCCACATTTGTTTTGTGACCTTTTTAACTTTTCCCTCACCTAACACTTTACGTATTTGATTAATTAATGCTATTCTTTGGACTATTGGCATACTTTGCGATTGTTTTATATGCTGGTCAATTTCTGTAGTGTCTTGTTCATGGACTGGTTCATAAACATAATCTCTATCAGTAGGTAATGATTTTTTAACCTTCTTTACTTTTTCAAGAGAAGGTGCACCATTAATAAATTGTTCTATTAATATGTCCGTCATTTTAATCATATTTTACATCCCTTATTTATTGAAACAGCTGCAATGAATGATTTTGCATCTTTATATCGCGCTACAACTGTCATATTTTCTACTTCCTTACCATATAAGTTTACATATGGCCTACAAGCTTGTGCTCCTTTTATATATCTGGCCTGATCAGATGAACTTGCTTTTCTAAACCATGTTGTTTCTAAAGGTCCTTTATATTTAATGTTCGAATCTGCTTCTGGTATACCAGTATCCATATCAATATTTTTTATTGCCCTCATGCGGATAACATTACCATTCCTATCTATCCCTACCTTAGATCCAGTTGCATTCGTATCAACTTCATTTGAATCATGAAAACTTGAACTAAATTTAGTTAAAAATCTGTCATTAGTTACTCTATAACAAAAAGATGATGTTGTTCCTGCTACTGTATCTATTGATTCACTACATAATGATTCTGGTCTTGTTCTATATTTAGGAACTTCTCCTTGATCTAATAGTCCCTTTCTTTCCCAATCATCTCTTCTATTATTAATGTACTCCTCCTTACCTTCTACTACTTTATCTCTACCATTTCTATCTTTTACAACAAGTGCCCTAGGATCATTTTTCTTTTTTGTTATAATATCTGATATATGCAAAGTTCTTGATACTTCTCCGCAATGTTCACATACTTCTTCAAAGGTTTCTGTTCCGTTTATTCTTGTATATTTTATCATTTTTAGTACACATGTTCTTTATATAAATATCCATAAGGAATCAAATCATATATATTTTAAATAATTTTTCCACTTCGATTCAGCTCTCGTTGCTGCTTTTTCATATGGATGGGTTTTGTAATTATATCCCCTTTCATATCCATCATCAAACTTTTTTTTATTTTGCAGCGAATGTGTATGTTCGTGTAATAGTGATCTAATTATTTCTTCTATATTATCTGCGCCTGCATAATAAACATATATTTTTTTCTTATCCCAGTCATATTCAGCTGCTGGATTGTCGTCTTCCATTAATTCTTTGGCGCCAACAGCTCCTACTCTATTCCATATATTATTATGCACTTCTACTTTTAATTTTTTTCCACCTAAATCTTTAACAATATGAGGGTATACCTTTTTCACTATATCCATAATAGCTTTCTTATTCATACCTTCTGTCAATATATCTTTTAATTTAATCATAACCTTTTTACCATATCTTTCAACTTACCAACCATACTGGGATTTTTCTTTGCCCAGTTTTTAATAAATTTATATAACATGGCTAATGTAGCTGATGCTAAAACCAATTCGTTGATTGGTTTTTTATTTTCCTTTAATATGTTTTTGAGTTTTATCATTATGCATGCCCGTGACCTTTATGATCATCTCCCGATCTTTTAATATCTTGTGAAACTTTAACAGCCTTTTTTAAAGAATCAGGATCTCCTGTATGTATATAATTTCTTGCATGTTGACCTACATCTGTATGTGCATGATGTTCTAATGATCCTTCTTGATCGTATGGACCTTTTTTTCCACCAAGAACAGATTGGTTGATATGTAACGGTAGATCTTTTGTTAAAAATGTTGCGAGTTTTCTTCCCCTCTTTCCACCTTTTTGAAATTGTAATGCATGCATTATTTCCTCTGCAGCTGTTTCATGTGGTCTAACATCTAGGAAGCTTCCTACGTCTATATCATCCATGCTCATATTTGGATATTTTTTTGCTAGATAATCTTTCGTTGCATCCATATCTTTATCAAAGGAAGACATAGACTCGACACCATGTATAGTTTTAGTAAGTGGATTAAAAAATCCTCGTTTACTAAATATTTTTTGTAGGCCTCTAGCATATTCTGGATCCACGATTTTTGGTGATCCAGCCTGTTGCCATAAATTTACAAAATTATCAAATTTTTCAGGAGTGCCTGCAAAATCAAATTCCTGTTTGATTTTATCGAGATATAAATTAGTTATTCTTTTTTTTCTGCCTCTTCCTTTTAAATGATATGGTTGCCATTCTATATCTTTTGCCCTTGGAACTTTTTTTCTTTTTTCCATTAGATGCACATCTTCCTGTAATTTCTCACATCTAAGATTAACGTATCTTTCTATTAATATTTTTCTAGACCTTTTCATAGTTATACTGTTTCTGGCGTTGTTCTATTTGACTCTGGTTTTGGTACTATATTTAGTTGTGGATTTGAATCACTTTTAATATATTTATTATATAATTTTTTTAATATTCCTCCCGGTCCTGCCTGCTTAATTTGATTAACTGCTGGTTGTGTTATATTTGATACAGCGTTAGTAACTTCACCTTTTTCACCAGTTAGATGGCCCTTTTGATCAGCTTTATATACCTTAGTTGATGCTTTTGTAGGCGTAAAAGCAGGGTTATATTTTATATTTTTTGATATATTCGTTATATTATTAGCTAAATTAGGTGCATTTTTCATCAAATATTTCGTACCACCTATACCTAATCCAGCAAGTGGAGTGGCAGCGCCTAAACTAAGAGCTTTATTAATATTATGTTTCTTTTTCTGTTCAGGAGTAGATGATAGTGAAGCTCTAATTTGACTAATTCCTGCATTTGCTAAATCTGGTATTGCTCCCCAAGCTGGAACCATCCCTGCACCATCTAATCCTGTTTGAACTCTATCTAACATCCTACCACCAAATGCTGAAAGTACTTGATCTTTAGGTACTTCTCCTGATTTATAATCGCGGTAAGTATTGACGATATCGTCCCCCATATCCCAGCTTTGTTTTGCCATCTGATACATTGGATTAAACGAATTCATCATATTATATCCGGATTTTACATGGTCCCACACACTCTGTTCATGTAATTTCTCACATCTAAGATCGACATATTTTTCTATTAATATTTTTTTAGATCTTTTCATTTTTAAGTCCCTCTTTGAGAATATGGTATATATTCACCCTTTTTCATAGATTCTAAATCAGTGCCTCCAGTCGGAGTATTAACTGCGACTTGATTTGTGTTTGCGGTCGGAGTATTAACTGCGACTTGATTTGAACCGCCACCGCCTGAATTTGGTCCTGCAGTGACTACGTTAGTGTTAGTGTTAGTATTTTGTCCAGGGTTTAAGTTATCCTTAGATATATTTTTTACATTTATCTTTGCTGTATCCGCTACAACATTTTTTACTTGTTTATTTACCGTATCACCTATGGCACCTTTAACTGTATTTTTTATTGCTGCTCCAGGTCCGCCGCCCATTCCACTAAATGCTATATTCAATAGACCATCAGTCGCTTGACCTTTATCACCCGATGCAACGCCTTGGATTGCATCAATTGTTCCACCAACTACCCCAGGAACCTTTCCTACTACAGGAACATTAGAATAAAAGTTACCAATGTCTCTTACAGTATTTAAAATAGGTTGACTTGTCACTTTATCCCAATTCGCCGATACGTTTTTCTTAGCTTGGTTCCATGTTGGTATTTCCATACCAAGAAAGTTCCAATATTGTTCTTTAAGGGGTTGTTGTGAATATTCATCCATTAATCTTTTACATCTAAGATTAACGTATCTTTCTATCAGTATTTTTTTAGATCTTTTCATAGTTTACTTTATTTATTGAGGTGATAAATCATTAGCTCCCCTAATTCTCCAAGACGCAGGCATATTATCTGCATTATATGTTGAAGCATCACTAAAATCAAATGCATTAGCTATTGGATCCTTCACTGCGTTATATAATGATGTGAATGGACCTTGGCCAAATGTTCTTCCTGCTAGTTTACCACCTGGTGCATCTGTTGTAATGGCTGTATTAGCTGCCGTATTAACTAGATTAGCGCCACTTGCTCCTTTCCCACTTGCTTTAATAGTATTCTTTGCAGTCTTGAGTGGATATTTAGCTGTTTTTAATATTGGTTTTGCAACACCGGCAGCTGTATCAGCAGCCTTACCCAATTTAAATCCTGTTTTACCTATTTTACCTGCTCCTGCTGCTAGTCCAAATCCCGGAATTGCTGCTGCAGTTGATAATGCAAGATTTTGAAGGTGTTTATTTTTCGACTCTTCATTATCAGCTATACCTGCTCTTACACCACTTACTCCCATATTTATTGCATCGGGGATAATTCCTGCGGCTGGAATCATTCCTAATACATCCAGACCGGATTGTAAATCATCTACATACATATTTCCAACATTTCCTAGCACATCTTTCCAATCCGCGCCTCTTTGGATATCGTTTGCTGCACCCGCTCCTCTTTTAAATGCATTATATGCCATTCCTGGTGGAGATAAATTCCATGCCATTTTAGTTAGACCTTTACCAACATTTTTAGTTGTATCCCAAACATCTTTCCATTCCCATTCATTAAGCTCTTCGCCTTCTTGTAATAGTTTACATCGCTGATTAATATATCTTTCTATTAATATTTTTTTAGATCTTTTCATGCTATATTCCCGTTGCTGTTTCTTCGGCATCAAACACATCTGCTTGTGCTGCTAAATCCTGATCTATATCTATCATATCCAATCCTTGTTGATATTTTTTTGCTATTGCAGTTTCACCCTTTTCTTGATAATATTCTTCTTTTTCCGTATCTGTCATACCTGCTACTTCTCTTTCTTCTACTGCCTGATCATATACATTATATTCATCAATTAGTTCGGGCGGTGCTTCTAATCCATTTTCCGTATATGTATCAATCTGAGATCGTAAATTATCTCTCTTTTCGCCTATCTTAGTGGTATAATTATCATTCATTTCCTTTTGTCTTTCTGGTGATAATTCTTTCCACGTTCCTGGATCTATACTAGACATTTTTTCAAGATCCGCATCTATTTCTGTTGATGAGTCTTTTATATCCATCATAATCTCTGTAGATTTTTCATCAAATCCCTGAGACATTAAATCAGATTGTGTATTTGCTTCAACTGGTACTGGTTCTTCAGTTGGTTCTTCAGTTGGCTCTTCAGCCGGCATTTCTTGCTGTGCCTGTTGTGTTGCTTGGGCTGCAGCTTCATCACCCATTTTTCCTGCTATAAATTCCTTTGCAGTATTATATGCTGGATGGTCCGCTCTTGATAGTGCTGATCTAACTTTAATATTTTTTCCCGTTGCTGGATTAGGTATTAAAGTATCTAAAATAGCATCATCATTAGATGCTTCTTTAAATATTGTCTCAATTAATAAATCAGTGAGCTTGATAGCCATATTATTACTCCCCAGCAATATACCATGGCTTATCTTCTGTTGATAATGGAATTAATTGGTCTGCTGATTTAGAAAGTTCATCGCCCGGTTGAAAATGTCTTCCAAAATTAGTTACTTTATAGGTTACCTCCCCATTTGTAACTTTAGTTACTACACCTCTCGAGTCTCTATGTGGACAGTCGGGATTGATATCTTGTACTTCCATCCCTACTTTATATTTAATATCTTTTGGTTCACCAGAAATCATTCTTCCATTACCTAGTCGGTTATCAGTAAGCTCGTCTTCAACTTGTTCGTTAATTTTACGTTTCATATATTTTTTCATTTCTAATAATCTCCTATTTTTGGTTTGCCAAATTTCCTGCAGCCATTTCTTTTCACCAAGGCCGTGTTTTTTATTCCATTCCTTCATAGTCATGAATGGTGGTATATCTTTATCCGTAAATACTTCACCCTGTAGCACCTTTGGATTTTTTCCCTTTGTAAAATTTTTACTATACATCGATTATTCTCCTATTAGTAATCCCAGGCCTGCTGTGATTGTGGTATATATTCCTTTGGTGGTTTTACTGTTTGCGGTGTATAATCAGTCTTCGTTGGTGTTGTATTAGTTTTTGGTGTTGTATTTGTTGGTGGTGTTGTATTTGTTGGTGGTGTTACATTTGTTGGTGGTGTTACATTTGTTGGCGTTGTATTTTGATTGCCGCCTGGTCCAGCTGTATTAACAAAATTATTATTATATAGTTTATCTGCACCTTTTATAATTTTACTACCCCCCTTTACCGGTGCTGCGATCCTGTGGAGGTCCTCTGCGTGGTGTAATACATCAGTTCCACTTATAGCTGTTCCTGGAAGTTTTTTATTAAGAACTTTGTTTGTAGCGCCTTTAATGGTTTTGCCAAATTTTCCTAGCGCTGCGGCATCACCTACTCCAGGAACTGCTGCAGCTAAATTTAACAATGCATCCTCTTTATTACCCCTGGCCAATGACCATCCTGCGTTTGCTACATCAAATGCGGGTCCTACCATAGGTAACATTCCCCCAAGTGACATTAATCCTTGACCAACATCCGCTATTCCTCCCCAATTCCAGTTTTTAAACTCTTCTAATCTTTTAGGATCACGAGAATGTTCCTGTAAAGCTGTACAACGCGAGTTTACATAATTATTTATTGCGCGCTTTCTAGATTCTGTTAATTTATATTTTCCCATGATTAACTCACTATCTTTCATTTAATCTTTTTTTATATATTGCATCACTAGGTGCTGGATATTGTTTGTGAAGGCCTTCTACTATTTTTTTCCAGTTCTTTTCATAATCCCTCTTATTAGATGGTGGAATCTGTCTTTTCATAAAATATACGAAGCGTATAAGTTTTTCTTTTGGTTCCGTCCACCATTTCGTCATATTAGGAAATGGATCAGGATCACTAACTCTTATATCCTTAGCGGCCTTTTTACTATCTGCTGATTGCTCCATTAACATTTTGCATCTAGCATTGACTATATCTCTTATTTTTTTCTTATCCATCATATTATATCTTTACTTTCAATTAATGTATATGTAAAACTATTGCTCCACTTGTCGCGGGCGACTCTACATATGTCCATAAATTCATGCCAGTCATCATTAGCTGCAATTACTTGGCAACCTGCTGACCATTTATCTACTTGAGAAGATTTTTTTCCTCCCCACTTAGTAGCTCTGTGGATATTGATTCCAAATAGTCCTGTTTGGGTATTATTATCATCAAGATCATATTGATCATCACGATTATTATCACGATAAACTGTTACGGGCTTAGTTTGTCCTAATGCCTCGTATCTTCCCTGATGTAGTCTAATTTTATGAGAACCAGGATACTGTCCTTCTTTAAGAACTGCAACTCCTTCTTTCCTCATTATATTTTCTGCCCAATAAGATCCTGGGTCTGTTGTGCATTCATAACAATGAAATTCCCACTCACCGTCACATTTGTATGAAATGGTAATATGGTCATCGAATTTGTTTGTGATTTCTGTTCCTGTATTTGAGTTTCTAATTCCGACAATATTGACATTATAATCACCATTCTCGAACCATCTGTAGCCTTTTGATTTAACTGCAGCCTCAATTTGTTCTCTAGTATATGACATTTAACTTTTCTCCTAATGTATACTTTATATTTCTAGTCATATATAAATATCTATTAGGTGAAGAAAACTAAATTTTTATTGCCTTTTTGCCCTGCGAGTTTTATTTTTTTCGCCTTCTTCTTGAAATTTTTTGCGTTTTTTGAATTTTTTCTTTTGGGGAAAATTATCGTCGTATTCGTCTAAATTTCTTAAATTTAATCTTGCCATTATTATTAATTTCTTCGTATTTTTAAATTATCTATTCTCTCTAAAAACTGCGATATTGTCAGTTTTTCCTTTTGTTCATTTAATATAGTGAAATGTTCAAGTAGCTCAGGCCTGTTACTTGTCACCTCCATCAAAACTTTTAATGCTGATCCTGGATAGAATGAATCAAAACTTGATTCTCCCAACTCATTTGTCTCGAAGTGAGCGGATTCTTCTGTGTCTTTTGGTCCCAATAAAAAATATTTCATTAATGATATCCGTTTAATAATTCTAATAAATCATCTATAGCGTCATGTCTATGACTATCATTTAAAACTGTTTTAAAAACATATTTTGAATTTGTTAGCTTTGCCATATCATGATATGCCGAATAATTTTTATCTTTCAAATCTATTTGATATGAATCACCACAAAATAACATTTTACTATCCTTTCCCAAACGGCCTATAGCCATAGCTAATTGTGATCTTGTTAAATTCTGAAATTCATCCACTATCACAACCGAATGATCAAATGTCCTACCCCTAAAATGTGCTAATGATACCAATTCAATTTGTTCGCTTTTTTCCATCTTTTCTAATACTTCAGGCTTATTATAGACCTTTCTCATATTACTTCTAATAGGAACTAACCAAGGTTCCATTTTTTCTCTTTCGGATCCTGGTAGAAATCCATTATCTTCTGTAGAAATAGTTGGTCTTGTTATTATTATTTTATTATATTGCCTTTTAAAAAATTGGTCTAATGCTGTCTGCACTGCTAATAATGTTTTACCACTTCCAGCCTTGCCCACAATAAAATTGTATGGGTGTTTTAAAATTTCAGTTTTCGCTTTCTTTTGTTCTGATGATAGTGAAAGTGAAAATCTAACGTTGCCTTTTGGTGGCTTTCTGTCGATATTTTGTCTTGTCATTTTTTTTCTCCGTTATAATTGCCCTGCCTTCTAATTTTTCCCAATCTCTTTCAGGCCTGACTTCACAATTAGTTTCCCACGCTCCTTGGAGTGTATTTAAATCCATTCCCAAATCTTCACCAAATGTTATCATGGCCTGAATGTCTTTTGGAAAACAGCTTCCGCCAAATCCTAATTTCCCATCAGGACCTGGAACATTTAGGTGTGAATGGCCTATACGACCATCTCTTACAAAACCTTCTACTGCCCTATCCCAATCTATATAACCCTGTTTTTTTGCTACCATAAACATTTCATTCATAAATGATACCTTTGTTGCAAAAAAGCAATTAT
>PVBE011556767.1_pt1 | contig 10591 bp, 12 predicted proteins | sample 1631181 | NCBI WGS metagenome assembly PVBE01 (sample SAMN08397723, study PRJNA350692) | Marine metagenome, whole genome shotgun sequencing project. | isolation source: water | place: Pacific Ocean | collected 2012-04 | reverse complement strand
TTCCCCAGCAGGAACGTCCGGCGCTGGGGTCTTCAGAGTTGATCCAGATTTCTTGAAATACCTGTAGCCGTAGCGGAAAAGTGGAGATTTTCGGTGGAAATTGAACTCGAGGTCGAGGTCAAAATCACTTGATTCAAAAGAAGCGATAAAAGAGCTTGTTTCCGAAATATCTAAGTACAAAAAATCACTTTCGCCTTAATTCTTATAGAGTCAAATTAATTACGAATCCAAAATGACCTGGGATTTCAATCAATTCTTCAAAAAATTCATTACGACTTCTTTGTCAATCTTCCTTGGAATACTTCTAATTTTTCACCCTTTTGGTGAAGGCCTCTTAGCAGCTAAACCAACAATGTCAGGGGACTTTGCTAGAGACACAGTATCAGTTGCTCAGGCCCTCAAGGCAACTATTGCTTTAGCGGATGACGATGAAAGGATCTCTGATTCAAAAGACGAGGCTCTAGGGCTTATTACAGCCTATATATCTAGATATAGAAATCGTCCTCAAGTAAACGGCACGTCTTCTTTTACTACTATGCAAACTGCCCTTAACTCAATGGCAGGGCACTATAAAACCTTTGCAAATAGGCCTTTGCCAGAGAAATTAAAGGAACGTTTGAACAAAGAACTTACTAGAGCAGAGAAAGTCGTTGTAAAAGAAATCTAAATATAACTTTTGATTGATTTGTTTGACTTAGCCAAAGAAATCTGAGATTGTTGTAAACTCTGAATTTAAGCGGTTTCGTACCGCAGTAGCATTGGCAAACGTTGTAGTCATAGGTGCTCAGTGGGGTGACGAAGGGAAGGGTAAGATTACCGATCTGCTAAGTCGCTCTGCTGATGTAGTCGTCAGGTATCAAGGCGGTGTAAATGCTGGTCACACAATTGTTGTAGATCAGAAAGTACTGAAGCTCCACCTGATTCCATCAGGGATACTTTATCCAGAAACTATTTGTCTCATTGGTTCAGGAACAGTCGTAGACCCAAAAGTAATGCTAGAAGAAATAGAAATGTTAAAGGAAAATTCTATTGATATTTCAGGCCTTCAGCTTTCTTCAACCGCTCATGTGACTATGCCATACCACCGCCTGATCGATAAAGCGATGGAAGAACGAAGAGGGCTTAACAAGATCGGGACAACAGGAAGAGGGATCGGCCCTACTTATGCAGATAAATCACAAAGAAGTGGAATAAGAGTAATAGATTTATTAGATGAAAAGAAACTTAGACAATGCCTAGAAGTACCTCTTGCGGAAAAGAATGAAGTGCTCTGCAAAATTTATGGGAAAGAGGCTCTTAATGAAGAAAGCATTATTCAAGAATATCTTAACTACGGGAAGCAACTTGAACCTCATGTTGTTGACTGCACGAGAATTATTCACCAAGCATCAAGAAACAAAAAAAACATCCTATTCGAAGGAGCTCAAGGAACTCTGCTAGACCTTGACCACGGAACCTACCCATTTGTAACCTCATCAAACCCTGTTTCAGGCGGTGCTTGTATCGGAGCTGGAGTAGGACCAACTCTCATAGATAGAGTGATTGGAGTAGCAAAGGCCTATACAACACGTGTAGGCGAAGGTCCTTTCCCCACTGAGCTCCAAGGAACTGTAAATGATCAGTTGTGTTCTAGAGGTGGTGAATATGGAACTACCACTGGTCGCAGAAGAAGATGCGGATGGTTTGATGGTGTTATAGGGAAATATGCTGTACAAGTAAATGGTCTTGATTGTTTAGCAATAACAAAATTAGATGTGCTTGATGAATTAGAAGAAATCAAGATTTGCACTGCTTACGAATTAAACGGAGAAACAATTGATTATTTTCCCAGTAATGCAGACGATTTTAGTAAATGCTCTCCAATTTTTAAAACCATACCTGGATGGCAATCTTCCACAGCACACTGCAGAAAACTAGAAGACCTGCCTACAGCAGCAATGGCATATCTAAGGCTCCTTGCAGAATTGATGGAAGTCCCAATAGCAATTGTTTCCTTAGGGGCGAGTAGAGATCAGACTATTGTTGTAGAAGATCCTATTCATGGACCTAAAAGAGCTCTCCTTAGTTCTTAACTAGCTAGCTTAAATTTTCTAAATAATTAAAATGGATGAAAAGGTTTTCGATCTAATAGCTATTGGGAATGCAATAGTTGATGTACTTATAAATGTTGATGAAAGCTTCTTAATTAAAAATTCACTTCAAAAGGGAAGCATGACTTTAATTGATGAGAATAAAGCAAAAGAACTTTACCTAGGTAGCACAGCCGCCTTAGAAACATCCGGTGGATCAGCAGCAAATACTGCGGCAGGACTATTAAACCTAGGTAGCTCTGCGAATTTCATAGGACGAGTTAAAGAAGATAAACTTGGTAAAGTTTTTAGAGATGATATTTGTCAAACAGGGGCTGGATTCAATACATCTCTACTTAAAGAAGGTCCTTCTACAGGAAGATGTCTTATTTACGTGACACCAGATGCAGAAAGGACCATGTGTACATACCTTGGTTGTTCTATTTTACTTAATGAAAAGGACATTGACTTTTCTATATTGACAAGGGCAAAATTATTGTATTTAGAAGGTTATCTATGGGATCTTGATGAAGCGAAAAATGCATTTAAGACTGCCGCAATAGAATGTAGAAAGAATGGAGTCAAGGTGGCACTTTCTTTGTCAGATATCTTTTGTATTGAAAGGAATAGAGAAAGTTTTCAAGCCTTATTAGAAGAGCATGTAGATATTTTATTTGCAAATGAAAATGAAATAATTGCACTTTATCAATCCTCAAGTTTTGACTCTGCAGTTACTAAGATTAAAGAAAAATGTGAGCTTGCAGTTCTCACTAGAGGATCAAAGGGCTCACTGATACTTTCAAATGGAAGAGAGTATTCAATCAAGTCTTATAACTTTGGCAAGACAATTGATACAACTGGGGCAGGAGATTTATATGCAAGTGGATTCCTTCATGGCTATATAAACAACAAGGATCTCTTAACCTGTGGCAAGTTTGGTTCAATTTGTGCTGGGCATATTGTTACGCAGTTAGGTTCAAGATCTAAGGCTTCCCTAAAGAAACTAATAAATGAAAATTAAGAACTTTTCCAAAGCCTAAAAAGGCTGTGCAAGCCATCTCTTGTATTCTGCACTTGATGAAGCACGTAAACAAATAATCTGAGGAATCTCATAAGTATGTTTTTTCTTTAGATTTACAATCAAATGCTCTAATAATTCTGGTTTGGTTTTTATAGTTATTTGGACTTCCTGAGCCTCCTCAAGAGAGCCCTCCCACCAAGAAATAGAGTCGATCCTACTAAGGCTTACACATTTTGATAGTTTCATTTCTAAAATATAATTAGCTAGCTTTCGAGCATTATTATAGTCACTCTCTGTTGTAATTACCAAAGCGAGACTATCATCGTATAAGTCTAAAGACATAATAATATAACAAGTAAAATTAGATTAATTTTACTCCATAATAAAATGAAAGTTGCGTTAAAGCTTATCAATTAACTCCTGATAACTATTCGCTACACAAACATCATCAGCTAAACCAGGACGGGCGATTAAAAATAAATCAATCCCATTCTTTCGAGCAATATTCTGCCAAAGCTTTTGAGTAACGCCACCAGACTGCCTTGCGACAACAGTTGTGATGTCCCATTGTCTACAAAGAGCCTCTTCAATCTGAACCAAAGAGTTAGAACGCGAAGGTGTAACTACTGCTAAATGCTCAGATGGCAAATGACAACATAAAGCTTTTCTTATTCCTTCAACTGTTGGCATAACTCTTGCAAAAACAATTGCACCTGATCTACGACCACAATCCAACGCTTCTGACAAAACCCTTGAACCAATAGCAAAAAGAATCTTTTTCCCAGCCAAATCAACATTCAAAAGATCTAGGTGACTTTTAATCAAGAATGCTTCTGAAAAAGTTTCAACGCAACGATCAAAACGTATTAGGGGTTGATCTAGTTCATTACAAACTATCTTGAGATTAGAACTTATTATCTCTGCAAAAGGATGAGTAGCATCAATTATCCATTCAAATCCATCATGCAAAAGACGCGCATTTTCTAAAACAACCTGGATATCCTCCACACCTGACAAAGCTCCTACCCATAGTGATTCCAAGGGAAGATGACAGTACTTCAATGAAGCTTGGGAAGAAACAACACTTACGCTAACTTTCCAACCTCTATGGATTAACGCATCAGCAAGCGGCGCTCCATCTCCAGTTCCGGATAATAACCATAAATGACGGTGGCAATTTCTTCTCATGTGCATCAAGATAGCTCTCACTGCTTGAAAGGAAATGAATCACTGCTTACTTGAAGTCACCGTCAAGGTAGCACCCACCATTCGCTACACCCAAGACAATCAAACTGCTATAGCAGAAATGGATGTAGCGTTTGATGGCCTTCGCTCAGATGACCCACCAGGATTAATAAAAGTAGTGGGATGGGGCAATCTGGCTCAAGAGCTCCAGGATAGAGTTCAAGTTGGTCAAAGGCTTATCTTAGAAGGACGCATAAGGATGAACACAAACACAAGGCAAGATGGCAGCAAAGAAAAAAAGGCAGAGTTCACTCTTTCTAAAATTCACGCTGGTACTGAAAACAATCTTGACCAAAGCAACTTCGAAAGCAATTCTCAAATCCAACCTTCCACTTCATCAAAAGTGCTTCAGGATAAGGGCCCTGATAACATTAAGAAAAACGAGGATGCTGTGACTTGGGATAGTTCACCCCTAATCCCAGATACTGACGACATACCTTTCTAAGTTCTTTTTAATGGCTTATTAGTCCGCAATTTTTCAGACGCTAATGTCAAAAACCGTCCGAGTTCTCTTTCCAATGAAGCCAAGTCGTTCCTGAGCTCTGGCCAAGAACCTTGGTCAATCTTCTCTAGGATCAAAGCCCTATCTTCATTTAATAGAGCAATTAGCTTTTGAAGATCAATAGATTTTTTATCTAATGAAGCCATGAAAGTTTCTCGATACACAAAATTTAAGGCCTAGAAAGCTAAATTGGAAACATGAAAAAACAATTTTCACCAGCCAGTCTAATTTCCATAGCAGGAGGGATTCTTGCAATAACAGGTCTTATTTCTTATTTCAATGACGCTACAAACTTAAGTGTTCCGACATTTTTTTATGGTGTTCCAATTCTGCTAATCGGTCTAGCCTTGAAAAATTCAGAGTTGGATCCTGCCAATAATTCAATCTCAGCATCTGATATAAGCAAACTTAACAGCAAAGGGCCAAAGGAACTTTCAGACCTCATAGGTGATGTAACTAGATACAGGTATGGACAAAGAACTCATTTGGAAACATCTCTTCAAGCATTAAAGCTTTGGAACGATGCTAATCCGCCAAAGCTTAGAGAGATTGAATTGATAGAAATTGCGGAGAATTATGGTGTACGAATGAAATTTGAATTTTGCGGCGTCCCATTAGAGAAATGGGAGTCACAAAAAGACCGATTAGGTCGATTCTTTGCCAAGAATTTAACAGCAGAAATAACTTCGATTAGCACCACAGAACTTAAACTAGAACTCCTTCCTAAGCAAAACATTTCATAAACCACAAAAGATGCTATCGAATAATTCCCAGTCAGAGAAAATCAATTCCGACTCAATTCACCATGACAAAAATGATGCTATTAGGGTTTCTGTTCTAAGCGAGGCTCTCCCCTACATTCAAAAATTTGCAGGACGTCGAATTGTTATTAAATATGGTGGCTCAGCAATGTCAGAAGAGAGTCTAAAAGAAGCGGTGTTTCGTGATATAGCATTACTTTCATCCGTAGGCGCACAGCCTGTTGTTGTTCATGGTGGTGGGCCAGAAATTAATCATTGGTTATCTAAACTTCAAATTACTAGTAAATTTAGGGATGGCTTGAGGGTCACAGACTCTGCAACCATGGATGTAGTGCAAATGGTTCTTATCGGAAGAGTTAACAAACAAATAGTTAATGGTATTAACAAACTCGGAGCATCTTCTGTGGGGCTATGTGGAATTGATGGAGGTTTGATAGAAGCCCGGCCTTGGGGCGATGGGAGTCATGGTCTAGTTGGCGAAGTTAGTCGAGTAAATCCAGACGTAATATATCCTCTGCTTAGCAAAGGATATATTCCAGTAATATCAAGCGTTGCAGCTTCAACTGATGGAACAACCTATAACATCAATGCAGATACTGTAGCTGGAGAAATTGCAGCAGCTATTGGTGCAGAAAAATTAATTCTCTTAACGGATACACTGGGTATTCTTAAAGACCAACAAGATCCTTCTTCACTTGTTCAAAAAATAAAACTGCAGGAAGCTCGGAGCCTTATTGAAGAAGGAATAGTTCAAGGTGGAATGAAGCCAAAAGCAGAGTGCTGTATTAGAGCATTAGCTCAAGGTGTTACTGCTGCACATATTGTCGATGGTCGGATCTCACATGCACTACTTTTGGAAGTATTTACTGACAGAGGTATCGGCACAATGATTGTGAGTAGGGGGTAACCAATGAGTCGGGAAGCGACTCTAAAATTAGCCGAGATTGCCTTAGACAAAGGTGCCTACAAAGAATGTCTATCCGCTCTAGAATCTCTTTTAGAAGGAACAACTTTATTAAAGAGCAATGATGGTTACATAGGAACTTTAATGGTTACCGCCCTTATAGGACAAGGCAAGAATCAACAAGCGATTTCTATATGTGAAACACTTTTAAAGCATAAAAATGATGGAATCCGACAACAAGCCAAACAATTCCTATCAATTCTAAAATCACCAGAACTAGAAAGGCCAGAAGATTGGTCCATCAAGATACCCTCTTTATCTATTGAAGATCCCTTAAGTAGTTTTAAAGTTCTGAAGAAAAAGAACTCTGAAGAAATTCCAAAGCACATCCCTACAGGCCAAACAAGGCCTTTAAAAGCAGGTTTTACTCTCTCTAGTCTATTAGTAATTATTCTATTAACTATTCTTCTGAGTGGCTGCGTTCAATTCACAACTAAAGTAGAGCTAACAGGTGCAGATCGTATAAAAATGGGATGGGATATTAAAAGTAATTCCAAGAAGAAATTGCCTTGGCAAGAAGAGTTTGAGGCATCCATAGAAAGAATAGAACCAAAAGTAGCTTTACAGACTCATCACGACGGTCAACAAATCATAGAGTCAAGATCAATTAGCTCAAAAGATGCAAACATTCTACTAAATGAGACTATTAGTGTTGCTGCTGGAATTGCTGGTATTGAGATTCCCACAGCAAATATAGAGTTAGTTGAGAAAAACTGGATAATTGGAATAAAACAGACTCTTAATCTCCATGTTGACCTTACAAGCCTCCCTGAGATCCCAAAATTAAAGCTCGTGGTATCGATAGCTCCTCCATCAAAATTACAAGGAGTCCCTAATAGCTATCCCAAAAAGACAACTCTAATCAAGAATCAATTTAATTGGGAGCTTCAGGAGGGAACAGTAAACACTCTATCTCTTCAAAAATGGCACTGGAGCAAACTAGGGATAGGAAGTGTTGTGGTTTTTATTTTAATGACGCTGAGTATGATTTTACAAAGGATTAAACTCCAGATGGGGTTTGGATTCCCTGAATTACCCCCTTGAAAAGTCAAGAAAGCGAAACCCCTTAAAATTGAATTGGGTCAGGATCAATAGACAAGCTAACTCCTTTTGCAAGACACCCCCAGATCTCCCCCCCCAATGGCAAAGGCAATGGACTTGACGCAGGACCATGAAGCAAGATTTGCCAACGACTCTTCCCTGCTACCCGCTCTACCAAGGCAGGGGAAGGTCCTAGGAGCATCCAGCCTTCGGAATTACATTCAGGTCTTATATATTCAGCCACAGCAGTTGCTGAAGTCGCAGTCAATGAAGCAGAATGCCCGGACAAACGAAGCAAGCAGGCTCTGCTATAAGGGAGCAATCCTGAAGATCGGCGAAGCTGAGATTCTTTCTTGAGAAAGTCCTCATAGCTTCCATCTACAAGGTGAACAATTACGGGATGGGAGGGAGAATAAGTTTGTACAAGCACTTTCCCAGGTCTTTCACCTCGCCCAGCACGACCAGCCAATTGCATAAAAAGCTGCAAGGCTTGCTCTTCTGCAAAGAAGTCAGGCCGATGTAGCAACCCATCTGCAGCAAGAACGACAGCAAGAGTAACTTTTGGTAAATCCATTCCCTTCGCAAGCATTTGCGTACCTATCAGTACATCCGCCTCTCCTGCGGCAAATTGTGCAAGTAGCCGTCGATGTCCATCACGGCCCCTGGTTGTGTCTCTGTCAAAGCGCAGCAACCTCAACCCTTCAAGTTCTGCCTCTAAGTGCTCTAAAACACGTTGAGTTCCAGCTCCAAAAGGTTTAAAAGCATTTGAACCACATTGAATACATCTAAATCCAATATTTGTACGATAGTCACACCAATGGCACCGCAACCATTGATAACCTTTAGCAAATTGATGAACAGTTAAAGAAACATCGCAATTCGGACATTGAACGACATCCCCACAGCTACGACAACTTAAGAAACTACTATATCCCCTTCTAGGCACCAAGATAACTGCCTGCTCATTTGATTCTTTCAATACAGAAAGCTTGTCAAGCAATGGTCTACTTAACAAGCGTCTATGTCCGTCCGACAATTCCTGACGCATATCTACAACAACAACATCTGGCAATGGCTTATCCGCAATCCGACGCGTAAGCCTAGCTAAAGCAATCGTCCCTTCGGGAGCAAGATTACTCCAAGTCACCATTGAAGGGGTCGCACTACCTAAAACAACTCTTGCGCCAGTTCTTTTCGCACGATCTAAGGCCAACTCTCTTGCATGGTAACAAGGCATTGGAGATTCCTGCTTATAAGAGCTGTCATGCTCTTCATCAAGGACTATTAGACCCAATGGAAGCAATGGGAGAAAAATTGACGAGCGTGTACCAACAACAACAAGAGGCTCCTCAGTCGCTAAAATCTGACGCCAAGTACTAATCCTTTGTCTCTCCAAGCAACCACTATGATACTCAAGAACTTTCTCTCCAAAGCGTCTTACACAACGGTCAACTAATTGAGGAATCAGTCCAATCTCTGGTGTAAGGATCAAGCAATGTCGGCCTTTAGAGAGTTCTTTCGCTACCATCTGTAGATATACTTCCGTTTTACCTGAACCAGTTATTCCCCAGAGAAGAAGAGCTGACCCAGGAGGTTGTTTCTCGAATATCTGCAATGCATCTCTTTGCTCATTTGTAAGACAACATCTTGATTTATCATTAGAAGAAGGCTCAACAACGCTTAGCGAGGCCTTTTCGTTTTTTTGAAACTCAAGGCGTTTTTCCCGATCAACAAGAGAATTCTTAAGGCAGTTTTTTAAAAATGCAGACGAGAATCCATTTAATAGAAGTTTTTTTTGCCAAGTTCCACCACCTTCCTTTAAAAGAAACTTACGCAATTCTTCTTGCCGAAAAGATAAGTTTCTTGAAGAAGTATTCGAATCATTCAAAAAAACCCACCAAAAACTCTTTTGATCAATTGTTATTTTCTTTGCCTGCCCTAACCAACCAGGTGGCAAAGCAGCTTTAAGCATCTTATAGGGGCTGACATGACACTTAGCAGCTATTGATTCTATCCATTCTCTCCAAATATGATCAACGGCTGCTTTTTGTATAAGCCCTTCAACATTGGTCAAAGTAAACCTACTTTTACAATTCTCGGAAGACAGGATTGGATCTTTAACTTTAACCACAAGTCCATGCATCGGTCTCCCCTTTAAGGTCACAAGAACAATGTCACCTACATCTATTCCGAATTCCTTCCCATCACCATAGGTAAAACAACGGCCTTCCCTGCCTACATCAAGCCATACATCTATTTCCTTAATGCCCATAGAAAAACAGTTGCCTACTTCAGGAAATTTTCATAAACTTAAGGAGTGCAGCATTTTGCTGCTATCTGAACAATACAGAATTCTGTTCAGAGGGAAGGTAAGAAGCTTGACCAGAGGGGAAGTCCTCAAAAAAGGTTAGGCCTGCCTAAGAAAACCCCTAACAATTCTGTAGACACCAGAAAGACCTTTTTCAATTTCACAATTTCATACTGGGTTTTTCCTATTTTCAATAGAGACATTTACCAATTAGAGGTTATTTGATTTTTATTTTTGAAATTAGGAATCGTCAATCTTCGATAAATTGTGATTGAAACTAAGGAGCAGTTAAGTCAATAACCAATTTCAACGAGATTTTTGTCCTTTTTTGAATCTTTCAAATGACCCCTGTCACCTCTTCAACAGCTGTTGCTAAGGAAAAATCCAAAGCAACTAAATCAAAGAAAACAGTTACAAGTGAAGTTAGTAAAAAAAATACTAAGTCGAAGAGCTCTTCTCCCAAGAAATCAAAGGAAAAAGCTATTTCAACTTCATTTAACACCTCTAAAGCTGAGCAAAACCTAGAACTTGCTGCTGATCAACTTTTAAGTGCAAATGAAGGAGAAAATCCAGGCAATTCATCCCTAGACATACAAACCGATCCACTCCTTGGCGACATAACTGATCAAGAAGCAAGAGAAAAAGCACTTGCGAGTATCAAGCTAGGACCTAAAGGAGTC
>PVBE011887369.1_pt1 | contig 10592 bp, 6 predicted proteins | sample 1631181 | NCBI WGS metagenome assembly PVBE01 (sample SAMN08397723, study PRJNA350692) | Marine metagenome, whole genome shotgun sequencing project. | isolation source: water | place: Pacific Ocean | collected 2012-04 | reverse complement strand
CCACTGTTCAGGCTGATCGCTCGCACCGCGTGCGATCGTTTTACCTGTGGGTGCAGCGTGCTGGTAGACGCAGCTATACCAACGTGAGCCGCGGCGGCCTGATGGATGCGGAAGCGCTCGAACGTGCAATTCTCGCGGACAAGGGGGCGGGCGCGGTGCCGGCCTGCGTCGTCGCCTCGTTGGGTGCGACGGGTGCCGGCGGCATCGACCCCTTGCGCCCGATCGGCGAGATCTGCGCCCGGCACGGCGTCTTCCTCCACGTGGACGCGGCCTGGGCGGGCTCGGCGCTCATATGCGAGGAGTGGCGCTGGATGATCGAGGGCATCGAGCACGTGGACAGCCTGGTCCTCAACCCCCACAAGTGGATGCTGACCAACTTCGACTGCTCGGCCCACTACGTGCGCGACGAGGAAGCGCTGGTGCGCACCCTCGGCATCCTGCCGGCCTACTTGGAAAGCCGGGAGGGGAACAGGGTCATCGACTACCGGGACTGGGGCGTACCGCTCGGCCGCCGGTTCCGCGCCCTCAAGCTCTGGTTCGTGATCCGCTCCTACGGCGTGGACGCGCTCGCGGCCATGATCCGCGACCACATCGCCTGGGCGGGGGAGCTCGCCGAGGCGGTCGCGGCCGCGCCCGGTTTCGAGCTCACGAGCCCGGCGCGCCTCGCCCTCTTCACCTTCCGTTACCACCCGGAGGGTATCGACGACGAGGCGGCGCTCGACGCGCTCAACGCCCGCCTCCTCGAAGCGATCAACGATGATGGGCGTATCTACTTGACCCAGAGCCGCTTGGCCGGCCGCTACGTTATTCGTTTCTCCGTGGGCCAGGCGAACACCAAGCGTCACCACGTCCAGCAGGCGTGGGACGTGATCCGCGAGGTGGCGCTGGGGCTGTGATGTGGATAGGAGAGATGTAAGCAACTGAAAGGAGCCGGACGATGACTGAGACCAAGGACGGACTGCTGAGCCCCGAGGGGCGGGTGGTGATGATCTCGGGTGCGAACCGGGGCATCGGCCTCGCCATCGCCCGGCGCCTCCATGCGGACGGCTACAGCCTGAGCCTGGGCGCGCGGCGGCCGGACGCGCTCGCCGAGGCGGTCGCGGGCTTCGCGGGCGAGCGGGTGCTGCAATGCCGCTTCGATGCGAGAGAGAAGGCCACCGCCGCCGCCTGGGTCGCGGAGACGGCCGCCCACTACGGCCGCCTCGACGGCCTCGTCAACAACGCGGGCGTGCTCCATCTCCACGCCATCGACGATTACGACGAGGACCGCCTCGACGAGAGCCTCGAGGTGAACCTGAAGGCACCCTACCGCCTCACGGCCGCGGCACTGCCCCACCTGCGCAAGTGCGGCGCCGGGCGTATCGTCAACATCTCATCGCGCTCGGGCCTCACATACATCAGCGGCAGCGCCGACTACTGCATCAGCAAGTTCGCCGAGGTGGCACTGACCCACGGCGCGCGGCACGAGGGCTGGGAGGATGGGGTGCGCGCGACGGCCCTCTGCCCTGGCCCCACCCGGACCGACATGGCCGGACACCGCGACCCGGGCGAGGAGCTCACCGAGCCCGAGACCCTGGCCGCCATCGTGAGCCTCGCGATCTCGCTCCCCAACGCCGCCTCGGTGCCCATCCTCGCCGTGTGCAACGACCTCAACGCCGGGGTGTAGGTTGGCTCAGGTCTCCTTCTGGAGGATGCCTTCCTCGACAAGGTAGTCGTAAATCGCCTCGGCCGCCTCCTCGGGCCCCACGTCGGTCAGGAGGCGGCCCTTGCCGGCCTGCATCTCGGTCACGGCCTTGACCCGGTCGGCCGCACTGCCCTTGCTCATGACCTTGAGGCGCTTGGGGCGGCGGCGGGCCGGGCGCTCCTCCCATCCGGCGCGCGCCTCGTCCGGCGCCGCCGTGGCGGTGACGGGCTCGATGCGGCCGCGGCGGGCCGGGCCGAAGGCCGAGAGGCGGGCCGGCGGGGCGGCCACAGGCACGGTGGCGAGGAGCGGCAGGGGTGCGGTGAGGATGCGCCGCCGGCCGCGCGGCAGGGCCTGGAGCATGCGCGCCCGCCCATCCTCGAGGCCGAGCTCGACGATGCCGGGGGCGAGCGCCATGCCGAGCGCCTCGGCGAGAAGGTAGGGCACGAAGCCGCTGTCCTCGCCTCCCTCAGCGCGCAGGCCCGCGAGCACGAGGTCGGGCGGCGCGGCCTCCAAATACTCGGTGAGAGCCGGGACCGGGTCGGCCTCGGACGGGACTTCGAGCACGGTCAGCCGGGCGAGGCCCATGCCGAGATAGTCGCGCAACGCCGGCGCATCCGCCGCGCCGGCATGGATCGCCTGGACACGCGCGCCCGCGAGCCCGAGGGCAAGCTCAAGCGCCCGGGCGTCGGCGTCGGCGCGCCGGCCGCAGCCCGACGCCGGGTGCCGGCCGAGAGAGACCAGGACCGCGACCTCAAGCGCCACGGCGCTTCTCCTCCATGAGTTTCGTCAGTGCCGGCATGACCCTCTGGGCGTCGAGGATGACCGAGAGGTCGGCGCGCTTGATCATGTCGGCGTAGAGGTCGGTGTTGACGGCCACCACCCGCTCGCATCGCTGGATGCCCTGTAGGTGCTGGGGGGCGCCGGCGATGCCGAAGGCGATGTAGCAGCGCGGCTCGACGAGAGTGCCGGACGCGCCCACCTGCCGGCTCTTGGGCAGGAGGCCCGCGTCGCACACCACGCGGCTGCCGCCCTCGCTCGCGCCGAGCGCCGTCGCCACCGCGTGGAAGGCGTCCCAGTCGGTGATGCCGTTGCCGGCGCTGGCGATAAAGTCGGCCTCGGCGAGGGCCACCGCCGAGGGGTCCGTCTCGGCGAGCCCGCCGTCCTCGATCAGCACGTCGGTCGTGGGCTCGGGCGCATCCAGGGCGCGCGCCTCGAAGCGCTCGTCCATCACCGGGTCGGCCGCCTCGTTGGCGATCAGGAGGACGCGCGGCGGCGCCATGACGAAGTCGGATTTCCCGCCCCCGCCCCGGCGGGTGACGGCGTCGGCGGCGATGCGCTGGACGTTGGCCGCCGCCCGGTCGCCGAGGCGCGCCGCGATGCGGCGGCCCACATCGCCCCCACCCACGGGGTCGTCGGGCAGCAGGACGTGGCGGGCTTCGAGGCGCTGAAGCGCCGCGAGCATGGCCGCCGCCCGCGCCTCGGGCGCGTAGCGGTCGAAGGCGGCATGGCGCATGAGGATGAGGCGATCGGCGCCCGCCGCCGCCAGGTCCAGGTCCTCGTGTGGGCCGGCCTCGGGCACGAAGACGATGGCGACGACGGCGCCACCGAGCGCGTCGGCGACGAGACGGGCGGCGCCGAGGGTGTCCCGGTCGTGACTGGTCAGGCGGCCGTCCTCGAGATCGGGCGCCACCAGGATGAGGCAGGTGGGATCGTCGATCCGGCGTACGGGCGCGGTGGGTGTCGCGGGCTCGGCCACTGCTCCCGCGCGACCCGTCGACACGGCCTCCCCGCTCCGCCGCGCCTGCCGGTCGGCGCGGGGATCGCGGCGCGTCCGGCCACTCGGCGCGGGCTGCGCGGGTGCCGCCTCGGCACCGCGGTCGATGCGCTTGCGGCCACCTGTCGCCTGTGCCCCGCCCCGTTCGGCATGGGGGTCCTTGCGCACGCGACCGCCGGGGGCCGCGGCTGGTGGCGCCGGGGCGTCCGCCTCCGCGGCCCGGTCGATACGCTTGCGTCCGCCGGCCCGCTCGGCGTGCGGGTCCTTGCGCACCCGGCGCTTCTCTCCGCCGTTCTCGCTCACGCCCCCTCCTCCACCGATTTCAGCAACAGCTCGGCCACGTCCATCACTTCGGGGCGCGGCCCGACCACGCCCTCCAGCATGACGGCGCAGTTGGGGCAGGCTACGGCGACGATGGCCGCCCCGGTCTCACGCGCCTGCTCCATGCGCACATCGGGGATGCGCCGCTCGCCAGGGATGTCGGTGAGCGGGGCCCCCCCGCCGCCGCCGCAGCACATGGACCGTAGACCTGAGCGCTCCATCTCCACCCGCTCGGCGCCGATGGCGTCGAGGATGGCGCGCGGCGCGCCCGTCTCGCCGTTATAGCGCCCGAGGTAGCAGGGATCGTGATAGGTCAGCGCCCCCAACCCGGCCGCGCCCGGCACGAGCCGGCCCTCGGCGAGGAGGCGGGCCAGGAGCTGGGTGTGGTGCAGCACCTCGAAGGAGCCCCCCAGAGCCGGGTACTCGTTGGCCATCGTGTTGTGGGCGTGGGGGTCGCAGGTGACGATGCGCTGGAAGCGATACTTGGCGAGGGTGGCGATGTTGCGCCGGGCGAGATCCTGGAAGGTGGCTTCGTCGCCCAGGCGGCGGGCGATATCGCCGCAATCGAGCTCCTCCGCGCCGAGCACGGCGAGATCGACCTCGGCCCGGCGCAGGAGGCGGACGAGGGCGCGCAGGGTGCGCTGGTTGCGGAGATCGAAGGCGCCGTCGCCGAGCCATATCAAGGTGTCGCACGCCTCCACCTCGCCGAGCACCGGCAGGGAGAGGTCGGCGGCCCAGTCGAGCCGCGCGCCGAGCGTCCGGCCGCCCGGATTGTCCGCCTCGCGCAGCTCGGTCAGGGTCTCCCCGCCCTTGCCCGGCACCGCACCCTTCTCCAGGGTCTCGAACCGGCGCAGATCGATCACCGCGTCCACATGCTCGATCAGCATCGGGCACTCGTAGACGCACGCCCGGCAGGTGGTGCAGGACCAGAGGGTATCGGGCGCGATCATGGCGTCGTCACCGACGATCGGGCGATATGGCCCGCCGTTCGCCTGCCCTGCTTCGCGCCCCGGATAGGGGCTGCCGCGGTAGCCCGCGTCGTGGCCGGTGCCGTCCATGGCGCGCGCGAGATCCTGGATCAGTTTCTTGGGATTGAGGGGCTGGCCGGCGGCGAAGGCCGGGCAGGCTGCCTCGCACTTGCCGCACTGGACGCAGGCGTCGAAGGAGAGGAGCCGGTTCCAGGCGAAGTCAACCGGCCGCGCCACGCCGAGCGGGTCCGCGTCGAGGTCGAGCGGGCGCAGGGCGGCGTCGGGACGCTTGGCTCCCAGGCGCGCGGGCCGGGGGTGGAAGGCGAGGTGCGTGGCGCCGGCGAAGGCATGCTTCATGGGCCCCACCGGGAAGAAGGCGAACATTTCGAGGCAGCCCCAGACGCCGAATAGCAGGACCACGCCCCCCATGGCCGAGCCTGGGGGAATCGGGGGGAGGAGGCCGAGAATCGGCAGGGTCATGAGGATGAAGAAGAGCGCGAAAGCCATGAGGCTGAATGGCAGGCGGCTGAAGGCGCCGCGGGAGAGGCGCGCGGGCCGGTTCACCCGCCTTCCAGCGACCAACAGGGCGCCCGCCAGCATGAGGACGAGCAGTGCGAGGAGAATCCAGTTGAGGACCTCGCTTCGCAGGCCGAAAAGGTGAACCAGGACCACCAGGACCACGGCGCCGACGAAGCCTCCGGCGACGGCCACATGCATACGCGCGGCATAAGCGTCGCGGGCGACCACATGGTGCACGTCGACGAAGTAAGCGAGCGGTAGACGCAGGAGGCCCCGGACCCAGCGCACGGGCGCCGGCCGCCCATTCGCCCAGCGCCGCGTGCGTGCGAGCGCCAGGGCCGCGCCCAGCGCCAAGGTGACGCCGACCAGCCAGGCGGTCACCTGCTCCATCGCCGTCCGGCTCCTCGAGAATCTACAGGTCTTTGCACAGGCGCAGGGAATCGTAGATAGCGGCGTGGATGTTGCGGCTGGCGAGGGCGTCGCCCACGCGGAAGAGCTGGAAGGCGCCGTCCGGGTTGGGCGCCACGGTCTGGGCCCGGCCGTCCACCAGGTCCCAGAGGTCCACCTCGCCCAGGTTGCGGGAGAGCGGTTTCAGGGCGTCGTACAGCGCCTCGTTCGGCAGGGTGCCGTGCTCGGCCACCACCTGGTCGACGAGGCGCTCCTCCTCCACCTCGCACGCGTATTCGTTGCGCAGAACGGCGACAAGCTTCTCGCCCTCGCGATAGACCTCGACGAGGCGGTAATTGGCGGTGACGACGACGCCGCGCTTGTAAATCTCGGCCATATGGGCGGGGAAGGACGAAGCGCCCATCTCGGCGATCAGCTTGCGGTCGGGCGTGACGATCTCGACCTTCGCCCCCCGATCGGCCAGGAACTCGGCGCAAACCGGCCCCTGCTGGGCACCGTTGTCGTCGTGGAGCAGCACGTTCCCGCCCGGCGCCACCTTGCCGCTGAGGATGTCCCAGGTGGTGTCGCAGAGCTCCGAGCCCTCGAACCAACCCTTATTGGGCGAGCCGCCCGTGGCGAGGACCACCACTTCCGGCGCCTCGGCCAGCACGTCCTCGGCACTCGCTTCGCGCCCGAGGCGCAGATCGACGCCGAGCTTGTGCACCTGGCTATCGAGCCACCGGGTGATGCCCGAGAGCGGCTCGCGCCAACCGACGCGCGCGGCGAGGTTGATCTGGCCGCCCGTCTCGCCTTCGCGCTCGAACAGCACCACCTCGTGGCCGCGCTCGGCACTGACCCGCGCCGCCTCGAGCCCGCCGGGCCCCGCACCCACCACGACGACACGCCGCTTGCCGTTCGCCGACTTGGGCACGACGTGGGGCATGGTCTCCTCTCGCGCCGTGGCGGCGTTCTGGATGCAGAGGGCGTCGATGCCGAGGCCGACCCGGTCGAGGCAGTAGCTCGACCCCACGCACTCGCGGATTTGGTCCTCCCGCCCCTCCATGAGCTTCCTGGGGAAGTGGGGGTCGGCGATGAAAGCGCGGGTCATGCCGACCATGTCGAGGTGACCTTCCTCGACCGCGCGCGCCGCCGTCGCGAGATCGGTGATGCGTGTGGCGTGGAAGATGGGGAGGTCGACCTCGGCCTTGATGGCGCTTGCGAGATGGATGAAGGCCCCGCTCGGCAGCCACATGCTGGGCCACAGGGTGGCGGCGCCGACATCGTCGCGGGGCATCGCACCCACGACGCTGATGAAATCGACGAGGCCGCTCCGCGCATGGGCCTTGGCGATCTCGATGCAATCCTCCTGGCTCAGGCCCTCCTTGATCATCTCGTCGCCGGTCATGCGGATGCCGACCACGTAGTCGTCGCCGACGAGTGCCCGCACCTTCTCCAGCACCTCGAAGCCGAAGCGCATGCGGTTCTCGAGGCTGCCGCCGTATTCGTCCGTGCGCTTGTTCACGTCGGGCGACCAGAACTGCTCGACGAGCGTCATGCTCGAGTACGCCAGCTCGACCCCGTCGAGCCCGCCCTCCCGGCAGCGCCGCACGCCCTGGGCGTAGTCGTCCTGGATGCGCTCGATGTCCTCGAGCTCCATCTCCTTGGGGAAGGACTTGAAGGAGGGCTCGCGCCGGGACGATGGCGCATAGGCCGGGAACCAGTGCAGGAGGTCCCAGCGCTCGCGCCGGCCGCCGTGGGTGAGCTGGACCATGGAGGCGGCGCCGAGATCGCGCAAGCGCCCGGTCATCTCCTGGTAATAGGGGATGATGTCGTCGGTCGAGCCGTCGAGTTGGCCGTAGTGGTAGGAGTTCTCGGGCGAGATGCCGGTGGCACCGCCGAACTGGGTCAGGCCGATGCCGCCCCGCGCCTTCTCCTCGTGATAGCGCATGTAGCGCTCGCTCGGCCGGCCGGCGGTGTTGTGGTTGGGGCAATGGCTCGTGCTCAGGAACCGGTTGCGGATGGTCAGGTTCTTGATGTGGAGCGGTTTCAGGAGCGCGTCATACTGTCCCATGTCCCACCTATCCTTCGGCCCGCCGGCCGCTCACAGGTCCTTGCAGAGGCGCAAGGAATCGTAGATCGCGGTGTGGATGTTGCGGCTGGCGAGCGCGTCGCCCACACGAAAGAGCTGGAAGGCGCCCGCGGGGTTGCTGGCGATGGCCTGGGGGGCGCCCGCGATGAGGGCGCGCTGGTCGAGCTCGCCCAGGTTGCGCGAGAGCGGCTTCAAGGCCAGGTAGAGGTCTTCGTTGGGCAGGGTGCCGTGCTCGCACACCACCTGGTCCACCACTCGCTCCTCCTCCATGTCTTGCGCGAACTCGTTGCGCAGGACGGCGACGAGCTTGTTGCCCTCGCGCTTGACGGCGAGGAGGCGGGTATCCGCCGTCACGATGACGCCGCGCTTGTAGAGCTCGGCCATGAAAGCGGGGAAGGTCGTATCCGAGAGCTCGGTCAAAAGCTCGCGGGCGGGGGTCATGATCTCGACCTTCGAGCCGCGCTCGGCCATGAACTCGGCGCAGAGCGGGGCCTGCTGCGCGCCCTGGTCGTCGTAGACGAGCACGTTCTCGGCCGGCTCGACCCGGCCCGCGAGGACATCCCAGGTGGTGGCGCACAGCTCCGCGCCCTCGAACCAGCCCTTGTTGGGCGAGCCACCCGTGGCGATGACGACGACGTCGGGGCTCTCCGCCAGCACCGCCGCGGCTGTCGCCTCCTGGCCGAGGCGTAGGTCGACACCGAGCTTCTGCACCTGGCCGTCGAGCCAGCGCTGAATGCCCGAGAGCGGCTCGCGCCAGGCGACGCGCGACGCGATACCGAGCTGGCCGCCGGTCTCGGCCTCGCGCTCGAACAGCACCACCTCGTGCCCGCGCTCGGCACTCACCCGCGCCGCCTCGAGGCCCGCCGGCCCGGCGCCCGCCACGATCACGCGCCTTTTCCCATTCGTGGCCTTGGGAACGATGTGGGGCATGGTCTCCTCGCGACCGGTGGCCGCGTTCTGGACGCACACGGCGTCGTGGCCCATGAGCACCCGGTCGATGCAGTAGGTGGCGCCCACGCACTCGCGGATATCGTCCTCCCGCCCCTCCATCAGCTTCTTGGGGAAGTGGGGATCGGCGATGAAGGCGCGGGTCATGCCGACCATGTCGAGGTGCCCCTCCTCGACCGCGCGCGCCGCCGTGGCGAGATCGGTGATGCGCGTCGCGTGGAAGATGGGGATGTCCACCTCGGCCTTGATGGCGCTGGCCAGAGGCAGGAAGGCCGCGCTCGGCAGCCACATGCTGGGCCAGACCTTGGCCGTCGAGATGTAATCGCTCGGCACCCCGCCGATGACGCTGATGAAGTCGATGAGGCCGCTGGCGGCATAGGCGCGCGCGATCTCGACGCACTCGGCCGGGCCGAGGCCGCCCTCGGTCATCTCGTCGCCGGTCACGCGGATGCCGATGACATAATCCTCGCCCACCAAGCGCCGCGCCGCCTCCAGGACCTCGAGGCCGAAGCGCATGCGGTTCTCCAAGCTGCCGCCGTACTCGTCCGCGCGCTTATTGACGGCCGGCGACCAGAACTGCTCGATCAGGGTCTGGCTCGCGCACGTCACCTCGACCGCGTCGATGCCGCCCTCCTTGCAGCGGCGCACCGCCTGGGCGTAGCAGTCACGCACCCGCCGGATGTCGAAGTCCTCCATCTCCTTGGGGAAGGAGCGGTGGACCGGCTCGCGCCGCGGCGAGGGCGCATAGGCCGGCAGCCAGTTGGTCGAATCCCAGCGCTCCCTCCGGCCGCCGTGGGTGAGCTGGATGGTGCTGACGGCCCCGTGCTCCCGCAGGCGGTCGGAGAGCGTCTTGAAGTGGGGGACGATGTCGTCGCGCGAGGCGTCGATCTGGCCGTAATGGGCCGAGTTCTCGGGTGCGATGCCCGTGGCGCCGCCGCACTGGGCGATGCCGATGCCGCCCCGGGCCTTCTCCTCCTGATAGCGGATATAGCGCTCGCTCGGCTTGCCCGCCTCGTTGTAGCAGGGCTGGTGGCTCGTGCTGAGGAAGCGGTTGCGGATGGTGAGATGCTTGATCTCGAGCGGCTTGAGGAGCGCGTCGTACTGTCCCATGTCCCATCTCCCTCGCGGCCGCCCAGGCAAGCTCACGTTGGCACGTAGGACGGGTCCGATCAATACAAGCCAGCGACGAATCGTGCGTTTTTCGCCCCGCCTTGCCCGCCGCCGCGGGGGGCGGCATGATCGGTCCAGCCAACGGCCCGAATGAAGGGGGGAGAGAGCATGGCGTACCAGGACATTCTCTACGAGGTCGACGACCGGGTGGCCGTCATCACCCTCAACCGGCCCGAGCGCATGAACGCCTTCGGCGCCACCGTGCGCGAGGAGATGGTGGCGGCGATCGAGGAGGCCGACGCGGATGACGGCGTGCGCGTCCTAGTCCTCACGGGCGCCGGGGGCCAGGCCTTCTCGGCCGGCTACGACATCAAGGAGACGATTCAAGGCATGGAGCGCGGCCTCGACGAGTGGCGCGAGCTACTGGCCGGGGAAATGACCTTCACCATGGCGGCGTGGGACTGCTCCAAGCCCGTCATCGCCATGATCGAGGGCCATTGCCTGGCCGGCGCGATGGAAGTCGTGCAGTGCTGCGACATGCGCTACTGCTCGGACGACGCCAATTTCGGCGTCGTCGAGACGCGCTTCTCCAACGGTATCCTGTGCATGATCATGCCCTGGGTGGTGGGCCAGATCAGCCGCGAGAAGATCTATACGGGCGACCAGTTCGGCGCCGAGGAAGCCCTGCGCATCGGCCTCGTCAACCGGGTCTTCCCCAAGGCCGAATTGCGCGACGAGACCATGCGAATCGCCCACCGCATGAGCCGCGTGGCGCTCGATTGCTTGCGTTGG
>PVBE010768007.1_pt1 | contig 10592 bp, 4 predicted proteins | sample 1631181 | NCBI WGS metagenome assembly PVBE01 (sample SAMN08397723, study PRJNA350692) | Marine metagenome, whole genome shotgun sequencing project. | isolation source: water | place: Pacific Ocean | collected 2012-04 | reverse complement strand
GGGTTTATCTCGGCCATCGGGCTGTTTCTTGCGGCAATCTTGACCGCAACGAGTAAGTACGAACTCTTCATTTCTTCACAGAGTATTTTAATCGTCCTCGGCGGAACGCTGGCTTCCGCCTATATCAGCTTTCGGGCGCGTTATGTGAACCTCGCTCTGGCTGAGATTCTGGGGTTGATGGGACGCTATGAAGTCGACCGAAAGTACCTGAACCGCGAGACGGGTCAGATGATTCGGTGGGGATACTTGGTCAAGAAAGAAGGGCTGGTTGCTCTCGAGAAAGAAATCTCAGGGCTCAAGGATGAGTTTTTGAGCTTTGCGGTGTCGATGGTTGTCTCTGGCTACGAGCCGAAGGACATTCGCGATATTTTGGAATCAGCCGTGGAGACGACTTTTCAGCGCAGGATGGTGCCCGCTAGTATCCTCAAGTACATGGGCTCGGCTGCCCCTGCGTTTGGTATGATTGGTACCTTGGTTGGGCTGATCATCATGCTCGACAACCTCGGCGGGGACCCCGCTGGAATTGGTCAAGGCCTTGCGATGGCGCTCGTGACCACGCTCTACGGCGTGTTGCTTGCGCGGCTTCTTTTCTTGCCGGCCGCTAACAAGTCTCAGCAAAACCACTCCATCATCCGCTATCGGAACTATGTCATGCTCGAGGGGTTTGTCATGCTGGCCGAGGATAAGAGTCCGAGGTTTATCCAGGACAAACTCAATGCTGCGCTCGATGCTGCTGTCCGGTACGATATTGATACACAGGGCAAGGGCTAGTCATGGGCAGCCCGTTCGGCAGGCAAGAGCCCGAGCAAGAAGAAGACAACTCGTGGATGGATACCTACGCAGATGCCATCACTCTACTGATGGCTTTCTTTGTGGTTCTCTACGCCATGAGCGAAATCGACAAAGACAAGTTCGAGGAAGTCAGCGCCGGAATCGTCGGTGCGCTCTCGGGCGAGTCCGCTAAAGATGGTCGAGGTAAAGAGGGGGCCTATGCCGACACGAAAACACGTGAGGTGGCCGAGACGTTAAAGGAAACGCTCAAGGCAGACATTGGCGATGGGACCGCGAGGGTCAAGGCCAACCCCAAAGGCATTACGCTGGAGTTCAACAACAGCACGCTCTATCGAATTGGGTCTGCGCAGCTGAGAGAAGGTGTAAAGCCCAAGCTCAAGAAGGTGGCTGATTATCTGGCAAAGCTCGACCCGAAGTCCTTCCGGATTGACGTTGAAGGGCATACGGATGATGTGCCGATACGTACCCCACGGTTTCCTTCTAACTGGGAGCTATCCTCAGCACGCTCCACTGCCGTGGTCCGGTTCTTTATTGGGGCAGGCATGCCAAGCAATAAGCTTCGCGCGCTCGGCTTTGCGGACACGCGCCCCAAGCAGCCCAATCGGCAGCCAGATGGCCGGGCTATCCCGCTGAATCAGGCCATGAACCGGCGGATCGTCGTTAAGATATTGCGCTATTGAGCTTGGCCTCCGGCCGAAGTACATGTCTTCCTCCCTGAACGTCCAGTGCACGCAGAGCAGCCAGCTCAGCGGTGTGCGGGAGACGTGGGTTAAAGAGGAAGAGCAAGATGACAGAGTACATATACACGCTTCAGGATGTTGGTAAGGTCACCCCGCGAGGGAAAACCATCCTCGAAGGTATTCATCTCTCGTTTATCTATGGCGCAAAGATTGGCGTTTTGGGACTCAATGGCTCAGGGAAGAGTACGCTGCTGAGAATCATTGCAGGTGTTGAGAAAGAACACCTCGGAGAGGCGATTCCCGCCAAGAACATCGAGATTGGGTATTTACCTCAAGAGCCAGATCTGGACCCGGACAAAACGGTCCGTGAGAACATCGATGAGGGTGTGGCGGCTGTTCGATCACTCTTATCCAAGTTTGACGAAGTCAATCAGCGCTTTGCTGAAGAGATGACCCCCGAAGAGATGGATGCCCTCTTAGAGGAGCAAGCGTCCTTGCAAGATCAGATTGAGGCCGCAAATGCTTGGGAACTCGATCACGAGGTCGAGGTTGCCATGGATGCCCTTCGTGTGCCCGATGGTGATGCAGATGTGACCAAGCTCTCGGGCGGCGAGCGTCGCCGGGTTGCTCTCTGTCGATTGGTGCTCTCGAAGCCGGATGTACTCTTGCTCGATGAGCCGACAAACCATCTCGATACGGATAGCGTTGCCTGGCTCGAGCACTTCTTGCGGGAATACCGTGGCACGGTCATCGCGGTTACACACGACCGGTATTTTCTCGACAACGTTGCTGAGTGGATTCTCGAGCTCGACAATGGGCGAGGTATTCCGTTCAAGGGTAACTACACGAGCTGGCTCGAACAAAAGCAGGAGCGTATCGAGCAAGAAGGGCGCCGTGAGAACAACCGGCAAAAGGCCCTCAAGCGAGAACTCGAGTGGGTTCGTTCGTCTCAAAAAGCTCGGCAGGCAAAAGGGAAGGCACGTCTGAACTCGTACGAGTCCCTCCTTCAAGATGCGCCCAATGAGCGACTACAGGCAGGCACTATCTATATTCCGCCGGGGCAGCGTCTCGGGAACACGGTGATTAAGGGAGACGGGCTCTCGAAAGCCTATGGCGACAGAGTGCTCTTCGACGGGTTGTCCTTTGATATTCCCGCTGGGGCAACGGTGGGCGTCATTGGGGCCAATGGCGTCGGCAAGACAACCCTGTGCCGCATCATCACGGGCTTTGAGAAGGCCGATGGCGGCTCGGTTGAGGTGGGTGACACCGTCGACCTCGCCTATGTAGATCAGTCGAGGGATGCGCTCGGTGGTGACCGGACGGTTTGGGAAGAGATTTCCGAAGGGGCCGAAGTTATAGAGCTCGGGCGCAAGGAAGTATCGTCACGGGCTTATTGCGCTTGGTTCAACTTCAAGGGCAACGGGCAGCAGCAGCACGTGGGCGAACTCTCTGGGGGGGAACGCAATAGAGTTCATATGGCAAAGCTGCTCAAGAGCGGCGGAAATGTGCTCATTTTGGACGAACCGACGAATGACTTGGACGTGGACACGTTGCGTTCGCTCGAGGATGCGCTGGCTGAGTTTGGCGGGTGTTCTATCATCATCAGTCACGACCGCTGGTTCCTAGACCGGCTGGCCACCCATATTCTGGCGTTTGAAGGGGATAGTCAGGTTGAGTGGTTTCAGGGCAACTATGCGGACTACGAGGCTGATCGCCGCCGCCGGCTCGGCGACACGGCTGCGATCCCAAAACGCCCAAAATTCCGGAGACTTGCATCGATGGGCTGAGGTCTGTTGTCGGGTTAGCGGGGGCCCGCTCGGGCCTCACGTACGCTCGTTTTGAGATATCCTGTTTTTTTTAGCACCATTTCCCGATTTCTGCCGAAAAGCTCTCCACAAGCCTAAAACATCGATCAGGAGAGCCAGAATATGCCTAACGCAATGGAATCGTTTATGCGAAGCGGAGTCGAAAACCGCATGCGCGCCCTCGCAGAGACCGCCCTTCGGGACAACGACGGCGTGGTGACGCACGAGGCGTTTTCGGAAGTCGTTGAGAGCGCACGAGGCTGGGGCCTCTGGGATTATGAGCGAAGCGCGCTCCTGCAGCCCGAGACCTACCTGAACCGATGGTTCTCAGGCGACGAAATTGCACGATTGACGTTCAGCCCCGACGCTATGTCCTTGGCCAATGAAGTGGCCGGTGACAGTGGCGTTGAGATCCACCTCCGGGCGGCGTCTACAACTCAGCCTACTGACGCGGTTGAAGTACCTGCTGAAGGAAGCATCCGAGAGTCATTCGAAGCAGCTATGGCCCGGGGTAAAGACCTCGGAGACATGAAAAACTGGTCGGTGAAAACCGCTGGCGCTGAGCTCAAGTTCACCACGACTGGTGCTGGCCGAACATGGCCTGGACTCGTCATGGATGCCCCAACGTTCACTGACCCAGCTCCGAAAAAGGTACTGGAAGCACGGGCCGAAGAGCTCGGAAGCGTCAAAACAATCGAAGAGTTCACAGCATTCGTAGACAAAGTATTGGTTGAGGAAGCCGACTACCTCAAGGCCAATAGCGTGGACGCCAAGACGGTCAATGAGACCTTCGGTATCCGCAATGTGCGCCGCCTCGCTCTGGTCGAGGAACTCAAAGCAGCAGTTAGCAGCACCGGGCTCACCGGCGAAGCACGCGCTGAGGCAAAAGGCGTCATCACAGGTGCATCAATTAAACTGGTGACTGGCGAGAATTACGACATGAAGGTTGGTAGCCACACCAACTACTGGCCCTACTGGCGCAATTATCTGCCGCCTCTCGAGAAGATGCTCGGCCAGGAAGTTTCTGGTTCTGATGCCGACAAGCAGCTTCGTAACCGTCTTGCAGACATTTACCGACGCAAGACTGCAACCAAACGCAGCATTACTGAGCGTGATTTCGAGAAGAGTCTCGGTCTCGCACTCGTGCACCGCCCACTCTACTCAGAAGCAGTAGGTCACCGAGTATCCATGGTAGAAGGCAGCACGCCTTTTAAGCCTGAGTACGAGCTGCTCACAGTGGCATCAGAAGGCCTCCCTGAGGGCTTCGAGAAGTACGCTGGCGTGCAGGTGGTACGAGATACCGATGGCACTCTTCGCTTTGATTACATGGGCGAGGGCGATGACGCTACATCCGTACTTGCCAAAGAGAATGCGGGTAAGGAAGTTCCGGCAGAACTCAGCACACTGATCAACGCCAAGGCTCTCGGTCGCTCGGATATGAGTGATTTGACGATGCGACGATTCGTCACCGGCGAGAGCGCTCGCAGTGATTTCAGCTGCGACTGGGATGGTAACGGCCAAATCAATGTGGCCCAAATCAACATCGGATGGTGGGGACACTGCCACAACGAAGCACCCCTCAATGCCATGGACGTGGATCCCAACAAAGGCGTGACGCTCTACCGAGCCGAGCGCGGCGTGGATGCAGACAAGGCACTGGTTACTTACAGCTCTACTGATGCTTGGGATATCACAGGCGCATTTACCTCAGACCATGAAGGTGGTTTCGCGGATGCGAGCACTGGGATGAAAACGCGAGTGGATGACACGAGCTTTGTCGGTGAGCGTAACAATGGCAAGCACACCCTTGGGCTGACTCTGCCAACGGGCGGCTCGGTCAGCGTCAATGCTGAGCTGAGCAGTATCTCAACCGCAGAGGGCGAGAGCCTCAAGGCCAAGAGTATCTTCCGTGAGAATATCGAGAATGAGGATGGCACGTTCGCGCCAAACCCACGCTATGTCTCCACTGCGGCGGATGAAGTGGACTTGATTACGGTTGACGTGACGGGTCACACCATGCGTCTTTCCGCAGAGTATTTCACCCTCGATAAGAGCGGTTACCCAACCAAGAAAACGGAGCGCATCAGCCTCGATCCTAGCAAGGATGAGTTTGTGAAGGTTTCCGAGGAAATCGTTCAGCGCGATACCATTGGCGGTACGACTCGGCAGCATTTCTACAATGCTAAGACCAACGAGTACTACAGCACTCTCTCTGAGGTGAAGTCGGACAACGGCTTTGAGCCTGTGGTCAAGGAGACCGCCGACAAAGTAGTCGTCGAGAAGCTGACCCACACGTCTGAGACTGAGTACGATTCAGCCAAGGAACTCTTCGATTACTTCATGGAGCGCCCAGGGCTGCCCAAGACCTATGATACGTCTTCGGGCAAGGCTGTGTGGAACTACCCAGTCAACCGTGAGCAGCTCGACTTGGTTCGCGAAGAGAAGCGGGTCGAAGACGGGCAGACCTACACCTACCGAACCATGCGTCTCAAGTACGACACCATGGGCGGGCCTTCAGGCGACTCGAGCTTCATTCTGAAGTTCAGCGCGACGGGCAAGATTGTAGATGTGTGCGCCCTCGACCCAATGCCTGACTTCGCATTCCGCAATGAGCACTGGGTGTGCGCGCCGGTTACGACCGATGTGCGAGGCCGAGCAGCTTTCAACATCAAGGCAATGAACAAGGGCTATCTCCTGCGCGAGAATGGCCGTGGATTTGGCGATGTTGAGACTGGCATGTGGTCACGCATGGCAACAGTTCTCTATGGAGCGCTGACTGACGAGACGGCAGAAGGCCACGCGTATCTCTTCGAGAAGCTGGACGGAAGCATCGTGAGCTTTGACTCAAAAGAGTCGTTTGACGCGGCTGTTGAAGCCGATAAGCAACTTCGCAAGGAAGCTGCCTCCGAATAATTCTGATTTTATGCAACCGAAAAAGGCCGTGATTCCAGCATGTTGTGTTGGATGATCGGTCTTTTTTGTTTTGCTTTCATTTTTTTCTCAAGGAAAATCGGGGCCCGTCGATGGGCTGAACAAGAGCGGGGAAATGTGGCCCAGGGGGGCACGTTGACTATCCCGTTTTCCGAGAGCCTCATCTGGTTCTAAGGGCGTGTGGGTTTGAGTGTCGCAGCATGCTGCGACTTGGGAGAGGAGCTGAACCATGATCTCCGTAGTGAGTAACGTTGCGTCTTTACGGGCGCAGAGACATCTCGGTAAGACGCAGAATGCACTTACCAACAACATTTCCCGTTTGTCTTCAGGACTTCGGATCAACAAGGCCGCCGATGACGCATCGGGTCTCGCCATCAGCGACGAGCTTCGTGCTTATACACGGGGCCTCAAGCAAGCTGAGCGGAACGCGAATGACGGCATCAGCCTGATTCAGACGGCTGAAGGTGGCCTCTCTGAGGCAATCGGCGTCTTGACGCGTATGCGAGAGCTGGCCGTCCAGGCATCAAACGAAGGCACGATGGATACGACCGAGCGAGGCTACCTCGCGCAGGAGTATGCGCTCCTCGAGTCGGAATTGAACCGAATCGTCACGGTTACCGAGTTTAACGGCCAGAAGCTCATCAATGGAGATATCTCCACGGGTGTGTCCTTTCAGGTCGGTATGCGCAATACCTCGTCTGACCGAATCTCGCTGACGCTCACCAATGTGGACGCTACTCAGCTTTCGATTAATGACGATACGCTGGGCACATCTTCCACGGCGCAAGCAGCGATTACGGCTCTGGACACTGCCATTCAGACTCTGAATACGCAGCGTGGCTCCCTTGGTGCCACCCAGAACCGTCTGACCATGAGCATTAGCAACTTGGGTACGATGCACGAGAACATGGCCGCAGCAGACTCGCGGATTCGCGATGTCGATGTTGCAGCCGAGTCGGCAGCTATGGCTAGAAACCAGATCCTGTCACAGGCAGGTACATCGATACTCGCGCAGGCTAACCAGCTACCCCAGGCCGCACTTTCACTCATTGGCGGCTAATGAGTTGAGCTAGGTAACGCGAAAGGTTCAGATTCGCGCCAACTGCAAAGAACGGGCTTTGCCAGAGCCAGATATTGCCCCGCGGGGCAAAGAGAGCGACCCACGGTAAGCCAAGGCCGGGGGTCGCTCTCTCTTTTGTTTGGTGAGAACCCCGATTTATCCTATATCCAGCCCCACAAGTTATCCTTGCTTCAGGGGGCCTAGGCCCTGTTAAACTACTAAAAGCATGCGTAGCTAAAGCAGTTTTTCTGCAATGAACGGTTACTAGGCCGCCTCACCGAGGACGGCCGTATTTGGCACGAGCCTCGTTGCTACGGGGTGGTGTGCGGAGAGGATGAGGGATGAGCGACTCGCCCGATGATGCCCAGCCAGGAGCTGGTAGCGTCTCGGAAGGCGGGGGTGGCTCAACCGACATCCACAGCATCAGCATTAGCTGTGCAGGCTGCGGCGATGTTTACTCCGTGAGCGACGATGACGGGCTCGCTGGCATGAGTTTTCCGTGTGACGACTGCGGTACCATGGTGGAGGTGCCGGAGCTGCCATGGGAAGGTGGGCCAGACAGGAGCGAGCCAGCCGCACCCGCTTTTGAGCTACCGGAGCTGCCGCCAGAAGGCGTCGAGGTGCCACCCATCGAGGGCGGCACGAGTATTAGCATAAGCTGCTTCTCCTGCCTCGAAGAGTACAACGTTTCAGCTGACGACGGCCTCTCTGGCATGGCGTTCCCCTGCGACAACTGTGGTGCTGATGTCGAAGTGCCTGAGCACCCGTGGCCGGAGGCGGCACCCGAACAAGACTACGATGACGATTTTTTCAACGTAGGAACCAAGCTCACAGACGAGGAGCAGGCCGAACGTACCGTTTCAGGAGAAGGGGGCGGGATAGAGCTGCCGCCCGAGAGCGGTGAGGTTGCTGCGATTGAAGGCGGCACGACTATCACTACGAGCTGTTTTTCGTGCCTCGAGGAGTACAACGTCTCCGCCGATGATGGCTTGGCCGGAATGGCTTTTCCTTGCGACAACTGTGGTGCCGATGTTGAGGTGCCTGCGCACCCTTGGCCAGACGATGCGCCACTGCAGGACTACGATGACGATTTTTTCAGTGTAGGAACCAAGCTCAACGAAGAAGAACTCGCGGAGCGCGAGGAGATTCGCCAAGCAGAAACAGAGGCGGCAGCTGAGGCTCATGCTGAAAATGAGGCCGAACGTGAGCGAGCAGCAAAGGTTGCTGAGGAGGCTGCAGCGAAGGCCGCGGTCAAAGCTAAAGAGCAAGCAGCCGAAGCGAAGAAAGCTGGAGCCGTGGAGGCTCCCGCTCCACCGTCTTCACCCGCAGCCGAGAAGCCTTCTGGGGGAACGCTGGCAGCAGGCGTTCCTGTAGATCCTGAAGATGAAGCTTCTGCAGCTCCTGTCGCTGCCGGAGGCGCGGAGGGTGAGGTGGCCGCCCTCAAAGCTCCTGCTCGCGCCAAGGGCAAGAAACCGAAAAAGCCGAAATGGGCCAAGAAGAAAAAGGCCAAGAAAGAGAAAAAAGCAAAAGGCGGCAAGGCGGAGGCTGACTCAGGTGCTGTCGCAGATGGGGACCAAGCATCAGCGCCAGCTGAAGATGACGGTGCGACCGAGCAGACAGCGAGAGGACGAATCATCGAGATAGTTGAGCGTGCTACTGGCAGGCGCAGTGGCGGAGGTGCAGAGCCAGCCAAGCGCTCCCTCGGTGTCTCCGGAGGAGGCGAAGGAGGAGGAGGGCCTGCAGCCGCCGGTAAGACGGTCATCATCGAAAAGCATGGGCAGCCGGGAGAGGCGCCGGCTCGAAAGCGTTCGTCGAGGCCTTTGCCAGATCGACCCAGAGAGCCTATGCGTGGAGGGATCTCGGCACCATCGGGGAATTACGGCGCTGGTGGTGGTGGGGGAGGCGGACCTCCCGACGAAATTCGCATGCGTATTCAGCGCGGGGGTGGTGCGGCCGGTGGCGTGGGTGGTGGTGCAGCCGGTGGCGGTGGTGTAGGTGCAGACGATTTTCCGCCCGATGAGAAGACCCCGGGGGCTGAGCGAACGAGTGCTGGCGGACGAAAAGCCGCTCCAGCGGCCGAGCAGGCGCCTCCGGAGCCTCTCGTTATTCGAATTTTTGGTGGTGTGAAGAAAATGTTCGGCGGCAAATCGCCGCAGGAGCTGATCTCGCGTCATTTGGGTAAACCCGCGGCGGGTGGGGGTGGAGCGGCCGGCGGCGCGGGCCAAGAAGGAGGAGCTGCGCCAGCACGGCGCGAAGTCCGAATTATCCAAGAAGCCGCTGGAGACGTCCGAAAGGGTATCGGTGTTGGCGCAGGTGAAGAGGTTGCCGAGGGCGCCGAGGGCGCCGAGGAAGAACTCGATGAAGTGGCCACCGAGGAACTCGAGGAGGAGAGTCGCCTCAAGCTCCAGCGAACCTATGTCAAAATAGGAATGGCCGCGGCGCTGGTACTAGCAGTGCTCGTAGGCTTTCGTGAGCAGCTCTTTGGTCCTCTTCTGGGGGGGGCTGCCCCAGAAGGTTCCGGGCAGTTCTGGGAAGACCGTGAACTCGACAAGTCTAACGAAGTGGCTCAGCCAACGGTTGATTTGTCTGAGATGATGGGCGCAGAGGCGGAGGCTGATGCGTTCAAGAGCAAGTCGCTCAGCGGAGAAACTGTTGATGGGCTCGGGTATCAGAACTTAAAGCAGGAAGTGATCAAGCTGAGTAAAGCCAACGACCCTGGCTCTAAAGATCTCCTGCTCTGGGCGCTCTATCGTTTGGCGACGACCTTTGGTGATGCAGAAGCAAAGAAAACACTTCTCTCGCAAACACCGAAGCGCCTCAATAGTGAAAATAACTCGCCCATGGGTCTCGCGGCGATTCTCGGTGCTATGACGTTGCAAGGAAAAGGCAAGCAGGCTCGGCGAGCAGCAGGCAAGCTAACCGAGTCGGAGGGAAGTCGCTCACCCCAGATGCTTCTCGTACGGTCCCGAACATTGCGTGGGCGCAATGCTGCTAGCAAGGCGGTCCTGCTGCTCAGCGAGGCAATCGAGAAACAGCCGGCCATGATCGATGCGCACATCTTACGGGCACAGCAGATTCTCGATGGCTCGGTCGATCGTCAGTGGGTTCAGGGGATCCAGGATTGTTTGGGGGATTCACCGGATCCCGATTCGGTCGTGCGTGCGGCCGAGGTGTTCATTCGTGGGGGCGAATTTGGTGCCCTCGGCGATACCATGAAGAACTTTTCGTCGGTGGACATGGCACAGCACATTGCCGATTCGCGCAAAGAACGTTTCTTGAAGCTGATGAGCTCACGATTGCTCGCCGAGGGTGACATCAGTGCTG